>Ga0335081_10018197_pt1 | contig 11362 bp, 9 predicted proteins | sample Lox_Sample_35_FD_206713 | JGI IMG/M metagenome (GOLD analysis project Ga0335081, IMG submission 206713) | Soil microbial communities from Loxahatchee National Wildlife Refuge, Florida, United States - Lox_Sample_3.5 | ecosystem: Environmental > Terrestrial > Soil > Wetlands | place: USA: Florida... | reverse complement strand
CGCCATCGGCGCGGCCGCGCGGGCGGCGATGGCCGAGGGCGATCCGCTCCGCGATCAGCTGAGCCTGTTCGAAGTGGCCGAGTTCGCGGACCTCGAACGTTCCGCGTGACCACGTGACGTACGCGGGTCACCGTGCGCCCAGGGGTCAAATAGTTGATCTTTTTCTGGGGTGATAGCGGGTCGATCTTGTCCGGTAACGATCGTTCGCGGACACCTCCCGCCGGTGCGGCGTTTCCGCAGGAGCCGGGTGTAAAGCATGCCGTGTCCGCGGCTTCGTCACGCTGTCGGGGGTTACCGGTACAGCTGCGCGCCATGAAGATCGGCTACGGGCGGGTGTCCACCCGCGACCAGAACCCCAGCGCCCAGCGCGACGGCCTGGCCGCCGCCGGATGCGGCCAGGTATTCATCGGCGAGCTCAACGGGTCGTTGCAACATTGCCGGTAGATGACCTTTCCGTGGTCACGATACAGGGCGGCCTGCCCGGGTGGGGGGTGTCGTGCGCTGCCGGGGGGCAGGCCCTTGGGCCTGGCCCGTGGTTGCTGCCGCCCAGGGCCGCAGAGGTCTCCGGGGTCCAGGCCGGCCCGAAGGGCCGTCGCGCAGCGATGCGCAGCAGCCTGGAGGCCGGAGGGGCGGCCCCGTACGCTGCGCGGCGCCCCCCGGGAAGGCAGCGGCGGCGCTAGCCGCCACCGTTCAGGCCGCGTCCGCGGCCAGCACCTGCTCCAGCGCCTCGGCCGGGGTTTTCCAGCCCAGGGTCTTACGGGGCCGGGCGTTCAGCTCGGCGGCGACCGCCTCCAGGTGCTCCCGGCTGTGCACCGCCAGGCTGGTGCCCTTGGGGAAGTACTGGCGCAGCAGCCCGTTGGTGTTCTCGTTGCTGCCCCGCTGCCACGGCGAATGCGGGTCACAGAAGTACACCTGCATCCCGGTGGCCATGGCGATCTGCGCGTGCCCGGCCATCTCACTGCCCTGGTCCCAGGTCAGCGACCGGCGCAGCTGCGCAGGCAGCGTCCCCATCGCCGCGGTCATCGCCGCCGCCACCGCGTCCGCGCCGTGCCCGGCCGGCAGGTGCAGCAGCAGCACGAACCGGGTGGACCGCTCCACCAGCGTGCCGATCGCCGAGCTCTTCGCCCCGATGATCAGGTCACCCTCCCAGTGGCCCGGCACCGCACGGTCCGCCGCCTCGGCCGGCCGCTCGCTGATGTTCACCATCCCCGGGATCTTCCCGCGCCGCTCCCCGGTGGCCCGCCGCGGCCGGCGCAGCGCCCGCCCGGTCCGCAAGCTGGCCGCCAGCTCCCGCCGCAGCGCCCCCCGGCCCTGCACATACAGCGACTGGTAAATCGTCTCGTGCGGCACCCGCATCTCCGGCCGGTCCGGGAACTCCGCCGCCAGCCACGCGCTGACCTGCTCCGGCGACCACCGCTCCGCCAGCTTGCCCTGCACCCGCCCGCGCAGCTCCGCATTGCCCGCGAGCTTAGCCGTCTTCGGCCGCCGCGCCCGCTGCTCAGCCAGCGCCTGCGCCCGCAGCGCCCGGTACCGGCCCGCCGGGCCGTTCCGCGCCACCTCCCGGCTGATCGCCGACGCCGGCCGCGGCGGGCAAAGCCGCGCCCCGATCTCCCGGTACGGCTCCCCCCGCACCAGCCCGACCGCGATCTCCTCCCGGTCCGCCAGCGGCAGGTACCGCCCCGACACCGGACCCGGCCCGTTCGCCTTCACCCCGCCCGCCACCGCGAACCACCCCTGCGCCCCCCGCCGCACCCCCAGCGCCAGCCCCGCCTCCCGCGGCGACAGCCCCGACCGCACCAGATCCCAGAACCGCTCCCGCACCACCCGCGGCGTCACCGGACGGCCCTTCAGCACCACCACCACAACGACCTCCCACATCAGGAAACCGTTGCAACAACCAATCGAATCCGCCATCGACAAGGAGCCCTGAACGTCACACGCTGTCGCTGCGCAGCAGGACGCACGGCCAGCGTTATCGCATAAAGCGGACCGCTTTATGCGGTGGCTGGAGCAAGATTGGTCGGTCAATCCAGGTCGCCCCAGCCCCAAGGATCGGCCGGCCGGCCATCGGGTTCCCGGCCGAACCGGGACCGCGTTCCGGCGACACGCTGGAAGAGGTCAAACCTTCCCTCAGCTGGCAGCCGGTCGGCCAGTGCGGTCGCCGCCGCCCTCGCCCGCCAGGACCCCGGCCGCCGACGCTGATCACGGCCACAGGGAAGTCGCCGCCACCTCCCCCAATTTGTCCCGCTCTCGGGCCGTAGCCCGCGGGCAGCCGGACACCCGGACCCCATGCCGTTCGCCGCGTAGCGGCGCCTCCCCGCTTTGTCCCGCTCTCCGCGTCTGGCTCAGCCGCGCCTCAAGCTCAGCGATCCGCTCCCTGGGCCTGCGCCAGCGCAGCCTGCGATTCGGCCAGCTCCGCGCAGCGAGGCCACCAGCGCGGCCAGGATCTCATCCGCAACTAGCGGCAGCGCCAGGCGTACCGGGACTGACGCTGCTACCCACCCCAGACCACACGGCCCCGCGATCCCGCATCATTGCCGTATCAGCCTGGCACCGGCAAAGTAACGCCGCGATCGAATGGACCTGAACAGTTACGCCGTCTGCCTACAGTCACAGAACGGGGCAAAGTCGAGCCGGAGAACCGGCGCTCGGCATAAGGACATCAAAGCGGGAGGGTGACGGGGATGTCTGCGAAATGGTCGGGCAGCAGACGGCGGGCTGGCTTTATGGCGGCGACGGCAGCGGTGATCGCTGGCGTCGCGGTCGCCGGATGCCAAAACGACGGTAATCCGCCGTCGACCGGTTCCGCGGCCGTCGGCTCTGCAGACCCCGGTTCCCCCGGCGCTGGATCTCCTGCGAGTGGCTCGCCTGCTGCGGCACCGGGGAGCCCCTGCTATCAGTGGTCGGGGCTGCAGGCCTTGAACGGCATGCCGCTACCGCTGCAAACGATGGCCGGCGACGAGATGGCCGGCGCAACCGGCGATCAGCTCGGCGGCGACTCGCTAGCCATCCTCGCGGGCGTGGATGGCTTCAAGGGGAAATTGCAAGAGCTGCCAGCCTCGTACGCCCAGGCTGTGGAGAACGAGGTCGTATGGGTGGCGCTAAACTCCTCCTCGGTGAGCTCGGACCAGCTGAACACCGCCGCCACGAATGCCCAAGACCTCGCAAGCCAGATTGACAAGCTGTGCCTTAGCTCCCCGTGATCCCGTGATGAGCCCTCTAACCTAATGCACCGTTATCCCCGATAGCGGGCGCTGGCCGGGGCGTGCCGGTATGGCTGCCCCCGCACGAGTCTTGGCACCTGCGGGGAAGCGGGCAAAAAGGGGCATTCTGGCTGTAACCAATAAGCATAGACCGCGAGCAAGTGGTATGACTAACGCAATTTTGCTCATACTCTTCTGATTTCTGACCTCGAACTTCTTGTTTAACGTAAGTTGCCGCGAATTACGCAGTAATCTGCTACCTTCCGGAAGGGACATGGCCCGCGCACCAGCATATGGTGTGTTGCCTCCAGAGGGCGGATCGCGGGCTACCGGTTAACGCAGCTATGACCGATCTTGCGGGGGGGCGAGCGATGGCAGAGGAGACGGCGGAGGTCGTCCGGTTGGTCGGTTTGGAGCTTATCTCGCGTCTGGCGCCGGAAGAGCTGCCGCTGTACCCGTCGCTGGTGAGCCAGTTCCAGGGGGCTAAGCGCGGTCGACGGGGGAAGATGTCATCGGATGACCAGCTCCTCGGGTTCGGGGCTGCCGAGGCCGTGACCATGCTCACTCCGGTGATCTTGAGCTTCACCGGCAGCTTCTGGCAAGCGCTCGTGGCTGAGGCAGCGCGGACTTCGGTGCACGGCGTGCTGGAATACGTCAAGGCCATCTCCCGGGGGGGCCGCGAGGCCGTCGCGGGGCCGCCGCCGCTCGCGCCAGACCAGCTTCAGCTCGTGCGGACGGTGGCTGAGCGCGAGGCCCGTCGGCTGGACATATCCGAGAGCCACGCAGGACTTCTGGCCGATGCGATGGTAGGGGTCCTGACCGCACCTGCGGTCTCATGAGCACCCAGACGGGTCCTGCCCTCGCGGGCGCGCCCGCAGAAGACGGTTCCGCCGGTACCCGCGGCAGCGTGTTCGCGCTTCCGGCCCGGACCAGTTTCCGTTTCGCCCTGCTCATCGCCGCGGTGGCGGCATCGAGCTTCACCTTCTACGAGCTGATCTACATGGCCACACCGCGCGGCCCGGCTGTGGTGTCCCTGATGCTCAGGTGCCGCTCGCGGGCGCTGGCGCAGCGGCCGAGCGGGATGACTGCCACTGCCAGCATGGCCAGCGCGCTGCACCAAGCCAACGTGTGTTACTGGGGGGCGGAACGGACCGAGGCGTGGTGGGGCCTGCTCGGCGTCGGCGTGCTGATCGCTGCGGCGGGCGCCATCTTCCTGGCCCAGCCGTGGTGGTACCGGCGGCGAAGGCACCTGAGCGAGCTGACAGGTGCCGGCGCCGCGGACCTGCTGAGCCGCCTGGAGGGGGTGCGCCAGCGGGCCGGGACGGAGCCCGTGGTCTGGCTGCTTCAGCCGCTCAACGCCCGTCTGTCGGCGTTCGCGTTCGGCCGCCCCCGGCGTCGTTTTGTGGCGGTCAGCGGCGGAGCAGCGGTCGCGGCGGTCAGGAAGCCCGCCGCCTTCGACGCCGTCATCTTGCACGAACTGGCCCACGTCAAGAACCGCGATATCGATCAGACGTACCTGGCCCTGGCGATCTGGCGGGCCTTCGTCGTTGCGGCGCTGCTGCCCGCGGCCGTCCTGCTGATCTTCACCGAACACCTGGACGGATGGCCGCGGTCGCTGTGGCGCGTGGCCGTGCTGGCATTGATCGTTTACTTGCTCCGCAACGCGGTCCTGCGATCGCGTGAATTCGACGCGGACGCGCGCGCACGGGAACTCGACCCCCAGACCGCGCTGGGTCCGGTGCTGGCGGGCCTGCCTGCCCGCACCGGGCGGCGCGCCTGGCACCTGGGCTGGATGCACCCGCCGGGTCAGGCCCGCGCGGCCGCCCTGGTTGACCCCGCACCGTTGTACCGGTGCCGGTTCTGGGATGGGCTGGCGGTCGGGCTGGTCGCGGCCATAGGCGCGAGCGCCGTGCGGGAGATCCTAACCCTTATGACCACGACCTTCGGCGTCAGGCTTCTTGTCCCGGCGGTCATCTTCGGGGCCTTCGCCGGAGCCGCGCTCGCGGTCTCCATGTGGCGAAACCAGCTGCTGGAAGCGGGCACGGGCACGGTGAAGGGATGGGCAGCCGGGTCAGGGCTGGGGCTTGGCCTGGCGGCTGGCTGGATCATCGCACTGCCGCACGCGTTCGGCCTGGCGCTCTCGCTCGCGCCGGACCAGCTGAACCCGGCGGCCGTTGGCGTCCTCGCGGTGTGGACCGGGCTTGCCGTCGTGATCTTCACGCCGTTCCCGGTATGGGTGGGACATTGGGCCGACGCCTGGCAGCAGCGTGCCGATACCACGGCGCGGCGCGTTCCAGCCCGGGGCGGCATGATCGCCGCGGCGGTCGCTGCCGGGGTCGTCATGGCCATTGGCCTATATCTTCTGCTGCTGAACGACACTTGGATCGAGGCCGGATCCAGCGCGGCATCGGTATGGCATCAGCTCCCGCAGCTGCTCAGGGACACGGGCCTTGAGATCACCGCCCTAGGCGGTCGGCCCGGCGGCTGGGTGGTGTGCCTGGTTGTCGTGGCTATGCCGCTCGCGGCGGCTGTGGCGCACCGCGGGCGGCGGCGATCAGGTGAGGCGCACTTCGCGGCCGTACTCGGTCGGCGCCCGGTGGCCACGGCATTGCTGTGCCTTGCCGGGTGCCTTGCCGCGGTCGCGTTGACGCTGGCGGTCAGCGCGGTCACGCACGCGCGTATCGCCGGACCCGTGCGGTGGAGCCCTGATTTCCTGGCCCGGCTCGTTTTCTTCGATGAGCAGGCGATCGTCGTGGTCGCGGTTGCCTGCGCGCTGATCGCGGCGGCGCGGGCGAGATCCGCGCGGGCTGTCGCGCTCTGCGTCGCTGTCGCGGCGGCGGTTGCGGCGGTCGGCGCCCTGGCGCTGTCCAACGCGGGAGCCATCAGCCGCTGCTTTGGCTCGCTCAGCATCCAGTACACCCGCCCGCCGGCGGGCGGCAGTTGCGTCACAAGCCCAGACTCTGTGATACTCGGCCAGGTCGTCCTCGGTGCCGCCCTGGTCAGCATCGTTTTCGTCCCCGCCGCCCATGCCGCCGGGATAGTTGCCGGCCAGCGCATCCGGCGAGCACGCCTGCCCGCAGGCGTCAAGGCGCTTGGATGGCTCGCGGCCGGGATCGCGGTCACCGCCGCCGTCACCGGTACGGCGCTCTGGGGACCTGAAGCGAGCGCGCACGGCGTCAAGGCCGCGGGCAGCATCGGCCGCGACGGCTGGATCGGCGGGGACGGCTACGACGTCCGTCTCATCCCCAGCTGGTACGCCCTTACCCAGACCGGCAACCCGGGGCAGATAACTTTGATCTTCCCCTTCGACGGGGCGACAATCGACCTGCAGAGTCTGCCCGCTGGCAATTCCGCCGGGATTGCGGAGTCCAGGCATCAGCTGCTTCGCCTCGGCGCGCACCGGGCCCCGCTTGACGGCGCGCTAGGACTGCGGATCGCGCGTTCCGGCCTGCCCGGGGGGGTGCTGGAGCACTGGTTCATCGTCCGTGGTCCCGCGGTGTACCTGATAACGCTGCACCAGTCGCCCGATTGGCCCGGAGATTCCCCAGATCTTCGGCATGACCTTGCCAGGATGCTCAGCACCTGGCGCTGGACGAACCCCGCGAAAGCGAGTCCGACTGCGCCGTCCAGCCTCGGCCCGGGAGCCTTACAGGCACCTGGACCGGTTCTTATCCCGAGAAAGCGGCCTCTCCCAGGGCTGCCGTGAGCGGGCTACTTTAGCTGTTGTTGAATGCCTTGTTGAATGCCTTAAGGTCGCGAGTCGCCGCCCTGATCTTCCCGTTCCCGGCGGTCATCGCTGCCGTGGCCGCCCTGATGTCCTCCGCCCCAACGTCATAGCTGCCGCTTCCGACCTCCCTGACCGAGTTCTGCGCGTCGGCTGCGGCCTTTGAGTAGTCCGTCATGGCCTGACCCACGTCGCTGCGGAAGCCCGGCACGCAGGCCGGGGGAAGATTCGCCGCGACAGCGTGCGCGGCGGACTGGAGGGACGCCGCGGTGGACTGCACTTCTGACCCGGGTCCGGACATGCCGGTGCGCGCCGACAGTGCCGCATCAAGGACGATAGCCGCCTTATGGAACCGGGCCATGTCGGACAGGACCGCATCCGTCTGGCTCTTGCCCCCGCCAGTTATCCACGACGCATCCTGGGAAAGGCAGTCCGGGGAAGATGGCGCCGCGGCGGACGGCGCCCCTGACGAGCGTCCCCCGGCCGCCGCCGAGGTGGAGACGGCGCTCCCGCATCCGGCGGCAGCTGTAAGGGCGAGCGTGAGCAGCAGCACGCGCGACGATCCCAGGCCCATAATCCCTCCCATCGCGCGGCACCGGGGCCGCGCCCTCCCAGATCAGGAGACGCGCCAACGGCCGCAGCGGTGCGCGGTGAGTGCGAACCTGACATGACTCCGTAACCAGGCTGTGTCTGGCGCCAAGGTCGAGTCCGAGACCCGCCGCGGCCGGGCCAGCGGTCGGATGGCGTTGAGGGAAGCCCTGCCGCCTTGCTCCGGCCAAGAGACTGAGGCGGTGGGCCTTCGCTTTGGCCGCTCCCTGGAGCACCTCATCGACCTGTCCACGGATCTGCAGTGCGCGCGAGGCACGGGCGATCAGGTTGACCGTGACCCGCTCCAGCGGCCCACTGCCGCCGCCCGCGCCGGGTGACCAGCGGGCCGTTCGGGACCTGGGCCTGGGCCGCGAGCTTCAGGAGGGCAGCACGCCCCACGGTCGCCCGGCACCTGCGGCCCGCGGCGAAGCGGGAACGGCGCGAGCTGGTCTCTAGCTCTGCCCGGCGGATAGATGACGGTAGACCGACGCCCGGCTGACGCCGAGGGCCTTGGCGATCTGGGTGGGGCTCTCACCGCGCTCACGGCGCGCCCGGGCGGCTGCCAGCTTGTCGGTGTCCATCACGGTCGGCCGTCCGCCGTTGCGGCCCTGCGCCCGCGCCGCGGCGAGCCCGGCCATGGTGCGCTCATGGATGATGTCGCGCTCCAGCTCGGCGAAGGCGGCCATCATCGTGAAGAAGAACTTGCCCTCGCCGGCCGGCGAGTAGCCGCCGGACAGCTTGCCGGTCAGGATGCGCAAGCCGATGCCGCGCTCGTGCAGGTCGTCGGCGATGATCAGCACGTCTTTCACGGACCGGCCGAGCCGGTCGAGCTTCCACACGCACAGCGTGTCGCCAGGCCGCAGGTAGTCCAGGGCGGCCACGAGGCCGGGCCGGTCTGTGGCGGCTTTGCGGGTGCTGGTCTTCTCCTCGAAGATCCGCGCGCACCCGGTCTCGGTGAGGGCGTCGCGCTGAAGCTGGGCGTCCTGGCCGTCGGTGGAGACGCGGGCGAGGCCGATGAGGCTCCGATCGCCGCCGGGGAGATTGAGCACGGCGAAGGCGGGAGCGGTGACCGCGGTCTGTGCCATGCCTCTAGTGTCTCAAAACCGTCTCACAACTTCTGCTGTTCCGGGGAAGTTTTTAGACGGGTTCTGGAACACAAAAGGTGCCCCGTGAGGCGACTTCGCCCGCCGTCTCACAATCGCCCGTCAGGTGAGACACGCTCACCCGGCCGCCCGGGCCACAGCGAACGCCGTCGTCACGGTGCCCGCGGTCAGCGTCCGCTCGTCGGCCTGCCGCCAGCGGGGAGCTCGCGCAAAGCGCCAGCGGCTCCGGGGGCGGCGGCGGGGTCCAGCTACACCGGCGGGGCGGTCGGCGTGACGGTCACCGGCGGGGTGGCCGCGCCCAGCGGCGCGCCCGACGGCGAGGTCGTCATCAGCTACCCCGACCCCGGGGCCGGGTTTGCTGGGTTTTGGTGCACCGGCTGGGCAGCCTGCTGCCGCGCGGATGTTCCGGAATCCGAGCAGATCCGCCACGCCCGCGACCTGCTGACCCGGCCGGACAACACCGTCTCCTCCATCGCCCGGCTGCTCGGCGTCAGCCGCGCCACCATCTACAAGTACGTCCCCGAGGTCACCACCGAGCGCCAGGCCGCTGCCCTGCCTCCCGGAAGGCTCAGGAAGACGCTGCCTAAAAAATCTTGATCGACAGGTCTTGACAATAGCTCGGAAATGCTCCTTACGTCCCTAATTACTTCAGGCAGAAATGGGACCTTGATGCTTACGTAGAGCGAGCAAAGAAGGCCATAGCAGATGCCTGCTGACCAGGCCGGCTGACGGATGTCACAGGCCAGGACATGTGACATCGGGTACCTACGTAAGCACTGAACGCACGCAGACCACCGTCTGCTCCGTCTTTACCTCTGCTACGTAATCTGCGGCTTTGCATCAGATCGTCCGCATGGATAGCTATCATCCTTACTCTGCTGGCAGGCAAAGTAAGCAATTCGGTACAAACCTCCTATTGAGGGCGCGGAGGAAACTTTGCTAGATAACGACGTAGGACTGGGCGAAACAGCCCAGTCTGTGCTGGACAGGAACACAGCCGGGGAAAATACCTCTGCGCTATTCCTTGGCCTGATCAAGCAGGCCGGAAGCGGGCAGAAGGCAAAGCCGCTGATCCGGTTTCAGCCGGACTTCCCGGTAGCGTCGCCCCGCCAGAAGCGGCGGGCCCGGCGGGAAAAGGCTCGCCACCGAGTCATCGTCACGGCCCTCGTTCTCGCGGCAATGGCCACCCTCTACGCGATCCAGGCGCTTCTCTGGCCTGACAGCCCGGCACTCCATGGCCTGGCGCAAGAGGCATGGAGCTGGCTAGGTGCCATCTGGGCGGTGGCATTCATTCCCGCCGCGCTTGAGCTGACCGGCCTCTACCTCTGGCAGCCGCCATCGACACCGCCGGGCGGCATCCCCAACCTGGTCTGCTGGCGGATCGTCAGCCGCGGCATCAACCGGGAGGCGCTGACCGCCAGCATCGAGGCGTGCCGCCGGGAAATGAAGGCCACCCCGCTGTTCCCCTACGTCATCGAGGTCGTGGTGGACAGCAACGAGCACGCCGACGGACTGCCGCCCGCGAGCCGGGACCTGCGCTACATCGTGGTGCCGAAGAACTACCAGACCCCCGGCGGCACCCGGGCGAAGGCCCGCGCGCTGAACTACGCCCTGCACGCCAGCCCGATTGGCCCGCGCACCTGGATCGTCCACATGGACGAGGAGAGCTGGCCGACCCGCTCGGGCATCATCGGCATCACCGCGGCGATCCGCGAGGAGGAGCGGGACCGTCCGTCCTGCCCGCGCGTCGGGCAGGGCACCATCACCTACCACCGGGAATGGGAAAACCACCCGTTTTTCACGCTGTCGGACTGCATCCGGTCGGGCTCGGACAAGGGGCGGCTCTACCTGAGCATGAAATCCGGCATCCCGCTGTTCGGCCTGCACGGGTCGTTCATCGTCATCCGCAACGACGTGGAAAGGTCTGTCGGGTTTGACGTCGGCCCTGTCGGCTCCCTCACCGAGGACGCCTGGTGGGGGGTGATCGCCTCATCGCGCGGGGTCCGCTGCCGCTGGGTGGAAGGCCATGTGGCGGAGCAGTGCCCGCAGCAGGTCCTGGATTTCCTCAAGCAGCGCCGCCGCTGGTTCACCGGGCTGCGCCGCACCTCGACACAGGCCCCGGCCGCTTTCCGCTGGCGGGCTGTCCTGGTCATGAGCATGCTGACGTGGGCCAGTGCCCCTTTCGCGTGGATTTACACCATCGGGCATTTCATCGACGGCGGGTACATCAGTCCCTGGATACGCGCGCTCGCCAACTTCTCGCTGGCTGTGTACGTAGCCACCACGCTCATCGGGTTGCAGCTCAATATGAGAGACCACGGCATCCGCAAATTCAGCCAGAAGATCCGGTGGGCGCTAACGTGGCTGATCTGCCTGCCGGTTTTCAGTGGGCTGGAGGCAATGGCGGTGGCCTACGCCATCTTTCGCCCAGAAAAGGGCTGGCACGTCGTGCGTAAATAACCGCCACGCCATAGTGCAGGGTGACCCGCAAAGTCTTTTGTGCTGGTCATGAGGCGTTTAGGAGGCCGAGGATCGCCAGGAGCAGGGCGGTATCGTGCCTGATCTTGCGGATGACGGGGGCGATCCTGGTGCCTGCCTTGCGCAGGCGCGCGGCCTCGCGGGCGTCCAGGCTGGTGATGACGAACGCCGCGATTGGCGGATGAGCCCGATCGCGATATTACGCAGCGTAGCCATCATGCGAGAGCGGGAGCCGGTCCGGACCCAGCTCGGCCAGCAGCGGCGCG
>Ga0335081_10018196_pt1 | contig 11362 bp, 7 predicted proteins | sample Lox_Sample_35_FD_206713 | JGI IMG/M metagenome (GOLD analysis project Ga0335081, IMG submission 206713) | Soil microbial communities from Loxahatchee National Wildlife Refuge, Florida, United States - Lox_Sample_3.5 | ecosystem: Environmental > Terrestrial > Soil > Wetlands | place: USA: Florida... | reverse complement strand
TTTTTTTCGCCCCTTCGCGGCTTGCTCATTTCCTGCGTCTGCACCCACGGCTCACGCCATGGGCTGCACTCTTGCGCCGCTTCGCGGCTGGGAACGCAGAGGTCGTTCCGGCGGCCCGAACCATGATGTTCTAGTTGCAAAAACGTGCGCATCAAACTAACCAACAACCCCCTCTCGCGCTTGACATTTACGGCGTGCTACCCTCAGTCTGCTCGGCGATCTGGCTCCCACTTCGTCTGTGGCGATTCAGACCAACAATTTCCGCAGGCTGCTGCATACGGTAGAAGCGCTTTCGGAACTCGGCCCCGCGCTGGCGGCGGAACACGAGTTCTCTGACACGGCGCGTCGCATGCTGGCTGCTGTCATGGACGCGGCAGGCGCGCGCGAGGGCGTGCTCTTTCTGTTCAACGACAAGCCTGCGATGTTGACCTCGGCGGCATCTCATGGATTCGCCCTGATGCCCGATCCCGCCTTCATTCCTCTCCTTCCCAAACATGTGCATGCGCTGGTGGCGGCGCGCGGCCCGATCGTTCTGAATTCATCGACCTACTCCGTGTTCCTCAGCTCCAACGGCAACGTTGCCCCGGAGTTGTTCAAGTGCGTTGCTCCGCTTCGGGCCGCGGGACGCCTGGCCGGAGTCATTGCCCTGGGCCGACGCCCCAGCGACGCGATGTATGAGGACAGCGAGCTTGACGCTCTAGAACTGCTGTGCAGTTATGTCGCTCTGGCCGTACACAATCACGCGTTGAGCCAAACGATCGCGCAGCGGGTCTCGGAAAATCTACGGCTGATGGCCTCGCTGCACGGGTTTTATGACAATGCGCTGGAGGCGTTCGCTACTGCGATTGACGTGAAGCACGTGGCCATTCACGGCCACTCGCTGCGGGTGGGCCGCTACGCCGCCGCCATCGGCGAAGCCATGGGAATGGAGTCGAGCGAAGTCGCCGCACTGCGCAGCGCGGGCTATCTGCACGACATCGGAAAAGTCGCCGTGGACCGCCGCTTGTTCGGCAAGCCGGCAGCGCTTGATCCGGAAGAATTCCGCGAGATGGCGGACCACACCGTCGTCGGCCATCAGATCGTCAGTAGCGTGCAATTTCCCTGGCCCAAAATTCCCGAGGCGGTGCGCTGGCACCACGAGCGCAACGACGGCTCCGGCTATCCCGACCGCCTCAGCCTGGACGATTTGCCCGTAGCGGTGCGCATTGTCGGCATCGCCGATTCCTTCGACGCCATGACCAGCGCTCGCCCCTATCGCGCGCCCATGTCGGTAGGCAGCGCGCTCAGCGAGTTGGTGCGAGTCGCGCCGCAGAAGTTCGATCCCAACGTGGTGCAGGGGTTGCTCATTCAAGTGCGTCGCGACGTGGTGGGAAGCAGCCGGACGCCGTTGCTTGATGGCGTGCCGGTGAACATCGCCGCGGCCGACATCGATCAACTGGCCGCGACTTTGCAACACAAAGTCTCACGCGGGAAGACGTACGCGACGTAGCGGCTCCGGTTCAATTTGGCGGGTGTTGCCCGGGCATGTCATTCCGAACCGCCGCAAAGCAGCGGTGAGAAACCTGCTCTACCCCACCCTCATTACCGCCGGCCGTCCCCACTCGGCCCCCAAGTCTTCCCAGGTAGCGTTCTTCCCAACAATCAACGCCACTTTCTTCTGCCGTCGCCACTTCTTGATCTCCGTCTCGCGGGCGATCGCCGCTGCGACGCTGTGAAAAACCTCGTAATACACCAGCCATGAATTCTGTATTTTCGCGTGAAGTCACTCGCTTCACCGGCCCTATGCCGTAAGACGCGAGCCATCAGAAATCCGGTCACACCGACATAAAGGGCCCGGCTTCGGCTCGCGAGGATATAAACGTAGTAGACCTTCTCTTCTGGCATCGGACACTTTTCCCTGTCAAACAGCAGGTTCCTCACCGAGTCTGGGACTCGGTTCGGAACGACATCAGTTTCGGTTGTGAGAGAGAAAAAAGCTGTGACGGTCCACACACTGGCCTGTGGAAAAGGACGCGCCTTGACCTGATTGGCGAAGACTCCGATTCTTGACCTTTGTGAGCGGTCGAACAGCAGGTTCCTCACCGGGCCTTCGGCCCAGTTTGGAATGACTTCGTTCCCTTTTTGACAGAGGGTTGTTAGCGACGGCCGTAGACGCCGTGTCCGATGTCCTTCCTCACCGCCGCTCCGGCCGGTTCGAAATGACATGCCCGGGCGCAAAAGCAGGTTCCTCGCCGCCGCTTTGCGGCGGTTCGGAATGACATCGGTTAAAGGATGCAGCTTTTTTTCGTTGGGCCGAATCCGTTATCTTGCAATCACTTCCAGGCACACGGAAATACGTGCGCCCAGCAACTTTTTCCGCCATTCGGGTTCATAATCTAAGCAGTTCTGTCCTTCCGGAGCACTCATGAGAATCGGCGTCACCAAGCCTGCGCTGTTTCTTCTGGCTCTAAGCCTGGCCTGTGCGGTTCCGCAATTACTCGCCAAAAAGAAAGAAAAAGCCGCAGAACCCTCCGGGAATGAGCAGAAGCGTGCGGTGCACGCGCTAAACCGGTTGGCCTTTGGCCCGCGGCCCGGGGATGTGAAGCAGGTCATGGCGATGGGCGTCGACCGCTGGATAGATCTGCAACTGCATCCGGAAAGAATTTCCGATGCTGCGCTGGAATCGCGCCTCGCTCCTTTCCGCACCTTGCGCATGAGCGCGAAAGAAATGGTCGCCGAGTTCCCCGACAATCAGATGGTCAAGCAGGTGATGGACGGTAAGAAGCCGATGCCGTCGGATCCGGCGAAACGGGCGATCTATGTGGTGCAAGTCGCGCGTCTGGAGGAAAGGCAAGAGAAGAAGGAGCGCCGGGAGGAAGCTGCTGTCGCTCCCGCGCCGCAAACGGCGAGAGCGGCTGAACCTCCAGCCATGGTGAATGCGGGAGACGCCGCCGGAGGGGCCAAGACTCAGGAAGAACTCGCCGCAGCCGCGGCTGCGCGTCCCGATGCCATGCCCGCCACTGCCGCAGACAACAACCTGGCAAACCCAACGCCAGCTTCTGACAATGGGGCGCAGCCGGCAACGAGCAATCCGCCGACGAACGACATGTCCATGACCCCATCGGCAGGGAACGCAGCCGCAATGAATACAGTGCCGATAGACGATCCGGAAGCACGCCGCCGTGAAGAACGCCTTTACGCCGATCTCGCGGTCGAGAGCCTGCTCGATCTGCCTCCCAACGAGCGCTATAAGAAAGTGATGGCGATGCGGCCGGACGAACAAGTGGCGTTTGCCGACGGGCTGCGCGGCGGCAAAGGGCAGGAGTTCTTAGCCGGGCTCGAGCCCAGGCAAAAAGAAACGCTGCAGGCGATGAACAACCCGCAGAGCGTGGTTACCGACGAACTGGTCGAGGCCAAGCTGATGCGGGCGATCTACAGCCAACGGCAGCTCGAAGAAGTGATGACTGATTTCTGGTTCAACCACTTCAACGTGTTCATCGGCAAAGGCGCCGACCGCGTGCTGATCACGAGCTACGAGCAGGATGTGATCCGTCCGCGCGCGCTGGGCAAGTTCGAAGACCTGCTGGTGGCAACGGCCAAGAGCCCGGCGATGCTGTTCTATCTCGACAACTGGCTGAGCATCGGGCCGAACTCCATGCAGGCGCTGGGCATTCCTTCGCGGCCGGGATTCAACGGGCCGTACCGGTATCCTCCGCGCGGGGCGAATGCGAAGGCCAAGCAGAACGCCGGCTTGAACGAGAATTACGGGCGCGAACTGCTGGAACTGCACACGCTCAGCGTCAACGGCGGATACTCGCAGCGCGACGTCACCGAAGTTGCCAAGGTGTTCACCGGATGGACCATCGAAAAGCCGAACGAGGGCGGAGAGTTCCGCTTCGATCCGCGGCGGCACGAGCCGGGGCCGAAGTTCGTGCTGGGACATCGCATCAAGCCGCGCGGCGAAGACGAGGGCCGGCAGGTGCTGCACATGCTGGCGACCTGCCCGCAAACGGCGCATTTTATTTCGCTGAAGCTGGCGCAGCGGTTCGTGGCGGACGATCCGCCGCCCGCGCTCGTAGATCGCATGACGAAAACTTTCCTGAAGAAAAAGGGCGACATCCGCGAAGTGCTGAGCACGCTGTTTCATTCGCCCGAGTTTTGGGATGAGAGCGCGTATCGGGCCAAGGTGAAGACGCCCCTCGAATTTGTGGCATCGGCGGTGCGGGCCACTGGCGCTGACGTGGAAGACGCCATGCCGCTGGCCAATCAGATCAACCGCATGGGCATGCCGCTTTATGGAGCACAGCCGCCCACGGGGTATTCGATGAAGGCGGAAACCTGGGTGAGTTCGTCGGCGCTGCTCAACCGCATGAATTTCGCGCTGGCGCTGACCGCGGGGAAAGTGCGGGGCGTGAAGGTGGATACGGCGCGGCTAGCCGGAGATCAGCCCACGCCCGATGCGGCCATGACACTTACGGCAATGGAGGCGAACCTTCTGGCGGCGGACGTGTCGAAGCAGACGCACGACTCGATCGTGGCGCAGATTGGCGCGGCAGGGAAAAACGGAGCGCCAGGACCGAATGAAGATCCGAAGGCACTGCCCCGGCCGCCGCAGCCTGCGCGTCCGCCGGATGCGAACATGATCGCGGGGCTGCTGCTGGGGTCACCGGAGTTTCAGAGAAGATAGCTGTGAGCGATGAGCCACCAGAGTCGAGATGGCTCACAGCTCATAGCTCACCGCTCACAGCTGAAAACTGAGGTTCACCATGTCCATCACTCGCCGCATTTTTGTTCGCAACAGCGCGCTGGCCGTCGTGGGGACGGCGGCGGTGCCGGGTTTTCTGACGCGGGCCGCGTTTGGCGCGGAGCAGACCGCGCGCAACCAGCGCCTGGTCGTCATTTTTCAGCGCGGGGCGGCCGATGGCCTGAACATCGTGGTGCCGCACGCCGAGCCGCAGTATTACGCGATGCGGCCGAGCATCAACATCCCGCGCAACGCGGTGATTGATCTCAACGGATTCTTCGGCCTGCATCCCGCGTTAAGCGCATTCCAGCCGTTGTGGCGGCAGGGACATTTGGCGATCGTGCACGCCGCCGGATCGCCCGATTCGACGCGCTCGCACTTCGATGCGCAGGATTTCATGGAAACCGGCACTCCCGGAGTGAAAGCCACCGACGACGGATGGCTCAACCGCTCGCTGCGTAATTTGGCGCCGGCGGAGCAGGCGTCGGCCTTTCGCGCGATCGCGCTGGGCCCGTCGCTGCCGCGCATTCTGAGCGGAAGCGAACCTGCGGTGGCGATGAACAACATCAACGACTTTTCGGTGGGCGGCCGCGGCCCCAAGCCGTCGCCGGCTGCGTCGGCGTTCGAGGCGATGTACGATCACTCCTCCGACAGCGTGCTGCACACGACCGGAGAAGAAACCTTCGATGCGGTGAAGATGCTCAAGGCCGCCGATCCGGGCAAATATGCTCCGGCTGCTGGCGCGAACTATCCGAAGGGTCGATTCGGCGACAGCCTGCGCCAGCTGGCGCAGCTGATCAAGGCGAACTTGGGCGTGCAGGTGGCGTTTGCCGACATCGGCGGGTGGGATCACCACGTCAACGAAGGCGCGGCGGAGGGCCAACTGGCCAACGTGCTCACGGATTTTTCGCAGTCGCTGGCCGCGTTCTGGACCGACCTGGGCGACCTCGGCGAAGACACGGTCGTGATCACGATGTCGGAGTTTGGCCGCACCGCGCGCGAGAACGGCAATCGTGGCACCGATCACGGCCACGCCAACGTCATGTTCGTGCTGGGCGGGCCGGTGCGCGGAGGCAAGGTGTATGGGCGCTGGCCGGGGCTCGACCAGTCACAGCTTTACGAAGGCCGCGATCTGGCGCTGACCACCGATTTCCGGCAGGTGATTGGAGAAGCGGTCGCGCGGCACATGGGGAACAGGAATCTGGCGGAAGTATTTCCGGGGTACGACAATCAGGGGGGAAGGTTTCTGAGGTACTTGGGGTGAAGGAGTGCCGCTTGGGAAATTCCAGGTGGTGATCCCCTCCGCCGTGCTCATTTAGGGTCAATGAGCGCTATCGCCTGGTTTCAACAACAACGAGTCGCGGGATTAGAATCAACAGGTGCTTCGCTACGCAATTCGCCTCAGCGTGCTCGCCTTTTTCCTCTTCTGCTCTCTGAGTGGATGCCGACAGACACACAACGCGATTGCGATCACTCACGTAACAGTCATCGACTGCACCGGCGCAGCTGCCAGGCCGAATTCAACGGTTGTGATGACCGGCGGTTTCATCAGCGCGGTTGGCCCGAGTGAAACCGTCACAATTCCCACAGGTGCTCGCATACTTGACGCGAACGGCAAGTTCGTGATCCCTGGGCTTTGGGACATGCACGGTCACCTGACCGATGCGACGGAAGACGCTTTCCCCCTGCTCATCATGAACGCAGTGACGGGCGTACGCGACATGGGTGGAGATCTCGCTCTAATCGACCGCTGGCGATCAGAGATTGACCGTGGGATGCGCGTTGGCCCGCACATCATTCGCGCTGGTCCTTTTGTGGATGGGCCTAAGGAAGGAGTGACGAACCGGCTCACCGTACGCACCCCGGAAGAGGCTCGGCAGGTTGTGCACGATCTTAAGGCCAAGGGCGTGGATTTCATCAAGGTCCACAATGCGCTCCCGCCCGATGCGTTCTTTGCGCTGATGGATGAGGCTCGCAAAGAACACATACCGGTTGCGGTCCACCTACCCAAGGGCGTGAGTTCTGCTGAGGCATCTGATGCTGGTGTGGCCAGCCTCGAACACATCGAAACCATCAATGAGAGTGCCCTTTGGCGCAAAGGAGCAACGGCCAGGACTGTCGAACAGGCGGTGGACGAGAATCTGGGGCCAGCCGGGCAGGAACTCTTCCAGCGCTTCGTGAAGAACGGAACCTGGTATGTGCCGACTCTCGTCGCCTATGAACGAGGGTTCGTGCTATGGAGTGATGATCCCGAATCGCTGAAACCGCGGCTGGATGTTCACGAAAAACAAATCGAACTTGTCCGGATGATGCACAAGGCTGGCGTACAGATCATGGCCGGCTCGGATTTCTCGGATTGGGGGACGGTGCCAGGGGTCGATCTGCACAATGAGTTAGCGCTGCTGGTGGAAGCGGGTTTTAGTCCGCTCGAAGCATTGCAGGCTGCCACACTAAACCCTGCAAAGTTCCTGGGCAAAACTGATACTTATGGAACGATTCAGGTGGGCCGCGTGGCGGATCTGGTATTGCTCAACATGAATCCGCTGGAAGACATCAGCCACACCCGGAAAATCTATGCAGTCGTGCTCGGTGGCAAGCTCTACCCGCTGGCGTCTATCAGAGCGCAAGCCCTGCAAGATGCCGCAACCCGACAATGAAAAGACAACTCGCATACCGAGCATTGTTAGGGGCGTGGCGGTTACGGCGTGCTGTTTGAAGATCACTCCCTAGCGTCAACTGTCGAAAAATCTCGATTACACTCATTATGGGTTCGTGGATCATGATGCTGTGAACGGTGATCGCGTACCCAGCCGACCGCGCGGGCGGTAGGAACCGGGTAAAGCACGCAGGGTTGATAACCGGACGGATGCTGCCAGTAACCACGGCTGGCGAAGTGTCCCGGAGGGACGCCTGAAACGTCTGCCGTCACAGTTCAGCCGTGCCTCCGGCGCGGGTGATTCTCATGGCCCCCGGCCCCGCCAGTGAACTGGCGGGCTATTATCAGGAGTCCCCGCGGGACTCGTCTGGACTCAGTGCCTCCGGGACTCGTCGGGACTCAGCCGGGCCGTCTCTTGTCAGTCTAGATTTCGATCAGCACATCGCCGTCATCAATCTTTAACGGATACACGGCAACCTTGGCGTTTGCGTCGTGAAAGCCGGTTTGCGGATCCCATTCCCAGCCGTGCCACGGGCAAACGACCTTGCCATTGAGGATCACGCCCTCCCCGAGCGGGCCGCCGCGGTGCAGGCAGACGTTGTCCATGGCGCTGTAAGTGCCGTTAACATTGGCAATGCAGATGGTCCTTTCGCCGCAGAGAAATTCTTTGGCGGTGTTGACCGCGGGGAGGTCGGATTGAGCGGCAATCTTCGTGAACGGCATGCCTGGAATGATATCGCGGGGCTGCGAGTGAGTGGAGGAGAAAGCAGGTTCCTCACCGAGTCTTCGACTCGGTTCGGAATGACATCACACATTGATTTGCTGACGCCTGACAGCTGATTAGCTGACAGCTATTTGGGTTGCAGCGTCTGGGCGATCATCACTTGGCGCTTGAAGTTCTCTACCATATTCTCTTCCAGCCGCACCGCGGTGGGCTTCCTGGCGATGGTCATCGAGTCGATCTTGTCCTGCAGCTTGAGCAGCGCGTAGAAGAGGTTCTCGGGGCGAGGCGGGCATCCCGTGACGTAGACGTCTACGGGACAAATTTTGTCCACCCCCTGCAGCACCGCGTAGGTGTTGAAGGGGCCGCCCACCGACGAGCAGGCGCCCATCGAGATGACCCACTTCGGGTCAGGCATCTGGTCGTAGATGCGCTTCACGACCGGCGCCATTTTCAGCGTGACCGTGCCGGAAACGATCATCAGGTCGGCCTGGCGCGGGCTGGGACGAAAGACTTCTGAGCCGAAACGGGCAATGTCGAAGCGCGAGGTTGAGGAGGCGATCATTTCGATCGCGCAGCAGGCGAGGCCAAAGGTCATCGGCCAGAGGGCGGACTTGCGCGCCCAGTTGAAAACGTAATCTACAGTCGAGATTAGGAAGTTCTTTTCAAACTTGTTTTGCAGCCAGCCCATGCGTGACCCTCAGCTTCGCGCCAGTGTCTTTCGGACCAATCCCAATCACCGATCCGTAAGCTCTGCTCTTTGAGGATAGGGGAGCCGCCAGAGTGTGTCAAACCGCGTCGCGGGGGAAGGCGTCAATCGCCACACCGTCTTCCAGAGCAGCCCCACCAGGCCCGGCATCTTAAATGTTTCTTAAGCTTTTTTAGACGGATTGGGGCCGAGTCTTGCTTTCGCTGGCAGGGAGTGCATTTCTGGCATGCGATTACTGTAGTGACGTTTTCGCCGAAGCCCTCGCACGCTCTAATGGTTGCATCCGGCCAAAAATATGTGTCGAGCCGGGGTATCTGCTCTATGGCGATTGAACAGGAACAATGAAATGAAGCTTCCGCGTGTTGCAGTTGTGTTGCTGTCATTGGCAACGTGCATGTCAGCAATGATAGGGCGTGCTGCGGACGAAGGCAGCGCGTCCAAGATGCCGGTTACAACCGTTTCTGAAGCAGCCGCGCACTACTTCGAGACAGGAATGGTCCATTACGAGAACCACCGGTGGAATTTTGCGTTGCGGGATTGGAACGAAGCCGTAAAGCTCGACCCCAACTTCGCTCAGGCATACGTTTGGATCTGCTTTACAACGTCAGATCCGGCAGAAGAAGCCCGGGACCGGGCAAAAGCGAAAGCCCTGATCAACGAGGTCACGCCGGGAGAGCAGCTATTGATCCGCTGGATGGTGGGCGTCCGCGAGAACCGCTACGTGGAAGGCATCATGGCCATGAACGACATGCTAGCCATGTTTCCTCACGACAAGCGTTTGAACTTCCTGGCTGGCTACTGGCTGTATCGGCAGGATGAGTACGAAATCGCGAAGAAAGTGACGCTGCGGGCTCTGGCCGACGACCCCAATTACGCCACCTGTTACAACCAGCTGGGCTACGTTTATTCGCGCCTCGGCGGCCTCGATAAGGCTCTGGAATATACGGCGAAGTACATCCAGTTGCTGCCCAATGAACCGAATCCGCGCGACTCCTATGCCGAAATGCTGCGCTTCGCCGGGCGATACACAGAGGCATTGGAGCAATACCGGATCGCCCTGAAGATCGATCCAACTTTCTATATATCGCAGAAGGAGATGGGCGAGACGTATTCGCTGATGGGAGAGGAGGAGCAAGCCCGCAAGGAATATGAGAAAGCTATTCACGAAGCCCCCAGCAATGGCGCGAAAGCCGAGTACATGCAAAAGCGGGCGCTGACGTACGTCCGGGAAAAGAAGTATGCGGAAGCGGATGCCGCCTATCTGGATGCCGCTGCCAAAGCTCGCGCCATGGAGCAGTGGCTCTGGGAGGCCCGCGCCTACCGTGTGATGGCCATGTATGAGCCCGATCCGGCCGCTGCCATGAAGAACCTGGATCAGGCGGAAGCCCTGCTGGCTGCGGCCAGCGGGAAAGTCGCCCAGCTCGATCTGGATGAGGAGAAGGCTCACGTCCTGCGCGTGCGCGTAGAGCGGGCTCTGGCGGCGGGCGATCGCAGCACGGCGCAGAGGCTGGTGGCGGAGCTGGAGAAAATGGCAGCGCCTGGGGCGAGCGTGAACACGCAGCGAATTTATCAGGGCGCTGAGGGAACGCTGTTGGTCGACCAGAAAAAGTACGCCGAATCCATTCCGTACTTGGAAGAAGACATCGCCAATCCACTTTCCATGAAACTTCTTGTCACTGCCTACAGCAAGACGAAGGCGCCGGGCGAAGCGGCCAGCTTGAGCAAGAAGCTACGCGGATGGAAGGTGCCCAGCATCGAAGAGGCGCTGGCTGAGTCAGACTCTTCCGTGCCGGCGGGCGCGCTGGCAGAGAAGAAATAGTCGTTGCGTGGCCCAATGTGGCGGGCTGCCCCACCCTCATGTATGGTTTGGAGGGAGTGTGTTCACTCCGCTAGAATAAATGAGGTTCTGTGAGCCTCATGACCCTGACCAAGGCCCAAGCCCTGGAGATGTTTCGCTCCGATGACCTGATCGGCATCGGGATGGAAGCCGACGCGGTGCGGCGCAGACTGCATCCGGAGGGCGTGGTCACCTACATCATCGACCGCAACATTAACTACACCAATTTCTGCACCGAGTATTGCACCTTCTGCGCGTTTTATCGCCCGCTGAAAGGACCGACGGCGAAGGAAGGTTACATTCTCGACTTCGAGACGATTTACGACAAGATTCGCGAGACCGTTGAACTCGGCGGCACGGGCGTGCTCATGCAGGGCGGGTTGCATCCCGACCTGAAGATTGACTGGCACGAGAAGATGCTGCGGGGCATCAAGCAGCGCTTTCCGAAGGTGCATCTGCACTGCTATTCGGCGTCGGAGATCATCGCGATTGCCGAATACAGCGAGCTTTCGATCCGCGACACAATCTTGCGGCTGCGCGATGCCGGGCTCGATTCGATTCCGGGCGGCGGAGCCGAAATTCTGGACGACGAAGTCCGCTACAAGATCGCGCGCCTGAAGTGTCTGACTGACGACTGGCTCAACGTGCACCGCACGGCGCACCAGATCGGCATGCGGACGACCGCGACCATGATGTTCGGCGTCGGCGAGAAGTAC
>Ga0335081_10018194_pt1 | contig 11362 bp, 12 predicted proteins | sample Lox_Sample_35_FD_206713 | JGI IMG/M metagenome (GOLD analysis project Ga0335081, IMG submission 206713) | Soil microbial communities from Loxahatchee National Wildlife Refuge, Florida, United States - Lox_Sample_3.5 | ecosystem: Environmental > Terrestrial > Soil > Wetlands | place: USA... | reverse complement strand
CCCAGCGGACCAGTCCCAGAAGCCCGAGACCAGCATGCCCACGGTGATCACCGCCAGCAGCGTGTCGGCCAGGGCCAGCCGGCCCGCGGGCCGGGCCGGGGCCCGGGTCAGCCTGGTGAGCCGGGATGGCCGCGGTCAGCGAGGTGACCAGATCGCGCCCGGACGTGGTGCTCATGGACGTCCGGATGCCGCGCCTGGACGGGATCGAGGCCGCCCGGCAGATCATGGCACTCGGGCCGGACCCGGCCAAGGTGGTGATGCTCACCGCCTTCGACGTCGACGAATACGTCTTCGACGCGCTGAGCGCCGGGGCCACCGGCTTCCTGCTCAAGCACGCCCGCCCCGAGGAACTGCTGTTCGGGATCAGGGCCGCGGCCGACGGCCACGCCCTGATCGCCCCCGAGCTCACCCGCCGGCTGATCGAGCGCTTCACCAGCAGCCGCCCGCGGGCCGCGCCGGAACTCGGCCGGCTCACCAGCCGGGAACGCGAGGTGATGATCCTGCTCGTCCGCGGCCAGTCCAACGCCGAGATCGCCCGCGAGCTCTTCGTCGGCGAGAGCACCGTCAAGACCCATGTCGCCAGGGTATTTACCAAGCTGGGACTGCGAGACCGGGCCCAGGCCGTCATCTACGGCTACGAGACCGGCCTGGTCAGGCCCGGCGGCAATCCCGGCCGGTAGCCGCTGAAGGCCCCGATGCCGGGAAGGCCGGAATGACAAGGCTGTGATTCCGGAGCGTGATTCCCCGTCCGTTCGGGATTATCCGGGCAGGCCTGGCCTCAGCCGACGTGCACGTGGGGGCGGCGGGACCGGTCGGGCTCGGCGCGGCGCAGGACCTCGCGGGTGACCGGGGCCACCTCGCCGGAGCCCCACAGGATGAAGCGCAGGAAGTAACGGGGCACCGGATCAGTCATCACGTGCACCAGCGCGTCGCCCACCACCACGGCGTTCAGCGCCAGGTACACCGCCACCAGCATGACCGCGATCCCGATCGCCTCGCCGAACCCGCGCAGGAACACCGCCGCCAGCGCGGCCAGCAGCACCAGGGTGACCGCGAACTGGTGCCCGCGCAGGAAGTGCGGGGCGTAGGAGTTCTCCAGCAGGTGCCTCGACGCGTCCGCCGCGGACAGGGTCATCGTGATCAGGAAGTCGGTGGCGGCGAAGCCCAGCAGCACCAGGACCAGGATCTTGCCGCTCCACCAGGACAGGATGCGCCCGGCTGGCCGCAGGATGATAACAGCAAGAAGCGTGCGGCATTGACCTGCCGCCCGGGCAGCCGGCGCGGCCCGCCATGCCCGGTTATGCCGCTGCTTCAGCTTGGGGCGTGACGGGCGCAGGGCATGATCGCGGGCAGTTCCGGCTGTTTTTCGACCGGGACTGCCCGCGATCATGAGCAGTATGGCGCGAAGGGCCTCGCTTATGTTCCTGTCATTGAGCCGGGCCCGGGGGAGTGCCCGGGCGGGGCCGCTGGAGTGCGATCCCGCCCGGGCCATGGCCGGCCGTGGTCAGGCTTCTCCCAGGATCCCGAGCAGCGTGAGCCGTTCGACGGCGATCGCCCGCGACAGGCTGCGGTCCGCGTCCGCCGGCCCGGCGGACGATAATGGCGGCGTGGATGACAGCCACTACAGCCTGGTCATCGCGGCCGCGCAGGCCGCGGGGCCGTGCCCTCCCGGTGAGGAGGCGGCATGGGGCCGCCGGGTGCACGGCCTGACCGTGGACCTGCACCTGATCGCCCAGCAGGCCAGGCAGGACATCGAGCGGCTGGAGTCAGCCCGGACCTTCATCGCGTTCCTGGAGAAGGTCGAGATCGAGGAATCGAGTCGCCGCGGGCTGCTCACGCTGCGGCTGCCGACGGGGGAGAGCGAACCCATCCGCACCGAGCAGAAGGACACCGACCGCGGCCAGGCGCTGATCGAGCGGGCCCGCTCCCTGGAGGGACGCTGGGTGCTGGTCTACCGGTACAACGAGCGCAAGACCGGCCAGCGGAACCAGTCGGTCCGTATGCTGGCGCACCTGATGGATCTCGGCGTCGACGGGGCCGTGCCCAACACCGCGGCGAAGAAGATGGTGCTGGAAGAGGCGGGCGGCGACGTGGCCCGTGCGCAGCGGGCGTGGACGGTCTCGGGCCTGCCGGGGACCGGTCCGGTCGGCATCGACCAGCTGGAGCAGGCCCGCGCGGCCGCGCGGGAAGCCGGGTAACCGCCGCTGGATGGAGCGCCTCTCCGCCTTTGCCTTGTTCGGCCCTGAGCTGATAACAGCAAGAAGCGTGCCGACACGATAAACGCTGCCGAACCCTGCGGGGGAGTGCCGGTCCGGGTCGGACCAACTCGATTCGAACCGGTTCTATCCGGTCCGACCCGGACCGCATATCAGCCGGGACGCTGGGCACGACCACGTTGGATCCCAACGCTTCTTGCTGTTATCGGATAGGCTCCAGGTATGCCGAAGCCGGGGGAGCGCACGTCAGCGCGCGACGCCATAGACGATTTCATCCGCCATCTGGCCGGCGGCCAGATGGCGGTCACCACGCAGCGGATACGCAGGCACTTCCTCGACGAGTACCTGCAGCATGCGGAACAGGCCGCCGGGACCGTCGATGTCACGGTCGGCGAGCTCATGGATCCCGCGCGGGCCGGTGCGTGGCTCTCCGACGCGGCCGATGGCCGGACCCGCACCCGCAACACCCTCCGCGGTCCCGACGCCGCCGCCTATACCAACTCGATGCGCGTGCGCATCGACTCCTACAACGCCTTCGCCGAATTCCTCGGCCTGCCTGACCGCCTTGACAGCCAGGCACCCGCCAGCGGCTTCTTCCTGACCCCCGCCGATACCGAGCGCCTCCTCCATGACCTGACCGTCCGCAGGCCCGTCCACGCCAACGCCGCGACGTCGCTGCGCACCGCGGCCGTGGCCGCGCTGGTCGCCGACACCGGCCGGGGCGTCCCCGAACTCGCCCGGCTCGAGATCGGCGCCCTGCACCTAGACGGCGAGGCACACGTCGACCTCGGCGCCGAGTCCTGCCCGCTCGGCGGCGCGACCGTGCAGATCCTGACCCGGTGGCTCGCCGCCCGCGCGGCGATCATCGCCGAGCTCGAGGGCAGCGACCCCGGCCACCTGTGGATCCCGACCAAGCCCGGGCGGCCCCGGGGCGGCCGCCCGCCCGTCAAGCCCGGCCTCACGCGCGCGGCCGTCCGCACCCTGCACCATGCCCACCGCACTCTGGTCACCCAGCTGCTCGGCACCCCGCTCCGCCCAGGCGCCCTCCGCGGTGTCCGGGACCTCGGTGGCCATCTCGGCCAGCCGGGGCAGCAAGCCGGTTCACCTTGAGTCACTTCATCGGCTGTCCTCTCGTTCGGTGTCGGTGACCGATTGATAGACGCGCGAGCAGCGCGCGGATCGACAGGCGCCAGGAAATCTTTTCAGGAGACGGGTCGTGCATCAGATGCGATCATGCGGGCCTCGGCAGTTACCACGCTGACAGTGTGAAGACAGCTGCCTGATGGCTTAGCTTCGGGGCGACCGGCCCTATACCGGTCACGGCGTCCTCCGACATTCCCAGAGCGGTGATCTCGGGCGTCTTTCCCGTCCTGGGCCCGGTGATACCGCTGACCTGCGCCTGAACCCATGTGTTCGTCCCGGATGCCAGCTTCCACACGACGACTCGCGGCTGCTCAGGCGTATCGTACTGCCCCGCGGCGATCCATCCTTGCTTGCCGGCGGCCAGCGCGGTGACGACCGCGCCGGGTGCTGGCAGCCGAAGATCTGCCTGCCGCCAACTGGCGCCGCCGTTAGGTGAGGAGACCGCGAAAGCCGCGGAGCCGTTGCCCTGCCCGTCGGAGCCGCCAGTGGCAACCACCCGAGTTCCGATGACCGCTATCTGGTTAAGCTGGGCGTTCGCCGGGCCGGATAGGAAAATGGTCCGCCATGTGGTGCCGTTTGAGGTGACCCATGCCGCCGGGCGGCCGTTGTGCGAGCCCACTGAGACGAAGCCGTCTGGCAGCGCGGCGACTGCGAGGGTCTGGCTGGAACCGGTGGTGCCGTTGACGTCATGAGCGCGTTTCCAGTTCGTCAGGTCCGCCGACCACCAGACGTCCGCCACACAGGCGCCCCCCTGGACCGCCAGCCTGCCGAGGATGACGTACCCGCGAGGCCCGGCGGCGGCCGATACGGAGGTGATCTTCCCGAGGTCAGCCGCGATGTTCCCAGCCGCTGGCCGCCATGTCGTGCCGTTCGCTGAGGTGAGGACCACGGGGCCAGGTACGCCGACAGCGAGCCATCCCGCCGGGCCGTGGGTCACGCTGGTCAGCGTCTCCGGAGTCGACTGCGCCCGGAGGTCGCCCGGCGCAGTGACCAGGGCCCAAGACCCGCTAGGGGCCTGCCTCCATATCGCTGGATAGCCGTCGGCGCTGCCGACCGCGAGCCGCTCACCTCCCGCCGAGGCGATGGCCTTGACCGCCAGTTTGGGTGCCCCTGGCAGTGCCGGCCGACTGGCATATCCGGCGAACGACGTCACGTCCAGAGCAGGCGGCGATGCCGTCGCGCTGCTCGAGGGCCGGGCGGGCTGGGATGTGGTTCCGGACTGGACCATGAGAGGGATCGTGATACCCGCACTGGCCAGAGCGATTACGGCTGGCGCCAGAAAGCGGGCCCTGATGCCAAGCCAGCCGGTCTGCGTACGTTCGAGCTGCATGTCTACCTGCCATTCATGCGGTCATTCGGTCAGGCGGCGCTCATGTGTCGAACCAAGCGAGGGCTGAACTGGTCCAGCCGCGGCTTCTCGGTCATATTACCATAAGTCATCATATAATTACTAGATGTGATGGGAGCACATGCCCAACCCGGCATGAAGCCACCCGCAGGCCAGGAAGCGGGGACCGCCTCGCTGGTCCAGGACGCCCCCGCCCACCAAGGAGCGGAGCCGGGCGAAAGGCAGCCAGGATCCCTCTGATCAGAACTTTACATAATGTACATTATCGGCGTATATGGAGGGGGACCGTGATCAGCGTTCGTCTGTTGTCCCGTCTCGCGGAGCATGTCGAATCTCAGCCATCTCGTTGTTCCGCTTGTCGCCGTGACAGCCATCATGTCCCCCGGCGGCTACCGCGGAAGGTCGCCGCGTGCAGACAGCTGCTTCGTCGTTTGCCACGGAGCTCCTTGCCCGGCTATTGTTCCGGCTGAGCTCGTTCAGGAGCGCTGTCGCAGCGCACGGTCTAAGGAGGTGAGTCCGATTTTCGTTCACAGTCGGGTGCTCACCCCTTCACGCTGGAGCCTGTAAGAGCTTCGTCGTCATCGGTCCTTGGGTGCCCGCATCTCAGATGCCCTGAAGTGGTCGGCACCTCGGCCGGGGCCACCGCGGCAGCGCAGGTGCGCAGCGGTATACCGCCGGCCGAACTGCTGGCCTCGGTGCTGTCCGAGCCGGTTCGACCGGCCGGACCGAACCGGGAACGGCTGCCCTCCCTGCCGATGGCCACAGTGTTCGAGCGGATGAGGGCCATCTCCGCCGCCGCTACCTCGGCAGCCGATCTACAACGTGCGATGGGCGCGTTCGGGCTGGAGAGCGACTCCGCACTCGGACCCGGGGCGGGACAGCGGCGCGCAATAGTCGCCGCGAGGCTGCCCCGCCCGCAGTGGCCGGACAGGCCGATGATCGTGACGGCCGTCGACGCGCATACCGGCGAGCTGGCTGCGTTCGACCGCGATTCCGGCGTCGACCTGGTGGACGCGGTCACCGCGAGCACCGCGCTGCCCGGCCTGGTTCCCACCGTCAGCATCAACGGCGCGCGCTACATCGACGGCGGCGTGCGCTCCCCCGACAACGCCGACCTTGCTTCGGGCTATGCGAACGTCGTGGTGCTCTCGCCGCTCGGCGGACGGATCGGAACACCACCGGAAGGCCAGCTCGAAGGCCTGCGCAGACCACCGGGCGCAGACCTGGCAAGCCAGGTCGAGGCCCTGCGCAAGCAGGGCAGCCACGTCGAGGTGATCACACCGGACGCCGATTCCCGAGCCGCAATGGGCACGAATCAGATGGATCCGGCGACCCGCATCCCCGCCGCCCGTGCCGGTTTCGCCCAAGGCAAGCAGGAAGCGACCCGCGTGACGTTCTTCTGACGATGCGGCCGCCGCGTTAGCCTGGCCGCGGAGCATCTGACATTTCGTGAGACGGTCGCCGCGCGTGCCGTGGCCCGGCTCGGGCTGGACACGGGAGCGCTGCTGGAGGCGTCTGGACAGGCGCAGCGCGCACCAGGCTACGCCGCCCGGGGCGACCTGCTCCGCATCGCCCTGCTGGGCCCGGCCGAGCGCGCGAGGCTGGCAGACTGTCGCACGCGCGGCAAGCGCGCCGCCCTGAGCCGAGATCGGAGCGGATGATGAAGGCAGTCGCGTTCAGCCAGTTCGGGGGCCCGGAGGTCCTCGAGATCGTGGATCTCCCCGATCCGCATCCGGGTCCCGGCCAGGTCCGGATTGCGGTGCGCGCGGCCGGGGTCAACCCGAGCGACTGGAAGAAGCGCAAGGGCCTGATGGACGAGGAGCTCCCGCAGACCCTGGGCTACGAGGCGGCGGGCGTCGTCGACGAGCTCGGCGCGGGCGTCGCGGACGCGGCCGCCGGTGATCGCGTGTTCGGCTTCTCCGCCGAGGGCGCGGCCCAGGCCGAGCTGGCGGTGCTGTCCTGGTATGCGCCGATCCCGCCGTCGCTTGACTTCCCCGGCGCTGCCGCGCTGCCTGCCGCCATCGAGACGGCCACCCGCGCGCTTGACCAGCTCGGCGCCGGGAGCGGCAGCACGCTGCTCATCAACGGCGCCTCCGGAAGCGTCGGCAGCGCCGCGGTTCAGCTCGCCGTGGCGCGCGGCGCGCGCGTGATCGGCACCGCCAGCCCGGCCAGCCACGAGTACCTCCGCTCACTGGGAGCCGAGCCCGTCGCCTACGGCGAGGGCCTGGCCGGGCGGGTCCGCGCGCTCGCTCCCGGCGGCGTCGACCTCGCGCTCGACGTCGCCGGGAGCGGGGTGCTTCCCGAGCTCATCGAGCTCGCCGGCGGCGCCGGGCACGTCATCACGATCGCCGACTTCACCGGCGCCCGGGAGCACGGGGTGAGGTTCAGCAGCGGGGACGCCGGCCGCGCGGTCCACGCGCTCGGCGAGATCGGCGAGCTGATCGAGTCCGGGCGCTTCTCGCTCCCGGTCGCGCAGACCTTCCCGCTCGCCGAGGTTGCCGAGGCACACCGGGTGAGCGAGCAGGGCCACGTGCGCGGGAAGCTCGTGCTGCTGGTCGGCTGATCCGGGCGATCCCGCTGTCGTCGGCACGCTCGAGGAGCAGCTGACGTGCCTGTAGCGAGCCAGGCCAGGGGTCAGGCTCCGGTGATGGTCCGGCCCGGCATCGGCTCGGCGAGCGCGGCCCGCCAGGCCGGCGCGGCGAAGGGGTCGCCGAAGTACTGCGTCTCGTGCGCCACCTGCTGGTCAGCGAATTCCATGATGCTCACCGAGTACGAAGGCACGCCATCGTAGGTGATGATGCATTCGCTTACCCACAGATCCCCGCGGCCGGTGATCCGCTGGATCGTGAAGTGCCGGTCGGCCGGATGCCCGCCGCGCTGCGCTGAGATCGTCGCACGGCCCCGGAATCGCTCACCTGACTGCGGGTAGTCGAGGATCGCGTCCGTGGCGTAAATGGCGTGCTCGGCTTCGGTATCCCCGCGTTCCGAGGCCCGCCAGTGCTCCTCGATCGCAGCCCTGGTCCGGGAGTCAGCCTCCATGGCACCGCCCTTCCGCAGCAGTGACAGCCTAGGCCCTCGCGCGGACCCTGCTGCCGACTCCCCCGCCTGCTCGTCAAGCCCGGGCGGGACTCCGTCCCCCGAGACGACAAGGTGAGCGGGACGGGCGGAGGCGAAGGAAGCTGCGCCGGGTCACCTGCCGTCGAACTTGTCCGGGTCAGGGCCAGTGCGCTCGTTCTTGTTCAGCACCGTGATGTCCTCGACGTCGGCGGCGGGCAGCTCGAAGTCGAAGATGTCGATGTTCTCCCGGATCCGGTCGGGGGTGACCGACTTGGGGAACACGACGTCGCCCCGCTGGAGATGCCAGCGCAGTACGACCTGAGCCGGGGTCTTGCCGGTCCGCTCGGCGATGGACCGGATGACCGGGTCGCCGAGGACGCCCCCTTTCCCCAGCGGCGACCAGGCCTCTACCACGATCTGATGCTCGGCGCAGAAGGCGCGCACGTCGTCCTGAGTCAGGTACGGGTGCACCTCGATCTGGTTGACGGCCGGGATGATCTGGGTCTGGATGCGCAGCCGCCGCAGGTGGGTGGGCTGGAAGTTGGAGACGCCGATAGACCGGGCCCGGCCCTCGCGGTAGAACTCCTCCAGCGTCCGCCAGGTCTGCACGAAGTCGCCGCCGTACCGGGTCGGCAGCGGCCAGTGGATAAGGAACAGGTCGACGTATTCGGTGCCGAGCGCCTTGAGCGTCCCTTCGAAGGCCTGGCGAGCCTCATCGGGCTCGTGCGCATCGTTGCTCAGCTTGCTGGTGACGAAGACCTCGCCGCGGTCCAGGCCTGACCTGGCGAGGGCCTCGCCCACCTCGGCCTCGTTGCCGTACATCTCGGCGGTGTCGATATGCCGGTACCCGGCCTCGAGCGCCGTGCTCACCGCCGCCGCCGTGTCCTTCGGCTCGATCTGGAAGACGCCGAGGCCGAACTGCGGGATGGTCTGACCGTTGTTCAGCGTGATGTCCGGAATGGAAGCCACGAAAGAACTCTCCTCAAGCAGGAATCGCGTGTGCGGACTTGCTGCACCTGCCCCGGTCAGGCCGGGCTACACACAGCGGGACCGAGTCTCGTGCGCCAGCGCGGGCATGTGCGATCACCTTGCGCGTCGCCTGATCGCCGCCTCAAGGTTGTCGAGTTCGATGCCGCGATGGGCGCGGTGCTGCTGCGTCCACGTTTCGTCGTGGAGGGGATCGACCGTCATGACCACGTTCGTACGGTCACCGGCGGGCTCGATGTCGATGGTCGTCAGGTGCTCATACGCCTCGTGGTCGGGCACGAAGTCGATCAGTGACAGGTAGGCGAGGCGGGTCAGTGGCGCGACCTCGGTGAACGTCTTGCGCACCTGCGCCGAGAGCGGATTGCCGGTGTTCCGCATGAATGCGACCTGTTCCGGCGCGGTCGCGGTCATGGCGTACCGCAGCTGACCGCCGGGCCTGAGCTCGAGCTCGCTCACCCGGATTTCGAAGCCATCGGGGGCAAACCATTCCTCTAGGCCGGCGGCGGTGGTCCACAGCTCCCAGATGAGTTCCGCCGGAGCGTCGTACGTGCGCTCGAGCCGGGCGGCGTTCGGGCTGGGCGTGGGTTCGGTGGTCATCGATTCCTCCTCGGGTGGCTGGGCAGGTCTCTTCGGTCAGGCGGAGACGAGGACGTCGGCCGGGTCAGTGTGGGAGGTTGCCTGGGCGGCGGTTGTCCGGTCGGCCGGTGCGGGGATGGCCAGCGCCGTCGCCGCGGCCAGTACGGCGAACGCGACGGCGGACCACAGGGCCGGGCGGAATCCGGCGGTGACGGCTGCAGGGCCGCCGAGGTGGCCGTGGGCGGAGAATACGGCGCTGCCGATCGCGATGGCGAAGACGGTGCCGAGGCGCTGGGCCATGTAGCTGATCCCTGAGGCCTTGCCCAGTTGCGTCGCGGGGACCGCGTTCAGGACCGCGGTGGGCACGGTGGGCAGCGCCATCGAGATACCGGCGCCCGCGACCAGCAACGCGATGACTAGCTCCACCCAGCTGGTGCGCAGCGAGCCGCGCGCGGCCACCCACGCGAAACCGAGCGCTTGCAGGGCCAGGCCGGTGACCATGATCGGCCTGCGGCCGATCCTGTCCGAGATCGCGCCGGCGAACGGCGAGATGACCATCGGGGTGGCGAAGAACGGCAGCAGCCGCAGCCCGGTCGAGATCGGCGAGTATCCGCGGGCGAACTGGAATTCCTGGGTGATCAGGAAGGCCGCGGCGAATGTGGCGCCGGACATGAGGAACGTCGTCACGGTCCCGGCCGCGAATGCCCGGCTGCGGAACAGCCCCATCGGCACCAGCGGCGCGTGGGCTCGCCGCTGGTGCCAGGCAAATGCCAGCAGCAGCATGCATCCGGCCAGCAGCGTGCCGACGGTCTGCGGGCTGGACCATCCGACATCGCTGGACCGCGCCAAGGACCAGACCAGTGCGACGACCCCGCCGGTGACGAGCGCGACCCCGGCCAGATCAAGCCGTTGCGGCGCGCCGTGGCTCTCCGGCAGCAGCCGGGTTCCGAGCGTCGCGGCGAGCAGCCCGATCGGCACGTTGAGCCAGAAGACCCAGTGCCAGTCCAGGGTCTCGGTGACGGCGCCGCCCACGAGCGGACCGGCCGCGACAGCCAGCCCGGCCAGGCCGCCGTAGATGCCGACGATCAGCCCGCGCCGCTGCGGGGGGAACGCAGTGGTGAGGATCGTCAGGCTCAGCGGCAGGACGACGGCCGCGCCGAGTCCCTGGACCGTGCGCGCCACGATCAGCGCGGCCGCATCGGGGGCCAGGGCGCACGCGGCCGAGGACAGCGTGAACAGCGCCAGGCCGAGGGTGAAGACCCGCCGTCGGCCGAAGCGGTCACCGAGCGCCGCGGCCGTGATGATCCCGGCCGCGAAGGCGATGCCGTAGGAGTTGACCGTCCACTGCAGGGCCGTGAGGCCGGCGTGCAGGTCCTGCTGCATCCGCGGCAGGGCGGTGACCACAACCAGCGAATCGAGCACCACCATGAAGTACGCGGTCGAGGTCAGGCCCAGCACCCAGCGCGGCCGGACCGCGGTCACGGCGGACGGGGATCGGGTGTTCATCGTCAGTTCCTCCAGCGCCCCTGCCGCCCCCTCTCGGGCGGATCTGCAGCAGTGACGAACGGCCAAGCGCCGGACGGACATCGCCAGCGCGAAATTTCCTCGACGACTGCTGTCCGTCCACGGCGACGCTGTTCGTCTGATACTTGAAACCGGCATCGACCCGTAACTGGAGGACTCATGCAGTACGCGTTGCTGGTCTACGCCCGGCCCGAGGACACGGACCGGGCAGCACGCCCGATTCCGGGTGCCCTTGCCCCCCTGCTCGACCGGCCGGATGTCACCGGCTGGGCCCGCCTGCACGCTGACGAGTCGGCCACGACGCTGCGCAACGACGACGGACGGATGCTGCTGACCGACGGGCCGTTCGTCGACAGCAAGGAGTACCTCGCCGGGCTGATCCTGATCGAGGCCGGCAACCTCGACGGGGCCCTCGCCATCGCCCAGGAACTGCTCCTCCAGACCAGGCCCGGCACCACGATCGAGGTGCGGCCCATCCTCGACGGACGCTTCCGTGGCGCTTGACGCCGTC
>Ga0335081_10018193_pt1 | contig 11362 bp, 7 predicted proteins | sample Lox_Sample_35_FD_206713 | JGI IMG/M metagenome (GOLD analysis project Ga0335081, IMG submission 206713) | Soil microbial communities from Loxahatchee National Wildlife Refuge, Florida, United States - Lox_Sample_3.5 | ecosystem: Environmental > Terrestrial > Soil > Wetlands | place: USA: Florida... | reverse complement strand
GCGACAATTGGCCGCGGCACACCGAACGCTTCCATTTGCTCCATTGCTGGCGGAAGCGCTGCTTCTGAGCTCGAGGTACCGAACGCAATCGAGGTCGGTTCCGCGATCGCGCGGACAAAAGACCCCAGCGGAATTTTTGCTATCCACGCAATCGGCAGCAACACCACAACCAGAAAAACAACCAATGCTGCATACAGGCTAAGCAGCAATTTCGCTAAGCTGCCGAGAAGTCCCGCACCACTCGACGCCACCGTATACGCAACCGCGCCCAGCACGCCCAAGGGAGCAAATAGCATCACGATGTTGGTGAATTTGAACATCACCTCGGTTAGGCTCTCCGTGAATGCCACCATCGGCCGCCGCTTGTCAGGATTCTTTACCATTGCGAGCGCGGCCCCGAACAGGATGCTGAAGACCACAACTTGCAGGATCTGATTTTCGGCAACGGATTTGGCAATATTTTCGGGAAAAACATGCAGCACGGTTTCGCCAGCCGACATTTTTTCTGCCTTGATCGATTCCGCCGCCACGACTGGAATTTGCGCTCCTACCCCCGCTTTGCTGAGATTGATTGCCGCTAATCCAATGAACAACGCAATTGTTGTGACCAGTTCGAAGCAGACAATTGCCTTCACACCCATGCGTCCGACCTTCTTCAAATCCGCGTGGCCGGCTATTCCGCTTACCAATGTGGCAAACAGGAGGGGTGCAATAATGACTTTGATCAGGCGAAGAAAGATTTGCGCCAGTAGCCGCAAATTCAAGGCGAACGCAGGGAAGTCATGCCCAATTTCCCCTCCGAGCAGCATCCCAAGGATGATCCAAGTCGTCAGCGAGGGACTCACGCAGCCATAGACAACTAGACTCGCGAGCCCGGCCCAACGGATGCTGGCAAGCACAGTTTGGGAGACATGAAAAATTCCAAGAGATTGCCCGATGGCAGCCAAAGCGGCGACAGCCACCAACGCAAGCGCCAGAATGATGCTGGTACGCCGCATGCGCAGATACGATAGCAGAATCCGTTGTAACCGGCTGAGACTGTCAAAACGTTACCCTTGTTAGACTTGCCAACAAGATGCTAGCCTACGCCGTTCCTATGGATTACCGCCGGCTTCTGCTCGTCATCATGTTTCTTGCCCTGTTGCATCCTCTTGCGAGTCAGGCGAGCGAGCCCCCGCAACTTTTGGATAAAGACGTTCCCGTTCCCATGCGCGACGGTATTCGACTTCGCGCGGAGATTTTGCGTCCCGCGGCGGTCGGCCGTTTCCCCGTCCTCGTCTACCGTACTCCGTATGGCAAAGAATTCGCTCTTCGCGAATATTCCACGTTCCGCAAAGCTGTCGAGCGCGGTTACGCGGTCGTCGTGCAGGATGTCCGAGGCCGCTACGCTTCCGATGGTGAGTTCACGCCTTATCAGAATGAAGGCGGTGATGGCTACGACACCATCGAATGGGCCGCAGCCCAACCCTGGTCCACGGGTGACGTAGGCACGTTCGGTCTGTCTTATCCCGGCGCTGTGCAGTGGCTAGCCGCAGTCGAAAATCCGCCTCACCTCAAGGCCATGGTTCCAGCCATGACGTTTTCTACCCCGCAGAATTTCTTCTATGCGCACGGTCTCTGGGATCTCTCATGGATCGACTGGATCTGGGACAACATTGCCCCAGACGGCCGGGTCAAGAAGAACCTTCCAGGACCGAAGACCTATGAAGAGGCGATCGCAGCCTGGTCTCAGTTCGGTCCGAAAATGCTCGCCACCGTGCCACTGAATCAGTTAGATGAGTTACGCGCCGTTGCTCCGTATTACTTCGAGTGGCTCAGGCATCCACCCGAAGATCCCTGGTGGGATTGGTGTGAGCTGCGCAATAAGTATGACCGCGTCCATGCCGCCGTGCTCAATCTGTCCGCATGGTATGACGACAACTACGGCCCAGAGGGAGCTACCACAAATTTTCTCGGCCTGATGAAATCCCGCACTGGACAGGCCGACCCTGGTGCTCATCTGCTGCTTGGCCCCTGGGTTCACGGAGTGGATTCCACGCGCAGTTCGCATTCGGGTGAGCGTAGTTTCGGCCCAGCCGCTGTCATCGATTATGACGAAGTCATCCTGCGTTGGATGGATCACTACCTTCGTAAGCAACAGAACGGCGTGGAACACGAAGCCAGGGTCCGCTATTTCGTCATGGGCGAGAACCGATGGCATGAGGCCCAAACGTGGCCGCCTGCCGCCAAAGCCACCTCTTATTACTTGCAGGACGCTGCTTCAAAGCTGCTTTCGACTGATCCGCCCGAAGTGCAATCTCAATCCATCTCGCTTATCTCCGACCCTGCGAATCCCGTAACGAATCCTTACACCACATCCGGCGCTCACGATTACCGCAATCTATCCGACCGCAAAGATGTGCTTACTTTCGACTCGGCCCCGCTCGACCACGACGTCGAAGTAAGCGGTCCGATTCATGCTGACATTTTCATGGCCTGCAACTGCCGCGACGCTGACCTCTGGACGCGTTTATTGGACGTCGCGCCCGATGGCACTGCTTTTAACCTGATGAGCCCCGGATTGGATGTTCAGCGCGCCAGCTACCGCGATATGGTTCATGGCCGTGCACTCCTCGAGTCCGGCAAGATTTACGAAATTCATTTGAATGATCTGGTCACCAGTAATCTTTTTGCTAAAGGTCACCGTATTCGCCTGCAGATTTCGGCAACATTCTTTCCAAACTTCTCTCGCAATCCTCAAGATGGAGACTCCGAAGCAACCTCCGCCAGAATGCAGAGTGCGACGATTTCCATCTATACCGACCGCCAACATTCATCGCATATCGTCGTGCCGATCGTTGTGAACTAGTGCAGCTGGTGCAGTGATTGTCATCCCGAGCAAGCCTCTTGCGCTGCGAGGGATCTGGGCGAGCTGCGCGAACTGTCGCGTCTTTTAGCGACATAATAACCGCGCGTTTGGCTCGCCTCCTTATCAAACCGCGTCAATATCGAATAGTGCAACAGGTTGCGTCACGCTGCTCCACAGTTCGATATAATCCGCGATTCATGCTGAAAACTAGCTTCCGAGCGTGCCTATTGCCTAAATTCCTGTACTTCCTCGTCGCAATCTCTCTGCCAGTGTTGGCCCAGCGCGTGCCGGTTTTGCCGCAGATCGATCTGCCACATCCGTATTACTACCGCGAGATGTATCTGCCCCAACTGACCACGGGACCAAGCTCGGCTGCATGGATGCCGGATTCCCATGCACTGGTGTACTCCATGGCCGGCTCGTTATGGAAACAGAGCTTGAACTCCACAACTGCCGAGCAGTTGACCGCCGGCCCTGGATATGACTATCAGCCCGACGTCTCGCCCGATGGTCGCTGGGTGATGTATTCGTCATATAGCAAGGATTCGATCGAACTCTGGGCCCTGGATCTCAATGCCAGGCAATCCCGGCAGCTTACGTCTAACAGCGCGGTCAATGTCGAGCCGCGATTCTCACCCGATGGCAAACGCGTGGCTTTCGTCTCGACCGCATACAAGGGTCACTTCCATATCTTTCTGGCCGATTTCGAGAACGGCGAATTACGGAACGTACAACGCGCAACCGGCGAAACCCGAAGCGATTTGCCCCGGTATTACTACAGCGCAGTCGATCACGAAATCAGCCCCGTATGGTCGCGCGACGGCTCGGAACTGCTCTTTGTTTCCAACCGGGGTCACATTTACGGCACTGGCGGATTCTGGCGCATGAAGGCTCAGCCCGGGGCCGAAGCTCACGAAATCTACTATGAGGAAACGACCTGGAAAGCCCGCCCGGACTTTTCGCCGGATGGCAAGCGCACCGTATACGCGTCTTACCTCGGCCAGCAGTGGCACCAGCTTTGGCTCATCCCATCCGACGGCGGCAATGCCTTCCCGCTTTCTTATGGTGACTTCGATAACATCAACCCGCGCTGGTCACGCGACGGACGGGAGATCGCATTCATCTCTAACCGGGGGGGGAATACTTCGCTGTGGACGCAGGAAATCCCCGGCGGCACCCAAACGCAGCTTGCGATAAAGGAGCGACACTACTTGAATCCCATGGTGCGCGTGTTGATCACCGTGCTTGATCCACTCGGGAAGCCCACTCCGGCGCGGGTCTCGGTCATAGGATCCGATGCTCGCGCCTACGCTCCCCCCGACGCCTGGATGCACGCCGATGACAGCTTTGTCCGCGCCGAGCGCGCTTTTGAAGCGCATTACTTTCACACTTCGGGCACAGCAAAGATTGATGTTCCGCCCGGAAATATCACCGTCGAAGCCATGAAGGGTTTCGAGTTTCATGCCGCTTCACAAACAATTCACGTCGCGGCCGACGAATCAGCAAAACTCACGGTTCGACTGCAGCCCCTGAAAATCCCGCAGGAACCCGGATCCCGTTGGGTCAGCGGTGACGTCCACGTGCACATGAACTACGCTGGCACATACCGGAACAACCCAACTCACCTCGTCTTTCAGGCGACCGCAGAAAACTTGCCGATAGTTGAAGACCTGATCGTTAACAAAGAACAGCGTATCCCCGACATCGCTTACTTCAGCCCGAAGCTCGATCCGGCCTCAACCGCGACGAATCTGCTATTCCATGGCCAGGAGTTTCACACCAGCTATTGGGGACATCTAGGCTTGCTGAATCTCACCCAGCATTTTCTGATTCCCGGCTACGCAGCATATCCGGAGACCGCCGCGGCAAGCCTCGTCCCCACCAACGCCGACGTCGCCGATATGGCGCATCAGCAGCATGCTCTGGTCGGCTACGCGCACCCTTTCGACACCACTCCCGATCCGGTAAAAGACGCTTCATTGACGGACGAGCTGCCCGTGGACGTCGCGCTCGGCAAAGTCGATTACATCGAAGTGCTCGGGTTCAGCGAGCACAAATCTACCGCAGATGTTTGGTACCGGCTCTTAAATTTGGGATTTCACCTGCCCGCAGCGGCTGGCACCGATGCGATGGCGAACTATGCTTCGCTTCGCGGTCCCGTCGGTCTGAATCGCGTTTATGTGAAAATTCCGCCCGGGCCGCTCAACATCTCTGCTTGGCTCAATTCTCTAGAGCGAGGACACACCTTCGCCACCAACGGGCCGCTGATCGGTTTCACACTCGGCAACTACGGGCCCGGCGACCAGATAGAACTCGCGGCAGGAGAGAATCAGCTGAGATTCAAAGCTTGGTTGCGATCAATTGTTCCCGTCGACCACCTGCAGATTGTCTGCAACGGGAAAGTTGCGCGTGATCTGATGCTGAGCGAAGGTCATCAAACCGCCGATATCGAAGGCACTTTACCTGTCACTCAGGGTGGCTGGTGCCTGCTGCGCGGCTGGAGCCAAAAATCCGAATACCCAATCTTGGACCTGTATCCTTACGCCACCACCAGCCCGATTTACATCAACGTGCCTGGATCCACACCTAAGTCGCCGGAGGATGCTGCCTACTTTGTCGCATGGATCGACCGCCTGATCGATGCTGCGAAATCCAGCCACGACTGGAACACCGAGGCGGAGAAAACGTCCGTGCTAAACCTTTTAGATCGGGCGCGCAGCATGTATGTGAAACTTCAACACTGATTTCTCAGTCATAAAAATCAGTACTCATCCTGAGCACAGCGAAGCATCTATGTATTTGGGTTCTGCACGGCGTTCTTTGCGACAAACGTGGAATTGCACCTCACACACTTGCGGACTTGCGCTCCATCTCCAGTAGCTTCTCCTTGCGTTCCACGCCCCATCGATACCCGCCGCCATCCCCGTTGCTGGAAACAACTCGATGGCATGGAATGGCGACTGCAACCGGATTTGTGGCGCAGGCGCGTGCCACGGCACGGTATGCCTTCGGTTTCCCGATGGCCTTGGCAACGGCGGCATACGATCGCGTTTCGCCTAGCGGGATGGATCGGAGATATGACCACACGCGCCGCTGGAATGCCGTCGCCTGAATATCCAGAGGCAGCGCTGCCTTGATCTTCTGCCCGCGCAATGTCGCCAGTAGACTGTCTTTCCACTCCTGCATAAAAGCCTCATCGCGTTTGCGTATCGCGAATGGAAACTCGTGTTTCAAGCCCTGTTCGAGTTCCTCGTCATTATCAGCAAACTGGATCGTGCAAATACCCTTATCCGTCGCGGCCACCAACATGCGACCGAGCGGTGAATCCGCGCAGGTATAGCGGATGTAGGCTGCTATCGCGCCACGTCGGTACTTATCCGGAGTCATGCCGAGCTGCGAGGCGGTTCGCTCGTAAAGCCGGCTGCTGGAGCTGTAGCCCGCGTCATACATTGCTCGGGTAACCGAATGCCCCGCACGCAAATTGCTCTTGAGCTGATTCATGCGGCAAGAGTCCGCATATGCCTTCGGCGTGATTCCTAGCGCTGATTTGAATGTTCTTTGCAGGTGAAAGGAACTCTGTCGAAACTCGTTGCCAAGCTGGGTCAGCGTGAGTGGCTCATCGAGATGCTGCTCGATGTAACGGCACATCGCCCTTATTAGCTGCATGCGCCCATCCCCGCCGATTGCCTTAGGACGGCAACGCAGGCACGCGCGGAACCCAGCTTTCTCAGCTTCTTCCGGCTGCAGAAAAAATGAAACATGCTCCCGCCGAGGCCGCCGGGAAGGGCAAGACGGGCGGCAGTACACGCCAGTCGAGGACACCGCGAAGACGAATCTGCCATCCTGGCTCGCATCGCGCGCCTGTACCGCTTGCCACCATTGATTTTGCCCCGCCATATTGCCAATCTCTGCTATTCCGAGTATCGCATTGGTTGTCATAATGACCCAAGCTTAAGCGTCTCCCACTTGCCGGACCATCCGCTCCTTGCGGTCAAAGTAAAATTGCTGAAATGTCCCCCAATGCCTTCAAATCATTGACGGTAAGGTTGTTTGTCCTCGCCGCAGTCTTTATCCTGCTTCTCATCATGATGACGGGCAATAGGCTGAGGAATCACTAGCCCGAGGCGCAGTGGAAATATGAATCCAAGGCGATTTTTGTCATTCCGAGGCGGACTGACGAGGAAACTGCTGTTACTGAGATCAGCAGCGAATACGCTGACGTTTCAGTCCACCACGGCGGGGTGTAACAACGAGAACGTCTGAGGAACTCCCGATCTCTTGCGCAATTCCGCGAGCAAAGCGCTTGCCGCATTCTCGTATGTTTTGTTGGGATCGGACGGATCTGCCCAAACCGCATCGTACACAATCTGCGCGGCTTCTTTCACATCCATCCGCAGAGCGGCTTCCAGCACATCCACACGCTCCTGCAGTTGTTCGTAGCAGGATTGGCAAATAGCGGCTGAGACGAACTCGCCGGAGTGGTTTTCCTCTTTAACGCACCGTGGAAATGCTGAACCGGATGCCTCCAGCGTGGCCAGTTGTTCTTTAAATTCCCGTAAGAACTTTTCGCGCTCTTGCTCCAGCAGTTCTGGATCCGGCAATTCCTCAGCCGACGCAAGTGGAATCGACAATTTAATGGAACTTACAGAAACCCGCTCGCTGCTTTTACAGATCGGGCAGGAAGTCAAGTCAGCAGGATAGTAGGTTCTGCACTTCGAACAAGGAAGCCCGTACCCGACAGGTTTTTTCCGTGTACCCTCGTGAATGGCAGTGCTGACACGCACGGTTTGGGTGCTTGTGCCTCTCGCCGGCATGCCTGTGTCTCTCACCGTTGGGATTGCGCTCATACTGTTACCTCGCCGATTCGGTCTACCCGCATTTATTGTAGGGACAACTGCAAATCATGCCGAGAGCACGGTAGTTCATCGTCCCGATTCATTCCCATTACAGAATCAACCGTCAAACCCAGCCGCGTCACTACTGGGCCGCTTTGGAATCCAACCTGGATTTCGCCTCTTCGCCCACCGACGCGCGTTTGGGCGCCAGCTCATGTAAAACAAGCTGCAGTTTGGTTCGTGCTTCTAACAACTCCGGATTGAGCCGGATAGCATTACGATACGATTCCGCCGCCGCGGACAGCTTCTTGTCGGCCGATTGCGCCAGTCCCAAGTCGTAGTAGGTTTCCGCGCGGCTGGGATCACGGCTCAGAGATTCCTGAAATGCATGCAGGGCAGCCGAGTAATTCTCATTGGCGTAAAGCCCGAGCCCCAGGTATCTGTAAGCTTCTGCGTTTTGCGGATCAATGCTCAACGCCGTGCGGGCCTCGGCCATCGCGTTTTCCCCATCATTAGAGTGATAGAACACGTGCGACAGCCCGTTATGGATTTCGGGGATACTGGGATCCAAGTCCTTGGCATCGGAGTAGTCGTCGAATGCTTCATCAACGTCGTCCTGCTGCATACGCAGATTGCCCAAGGCCATGTGCAGGTCCACATTTTCGGGATCCGCAACCAACAGCTTTCTTACAATTGCTTCGGCATTGTCATAGTGCTGCTGATGCACCAACTCTACCGCTTGTACTAGATCCGTTGGGCACTCACTACTTTGCGTACCCGCCGCAGATGCACCGGGCTTACGCATCTCAGCCAGCAGATCACTTCCTGCGCCGATGCTGGCGAGAAACCCGGTAGTGTTTTGCCCCAGGCGAAAACGAATTCCTCGTTCCGCGACCAGTCGCGTTAACCGTTGGCTCGGAATCCCAGCCACCATCCACGTCAGCAGCTGGGGGCAATCGACCGGTTTCGCAGCACGCTCCTCAGCCATTCCGGTCGAGATCAGTAGAAGGGCAACGACAGCAAACCTTAGCGACACGAAGCTCCTTTGACTTCCAGGACTCGGGAACCCCTTCGAACATAGCCCCCAGAGGTACACCGCGGCTAGGTTACTCAGGTCACTTTGAAATCTGAGGTTTTCCGCTTAGCGAAGGTGGCGAGATCAAAGCAGCTTGCTATTTCTTTTAGCACGTGAGAAGCCCGCGGCCAAGCCCCTCAGAATACTTTTTTTGTAGCCGGTGCGGTCCATCGCTTTGATGACCTCTGCTGCGATCCCGCCCGGAGTGGCGGCTTCCTGCAAAAGATTTCCGAGTGACACGTTCCCGGCTCGCCACGCAGAAATTCCGTCGGACAGCGCGTGGGCAGCCGCGTAGAGAGCTAGCTGCTTGTCGAGCCCTAGATTTTCCGCGGCTTCGGCGAGCGTAGCAAGCGCGTGATATCCGTGGCTGCAGGAATACGTCACGGTAAATGCGTCAAACTGGCTCTCTGGAATTTCCACAATCGACCCAACTGCCGCGAAGAGATTCTTCACTACGCGTTTCGCGGATGCAGGGAAATTTCGTGCGAAAGTCAACGCAGTTAAACCGCGGCAATTGCGGCAGGCGGGACTTGGCATCGCTCGTGCCCATAGAATCGGTCCTCCCAGTCTCTTGCGCAATTGAGCGAGCGGTATTCCGGCGGCGAGGCTTACAATGAGCAACCCCCGATCAAGTTCACCGATCTGCTCCAGAAGATCCTTTACCGACCCGGGCCGAACCGCAATGACGACCGTTCTCGCTTGTGCAATCGCGCTCTGCAGGTCGTTCTCGGTGGCAACTCCGTACTGCTTTCTTAGCTGTTGGAGTTTTTGTGAATGGTGATCGCATACCAGCAGCCTCCCCCGATAATTTGCCAGCTGCAATCCAGCCAGCAATGCGCTGGTAATGCGCCCGCCTCCGATGAAGACCGTGGCCTTCATCCCAGTGCCGCGCAAGCCTGGTCGGCGGCTTGCAATAATTTTTCCACATCATGTAGCGTATGCGCGGTGGAAATAATCCAGTGCAGGCCGTTAGAAGGCGTCATGTAGATTTCTCGCTCGAGCAGCAATTGCACAAACCGAGAATAGCGCGCCGTATCGACATAAGAGCAGTAGTCGCGATAGTCATAGATCGCATCCCGATCAGTGAAGTAAACCTGGAACATCGGCCCGAACCCCTGCACGATTGCCTTGATGTTCCGTCGCCGAAAGACATCCCGCAGACCGGCAACGGCTGCATCTCCCGTCGCATGAAGCTTTGAATATACCTCCCCTGTCGACAACAGATCGAGGTTTGCGGCAACCACTTTCATCGTAAGCCGATGACCATTGAAGGTGCCGTAATGCAGGACCATATTCGAGCCCCAGCGCATGCGATCCATAATTTCACGCGGCCCAGCCACAGCGCCCACCGGAAAGCCCGCGCCGAGTGCTTTACCGAACGTGCTTAGATCTGGCTGGATTCCGTAGTACTCCTGGCATCCGCCTGGCGCGTAGCGAAATCCGGTTACTACTTCATCAAAGATTAAGAGCGCCCCATATTCCCGGGTCAATTCGCGCACACGCTGCAGATAACCGTCGCGTGGCGGAATGCAACCCATGTTCGCCATGATCGGTTCGGTAATAACCGCGGCAAGCTCACGTCCATGCTCTCGCATCACGCGTTCGAGGGCTGCAACGTCATTCCATGGCGCCAGAACTACATCAGCGAAAGTGGTTTGCGGAATGCCCTCAGAATCGGGAATTCGCGAGGGGTTTTCTTTCGAGCCCAGTTCTTCCGGCGCATGACTATGGGCATTGAGCAAGAACGGATCGTACCAGCCGTGATAGTGACCCTCGAATTTCAGGAATTTTGTTCGGCCGGTATGCGCTCGCCCCAATCGCAGCGCGAGCATTGTCGCCTCACTACCCGTATTAGCAAAGCGAACGACTTCTGTGGACAGTACCATGCGCCGGAACCGTTCCGCGGCTTCCACTTCAGCCGATGTTGCCGCGGCAAAATGCGAGCCTTCGGCCATTGCTTCTGAAACCACCGCAACTAACTTTGGGTGCGCATGCCCATGAATCAGCGCCCCAAATGACATCATGAAATCGACATACTCGTTGCCATCCGCATCCCAGACGTGCGCGCCTTTTCCGCACTCCAGCACGATCGGTCCGGCGGAATACACGGCCGCTCCGCGCGATGGTGAATTCACGCCTTCGACTAACGAGGCTTGGGCTCGCTCAAATAACTCGTGCGAGCGGCTGCGCTTTATTGTCACGCCAACAGGCGCGGCGAGTTTACAGGATTCATCAGTCCGCCGTTCCTCCTCCGTCCACAACCAGCGCCGCACCCGTCATGAATGACGAGTCATCCGAAGCGAGAAACAGCGCAGCCTGAGCAATCTCTTCTGCTGTTCCAATTCTACCCAGTGGACGATTGGCGCATCCCGCAAGATAGTCCTGCCACTTCATCCCACGCATCTTGGCATCTTCCGGAAGCATCGGCGTGTCTACATCTCCTGGGCAAATCGCGTTGACGCGAATGCCTTGCGGCCCATGATCAATCGCCATCGCTTTCGTGAGCAGAATCACGCCGCCTTTCGAAGCACAGTATGCCACCGCCGAATCCCCGCCCACGATACCCCATCCCGAACTGTTATTAATGATGACACCGCTGCCCCT
>Ga0335081_10018192_pt1 | contig 11363 bp, 9 predicted proteins | sample Lox_Sample_35_FD_206713 | JGI IMG/M metagenome (GOLD analysis project Ga0335081, IMG submission 206713) | Soil microbial communities from Loxahatchee National Wildlife Refuge, Florida, United States - Lox_Sample_3.5 | ecosystem: Environmental > Terrestrial > Soil > Wetlands | place: USA: Florida... | reverse complement strand
GGTCCGAACCCCACTTCTGGGTCACGTACCTGATCACGTCGGCGCGCCCGCGCTCGTCGAAGTCGATGTCGATGTCGGGCATGGACACGCGCTCGGGGTTGAGGAAGCGCTCGAAGATCAGGCCGTGGTGCAGCGGGTCCAGATCGGTGATGCCCATCGCGTAGGCGACGATCGAGCCTGCCGCCGAGCCGCGGCCCGGGCCCACCGCGACGCCGTTGTTCTTCGCCCACATGATGAAGTCCGCGACCACCAGGAAGTAAGCCGGGAACCCCATCTGGCAGATGATCTCGATCTCGTACTCGGCCTGCTTGCGCCGCTGCTCGTCGTACCCGTCCGGGTAGCGGCGCTCCATGCCCTTCCACACCTCGGCACGGAACAGGTCCGCCTCGGAATCGAAGCCGTCCGGGATGGGGAACCTCGGCATCAGGTTGACGAAGTCGAACATGCCGCTGGTATCGACTCGGTCGGCAATCAGCAGCTGGCTGTTGCGGCAGCCCTCCTGCCACAGGTCGCTGCGGTCCAGGGTGTACATCTCGGCGGCGGGCTTGATGAAGTAGCCGGTGCCCTCGAACCGGAACCGGTCCCCGTCGGCCAGGGTCTTGCCGGTCTGGATGCACAGCAGCATGTCGTGGGACTGGGCGTCCGGTTCGCGGGTGTAGTGCGAGTCGTTGGTGACCACCGGCGGGATGCCGAGCTTCCTGCCGATCTCGGCCAGGTCGTCGCGTACCCTGCGCTCGATGTCCAGGCCGTGTTCCATCAGCTCGAGGAAGTAGTTCTCCTTGCCGAAGATGTCCTGCCATTCGCCGGCCGAAGCCAGCGCCTCGTCGAACTGCCCCAGCCGCAGCCTGGTCTGCAGCTCACCCGACGGGCATCCGGTGGAAGCCATCAGGCCGGCCGAGTGCTCCGCGATGATCTCCTTGTCCATCCGGGGCCACTTGGCCAGCATGCCCTCGGCGTAGGAGCGGGAGGACAGCCGGAACAGGTTGTGCAGGCCCTCGTTGTCCCGGGCCCAGATGGTCTTGTGCAGGTAGGCGCCGCCCGCGGAGATGTCGTCCTTCTTCTGATGCGGCTGGCCCCACAGGATCCGGTTGAGGTTGCCCCTGGCCTCGGGCGCGACATAGGCCTCGATCCCGATCACCGGGGTGATGCCCGTGTCCTTCGCCTGCCGGTGGAATTCCGCGGCGCCGTACATGTTGCCGTGGTCGGTCATCGCCACGTGCGTCATGCCCTGGTTCTTGACCTCCGCGAACAGGTCCTTGAGCCGGGCGGCGCCGTCCAGCATCGAGTACTCGGTGTGCACGTGCAGATGAGCGAACGGCGCACCGGACTCTGCCATGACGTCTCGCCTCCTTAAGGCATGCTGCGCATCGCGCGTGACCCGGGGTGGCCTGCGCGTTTAGTTATCAACCGGTGCTCACCACCTTAACGGAGACCGGGCCGTCCCGCCGGCCGGGCGCGCCGGCCGGTCATCTCCCAGCCCGCCCAGCCGCGGCGGGCGTCGAAGTCGGCCAGCAGGACCAGGAACCGGCAGGTCGCCGCGGCCAGGTGCCCGGCCAGCTCGCAGATCTGCGCCTCCAGCCGCTCCAGCGGCACCCGGGACGGCCCGGCGGGGGACGCGGCGACGTCGGCTGGCGGCAGGGCGGAGGCGAAGATGGAGCTGGACCCGTCTGTATCGAACATGCATTTGACGATAACGGCAGGCTACGACATTCCGGGCGAACCGGTCAGTCCCAGCGGACGCGGACGCTGGCCTGCCAGGCGACGAGCAGGTTCGGGTCCCCGGCGGCGGTGACGCCCGCCCGGGCGGCATCGGCGCGGTTCCACAGGAACAGGTAGAGGCCGGAGGCGGGGCCGCTCACCGTGCACCCCGCCTCCTCGGCGCCGCCGGCGTCACGGCGGGGTTGGAGGCGGCCGTCGTTGGCCTCGACGAGCCAGGCGTCGCCGGTGTCGGCGGCCAGCACGCGCAGCCGGGTGCCGCCGGCGGTCCCGGGGTCCGGGCCGGGTTGGTACTTGCGGCGCCGCCCGAACCCCATGATCAGCTCGTCGACGCCGTCGGCGGCGAAACCGGGCTCGTACGCGGGCGTGGCGCCGGTGGCGCTGTCCGCGTCGGCCCGGTGGATGGCGGTCTCGTGCGCCTGCCGCCTGGCCCAGAACGCCAGCGGGGACGGCGCGGCCATGAACGTGGCGCACTCCACCGCGGGATCGGCTGTGGCCAGGGTGTCCGCGAGCGCGGCGTGGCCGGCCCGGAACCAGGCGAGCAGGCCGGCGTCGTCGGTGCCGGCGCGCAGGATCTCCTCCTCGGACGGACCGTCCAGGATCTGGCCGGGCCGCTCGGTGATGTGCCGGGCGGCCCAGCGGTGGACGTATCCGGTGTGCCGCAGCAGGTCCTTGACCAGCCAGGGCGCACAGGGCGGCACCGGGGCGTCGAGCCCGGCCCGTTCGGCGGCATCGGCCAGCGATTCGCCCTGGCGGCGCACTGCGTCGATGTGCTCGGCGATCTCCATCTCGGTCAGCTTTCGGCTCGCAGGATATCCAGGGCATGGGCGAGATCCGCGGGATAATCACTGGTGAAGGTGACCTCGCGGCCGTCGGCGGGGTGCGCGAACGTCAGGCTGACCGCGTGCAGCCATTGCCGCGTCAGGCCGAGCCTGGCGGCCAGTACCGGGTCGGCACCGTAGAGCAGGTCGCCCACGCACGGGTGGCGCAGGGCGGCCATATGCACCCGGATCTGGTGGGTCCGGCCGGTTTCCAGGTGCACCGAGATCAGGCTGGCGGCCCGGAAGGCCTCCAGCGTGTCGTAGTGGGTCACGCTCGGACGGCCGTCGCTGACCACCGCGAACCGGCCGTCGCCGGACGGGTGCCTGCCGATCGGCGCGCCTACCGTGCCGCGCAGCGGATCGGGATGCCCTTGGACGAGCGCGTGGTAGCGCTTGTCCACCGAGCGCTCGCGGAAGGCCCGCTTGAGCGCGATGTAGGCCCGCTCGCTCTTGGCCACCACCATCACGCCGGTGGTGTTGGCGTCCAGCCGGTGCACGATGCCCTGGCGTTCGGCCGCGCCGCTGGTCGCCACGGTGTGCCCGGCCGCGATCAGCCCGCCGGTGACGGTCGGCCCGGACCAGCCCGGAGTCGGGTGCGCGGCCACACCCCGGGGCTTGTCGATCACGATGATGTCGTCGTCCTCGTACAGGACGACCAGGCCCTCTACTTTCATCGGGCGCGGGGGTTCGGCGGGCGGCGGCAGGGTCACCTGCAGCGGGTCTCCGGCCAGCACGCGGTCCGACTTGGACGCGGTCCGGCCGCCGAGGAGCACCAGGCCGTCCCCGATCAGCTCCGCGGCGCGGGACCTGGAAAACCCGAACATCCTGGCCAGCGCGGCGTCGAGCCGCTCGCCGTCCAGGCCGTCGGGAACCTCGACCAGGCGCTCGCCGGGCGCGCTCATGCGGATTCCCGGGCGGGTCTGGTCCCGTCCATCCGGATCCCGCGCAGCGCGAGCAGCACGACGAGCACGCCGGCGCAGACGATGGCGGAGTCGGCGAGGTTGAAGACCGGCCAGTCCGGCAGCTGGATCCAGTCGACCACGTGCCCCTGGAACAGCCCGGGCGCGCGGAAGATCCGGTCCAGCAGGTTCCCGGTGGCGCCGCCGAGCAGCAGGCCGAGGGTGATGGCCCAGCCGACGCTGCGCAGGTTCCTGGCGGTGCGCAGGATATAGATGACCACGCCGAGGGCGATGGCGGTGAACACGATCGTCATCGAGGTGCCGATGCTGAACGCGGCCCCTCCGTTACGGGTCAGCGTGATCGTCAGCGCCCCGCCGAGGAGCCGGATTGGCGGGTGGTCCGCCATCTTGGCCACCACGATGGCCTTGGAGATCACGTCCGCCGCGACGACGAACAGAGCCACCGCGATCAGCAGCACGACGCGGCGCGGCCGCTCCGGTGTCCCGGCGTTCATGGTGAGAAAGCCTATCTGCGCTTTGGGGTTACGCTGGGTCGGTGCAGGGATTCGAGCCGCTCCCAGCGCAGGTGGACCTGCCCGCGCTTGAGCAAGAGGTACTCACCCGCTGGCAGGACGCGGGGATCTTCGAGCGGTCACTGAAGCAGACCGAGGGCGGGCCGGCCTGGATCTTCTACGAGGGACCGCCCACCGCCAACGGGGTGCCGGGCGCACACCACGTGGAGGCGCGCACGTTCAAGGACCTGTTCCCCAGGTTCAAGACCATGCAGGGGTTCCACGTCCCGCGCAAGGGCGGCTGGGACTGCCACGGGCTTCCGGTCGAAGTCGCGGTGGAGAAGGAACTCGGCTTCACCGGCAAGCGGGACATCGAGGCGTACGGGGTCGCCGAGTTCAACGCGCGCTGCCGCGAATCGGTGCTCAGGCACGTCGACGCGTGGCTGGAGATGTCCCGGCGGATGGGCTACTGGGCCGACACCGACAACGCCTACCGGACCATGGACCCCAGCTACATCGAGTCGGTCTGGTGGTCGCTCAAGGTCGTGTTCGACGCCGGGCTGCTGGTCCGCGACCACCGGATCAGCCCGTACTGCCCGCGCTGCGGCACCCCGCTGTCCGATGCCGAACTCGGCCAGCCGGACGTCTACCAGCTGGTGTCCGACCCGGCCATCACGGTCAGGTTCCGGCTGCTCACGCTGCCCGAGGACGCGCCGCCCGAGCTCGAGGGGGCCGACCTGCTCGTGTGGACGACCACACCGTGGACCCTGGTCGCCAACACCGCGGTGGCGGTGCACCCGGACGCGACCTACGTGGTGGCCCGCAGGTCGCGGGATGGCGACCCGGTCGTGGTGGCCGAGGACCTGTTCGCCAGGGTGCTCGGTGAGGGCTGGCACGTCGCCGCCCGGTTCAGCGGGCGGGCGCTGGCCGGGGCGAGTTACCGGCGCCCGTTCGGCCTCATAGATATCCCCGACGCCCATATCGTCGTTCCAGGGTCATTCGTGACCACCGAAGACGGCACCGGCCTTGTCCACCTGGCGCCGGCGTTCGGCGCCGACGACATGAACGCGTCGCGCGCGCACGGCCTGCCCGTGGTCAACCCGATCAAGCCGGACGGCCACTTCGAGGACGACGTGCCGCTGGTCGGCGGGATGTTCTTCAAGGACGCCGACCAGCGGCTGATCAACGACCTCGACGACCGCGGGCTGCTGTTCCGGTCCGAGCACCACGAGCACAGTTACCCGCACTGCTGGCGGTGCGGCACCGCGCTGCTGTACTACGCGGTGCCCTCGTGGTTCATCAGGACCACCGCGATCAAGGACAAGCTGCTCGCCGAGAACGAGCGGACCAACTGGTACCCCGAGACGGTCAAGTACGGCCGGTACGGCGAGTGGCTGCGGAACAACGTGGACTGGGCGCTGTCCCGGACCAGGTACTGGGGCACGCCGCTGCCGCTGTGGGAGTGCCGGGAGTCGCATCTGACCTGCATCGGCTCGCTGGCCGAACTGTCCGCGCTGGCCGGCCGGGACCTGACCGGGCTCGACCCGCACCGTCCGTTCGTGGATTCGGTCACGTTCGGGTGCCCCACGTGCGACGGCGAGGCGCGGCGGGTGCCAGAAGTGATCGACGTCTGGTACGACTCGGGCTCGATGCCGTTCGCTCAGTTCGGCGCGCCGTGGCGGAACGAGGCGGAGTCCGAGGCCTCGTACCCGGCCCAGTTCATCTCCGAGGCGCTGGACCAGACCCGGGGCTGGTTCTACTCGCTGATGGCCGTGGGGACGCTGGTGTTCGGGCGTTCGGCATACGAGAACGTGGTCTGCGTCGGACTGCTCGTCGACGAGACCGGCCGGAAGATGAGCAAGCGCCTGGGCAACGTGCTCGAGCCGATCCCGCTCATGGACGCGCACGGCGCTGACGCGCTGCGCTGGTTCTTCGCGGCCTCGGGCTCGCCGTGGGGCGCGCGGCGGGTCGGGCACGACGTGCTCAGCGAGATCGTCAGGAAGGTGCTGCTCACCTACTGGAACACCGCGTCGTTCCTGGTGCTCTACGCCAACGCGGGCGGCTGGACCCCATCTTCGGCTGGGTCGTCGCCGGCGGCTTCACGCCCGCTGCTCGACCGGTGGGTGCTCAGCGAGCTGCACGCGGTGGTGCGCGATGTCACGTCGGCGCTGGAGTCCTTCGACACGGCGGCGGCCGGCCGGCGGCTCGCTGCCTTTATCAACGACCTCTCGAACTGGTACGTGCGCCGGTCGCGGCGGCGGTTCTGGGACGGGCCTTCCTCATCCGATGGCGCCGCGGCGTTCACCACGCTGTACGAGTGCGTGACCACGCTGACGCTGCTGCTCGCGCCCTTCGTGCCGTTCGTGACGGACCACGTCTGGGGCGTGCTGCGCCGCGACGGGGCGCCGGAGTCGGTGCACCTGGCGTCGTGGCCTGGTTGTGACGCTGCGCTGATTGATGCCGAGTTGCCAGAGCAGATGGCGCTGGCCAGGAGGCTGGTTGAGCTGGGACGTTCGGCCCGGGCGGGGGCTTCGGTCCGGACCAGGCAGCCGCTCGGGCGGGCCCTGATCGGGGCGGCCGGATTCGAGGCGCTGCCGCTCGAGCTGCGGTCGCTGATCGCGGCGGAGCTGAACGTGGCGTCGCTTTCCGTGCTGAGCGGTGAGCTCGTCGACTACGCGGTCAAGCCGAACTTCCGCGCGCTCGGCCGCCGGTTCGGGCGGGAGACGCCCGCGGTAGCGGCCGCGATCGGCGCGGTGCCCGCCGCCGACGTCGCCGCCGCGGTGATGGCGGGCGGCACGGTTTCGGTGCCGCTGCCGTCTGGTTCGGTGGCAACGGTCGGTCCGGACGACGTGATCGTGACGCAGACGCCGCGAGCCGGGTGGGCGGTCGCCACCGACGCGGGCGAGACCGTGGCCATCGACACCACCATCACCCCGGAACTGCGGCGCGAAGGGCTCGCGCGTGAGGTCATCCGGCTCATCCAGGAGGCACGCAAAAGCGACGGCCTGGACATCACTGACCGGATCGTGCTGCGCTGGTCGGTTCGCGACGCTGGCGGCCGTGATCTGGCGGCTGCCCTGACTGAGCACGCCGGGCTGATCGCGGGCGAGGTGCTGGCGGTGGAGTTCGGGCCTGCCGAGGCTGATGCGGCTGAGTTGGCGCCTGGTGACGCGCGGGAGCACGTGGATGCGGAACTTGGCCTGCGGTTCTCGCTCAGGCGGGTCTGGTTACTCGGGGGACTTCTCGGGCTGGTCCGGGAGGCAGGCGCGGCAGGCAGTGCAGCCGGCGTCCCTGGCGGCGGCGAGGGTCATCTTGTCCAGGTCGCTATCGCCCATGAAGCGGATGAGGATGCAGCGGGCGTTGTGATACCTGGGAACACCCGGGACCACGGTTACTTCCATGCCCGGGTCCGGGCCGACCGGTTCGGCTTCTCCTGGTTTCTCGTCCTGCTCGGCCTGCTCGTCCTGCTTACTCTGAGCGGCCGGCGGGTCGCTCGCGGCCGGGACAATGCCGGTGATGAGGGTCAGATCCGGGTCGATGCCCGCATCCGGCTCGGGCTCGGCGGCGAGTTTTGCTTTGTCCGTGGCATCAGCTGGCGGCTGCTCCTCCGCTGCGGCGGGGGCCTCCGCTGCGGCGGGGGCCTCCGCTGCGGCGGGGGCCGGGGCGGGCGGCGACGGAGCTGGCATCGAGTCGTCGCGCCGCTCCCATACACCTGGCGCCGGGGTCTCGCGGCGCGTAGTGAACGCGGCCTGCACTGGGGCCGCCGCGGGCTTGGCTCTCGGCGGCTCGGCAGCGGGCAGGTAACCGGCCCGGGACGGACCAGACGGGATGGGGGTGGCGGTGACGGGTGGAGAGGGGGCTGAACGAGGATGGCCCTGAAGCCCGGGCTGGGCCTGCTGGGCCGTGGTGGCTACGGCCGGAGCGGCCGGAGCCGGGACCGGGACGGGCTCCGGCGAGACGGGAACGGAGTCGGGCGGGACGGGGGCGGGCCCCTGCGCGCTGGTATCGGCCGTCCTGGGCTTGCCGGTTAGCTCACGCCAGTTGACGGCTGCGCCTATGCCCAGCGCCAGCAGGGCCACGCCACTCACGCCGATCGCGATGTAGACGAGCATCAGCTTGCTCGTGACCACACCGGCGACCAGCAGTCCGACCGCGACAACAACGAGAAACGCACTGAAGCGAATCACAACGCGTTCTCTCCCCGCGGTCCCCGCTCAGGTCAGATCCTTGGTACCTACCGGCGCTCGCGCGCGGGCGCTCCCTCGCTCGTGCGGAAACCACCGGAGTGCTGCACTACCTCGGGGACGCCGTACTGGCCCGTGCCCTGACCGCCGTTACGCGCGCCACTCGGCGCGAGCGCGGGCGGCATCGACGGCTGCGAACCCGAACCCATCGTCGGGAAGGTCCCGCTGTCGGTGACGCCGGCCTCCAGGTCGCGGAGCTGACCTTCCAGGTAAGCCTTCAGCCTGCTCCGGTACTCGCGCTCGAACGCGCGCAGGTCGTCGACCCGGCGCTCGAGTTCCTCACGCGTCTGGACCAGCGAGCCCATGGCCTGACGGTGCCGCTCCTGCGCGTCGCGCTCCAGGCTCTCGGCCCGCGCCCGAGCGTCGCCGGTGATCTGCTCCGCCTGGCGCCTGGCCTTGGTCAGCACCTCGTCCGCCTCACGGCGGGCGCGGCCCAGGGTCTCGTCGGCTTCCCGGCGGGCGTCGGCGATGGCCTGGTCGGCCGTCTGCTGCGCGAGGGAGAGCACGCGGGCGGCCGTGTCCATGTTGTCCTCGATGTGGGGCATCCCGCCGCCCATCATGACTGGCTCGGGCTGCCTGCGCTCCGGCTCTATCCGCTCGGGCGCCATCATCTCAGGCTTCGGGTCGGACAGCGGCGAGCTCAACGCGGGTACCGCAGACTTACTACCGCGCAGGACTTCCGCCAGCTTGGCCCGGAGCTCTTCGTTCTCCTGGATCAGCCGGTCCAGCTCAGCCTCGACCTCGTCAAGGAAGGCGTCAACCTCTTCCTCGTCGTAGCCCGGCCTGAGCCTGGTCGTACTGAACTGCTTATTCCGCACATCCGCGGGCGTCAGCGGCATCTCGTCTCCTCGGCGCACTTGGACCGTGTTCTTCACGACCGTACCGGAATCAGAGGCGCGGCACGACCACTTCGAGCAGGATGAGGATCACGATGAACAGAACCATGAAGCTGAGGTCCAGGGCCACCATGCCGAGCCGGAGGGTCGGGATGAATTTGCGCAGGAGCCTCAGGGGCGGATCTGTAATCGTGAAGATACCCTCGGCTATCACCAGCAGTATGCCCGTCGGATGCCAGTCGCGGGCGAAAGCCTGCACCCAGCTGAGGATCATCCTGCCGATCAGGACCACAAGGTAGATCGTCAGCACATACGTGAGGACTGCGCTCAGATACTGCACGAATCCACCCTGTCCCTGTCGCCGGCGGAGCCGGCCTAGCTCTGGTTGAAGAAGCCGCGCTCTGCGATGCGAGCCTTGTCCTCCGCGGTCACCTCGACGTTCGCCGGCGACAGCAGGAAGACTTTGTTGGTCACACGCTCGATGCTCCCGCGCAGGCCGAAGATCAGCCCGGCCGCGAAGTCGACGAGGCGCTTTGCGTCGCTGTCGACCATCTCGGTCAGGTTCATGATCACCGGAGTGCCTTCACGGAAGTGTTCCCCAATAGTACGCGCTTCATTGTAGGTGCGAGGATGCAGTGTCGTGATCCGGGCGAGATCGGTCGTCTGGGACGCGTGCTCGGTGCGCCAGTCGGCGGGCTGGTAGCCGATGTAGTCATCACGGGCGCCACGGGCATCGGGCTCGTCGACCTGCTCAGGGCGGTCCGCCTGGTCGTCGAATTCCTCATACTCACCGTAGGAGTCGTACTTGTCCTGGTAGCGGTGATCGTCCTCTACGAGGCCGAGGTAGACCGCCATCTTCCGCATGGCACTGGCCATCCTTCAGTCCTCCCAGCCTGTCCCCGTCTTCGCCAGCTGTTTCGGCCTCACGCGTGGGACATTACCGGACACGCGGCCCCCGGTCGCCGAGCAACGCCGTACCGATTCGCAGGTGTGTCGCGCCGGCTTCCACGGCGGCCTCGAGATCGCCGCTCATGCCGGCCGAGATCACCGTGGCGCCCGGGCGGACCTCGCGTACCGCGGCCGCGCTCACCAGCAGCTGCGCGAAGGCGTCGGCGGGCGGCATGGCCAGCGGGGCAACGGCCATCACACCGCCGAGCACCAGCCCCTCCTCGGCTGCCAGCGCCTCGGCCAGCGCGGGGACCTGTTCCGCTACCGCACCGCCGCGGGCCGGGTCACCGTCCAGGCTCACCTCGACCAGGCACTCGATGACCCGTCCGGCCCGGCGCGCGGCCCGGCCGAGCGCGCTGATCAGGCGCAGCCGGTCCACCGAATGCACGACGCTGGCGTACCGCACCACGCTGGGACACTTGTTGGTCTGCAACTGCCCGACGAAGTGCCAGGTCAGATCGAGATCAGTGCATTCGGCTGCCTTCGGCGCCGCCTCGGCGTCGCGGTTCTCCCCGATGTCCCGCACGCCCAGCTCGCTGAGCAGCCGGACGTCGGAGGCGGGTTTGGTCTTGGTCACCGCGATCAGCGTCAGCTCGCCGACGTCCCTCCCGGCCGCCGCGCACGCCCTGGCGATGCGGCCGCGGACTTCGGCCAGCCGCAGGGCGAGTTCTTCCCGCCGGCCGGGGTCAGTCACTTCAGGAAGTCAGGAACATCAAGGTCGTCATCTTCCTCGAAGACGACGGGACGGCGGCGCGTGGCGGCGACGTCGAAGGTCCTGGCCGCCGTCTCGGCGTGCGCCAGGCGGTAGGAAGAGGAGGCATCCGCGGCCATGGCAACCCGCTCTGGCCGCTCGGAGTTCGCAGGGCGCGCCGGCTCCGGCTCGGACACCTCATCCGCGGTGGCGTCGGCCAGGCTGGCCTCGGCGGCCAAACCGGAGGCCGCCGCGATCGTGTCATCGTGAACCGGCGCCCCGAAAACTGAGCCAGCGACCGACGCGAAGCTGGTGTCGGGAACGGCCGGAGGGCTCCCGTTGCCGCTCACCTCAGGGGTTGCGAGCTTGAAGGGCGCGCTGGGGGCAGGCCGTGGCGCCGGGGCCACAGGCGGCGCAGGGGCCGGAGACGGCGCAGGGGCCGGAGACGGCGCAGGGGCCGGAGACGGCGCAGGGGCGGGCGCCGAGCCGGCGCCCGCGCTGAAAGAGGAGCCAGCGGCGTCGGCACCGCTGGCTCCGCGGCCGGTGCGCTCCTGGTCCAGGCCGGCCGCGATGACCGTTACCCGCACCTCGTCGCCGAGGGCGTCGTCGATGACCGCGCCGAAGATGATGTTCGCGTCGACCGCGGCCGAGTTGGAGACGAGCTGAGCGGCCTCGTTGATCTCGAACAGGCCGAGG
>Ga0335081_10018191_pt1 | contig 11363 bp, 10 predicted proteins | sample Lox_Sample_35_FD_206713 | JGI IMG/M metagenome (GOLD analysis project Ga0335081, IMG submission 206713) | Soil microbial communities from Loxahatchee National Wildlife Refuge, Florida, United States - Lox_Sample_3.5 | ecosystem: Environmental > Terrestrial > Soil > Wetlands | place: USA... | reverse complement strand
CGGGTGGGGGCTTTTCCGTTTCGTGGTCAGGAACCCGTGACATCAACACGATTCGGCACCGGGTTGTGCCGTCCCTAAAGGGACTCGAATCCTTAGGGACACTCATGCCCCGGGCTTACGCCCGGGGCTAACTTCAGTTTCGCTCCTGCGGAGCTTGATCCTACTGCTCGCCCCAAGTCCATGCGGTGATGCGCCAGCCGGCGGCGGCTTTCTTCAGCACCAGAACGAAGGTCGCGCCCTGCTCCTTCGTTGGCTTGCCCTGCTTCATGTAGGTAAAGTCCGCGGGGATGACGACGTAAGCCACGTCTCCGGTCACCTCAATATGCTTGGGTTTGGCCAGCGTCACGATGCCGTCGGTGAGACCATTCTGCTTCGCGAACGCCTCATAGTCGCTGGCCCAAGCAGCGCAGGCGCCCGAGCCGCTCCAGGCGTGCGGCGGAAAATCGTCGATGATGGATGCTTGATCGGCGCACACAGCCGAGGCCGCTTTCATGTCGCCCTTGTTGAATCCGTCGACGAACTGATTCACCGTCGTCATCACATCGGTTTGGTCCGAGGCAGCGGCCAGCCCCGCCGCCAACACGAGTACAGCCAGCGCCATCCATTTCCTGTGCATAGGTCTTTACTCAGTCGCCTTTCGACTGCAAGGTTTGTACAGATTGTGTGGAAGCTCCAGATTGTACACTGCCGCTCCTTCGTTCGCGCAATAAGCATGAGAGGTGGTTTGACTAGACCATGGACAGTTCTCCCTGGCCGCATCCTCATCGCGCCGGGGGATATTGGATGAGCAGTCTGTGGTCTTTTTCCTCAACCACCTCAAACCCGACACTCAAGGAACCGATTAGTGTCAGGACATTGGCCTTCAGGACCGTGGCTTTCACAGGAAGATTCTTTTCCCTTGCTTCCTCAAAAACCTGCTTAACGATATGCTTGCCAAATCCGTGGTGCTGATATGCCGGAAGAATATGCAGCCCATCAACGAATAAGCACTCCGGCCGAAGAGTGGTCGAGAGCCGGCCGATGTCCTTCCCATTGAGTTGAAGGATGCGGGTGTTCGATGGGTCAAACTTATTGATCTCGAAATAATGGCGTTGTGCGGATGGATCGTTCGGCCAAGTGGCTTCAACATAGTCACGCATGGTGGTGAACAGAAGATCGTCGACAAATCTCTTATCTTCCCACGTCGCCGGACGCATCACGATGCTATCGTTCATGGCTCCGAGCCAGTCGTACAGCGCATTCTGCCCTGATGTCTTCGTCGATTCCGGGATAGTGGATGCCGTTCGCCGGAATCCGCGCTAGCCAAAGGCAGACAACGGGGAGGCATTCATTACCATTGCCAGTTATGGCGGGCCTTGTTTGCCCGATGGTCTTCGCCTACTGCTTTTTCGTGCCGCCGCCCATCGTGTACTCGCCGGTGCATGAGTAGTCGAGCGTGCCGTCGGCGCCGCCGGTAAGCTTGCAAGTGCCGGATCCCTTGATACCTTTCATCTTTCCGGTACCCTTAGTGATCTGATACTTGTTGGTACCCGACTGGTAGATGCCGTTATTGAAGGCTCCCATGCCCTGATAGTTGTAGTAAACCTTGTCGCCGTTTTCGACGGTTTCTACAAAGACGCCCCAATTCTGCACGTGATCGCCGGTCACCTCTGCGTGGTGGGAGAAGATGGCTTCCTTGCCGGCCGCGCCGCCAATGTCTCCCGATGCCGAGCATTTTCCCTGCGACAGCGTGAACGTATGACCGGGCTGATCGTCGGCTGGAATGCTGTGCCGAACGTCGGCTTTCTGACATTTGCCCGTGATGGAACTCTTCGTTTGGGCCGGCGACATCGCAGCTGCCACCGCAACCGCCACAAAGACGCCCAGACTCCTGATTTTCATGCGCAATCTCCTTGCCGACTGCGAGTTTCGGGTCCCCATGGTTGAGGGAGGCCGAGATTTTACACCACGCCGGGATGTGGATTAAGAATACCGTTGGGGATCAAGTGCGGACTCCTAATCGCAAAGAAACGGCTTGGACGCCAGCCTAAAGGCCTAGCTCAACCCGAACATTGCGAAACTCCTGAGTTTTTCAGCAGCCTGTTCAGCCGTGCCGTATAAGGGCAAATAGGAATGCGGCTTTCAGCCAACGGGCCGCGCCGCCGGCTGAAGCCGGCTCGTCATCGCAACGAAACGCCTTGAACGCTGGCCCAAGAAAGGCCAGCGCTACCCGTCACACATATTGCGAGATGTCGACCCAGGCGATGCCCCGGGGTCCACCGCCGCCCGGCTGCTGCAAGGCGGTCAGGACCAGCTTGGTTCCGTCGGGGAAGAACTTGGCGTGCTGCGAGCCGTAGCCGGCGTCGGTGACCTGCACGGGAGCGGTGCCTTGCGCAACGTTCGCGAGGAAGATGGCATAGCCGCCGGCGCGATCGGATTCGAAGGCCACATAGTTTCCGTCGGGCGACCAGACGGGTGCGCGCCCTTGATGTGCCGGATCGTAGATCGCGATGCTCGCCTCCGGCTCCAGCGGCGCAGAGCTGAACACGCCGCCATTCTCCGCGTTGAGAAAAACGTAGTTGTAGTTCTGGTTGTAGCCGCCTGCGGCCGCCGGGCCCCAGCCCATGTCGGGCTGGCCGGCGTAGGCAATCAGGTTCACGTTGGCGGGCGTGGGAGTGGCGAAGCCGGCGAACATCGGCACATTGTTGGCGTCGTTGCCGTCGAGGTTGGCCTGGAGGACGGTGCCATCGAGCGCGATCAGCGAAGTGCAGGGCTCCGGGTTGGCGCCTTCGGAAGCGTTGTAGATGATCAACTGCGTCCCGTCCGGCGACCACGTCGGATACACAAATCCTCGGGAGTCGTGAATGTTTTGCAACGGCGTGCCGTCCGCCTGTGCAATCAATACCTGGAGGGCGTCATTGTTCGTTGCCGCCACATTCAGCACGACCTTGCCGGTTACCCAGGACCAGTCGGGGCGGGTTTGCCATGGACCGGTGATGAGGTCGTCGCCCTGGCCCGCCTGAATGAAGAGACGCGGAATGGCGCTTTCCATTGACACGATGTACAGCTCAGTCGTTCCTCCGCCCGCCGGCGTGCGCTCGAAGACCACGTGCTGCGCGGCGGAATCGATGGCGGGACGATAGTCGCTGTAGTCCGGGTCAGAGGTAATGAAGTGGAGCTGGGGAAAGTCCGTGGGATGTTTCCTTGTGCCTTTGCTTTGAGGCAGCGGACCTGGCGTTTGCACGAACGGGGTCAGAGCTTGCGCGTAGGGCGCAACCGCGGCCCCCAATAGCGCCAGTGGCGTAGTGATTAGAAACTCCCTGCGCGATTTCACAGTCGCCCTCCGGAAGCAAGAATACCCGAACCTTGGCGCCGGCGCCGCCTTCATGCGTGCGCGCGGTGATGATGGCGCAAGGATGCGAGGCGCTCAATATCGACCTTGCCACCCACAAAAAGTATCGCGACCGCGGCACTGCCGATGGCCAGAATGCCATCGACCAGAAAGGCATGGTGAATCCCTCGCGGCATGGTCGCGGCGGAGACGACAATCGCGGTGTTGAATCCCACGCCGATGGATCCGCCCGCGATCTGGAACATGTAGATGATGGCGCCCGCCAGGCTGGACTCGGAGGGATCGAGCGCGGTGATGGCCGCCGTCGTGATCGACGAATAGAACAGACCGACACCGATGCCGAGCACGACCATGCCCAAGATGAGCTGGTCATAGGTGGTGCCGGCGGAGATCGCCGACAGAAGAAGCATGCCTGCGCCCAGCAGCAGCGCGCCCAAGGTGACGATGATCTTCGGCCCGAAAAGCTGGTAGAGCCGGCCGGCGATGAAGGACGTCACCATGAACGTCCCCATCATCGGCAGCAGGCCGGCGCCGGAGCCGACGGCGGTGAAGCCCAGATTCTTCGACATGAACTGCGGCAGGTAGAGCAGAGCGGCGAAGAAGATGGCCGACGCCAGCAGGGTGGCGATGCCCGCGGCGAGAAATCCGCGGTTCTGCATCACGCTGTCGGGAACCAGGGCGCTGTTGCCGGCGCGCCGCTCGATGAACAGGAAAGCGATGAAGGTCACAGCCGCCGTGAGGAAGAGAGCGACGATCAAGGGAGCGGTCCAGCCAAAGTCGAGCGCCCAATCGAGCGCCAGGAGCATCGCCAGCAGCCCCAGCGTCAGCGCCGCGGTGCCGAAATAATCGATGCTGCCGCGGTCTTTGACCGGCTCGTCGTGAGGCACCACCAGCATGGTGATGAGGATGGCCGCGCCGGCCACCGGCAGATTGACGAAGAAGATCCAGCGCCATCCCACGGTGTCGGTCAGCAGCCCGCCGAGCAGCGGACCGACGGCATTGCCGAATCCGGCGGCGCCCAGGATAACGCCGCCCGCAAGGCCGGCCTTCTGGCGCGGCAACAGGCTATAGGTCATGCCGAGAATCGCGGGCCACATCAACGCTCCGCCAATGCCCATCAGAAAGCGGCAAGCCAGCAGCACCCATGCGCTGGGGGCGAAGCCGCCGATCAAGGAGAAGCCGGCGAAGATGGCGGCGCCGGCAAAGAAGATGCGCCTGCGGCCGAACATGTCGGCCAGGCGGCCGCCGGTGACGATGAGGACGCCGAACACCATGGCGTAGCCGTTGATGACCCATTGCACCGTCTTGACGTTGCTGTGGAGTTCGCTCTCGATGGCGGGCAGCGCCACCGACAGCGCGGTGAAATCGTTTGCCACCACCAGAACCGCGACGCCCATGGCGATCATGCCCAGGATCGTCGCCTTGTTCAGGTGCTCGTCTGCAATTGCCAGCGGTTGTGGTTGCGGAGCCGCCAAGTTCACCCCGATGTTCGTGTCCGCAAGAGTTTCGCACAAATGCGAAGACATGGCGATATCACGGAGGTGCTTTCGCTGGCGGCAAAGGTTCCGGCACACGCAAAAGTGGCTGGAGCGGGCGCCCGCCTTGCTAGTCACCCGCCTCCGTGACGTAGCGCACTGAAGAAATGTCCCCAGCGGGTATCGTTCTCTTATCGATCGAAACCAGCTCCCAATCTACATTCGACGTTCCGCGAGGAGGCATGCCATGAGGAAGGTGAAGTTCGTGGTTATGGTTTTGCTGGTGCTGGCGCTGGCTGTGCCGTCGTTCGGCAAAACCTACAAGAGCAACTATTCGGTGTCGTGCAGCGACGTGTGGAGCGCGGTCAAGGACACGCTCAACAATCCCGACAACTACACCGTGACCGCCAGTGACGATGCGCAGATGACGGCTTCCTACGAGGTGAAGCACGCGGCGCACGTCAACATCTCGGGAGCCCTGCTGCAGCGCACCAACCGCGTGAAGCTGGTGACCAGCGGCGCCGGTTGCGAGATGCAGGTGATCTCGAACTACAGCGGATGGGAGCACAACGACCAGGGCGACTTCAAGCAGCGCGTCGACGACGCCCTGACCAAAGTAAAAGCCGCTCCGCCCGCTCAACCGGCGGAAATGCCGCCTCCAGCCAAGTGAGGCGCGGGTAACGGCCACTGCGGCGTGCTGCCGGCAACTCGGGCGTGCTTAAGTGCATACCTGCGAGGCTTTGCCTGCGGCAAGCAGGGACCTGCCTTTTCCTCATCTGTTAGCCAGAACAGGCGCGGGGAATTGGCCACCCATGTGATAAGTTTCTACAGTCAAACGCGGGTTTCGGCCCGAGGGAGAGGACTGTTCATGGCAGTGGATATCCGGATGGAGTGTCCCAAATGCCACGCTGACAGGACCATACTGGACACCAGCTTCGGCCTCCCGGGATATATCGAGCCCTGCCGCCAGCCGGACAGCGGCGAGAGCATCAACCCCAAGTGCGCTGTGCCGGTGCGCCTCATTCTCTGCCCGCGCTGCCATTATGTCGAGATGTACCACGATGTAGGACTAGGGCGGATGGTCTGAACCCAGGGCCGCAGCGAGGTAACTGGCTCCCACTCATTCCAAAAACAGGAATGAGTGGGGCACCCGGCACCCGGCGACACTCGCCACGAGAAGAAGGATGTGGGACCACCCGCCGTAACCATAACACCCTCCCCCTGGGTTAGGTTACCTTTCAACTTGGTCACGTGTTCCAAGACATATTGTCCACGTTAGAGTTGCGCTCAAATCGGAAGGTAACCAAAGTCGCGCGCTGTGGTTACTTCGCGTGACTAGTAACCCTCATTTCGGGGCCGAAATATCAAAGACCACGGCCGCGGCCAATTCGAGGCGCAGCGCCGGACACCTAATCCGGTGCTTCCAGTTTAGTTGTGGCAAACGAGCGAAGGCGAGAAGCAACTGCGGGGCAAGCAAACGAAGGTAACCGGCAATTCCCGAAATCTGTGGCAAGTAAGTGTAACCCAGGAAAAACCGCTTCGAAATGACGTCTCTCACCTTACTCGAACACCGCTGCTTTCTCGAACCGAATCCCCGACTTCGCCAACAACGCCACGAACTCTTCTTCGAAGCTACGCCGACGATGATGCTCCGGCTGGTTCTGCACATACCGCCTGACCGCATCCACATTCGACGGACTCACCGAGAATGCTCCATACCCGTGCTGCCATCCCAACCACGTGCCGTTTTCGCCGAGCCATCGCGACGAATTTGCTTTCAGCTTCTGCGCCGCGTCGGACACCGGCACATTAGCCGGCAATCGCAACAACATGTGGACATGGTTCTCCGTGCCGCCGATCGCCACCGGCTCGTACTCGAGGTTACGAGCCGTGCCCGCAAGATACGCCCACAGCTTCGGCGGCTCTTGGATGGCGTTGCGACGTTCTTTCGTGGAAAACACAACGTGAAACAGGGTGGCGGAATAAGTGTGACCCATTTCGCCATTCTGATTTGCCGTGCGATCCGCACGCGGTATCCGCAATCACAGAAGAGCGTGACGAGGCATTTCGGAGCGCGCAGCGCGGGACAAACGTAGCCTCGCACGTGAGTGCGGGGATCGAGGGCGAACATGAAGGCGGAGTCCGTCAGGACGGCACAAAGAGCGCGGAGCGCGAGACAATCGTAGCCTCGCACGTGAGTGCGGGGGGGACTCTTCCCGTCAACCCTCCCTTGATAGCGGCGAGATTGCCGAAGTGACTCTGCGTTTCACGGAGCGCGGAGCGCGCCACAATCGTAGCCCAGCACGCCACGGGGCCCCCGGCCCACGCGATGGCGTGGACTGGGGCTGAGTCCTGGGGCGGACTGGGCGTAGCCTGCCCTGAGCGAAGTCGAAGGGATTGAGCCGCCCTTCGGGCTGGCATCCTTCCCGTCAACCCTCCCTTGATAGCCGCGAGATTGCCGAAGTGACTCTGCGTTTCACGGAGCGCCGAGCGCGAAACAAACGTAGCCCAGCACGCGAGTGCTGGGATCGAGGGCGAACATGAAGGCGGAGTCTGTCAGGACGGCACAAAGAGCGCGGAGCGCGAAACAAACGTAGCCCAGCACGTGAGTGCTGGGTCAACGGATTGATAGATGAGATGAGTCCGCCAGGACGGCACAAAACCTTGCGCGTAGCCAAGACTCGCGTATCAAATGAATCCGCGCATCTTGTGTCGTCCCTGAAGGGACTCCGGAAATTTAAACGCTACGTTTTCCCAGCACTCACGTGCTGGGCGTAGCCTGCCCTGAGCGAAGTCGAAGGGATTGTGCCGCCCTTCGGGCTTGGTGTCAGCCCATGCTGTCATTTGATCTGAAGCTGGGTGACCAACCCCCGGGGCCCACCCTCTCGCCAAACGACGGCGAGAAGGGATGGGGCACCCGATCTGAAACGAAAGGTCGGGCCACCCGCCTGGGGTGGGGATTCTTGCTCGTACAACGAAAACCCCCACCCAACGGTAACGAGTTGAGCTCGGGAAAGGGTAGGCCAGCCGCTCACAGTGTGGGAGAATTCCTCCAAGTTTAATTAGAGAGGGATTTCCATGGCGATGAATGTAGCAGCTACGGAGGGTGGCGTCCGAAGTTGGTGGGATAAGAAGGATTTCGGCAATAAGGCGATCGGTTCGGCAAGAACTGGCCTGGCCGCCATGCTTTCCGTGTTGCTGGCGAATCTCCTCGGGTTGTCGCACGCTTATTGGGCGGCCATTTCTGCGATCGTTGTTCTGGGTTCGGACAGCGCTGTGACTGTCGCCTCGTGCCGGGATCGTGTTATTGGCACCGCCATAGGAGCATGCATGGGTTGGGCGACTTTTTACCTCTGGCACGGCCACTACGTTCTCTACGGAGTCTCTGTCGCACTCTGCATTTTGTTGTGCAGCGGATTGCAGTTCGACAAGGCGGGACGTCTTGCCGCGGCGACGCTCAGCCTCATCGTACTTGTCCAGTCCGATAGCAGTCCGGGCCATGTTGCGCTCGCGAGATTTCTAGAGACCGTAATCGGAGTAGTCATGGCCCTTCTCATGACATTGCTTCCCCCGCGTCCCGCGAGGACCGATGCCAAGGCAACCATCTGACCCTTGGACTTGTTGGGGTGATTGGGCGATGGGGTGCGAGACGCTATGGTGACATAGGATGGTGCCCACCCTCTCGCCAAACGACGGCGAGAAGGGATGGGGCACCCGATCTGAAACGAAAGGTCGGGCCACCCGTCCCTCCCTTGATAGCCGCGAGATTGCCGAACTGAATCTGCGTTTCACGGAGCGCGAAGCGCGAAACAAACGTAGCCCCGCACGTGAGTGCGGGGTCAGCGGATTGATAGATGAGATGAGTCCGCCAGGACGGCACAAAGAGCGCGGAGCGCGAGACAATCGCAGCCTCGCACGTGAGTGCGGGGATCGCGTCGAACATGAAGGCGGAGTCCGTCAGGACGACACAAAAAGCGCGGAGCGCGAAACAATCGTAGTTTCGCACGTGAGTGCGGGGATCGAGGGCGAAAATGAGGGCCGAGTCCGTCAGGACGGCACAAAATCTTGGCGTAGCCAAGACTCGCGTATCAAATGAATCCGCGCGTTTTGTGTCGTCCCTAAAGGGACTCCGAAATCAAACCACACGGGTTCCCAGCACTCACGTGCTGGGCTACGTTTGTGGCGCCCTTCGGGCTGGCGTTGGCCCAGGCTCTCATTTGGTCTGAAGCTGGGTGACCAACCCTGGTCCGCGTCTTTTGCGGACAGGGTGGGTGGAACCGTCGTCGAATCCCGTGGCCCGCTGACCCTACGGCAACGAATCATATATTGCCACAATCACATCGGCCTTCCAGACCATTCCAATTTCGGCGGCTTGCATTTGTGCAGAATAAACTCCTAGAAATCTCCTAATCGAGCCGTTTATAGCCATCTTCAGCGATTCGTCCGAGCTCCGGTACGCACCAGAACGTACAGCATAAACGGGGGATCCTGACATTCCAGGTCTGGAGGTAGTATCGATTAGGAACACTGGTTTTTCGCGGTAGTCGTAGTCGGGGTCGCTTGCGATTGTGCCGATCTTCCAAATCGCGAGGCCGGCACCTTGAGCCTGTCCATAGGGGAATCCAATAATGCTTACGGGGTCTCCAGGACTGAGCGCAATGTCAGCACTTCTAAGGTTCAGGTCAAGTGGGTAGAACTGCACGTCATTTGTATGTTGGAGGGGAAGTGCAACGATGTCAGCTCCGGCTCCTAACTTGGGATGCTCAAACCATCGCTTGTTCCCATGTCCATCGAATAGCTCCTCTGTTACCCAAAGCCACTCGCCAAGACGACCGCTCCGATTATGAAGAATGTTAAGTTTATTCGCGCAGATCCAGCCGCCTACATTAGTTGGGCTTTGGTCCTCCGCACAGGCCAGGACCACATGCCGGTTAGTGAGAAGATAGTAGTTGCCGTTTTTCTGTAAGACGAATCCAGTCGCCGTACCAATCTCCACATCATTGTGGCGGATCTTCAACTGCAGGGACGTGACAGATAAGGGATCTATTCCAGTATGGACCTCTTGAGGCCAGCATAGGCGCAAGGCAAGAACCAACACAGTAAAGAGCAAACGGCAGCAAGACCGGGCTCGAATACCCACCAGGTATGTCGCACAGTTGGCGTCCCTCATTTTCCTTTTCACACCCCAAACGGGGGCACGGCGCGCCGTGCCCCCTCACAGTACGTCTAACTTGGGCCCAACAAATTTTCTTTACTACTACAAACCGCAGATCCTTCGACTCGGACGCGCTCTGTTTGGCGCGTCCTCGCTCAGGATGACAACTTCCAGAGAGCCGCGGGAACGCGGCGCTAAAGCGCCGCACTACCCTGAGCCCTAGTCCCTAACCCCTGGTCCCTTCCTAGCTACACCCACTTGTACTTCCGCAGCTCATGCATCTATAGCAGCTCCCATTCCGCGTCATGATGGCTCCGCAGACGTGGCACGTGGGGGCGTCGCCGAGGTCGATCAGGTCCTTCAGCGCGTCGCTGGCGTGGATTGCGCCCTTCCCGGCGTGAACCGCAGCTCCCTCCACTCCGGCTGAAGCCGTCGGTCGGGATGACAATTCGGAGGAGTTCGGCGCGTTCTCGACCATGTCGCCAAACGATTTCTGGCCGAAGCCGTTCTCATCCGGCACGCCGGGCGGGGGAGCGTTGACGTACTTCGGCCGCAGGCCGTCGAAGAGCGCCTGCTGCTGTCCGGTGAGGAAGCGCAGCTGCAGCCAGCGGAAGATGTAATCCATGATCGACTTGGCGAAGCCGATGTCGGGATTGTGGCTCCAGCCGCTCGGCTCAAACCGCGTGTGCGCGAACTTCTCGCACAACAGCTTCAGCGGCACGCCATGCTGCAGGCCGATGGAGACGGCGCAAGCGAAGCTGTCCATCAGGCCGCTGACGGTCGAGCCTTCCTTCGCCATGGTGATGAAGATCTCGCCCGGCATGCCGTCCTTGTAGAGGCCGACGGTGAGATAGCCTTCGTGGCCGCCCACGTTGAACTTATGCGTGATGGAGAGGCGCTCGTCGGGAAGACGGTGCCGCACAGCGCGCGGCGGAGCGGCGGATTCGTCGATCGGCTCTTCCCTCCCACCCTTCGCTCCAACACCAGTCGCGAAGGATGGGGCACCCGCGGTCTTGTCACCCTTCGCCGTCGCCGAGCCCATGGAGCTGAGCGGTTGCGCCTTCTTGGAGCCATCGCGATAAATCGCCACTGCCTTCAGCCCCAGCTTCCAGGCATGAATGTAGGCTTCGGTGATCTCCTCCACCGTGGCCGATTCCGGCATGTTGATGGTCTTGGAGATGGCGCCGGAGATAAACGGCTGCGCCGCCGACATCATGCGCAGGTGGCCAAGGTAGTGGATGGTACGCGTGCCCTTGGTCGGCTTGAAGGAGCAGTCGAAGACGGCGAGGTGCTCGTCCTTGATGGCGGGCGCGCCTTCGATGGTGCCGGTGGCGTCGATGTAGCTGACGATGGCGTTGGTCTGGTCGTTGGTGTAGCCCAGCTTGAACAGCGCCGCCGGGAC
>Ga0335081_10018190_pt1 | contig 11363 bp, 12 predicted proteins | sample Lox_Sample_35_FD_206713 | JGI IMG/M metagenome (GOLD analysis project Ga0335081, IMG submission 206713) | Soil microbial communities from Loxahatchee National Wildlife Refuge, Florida, United States - Lox_Sample_3.5 | ecosystem: Environmental > Terrestrial > Soil > Wetlands | place: USA... | reverse complement strand
CCGCCATATTGATCGTCAGCGCACTGGTCGGTGTCATCTCGGATACCCTGGGGGTGTACCTGCTCGTCGTTTCGGGAGTGGTAGCGGTGGGTTGGAACGTAGCGGCGAGCCGCAACTTCAGACCTCGACGGCAGGACAGCGGTGTGCATCCGTAGAACGGGGCTTACTGGCGGCTAGCCCTTCCGCAGACGGATTATGGCGCCCCCCTCCCGCCCGATGGCGTAGTAGACCTTCGGGTCAGAGATGCGGAGCACCTTCCCTACGCCCCCCATCCTAGTCTCTGCTAGCTGGTTGACCGAATCTTCGACGACTACTGTCAGGGGAGACCCTTTCTTGACGTGTAGCCTCCCCGCCATCTCTGAACTGAGGAACACCCCTGCCCCCTCCTCGTCGAACTCGACCTCGGCCTCAGTCCCCTCGTATTTCGTCTTCCCGATGAAGCCTTTCCCTGTGAGGGAGGAAACGTCGACGACAAAGACCAGCTCGGGCTGCTCGGTCGCAGCCAACCTTGCATCTACTCCTCTTCCTGGCCCTCGTCCTCTCCGTCTAGCTCAATGGGGATCTCTTCCTCGACTATCTTCTCCCCGTGCTCTCCAGCGAGGTCATCTATGGGATACCAGTGCTTGTGGCCATCTAAGGCGAGCATCTCCACTTCGCAATAGCCAGCGAGGACCTGGCCCGTCAGCACCCCCACCCGGTTTCCGTCGTCGAGCGTTATCTTCTGAACTGATACGGACTCGTCACCAAAGATGGCTTCTCGCTGGGCGTTCACCTCGACCTTGAGCCCCTTCGATGGTTTCAGTTCCATCGGGTTCTCGACCGCGCCGTCGGATACTTAAAGCCTGAGAGACTGCATGTCTCTGAGAATCTTTCTGGTCTCCGCTGCGAGGTCATCGAGCTTCGAGGGGTCCTTCCGCTTCGCGATGAACGATGATGCGATCAGTGCTACCCCGGGGATGGCGGTAATGGGGTCGGGGGTCCCTATGATGAGCGCAACCCCGGCTTTCTTCATGGCTGAACTTGGCGACCCTGGCTTGGACAGCCGGTCCATCTGTTTCCTCACCGGAGACGTGTTCACGTTGGCAGCGACCTCAGTCTTCGCGTCCCTCAGCCGGGTCACCGAGTCGGCGACGGACCTGAGGATCTTCTTCTCCTCCATCGCCCTGCACTCTCTCGCGCCCGTACGTTAATGGTGGCGGTCAAATCGCCTAGGTGGTTGACTAAATTATATACGAAGGTCGTATCAACGGGCACTGTGCCGAAGCTTCTGAGCGATGCCGAGGTAGCCATCGGGCTGAAAAAGCTGGCGGGGTGGAGGCATCAGGGCAAGTTCATAACGAAACCCTTCGAGTTCGACCGGTTCATCGATGGCATCGAATTCGTCACGAGGGTGGCAGAGGTTGCAGAGAAGGAGGAGCACCACCCCGACATACACATCAGGTACACCAAGGTGACCCTCATGCTGCAAACCCATTCCGAGGGAGGCGTGACTGAGTGGGACATCGAGCTCGCCGGGGCCATAGAGAGGACGGCGAGAGGTGCGACAAGAAAGGCTCCGCGCTCCGCTGAGAAGTAGAGACAACAGGCTGCGGAGCGCATGTGAGACAGGCAGGCCCACGACGCGTACTTTCGCTTCTGGAGAGCCCAGCCTCCATGTCTCCGCGTAATACTCATATACCCCATTGGTTGTATACCGATTAGTGATATAATGTCAGCGACCGCTATTCCAGCAATGACTTCGTCGGGTCAACCCGTCCTGATTCTCAGGGAAGGGTCCAACCAAAGCCGGGGCAAGGAGGCCCAGAGGAACAACATCGCCGCCGCGAAACTGATTTCGGAGATTGTGAAGAGCTCCATCGGCCCGCGGGGGATGGACAAGATGCTCGTGGACTCCCTCGGTGATGTGACCATAACCAACGACGGAGCTACGATGCTGAAGGAGATCGACGTCCAGCACCCTGCGGCCAAGATGCTGGTCGAAGTATCGAAGACCACCGACAACGAGGTTGGAGACGGCACCACCTCGGCCGTCGTCCTTGCCGGCGCACTTCTAGAGAAGGCTGAGGAGCTTCTCGACAAGGATGTGCACCCCACGGTGATCGTCGACGGATACTCGAAGGCCTCGAGGAAAGCGATGGAGGCCCTCGAAGACGTGGCGGAGAAGGTCACCCCCAACGACAAGGACTGGCTCGTCAAGGTCGCGAGGACAAGCATGCAGACAAAGCTGGTCGTCAAGGAGGCCGAGCAGCTCGCAGAGCTCGTCGTCGACGCTACTTTGGCGGTGGCCGAGAAGGCGGAGAAGGGCTACAGAGTGGACATAGACAACGTGAAGGTGGAGAAGAAGCCCGGAGGGTCCCTGAAGGACACGAAGCTCGTACAGGGAATCGTTCTCGACAAGGAGGTCGTCCACTCGGGGATGCCCAAGCTAGTAGAGAAGGCGAAGATTGCCCTCATCAGCGCTCCCTTCGAGATAGAGAAGACGGAGTTCGACGCCAAGCTCAACATCAACGACCCGTCCATGATGAAGAAGTTCCTGGACGAGGAGACGAAGATGCTGAAGGGCATGGTGGACAAGATAGTCGAGGTGGGGGCCAACGTTGTCGTCTGTCAGAAGGGCATCGACGACATCGCCCAGCACTACCTCGCCAAGGCAGGGATCCTCGCCGTGAGGAGGGCCAAGGAGTCCGACATGACCAAGCTCGGCAAGGCGACCGGCGCCCGGGTGGTCAACAACTTCGAGGACCTTTCGCCTAGCGACCTGGGCTATGCGGCTCACGTCGAAGAGAGGAGGGTAGAGGAGGACAGGTGGGTCTTCGTCGAAGGGTGCAAGAACCCCAAGGCGGTCACCATCCTCGTACGGGGAGGCACACAACGCATAGTCGACGAGGGGGAGAGGTCACTTCACGACGCCCTCATGGTGACGAAGGACGTCATCGAAAGGCCGGCCGTTGTCGCTGGCGGCGGAGCCGCAGAAGCGGAGGCAGCCGCGAGGGTCCTCAAGTGGGCGGACAAGCTCTCAGGGAGGGAACAGCTCGCCGCGCAGAAGTTCGCGGAGGCGCTGGAGTCAATCCCCATCGCACTCGCGTTGAACGCTGGCATGGACCCCATTGACGCCCAGGTCGAGTTCAGGGCGAAGCACGCCACGGAGAACGGCAAGTGGTTTGGCATAGAGGCCGCTGATGGCAAGGTCAAGGACATGTATCAGCGCCAGGTCTTCGAGCCCCTCGCCGTCAAGCTGCAGATCATCAGGTCGGCCACCGAGGCGGCTTCGATGATACTGAGAATCGACGACGTCATCGCCGCAGGCAAGACGAAGGCGCCGGCCGGACCGCCAGGAGGGGCGGGAGGCATGGGCGGCGAAGGCGGCGGAGACTTCGACTAGGCGCGCAGCTTCGACCAGAGCGAATCGAATAAGTAGACCTTCGGCGCCATAGGGTACAGCTTGGAGGCAGCGGAGCTCCCCAGGCGGGGAGCCACTGCAGGTTTTGGTAGCCCCGGTCCGGGGGCGAGGAAGCTCGCCGCCGTGATGTTCACAGATATCGTAGGCTTCGCTGCCATGACCCACAAGAACGAAGCCCTAGCCCTGGAACTCCTTGAAGAACAGCGGGGAGTTCTCAGGCCCATCATCGCCAAGAACAGGGGGCAGGAGGTGAAGACCATAGGCGACGCATTCCTCGTCGAGTTCGCGAGCTCCCTCGACGCCGTCAAGTGCGCCGCTGACATGCAGGCGGCCATGGCCGAGTCTGGCTCAAAGCGTGGGAGCGGAGAACGGGTCAAGATCCGCATTGGAATTCACCTTGGGGATGTGATCCATAGCGGGAATGACATTGCCGGGGACGCGGTCAACATAGCATCCAGGATAGAGCCCCTGGCCCCGGCGGGAGGGATCTGCCTGACGGCTCCAGTTCACTCAAGCGTAGTCAACAAGGTGCCATACGAGTTTGAGAGCATGGGCGTCCCACACCTGAAGAACATCGCCACCCCCATGGAGGTCTTTCGGGTCGTCGGGTACGGAGATGCCGGCGCAAAGATACTCCAGGTGGCTTCTGTGTCTAACAGGGTCGCGGTACTCCCCTTTACCAACATAAGCGTGGAGAAGGGGGACGACTACTTCACCGATGGCATGACCGAGGAGGTCATCTCCTCTGTGTCCAGGACGCAGGGGCTGCGGGTCATCGCGAGGACCTCCGTGATGAAGTACAAGGGTTCGAGCAAAGCTGTTTCAGAAGTCGGAAGAGAGCTCGGTGTCGGCAGCGTCATAGAGGGGAGCGTTAGGAAGGTGGGGGACAAGGTCAGGGTCACCGTGCAACTCGTCGACGCGTCGACGGAGGAGCCGAAGTGGTCGCAGCAATACGACAGGGACCTCCGTGATATCTTCGCCATTCAGAGTGACATCGCACAAAAGGTCGCAGAAGCTCTCCGCATCCAGGTCCTGGGGACGCCGGTGGTTGCCACACCGACGACAAGCTCCGAGGCCTACATCAGCTATCTGAGGGGGAGACAGGCTTGGAACAGAAGGAATGAGGAGGGGCTGAGACAGGCCCTGGGTTTCTTCGAGAAGGCGCTTCAAGAAGACGGAGGGTACGCGAAGGCGTACACCGGCCTGGCGGATAGCTACGCCACCCTCGCCCTCTTGGAGCTCGCACCCCCGAGGGAGGCTTACCCCAAGGCGAAGGAAGCCGTCGGAAAGGCGCTCTCGCTTGACCCCCAGCTCGCGGAGGCACACACATCGCTGGGCCTCGTCAGGTTTCAGTACGACTGGGACTGGCCGGGAGCGGAGGAAGAGCTCCGCGAGGCGATAAAGCTCAACCCCAGCTACGCCCCGGCACACCACTACTTTGCCGACTACCTGAAGGCCATGGGGAGGTTCGACGAAGCCCTCTCGGAGATCGGAAAAGCGCAGGAACTCGACCCATTGAACCTGGCGATAAACACTGGGTTGGGGCACGTCCTCTACCTGTCGAGGCAGTACGACAGGGCGATAGAGCAGTACAAGAGGTCAGTGGAGCTTGACCCGACCTTCATGCTCACCCATATCTGGTTCGGGAGGCCCTATCTGGAAAAGGGAATGTACTCCGAAGCGATAGCGGAACTGGAGACGGCCGTCAGGCTCTCGGGGGAGGGGACCCTGGCCCTGGCCATGCTTGGCCATGGCCTCGCCTCAGCGGGGAGGTCAGAGGAAGCTCAGGCGGTGCTCCGAAAGCTGACGGAGAGGTCCAAGACCCAGTACGTGCCTTCCTATTGGATAGCGGTGGTTTACAACGGGTTCAAAGACAGAGAGAAGACCATGGGGTGGCTCAGGAAGGCCTTCGAGGAGCGCTCAAGCTGGCTGGTCTGGACGAATGTCGAGCCGAGGTTCGACTGGCTCCGACAGGATGCCGAGTTTGCGTCGATGATCGACGCGATGAAGTTCGCTTAGGATTTCAACTGTTATATACGCTCGGACGAAAATTCCGCGCACCCTTGCAATCCCAGGTACCCCAGGCGACCCAGGAGAAGATCCTTGGCGGAGCCTCGAAGTTATTCGCGGAGAAAGGGTTCGCCAACGTCTCCGTGAGGGACATCTGCAGGGAGACCGGGACCACGCCCCCCGTCATCTACTACTACTTCGGAAGCAAGAAGGGACTTTTCGATGCGGTCGCCACCAGGCAGATATCCATGGACGTGTTCATCGGCAAGTTATCCAGAGCAGCGGCTGCCTCAGACCCCAAGAAGGGGGTTGAGTCTTTCATCGGCACCTACCTCTCGTCATTCCCGGAGCACTCCTTCAACATCGGACTGTACATGCGGGACTCCGCCACCCTGGACAAGAAGAGCGCGGAGATAGTTTTCGGCGACCTTGAGAGGATCAAGAAGATAGCTTCCGCGCTGGTGGCAAAGGGGATAACGAGGGGGATGTTCAGGAAGACCGACCCGACCCTGGCTGCCGAGTGCTTGCTGGGGATGCTCAACAGAGTAATCTTCCAGCACATCCACTTCGCCAGGAGCTCGGACAGGGACGCCTACAGGCGCTTCGTCATGGAGTTCTTCTTCAGGGCCATGAAGTGACTACAGACCGCTGACGACCCTGTCTGGAATGATCTCGAGTGATATCCTCGGCATCTTCCAGTAGATGCCTCTGGCTGCCCTGCGCCCCTTTGCCTCGCCCTGGTACCGGACAGCAAGGGACTCGATGTCTTTCTTGGCGTCGCGCTCTGTGGCAATCCTCGCCCTGCCGAAGAGGATGAGGTAGGTGTAACCGTCGTCGACCAGGAGGCAGACCCTGCTGTCACGCTTGATGTTGTAGTACTTCACCCTGTCCTTCGAGGTGTTGACAATGACATTCCCTCGGTCGAGCATGTACCAGATGGGGGTGACGTGGGGCGAACCGTCCCTCAGGATTGTGGCGAGCTTGCCGAAGTGCTTCTCCTGGAGATACGCCTGAGCCCTCGGGGTGAGCTTCGCCATGCCCCATCTCCTCCGCGCGACCTACTTCAATTTGGCAGCGTATTCCCGGAGCATCCGCATGTAGATGCTCTTGGGGGGGAAACCGATGCTGCAGAGGTAAGTGGAGAACTTCACCCTGTTCTTCGGGTCTCTGACCGTCTTCTCAATCGAGCGAATCTCCTGGCCCGCCACCGCGTAGTTGGTAGCGTAGCCTGGGAACATCCCCTCGTGGGCCGGGAAGAGCTGGAAATAGACACTGCTCCGGGGGACCCCGGTGTGCTCGTAGGCCCAGTCGACGAACTCAAGGAGGGTCTTCCTCCCCGTGTTGACCCACACGTCGCCGAGGACCCTGAGAAACCTGATTATCCTCCAGCGGCGGGTCATGAATTCAAGCTCGATGTTGATCTGCTTCAGGCCCCCGAATCTCTCCATCAGCTTGACGTAGTCCCCCTCGACCTTCGTCAGTTTCTTCTTAGACTCAAGACCCTTGGACACCTCGAAGAACTCAATTTCTCTGTTGAAGGAGAGCCCTTCAGTGATAGGACCTCCTGTGGGGGCCCCGGGCATCATCTGCAGAAGGGGGAGTTTACCGGCAAAACCCACCGAGCTGTTCGAATGGTGAACGCAGTGGCCGTACTCCTCGTGTATGAGCAGGTTGAGAAGGGCTGCCACAGACTTGTCCGGGTCCCTTTTCGGGTCAGTCGTCTGGAAGAAGTACTGGAACGGCTTCTTGGTGTAGGTGTCGAAGAACTGAGCCGCCCCGGTGGGGATCGTTCCGGTCAGATACGGCGGAGTCTCGATGACCTGCGTCTTGTATTTCGGGTTTATCCCCGCGACATCTTCGTTAACCAGCGCCTGGACGACTCTTCGGATCTCCATGGTCACCCCAACCAGCTTCTTGGGGTCGATGTTGTTCCTGGCGTTGATCTTCGCCTCGACCTCCTGGGGGGTCGGGGCGCATCCAAACTGCTTGGCAAGCCGCTCGGTTATCCTCGTGAACCTGGGGAGCTCGTCCTCGATCCAGCCAACGGCGGACCTCTCGAGCTCCTCGGGGGACTCTGAATAATCGAGGGCGCTCCTGAGTGCCTCGGGGTAGAACTTCTGTCTTGCAAGGTCGAACCCTTCGCGTCTGAATATCTTCTCGACGTTTGGGAACTCGCCCCTCCCCCAACCTTCGAGCGAGAACAGCTTGACGTAGTCGGACACCTTCTCCTTAAGGGCGTCGCAGGCCCGCTTGACCTTCGTGCTCTTGGTCTCGCTCTTCACAGTGTCGAGGATCTCCAGCACCCCGTCTAGGCGGTATAGTGTGAGGGCCTTTACTGCGACGGGTATCTTGCGCCCGGAGTACCTGACCCTGCAGGCGTCGACGTCCTGCATGGCGTAGTCCAGGAGCGAGAGCATGTGGGCGTCGTTCACCCCCTCCTTGACGAGGTGGACGAAGATCGTGCCGACTACGTCGTCAAGCACCGGCTGGGGCTCGTCGAAGAGGAGAGCCATCTCGATGGAGGCCAGGAGCTTCCGCTGAAGCTCAGTTTTCGCCCTGGACCTCAGGCCTCGGAGCTTCTTCAGGGCAGCGTCCACGTTGGCCTGGGAGGCGATGAAGAGCTTCCCAGCAAATTCGTTGAACCCCAGGAGATAGGCGCCCGAGGGGTTGACCTCCTTTACGAAGTCGAGTATCTGCGCATCGAGAGGGTCAGGTGCCATGGGCCGTCGGCGGGGCCGTGGCTTATTTCTAGTTCGCGATGTCGAGTGGTTTGAACCTCGCCACGGTCTCAGCCAGCTCTCCAGCGAGGCGTTTCTGCCACGCGTCGAAGCCGCCGGGCGAGGAGGGGTACTCGAGGTTGATCGATACAAGCGCTGCGCTCTTCTTCACCGTATACCGAAGCCCCCTGGCCAGTGACAGTTGTCCCAGCACTCTGAACCACATCCCGGGGTTCATCAGGCGCGCCTGGTTAAACTCAGGGTGCTTCCTCTCTGTTATCGCCGCCACATCCGCTTCTGAGAGGAAATGCTTCATGCCGTAGTTGATCTGGTCATTGGTGACGGTCTGGAGGTATCTCCGGAGGACTTCGAAGCTCGCCATGGGGTACCCGTGGGTGCTCATGTACTCCACGTTGTACTTCCAAAGGCCCGCTTCGCCTGTATCACCCGCTTCAAGGGCCTCTGCAACCACCCTCCCGAGAATCGTGCCCCCGTAGATCGACGGGCTGATGCCCCCCGCGTCGATGGGTCTTGGCATCCACGCGGCGTCCCCGACCACGGCGAAGCCGTTCGCGACCATGCAGTCGTTGTGGCGCCTGACAGGCACCTGCCAGTTCCCCTTCGTGTTCCCCGAGTTGGCGTCGTCGGAGGGCTGGGAGTAGGCCTTGATCACGGGGTTGTCTGCAAGGTACTTGTCGATGAGGCTCTGGAGGTTGTCGTTGAGGCGGAAGCGCCTGTTCCTCCTGGCAAGACCCGAGTGCGACACGCCGAGCCCGATGTTGACCTTCTTCTTCCCCTTGGGGAAGACCCAGGCGTATCCTGCGGGCGCGATGAACTGGTCAAGATGTATGATGCAGTAGTCTGGTGAGAAGAAGGCGGGGTCCTCGCTGGCTGGTTCGAAGTCGAGTATGTACCTCCCGGTCCCCACGACGTCGTCGGGGTCGATCTCTTTCTCAATCTTGGAGGAGATGGGCATGAACCTCCTGAGGGTGGAAGAGGAGCCCGTGGCGTCGATGACCATCTTCGCGGTCAGAGTGAAAGATGAGCCGTCCGACTTCCTACCGCTGATACCTGTTATGCTGCCGTCCTCTGAGACGAGCCTCTCTGCGGTCGCGCCGTAGATGAACTCCGTCCCGTACTTCTTCGCGTCGCTGACCTGCCTCCGCGGGGCGAGCTTCCGGTTGAAGAGGTACCCTTCTCCCTCGAAGAGGACCTTTGTCTTCCTGTCTGGCGAGTAAAGGTATACCCCCTTGACGGGGTGCTCGAGCTCCGGCGAACCGTACCTGATCCCGATGTGCTCCGCAAGGTAGTCGAGCGAGCGCTTGCTCGTGGCGTCCCCGCAGGTCCAGCCGTTGTTCGTCTTCTTCCCTGGCTCCTCTTCCTTGTTGCGGTCGACGACGACGACCCGTGCCTTCCCCTTCGAGTTGTATCCTATGGAGGCGGCGGTGATGAGGCCTGCCATGCCGCCTCCGGCGATGATTACATCGTAATCGGGCTTCCCTGCCAATTTAGTGCGAACACTACGAAAATACTATATAAGAGCTTCGGCGCCCGTTCCTGAGTTGCACCGGAGCGAAATCGTCGCGCAGCTGATGGACCTCGGGTTGACGAGCTATGAAGCGAAGGCCTACGTCGCACTCGCCGGTCTTGGGCCTTCAGAGCCCAAGCGTGTCGCCGACGACGCACAGATTCCATACCCGAGCGCGTATACGGCGCTCAAGACGCTCCAGTCGAAAGGGTGGGTCGAGCAGGTCGTGAAGAAGCCAGTCACCTACAGGGCGAAGAAGCCGGTTGACCTGAAAGCGACGGTCTCGGCCAGGATCGAGGAGACTTTCAACACGCTCCAGAGCGCCTACAGGTCTGAGCCCACCGAGGAAGCGGAACTCGTGTACACCCTCAGGGGGAGCGACAAGGTGCTGGCCAAGGTCTACGAGATGCTCCGTGGAGCCAGCGAGAGCGTCGTGATTGTCGCCCCTGCGATGGGCCTCGAGGACGCAAGGCTGATGGAGTTGATCGGTGAGGCTGCGGACAGAGGGGTGCACGTCAGGGCGATCTGCGATGAGGCCGGCCAGGGCCTCCTCCCGCCGGGGGTCGAAATTCGGACGGGCAATCAGGTTGCCCTGGACATCCTCGTGGACGACAAGGTGGCGCTGATAGGCCTCCCCGACCATTCTGCCTGCGGATGGATCGACAGCCCCGCGGTGGCGAGCCACTTCAAGCAGTTCCTCGAGCTCCTGTGGAGCACCTCAGCTCCGCCAGAGTGAAAACAGAAAGAAAGGCCGCCCGGCCGAAGCCGAGCTGCCTGGGTTGTCTACTCGCTTGTGAAGATGGACTGACTCGAAGTGTTCGGCACTTCGGGGAGTGACTCGGCCATGCGCTTCTCTGCGATGGCTGAAGCCTCTGCCAGGATTTTGTTGGCCTCTTCGCTGTTCTCGGCCTGGTAGAATGTCGTGCCAGTTATCTGGCCGACGTCCACCATGATCGAGTTGAGCTGTGCCCCGATCTCTCCGAGTGCACCCTGTGCGTCAGGCATCGCCTCGCCGAGGGTAGCGCGTACGTTCTTGATCACCCCGATGGCCGGGGCGATTGTCGCGGCGAAGTCTCCGATGTCGGTGACCGTCTGCAGCCTCGTGGTGATCTGCTCCAGTGCGATCTTGGACTGCGTGACGATTTTCTCCATCTTGCGGACTTCGGATAGCTCGTTGGAGTACGCCTTGCTGGATTCCTGGTCGTGTGCTTGGACAGCTGTCACTGTCTTCTTGAAGATGGAGGTTTCGCGTTGCTTCAGCCGGTTCATCGCCTGGTCCAGTCGGTTTATCTCCCCAGTGAGCTGCTGGGTCGCCTTCTGGATCTGGGGACGCATCGGCTGAGGGCCGCGAACTGTCTCGCGGACCTGCTTCCCGAAAGACTCCTTCTCCTGAGCCTTCCATCCCTTCTCGAATCTGCTGCTGCTCATCGTGATATCCGGCGCGATATTCGCGAACCCGGTCATGACTCGCTATAGCAATAACGATTGACTTAGTGCTTAACGAATTACACAACGATACGCCTGCGGAAAAAGAGGAGAGAGAGCTCCCCTTCTAATCGATCTTGTAGCGCTTGGCGATCTTTACGATGAGGAAGATGACGAAGGCGACGATGATGAAGGTGATTACGGCTATCAGGAAGTCTCCAATGTTGAAAGTCTGGTTGTCGAAAACGACTTGGTAAGTGCTCAGATTGCCTATGCTGCTAAG
>Ga0335081_10018189_pt1 | contig 11364 bp, 12 predicted proteins | sample Lox_Sample_35_FD_206713 | JGI IMG/M metagenome (GOLD analysis project Ga0335081, IMG submission 206713) | Soil microbial communities from Loxahatchee National Wildlife Refuge, Florida, United States - Lox_Sample_3.5 | ecosystem: Environmental > Terrestrial > Soil > Wetlands | place: USA... | reverse complement strand
TCTTTTCCTCGGCGCGTTGGCGGCAGAAGTGTCTGCCCAGGACTATTGCGTCACCTGCACGGGGCCTGACGCCAAGTATCACTGCATCATCGGCGGAGGCGGGAGCCCGGCCGCGCGTTCCTCGCGCGGGCAAATCCTGTGCATCACCCAGCTTGCCCAAAGCGGCGGGCATGCGAGCTGCAGTGTGAGCCGTACGAGCAGCGAGCCGTGCGAGGGCCAGGTGAAGACGGTGATGTTCCCGACCGACGAGCCCGGCACCCCGCCGATGGCGGAGACGCTGCCGCCAGCGTCGCCTCCGCCAGCTACTGCGCCTTCCTCGGCCCAACCGCCCGCACTGACGGAGGGTGCCCCACCGCCGACAGAAGCTCCGCAGCAGCAGCCGAGCACGGTCGGACAGATCGCCAAGGATTCCGCCAATGGCCTCAAGCAAGCGGGCGAGGCCGTCACCAGCACCGTGGACAAGACCGGCAAGGCCATCGGCCACGCGGCGTCCAAGACGTGGAAGTGCTTGAGCTCGTTCTTCGGAGACTGCTAGCGGCGAGATCAGTGCGTCGCGATCCACTCGCGCGCGAGCTTCTGCGCGCGCGCGATATCGTCCCGCGACATCTCCTTCGCGATCTCGAGCCGGTGGCGCTTGGCTTCCTCGTTGCCGCGCAGGGCCGCGAGGTTGAACCATTTGTGCGCCTCGACGAGGTCGATATCGACGTCGCGGCCCACGCAGTAGTTGAGGCCGAGTTCGAACAGGGCGTCGGGCGTGCCGCCGTGCGGGGCGGTCTCCTCGACGCCGTGCGAGATCAGGTCAAGCCGTGCCATTACGCTTCCCGTTTTGCGCACCTTTGCTTAGCGTGAGGCCTGGTCAGTGGTGCCGCTGCCGCCTCTCTTTGCGCCGCTCCCTCGAGCAGCTCAAGGAGCACAATGTCAGCGAGCTTATGAGAACCGGTAAACTTGCGGGCCGATGCTAGGGGCGCGAATGCCATCCAAGAATGAACATCGGCGCGCACAATCGCATCAAAGTGGCGCAATCGATCCGCTTCAAAGCACGCCGCAAGGACGCCTTCACGGTCAGGGTTACCGCGGGCTAACCATAGGCGGAAAAGCCCTCCATCACGGGATCAGCACGACCGATCCGGTGGTCTTACGCGCTTCCAGATCGCGGTGCGCCGCGGCGGCCTCGCGCAGCGGATAGGTGCGACTGACGGTGATCTTCACAGCTCCCTTGCCAACCATGTCGAACAGGTCGGCCGCATTGGCGAGAAGGTCGGCGCGGCGCGCGGTGTAGGCCATCACCGTCGGGCGCGTTGCGTAGAGGGATCCCTTGGCGGACAAGATCGTGATGTCGAATAGCGGCACCGGCCCTGATGCGTTGCCGAAGCTCACCCACAGGCCCTTGGGTTTGAGGCAGTCGAGGGAGGACGGAAACGTGTCCTTGCCCACCGAGTCGTAGACCACGTCGCAGCCCTCGCCGTTCGTGATCTCCTTGACGCGCGCGACGTAGTCCTCGGTGCGGTAGTTGATGACGTGCGTGCAGCCGTTCTCTTTTGCGAGCCGCGCCTTCTCGTCCGAGCCCACCGTCCCGATCATGGTGGCGCCGATGGCGCGCGCCCACTGGCAGGCGATGAGACCGACGCCGCCCGCCGCCGCGTGGAAGAGCATGACCGTCTTGGCCGTGCAGGGATAGGTCTCGCGCAGGAGATAGCGCACGGTCATGCCCTGCAGCATCATGGCCGCAGCCGTCTTGTCGTCGATGCCGGGCGGCAGCTTCACGAGGCGGTCGGCGGCGATGAGGCGCTCGTCCGCGTAGCCGCCGAGCACACCCGCATAGGCGACGCGGTCCCCAGGTTTAAGGTCGGTCACGCCCGCGCCCACGGCCTCCACGGTGCCGGCGCCCTCCATGCCGATCACCGCCGGCAGGCTCGCGAGCTTGTAGAGGCCGCTGCGGTGGTAGGTGTCTATGTAGTTGAGACCGACGGCGCTTTGGCGCAGGCGCACCTCGCCGGGGCCGGGATCTCCGACTTGGACCTCGTCCCACCGCAGCACTTCAGGCCCGCCGTGGGCATGGATGCGGATTGCGTGTGCCATGATCGTCCCTTTTCCGCCACGAGCTGCCGGCACCGGCCATTTGGCCTTGACGGCGCCACGTCGGCCTTCTACGGGCTGTTGCTGCGCGCCGACAAGGGAACGATGATGCTTTTCGACCGCCGCCGACGCCAAACCCCGCCTTTGCTCCTCCTGCTCCTTGTCCCTTTGGCGCTTCCAGGATGCGGGGGGCCCGATACAAGCGGACCGAGCTCGGGCCTAACGTGCGTCGACGATACGCCCGATTGCGTCGACCGGCGCCAGAAGACGCTGCGCTACCTCGTTGACGACAAGGACCGAGCCTGGATTGCCGCGCACCCGCCAGCGGAAGCCTATGCGTCCGGCGTGCGCCTATTTGCCCTCAAGAACAAGAAGAAGGAGTTGACCTGCGATGAGCTTGCGCACGGGCGCGAGGAGGCGGACAGGGCGCCCGGCGTCCTGCGCGGGCCGGAGGCCGCCAACTTGACGCCGGCCCAGGTATCGCGCGGTCTCATGTTGGCGAGCGAGGTCTCGCGGGAGCTGACCGCCGAGATCAAGCGGCGCTGCAAGAAGGCGTGACGCTGAGCTTGGTGCATCGCGGAAAGCAAAAGAAAAACGCCCTTCCCTTACCCGGCGTCCCAGGCCACATAATGCCTGCCGCGGGATGATCGATCGCTAGAGAGACGTGGGCCAAACCATGCACGACTTCGTCAATACGGTAGTCGCCTTTGTTCAGGCGCATCAGGCCTGGGCGGCGCCCGTCGCTTTCGCGCTCGCCTTCGGCGAGAGCCTCGCCTTCGTCTCGCTGGTGCTGCCGGCCACGGTGATCCTCGTCACCATCGGCGGCCTGCTCGGCGCCAGCGACATCGACGTATGGCCGATCGTCCTCGCGGCCGGCGTCGGCGGCGCGCTCGGCTACTCGGTCTCCTACTGGATCGGGCTCTACTTCAAGGACTCGATCAACAACTACTGGCCGTTCCGCGCCTATCCCGCCATGATGAAGCGCGGCCAAGACTTCTTCGAGAAGTACGGCGTGTTCGGCGTGTTCCTGGGGCACTTCTTCGGACCCATCCGCGCCGTCATCCCGGTGATCGCTGGCATGGCCTCCATGCGGCAGATCCCGTTTCAGATCGCCAACATCTCCTCGGCCTTTCTATGGGCCGGCGGCGTCATCGTGCCGAGCTTCTTGGGCCTCAAGTGGCTGACCGGTCACTGAGGGGGGCGCGCGGCTTCTCTAACACCGCATACGTCGCATAGCCGCGATAGGGATGCTCGCAGGTAAGCTTGCCGCCGGAGCGTAGAGCGAGCGCCTCAAGCTCGGCTTCGAGCGCCGCCCGGGGCTCGACCGAGAACTTGGCCAACCATGCGCGCAATCCGCTCTTGAAGAAGCGCGGCAGCCGCTCCTGCTCGCCGAAGTCGACGATGTGCAGCCGGCCGCCGGGCGCCACCGCATCCATCGCACACTGTAGGGCCGTGCGCCACGGTGGGATCATCGACAAGGCATACGAGATCACCACGCGATCGAACCCGTGCACTCCAAACAGTCGCTCCCCCGAGAAGTCGGCGGCATCGCCCTCGGCTACGCTGAGGCGGCCGGCAAGACCCTTGCGCGCGATCGCCGCGCGCGCGGTTTCCAGCATGGCGCTCGAGATGTCGAAACCGTAGAAGCGCACGTTGGGATACCGCCGCGCAGCCAAAATGAGATTGCGGCCGGTTCCACACGCAATCTCGAGCACGCTCCCTCCAGCCGGTGGCTCGAGCTCGGCCAGCAGCCGGTCGCGGCCCAAAAGATAGTACTTGCGCGTCGCGTCGTAGATGTAGCGCTGGTAGCGGTAGATCGCGTCCATGTGCTCGGCAGCGGAAGCGCCGGCGTGAGCCCGAGACTGAGCCAATGGGCGCTCCTTTAGCCCTGGAACACGTAGCGGTGGAAGCCGCCGTAGATCGACGAGCGGTCCCTTGCCGTCCATTGCCGGCAGGCCTCGCGGTCGTAGGCGAACCGCGCCAGAAGCGCGTCGGGAAGGCGACCCGGCAGGATCGTCTCCTCGCCGGCGGTGCGGAAGATGACGCGCGCTCCCGGCCGCGCCGTGCGCACGATCTCCGTCCACAAGGCGTTGAGCTGCGCGTCCGTCATCCAGTCCTGCGCATCGAGCAGCACATAGGCGTCGAGCGATGCCGCCGGCTGGCGGCCGAGGTGCTCGGTGAAGGAGGCGTGCACGACCGTGACATCGCCAGCACGCGACCGCAGGGTCTCGAAGCTTTCGCGTTGCAGATAGGGCGGAAGCGGGGCCGAGCCGCTGCTCGCATACCGGCGCCCGAAGGCCTGCCAGGCGAAGTAGTTGTCGGCGAGGTCGAAGTCGCAGGCAAGGCGCTTCAGGCGTGCTTCGAGCACGTCCGCCATGCTCGCCTCGTTGCCTTTCAGCGCGGCGAACTGCGAGGGCGGAATGCCGAGCCCGAACAGGGCCGAGGGACGGTCGAGCAGCCAGCGCACGTGCCGCTTCTTGAATAGGGGCGCAAGCTCGCGCTCGAAGATGCGGGCCTGCTCGGTGCGGTCCCTGGCGGCGAGCATGCGCCGCGGATTGGCGCCGTGCAGGCGCGCGAGCAGATGCCCGGCGCCGATGAAGCCGCCGAGCAGCCCGTGCCGATAGACGTTGGAGCCGAAGTAGCCGATGCGGCGGCGCCCGAGGCGATCGCGCGATTCCCAGTATGCGCGCGTGGTCTCGTCGAGGTGCGGGCGCAGGTGCGTGAAGTAGGCGTCGATGTTGGCGCGCGTATCCGCCTCGCCGAAGAAGCGGCGGAAGGTGGCATAGCTGGGAAGGTGCGCGAGCGCCGCGAGCTTCAGCTTGTTGAGCGCGACGTGCGCGGGATTGAGGTCCACTGCCGTAATGGCGACGGGCGCGGCGGCGAGATAGCTCAGCACGTTGCAGCCGCCCGAGGCGATGGCAACGAGCCGCTCGCCGCCCTTGAGCTCGAGCGCGTCGAGATCGACGACCGGATCCTCCCAGATCTGCGGATAGACGAGGCCGCTGAAGGCGAGCGTGAAGAGTCGCTCCTGGATCCCCTGCCGGGTCGTCGCTTTGTGGCGGTGCACTGCTTGGCGCAGGCGGCGATTGCGCGCGCGCCGGAAGGACGTCTCCTCAGCGGCTGCGGCGTGCTCGGTAGCGGCCATCGCTCCCCACTTTTTCTTAGTCGTTGCCCGTTCGTTGGGCGCGCGGCCGCCCATGCGGTCTCACGGCCCAACGGGCTCGCGTAGGCGACTCCTGTTACGGTTTTATGTCAGTGGCTTGCCTTGCCCGCCCCGATCACCTAGAGGATGCGCTCGCGCGCTCGAGGGGAGCGCATCCGAGGCCTCCAGACATTACGGTAAACGCCATGACCAAACGCAGCCCGCGCAACATCGAGACGCACAAGAAGAAGCGCCGCCGCGCCATCCCGCGCGCCAAGGTGACGCGCGTGCAGGGCAACATGGGCGGCGTGCGCCGGCGGCTCAAGAAGCTCGCCAACAAGGCCCGGGGCGCCAAGGCCGCCAAAGGTTAAGGCGGCATGGCGGGCACGCTTCTAGCCGCGCGCCCCGCCCCGCGGGCCGCAGTCGCAGGGCCATGATGCGCGTCGCACCTTTCAACCCGCGACGGTTCACCTCGGCGATCCCGCACTACGTCGCCGGGCGCCCGGCCTACTCTATGCGCCTCGTCGAGCGCCTTGCCCGCGAGACGGGCCTTGGCACCGCCTCGCGCGTGCTCGACGTCGGCTGCGGACCGGGCTCGCTCACGATCCCGCTGGCGCATTTCTCGGGAACCACCATCGGCATCGACCCGGATGGGGCCATGATCGCGGCGGGGCGCCAGATGGCCGAGGTTGCAGGCGTCGCCGTCGAATGGCTGGTCGGCTCATCGATCGACCTCTCCGACGAACTCGCGCCCCTCGACCTCGTCACCATCGCGCGCGCCTTCCACTGGATGGACCGGGAGGCGACGCTTTCCCGCCTCGATCAGCTCGTGCGCCCGGGCGGCGCCGTCGCGCTCGTCAACACGGAGCTGCACCCGCTCGGCACGCACACGTGGCACGCGGCATTCGAGGAGCTGCGCAAGTCGCACGGGCGCTTCGATGACTTCTACCGCTGGCGCAAGAGCGCGGCCTGGGAGGAGCATTTGAGCGTGCTCATGCGCAGCGTCTTCTGCGACGTCATACGCATCTCGGTCTACGAGGCGCGCGAGGCCTCCCTCGACGAGATCGTCGCGCGCGCTCTCTCGTTCTCGGCCAACTCGCCCTCCTCGCTGGGCGAGGACGGCCGCGCCGCTTATGAGGCCGCTGTCCGCCAAACGATGATGGCGCTCGAGCCCAGCGGCCGCTTCCCCGAGATCGTCGAGAGTGCGGCCATGATCGCGCGGCGTGCAAGCTGACGGCGCCGCTGTCGTGGAGCCGCCCAATCACGCATAGACTAAGCGGCAAAGAAAATGCCGCCGGTCGCCCGGCGGCATCTCAACTGCAAACGTCGCCGTTAGGCGTCAGGCAAGCTCGACCTCGGCGGCCTGCTTGCCGCGGCCGCGGCGGTCGTCCTCGAGCACGAAGGTGATCTTGTCGCCCTCGTTCAGCTCTTGAATGCCGGACCGCTGCAGGGCGGTCACGTGAACGAACACGTCCTTGGAGCCGTCGTCCGGCTGCACGAAACCGTAGCCCTTCGCCGTATTGAAGAACTTCACGGTGCCTGTGATGCGATTCATATGGTGTCTTTTCCAGTCGGCGTGATCATCAAGCCAATCGCCGGACGGCACGCCGCCATCCGGAGTCTCAGTCATTTTGGGAAGGGCAAACGGCCGGTGGCGCGCTGTCTGATCCAAAAATTGAGGGCGCGGTCCACCTCGGATCGCACCGGCAGCCGGTATATGCCCCCCTCGGAGCGCAAAATCAAGGCGGCTACGCTTGATAGCTGAACATGCGAAAAAGATCGCTCGGCGCCTTGTAAAGCTCGGCGACGCGGGAGAAGCCCATCTCGCGCCCCAGCGCCTCCCACTCGGAGACCGTCTCGGGCAGGTCGCAGGTGCGCACGTGATGCATCGCCTCGCGAAACTCGTCGGCCGTGAGAGCGGTCCACTCGCGCCGCCCGATCTCCTCGAAGCGGTCAAGGTAGGCCGCGCGGTCCTCGCCGTCGCGGCACGTCGGCTCGTAGATGAGGAGTGCGCCGCCGGCGGAAAGCCGCTTGCGGATCTCGCGCATCAAGGCGCGCTTGTCGGGCGTCGCCAGATGATGCAGCGAAAGGCTGATCCAGACGACGTCGGCGGGGTCGGAGCCCCTACGCATCGCCTCGGTGAAATCGGCTTCCTCGAGCTCGACGTCGCACGGCAGGGCCGCGAGATTGTACCGCGCCAGCTCGAGCGCCGCCGGCGCCAGGTCGACGCCGCGATAGCTCCCGATCGCGGTTCCCTCGAGCGCGCCCACGATCCCGCTCGCGTCGCCGCAGGCGAGGTCGACGAAGGCGAACGGCCGCGTGACGTTCTCCGTCAAGAAGCGGTGCAGCTCGGTGTAGGCGCCGGCATTCTCCAGATAGTCATAGCGCAAGAACTTGCGATAGAGCTCCCACTGGTGGCGGAAGATGTCGAGCGCGGCCTCGTCGCGAGCGCTCGCCGCGCGCGCCTGACGCTCTAAGTTGACCATCGACATCTCCCGGTTCGAGCAGGCTTCACGCGGCGCGTGTAGCAGGTCGGGCGCGGTTTAACCAGCGCGCCGGGCACCCCGCTCCGGTGTGGCCTTGAACCGTGCGAGCATCTCCGGGATGTCAGCGGCGGGCCGCGGCGGGCTGATGTAATAGCCCTGCGCCTCCGTGCAACCCTCCCGTTTCACCTGCTCGAGCTGCTCCTTGGTCTCGATGCCCTCTGCGCAGGTAGCGATACCGAGGCTCGAGCCCAGCGCCACGATCGAGCGCAGGATCGCAAGCGAGCTCTGCGGCCGCGCCGCCAGCTCCTTGACGAAGATCTGGTCGATCTTGATCTTGTCGAAGTGGTAGCGGCTGAGGTAGCTGAGCGAGGAGTAGCCGGTGCCGAAGTCGTCGAGCGCGAAGCGGACGCCGATCTCGTGCAGCTTCCTCAGCGTCTCGGCCACGCCTTCGCTTTCCTGCAGCAGCAGCGACTCGGTGACTTCGAGCTCGAGCCTTTGCGGCACAAGCTGCGAGGCCCCGAGTGCGGTGATCACCGCTTGACGCACGTTTCCGAACCGGAACTGCGCCGGCGAGAGGTTGACCGCGACCTTGAGCCCCTTCGGCCACTTCGCCGCCTCCGCGCACGCCTGCCGCAGCGTCCATTCGCCGACCTGCACGATGAGACCGGTCTCCTCTGCCAGCGGGATGAACTCGTTGGGCGCGACGAGCCCGCGCTCGGGGTGGTTCCACCGCACCAGCGCCTCGAAGCCGGAAATGTCGTAGCGCTCCAGGTTGAGCTGCGGCTGATAATGGAGCTCGAGCTCGCCCGCGTGCAGCGCCGAGCGCAGATCGCGCTCGAGCGAGCGCCGCGTCTGCATGCGCTGGTCCATCTCGCGCTCGAAGAAGCGCGAGCTGCCGGGCGCGTCCATCTTGGCGCGGTTGAGCGCGAGGTCCGCATTCTTGAGCAGCTCGTCGGGATCGCTGCCGTCGCCGGGGCCGATCGCTATGCCGATGCTGGTGGAGACGACGATCTGATGGTCGTCGAGATCGAAAGAGGTGGCGAGTATGCTCTGGATCTTGCGGGCGAGCGCGGCGGCGGCCGATGCCGGCTTCTCGGCCGACTGCACGACCACGAACTCGTCTCCGCCAACGCGGGCGATCATCTCGACGCCCTTCAACCTGCGCTTCAGGCGCTGCGCCACGGCCTGCAGCAACTCGTCCCCCACCGAGGGGCCGAAGGCGTCGTTGACCTCCTTGAAGCGGTCGATGTCGAACAGCAGCACCACGAGCGAAGGCCCATCCCCGTTCTGGGCCTCGAGCGCCTTCTCAATGAAGTCGCGCAGCTCCACGCGATTGGGCAGATCGGTCAGCGCGTCGTGGCGCGACATGTGCTTCATCTGCGCCTCGATGCGCCGCAACTGCGTGATGTCCTCGTGCGTGGCCACCCACCCGCCCTGCGGCATCGGCTCGTGCATGACGGCGATGATGCGGCCGTCGCTTAGCTCCTGCACCTTGGTGTTGCGCTGTATCTCGTGCACGGACGACAACCGTTCGCTGAGGTAGTCCTCCGGCTTCTCTCCGACCCAGAGGCCGTTGGCGATGCGCGCCTCGATGATCTTGCGGAACGGCGTGCCGGGCTTGGCCAGCTCTTTGTCGAGCCCGTACATCTCGACATAGCGGACATTGCAGACAACGAGGCGCTCGTCCGCGTCGAACATGCATAACCCCATGGGCATGTTCCCCAGCGCCGCATTGAAGCGCATGTTCTGCTCAACGAGCTCTGCCTTGCGGCGATCGAGCTCGGCGGCCGCCGCCTCGGCCGTCTCCTTGGCCCGCGTCGCGTCCTCGAGATGGTGCCGTGCGGATTCGAGCGCCTCCGCATAATCCATTGCGTGGGCGGCGCAGGCGAGCAGCTGGCGCGCTCGACGGGTCGCCACAACCAGGAAGAGCGTGAGCGCGATGAGACTTGCGATCTTGACCCCCTCGGCCCACGGGAAGATTTTTGAGGAGCTGAAGTATTCCCGATAGTCGTCCGTCAGCGCTTGGGTCCCGTCGTGGCCGACCGCCGCGAGCACCAGCACCGCCCAGCCGAGCGCCGAGGTCAAGCCAGCGAGCACGATGGGGCGCGGGTGGAAGCGCAGGGCGCGCAGGCCGACCAGCACCAGCACGAGCACGAACGACGGCGCCTTCAGGATGGCCCCAGCGGGCAGACCGTAGGCGTACTGATAGCCCCAGATCAGCGCCAGGAAGATGCCCATGTCGATGACGTTGAGGGCGTCCAACGCGTGCTGCGAGGGGTACCTTGAGGCGGCGAGCTCCCAGCGCAGGCACGAGCTCGCGATGAGCAGAGCTAGAGCAAGCGTGATCCAGGAATCGACGAGCGGCAACCCAGACATGAAGCGGGCGAAAGTGTGCAGGGCCAGCACGACCCACGCGATCGCACCCTGCGCGAGCGCGATCGACTGCTCGCCTTTGATGTCGTGGTCGCGAAGGTTCTGCTCGAGCCTGGCGGAGGACTCGAGCCCGCCGCCTGCGGTGTCACCCGGGCGCGCGTACCTTTTCCAAGGCATGAAAAAGGGTGCCAAACGCCGCTCCCTGGAATCCTACTGACCCGTTCACCGTAATCGTCCGGAGCCGAGCTTCTCGGTGCGGGCCCCCGCGAAATTGGAGGCCGTTCAGTATGGCGACGCTGGCATAGAGGCGTTACTTATCCCTTGTTCTATCCTCCTGATCTTGCTCCGCTATTCTACATCGGACTGGCCGTGCTTAATTTAGCCCTGCCTCGTAGCTCGTTAGCCAACCTGAGGTTGCTTTTCTACTGGCGCACACCTTCGATGTTGAGCGTCAGCTCGACCTCCTGCGAGGCGGGCCCGAGATCGAAATTGATCCCGAAATCCTTGAGCGGGATGCGCGTCGTCCCGGTAAAGCCCTGGCGGAAGCCGCCCCAGGGGTCGTCGCCGCCGCCGACACGCTCGGCCGCGATCTCGATCGGCTTCGTCACGCCGTGCAGGGTGAGGTTTCCGGTGATCGTCACCTTGTCGCCGTTAACCTTCACGCCGGTGCTCTCGAAGGTTGCCGTCGGGTAGGTCGCGGTGTCGAGGAACTCCTTGCTGCGCAGGTGCTTGTCGCGCTCGGCGTGGTTGGAGTCGATGCTCTCGGTGTCGACCTCCACCTTCACCTTCGAGGCCTCGGGATGTGCCTCGTCGAAGGTGAAGGTGCCGGAGAACTCGTTGAAGCGACCGGTGAGCCAGCTAAAGCCCAGGTGCTTGATGCGGAAGTTGATGGAGGCGTGCGACTTGGCGGTGTCGATGACGTAGTCGGCCGCTCTGGCCGGAGCGGCGGCGACGATGGCCGTGGCGAGGAGGGCGAGCAGCAGCAGACGGCGCGAGGCGGGCTTCATCGTAAATCTCCAGTTCATGACGTGGAAGGCGGGCCCGACCACATGCGCTTCAAGATGCTGCTGTGGTCGATGAAATGGTGCTTCAGGGCGGCGGCCGCGTGCAGGACGAAGAGGAGCATCGTCACGTAGGCGAGAACCTCGTGCACCTCCCCCGCCGCGTCCTCGAGCCCCTTCTTGTGGATGAGGGAGGGAACGCTGAACCAATTGAATACCTGGATCGGGCGCCCGTCGGCGGTCGAGATCAGGTAGCCGCTCACCATCAGAGCAAAGAGCAGCGGAT
>Ga0335081_10018185_pt1 | contig 11366 bp, 9 predicted proteins | sample Lox_Sample_35_FD_206713 | JGI IMG/M metagenome (GOLD analysis project Ga0335081, IMG submission 206713) | Soil microbial communities from Loxahatchee National Wildlife Refuge, Florida, United States - Lox_Sample_3.5 | ecosystem: Environmental > Terrestrial > Soil > Wetlands | place: USA: Florida... | reverse complement strand
TGCGGGGAAAATCGTCGCGGTCAAAGGGCTGGGCGGATTTCATTTGATGGCGGACGCTCGCAACGAAAAGGCCGTCCGACTCCTGCGCCAACGCAAGCATCGCGAAGAGAAACCGTTCGCGCTCATGTTCCCGACGCCGGAAACGATCAAGGCTGTCTGCAAAGTCTCGCCATTGGAAGAACGGCTTCTCCGCTCGCCTGAAGCGCCAATTGTTTTGTTGAGGAGGTTGGCCCGCCCTCACCCCAACCCTCTCCCCCAGGAGAGGGGGAATCATCCGCCGCTCCTTCGCGAAAACACGATTGTCGGCAACCTGACTGGTGAAAAACAAATTGGGACGCTCGATAGCTGTTCCCTCTCCCCGGGGGAGAGGGTCAGGGTGAGGGCGAGCGTCGAACCAATTCTTTTGCCGATTGCTGTGTCAGTTGCACCCAACAATCCATACCTCGGCGCGATGCTGCCTTACACGCCGCTGCATCATTTACTGCTGGCCGAACTTGGATTCCCGGTCGTGGCCACCAGCGGCAACCTGAGCGACGAACCCATTTGCACGGACGAAAATGAAGCGCGCGAACGGCTCGGCGGCATCGCCGATGTCTTCCTCGTCCACAACCGTCCCATCGTGCGGCACGTGGACGACTCCATCGTGCGCGTGATGCTGGATCGGGAAATGGTTTTGCGCCGCGCCCGCGGCTACGCCCCATTGCCGGTTCAGATAAGTACCCCTCTCCCGTCCTGCGGACACCCTCTCCCCGCCAAGCGGGGAGAGGGCCGGGGCGAGGGGATAGTTTTGGGCGTTGGTGCGCATCTGAAAAACTCCGTGGCGCTCTCGGTCGGCCATCAGGTATTCATCAGCCAGCACATCGGCGATTTGGAGACGGAACAAGCGTATGCTGCCTTCCGCCGCGTCATCGCCGATTTCGAGAAGCTTTACGACATCAAACCACAAATCATCGCCGCCGATTTGCATCCGGATTATCTCTCGACCAAATTTGCATTGGAGCGCCGGCCTCCGGCCCGGCATGAATCAAAAAATGCAAGCGCCCAACGCGCCGGGTCGGAGGCCGGCGCTCCAATCGTCACGCAGGTCCAACACCACATCGCCCATGTGCTGTCGTGTATGGCTGAGAATGAAATCGTGCCGCCGGTGCTCGGCGTTTCCTGGGATGGCACCGGTTACGGCCTCGATGGCACGGTTTGGGGCGGCGAGTTCTTCCTCGTCACAGATAGAAATGTCGAGCGCGTCGCGCATCTGCGCCCGTTCCGATTGCCCGGCGGCGACAAGGCGGTCAAGGAACCGCGCCGCACCGCGCTCGGATTATTCCACGAAGTTTTCGGCGACAGGATTTTTCAACGGAAAAAACTGGCGCCGGTTGCTGCTTTTTCAACCGTGGAACTGGCCACGCTCAAAACGATGCTGGCGAAGAAATTGAATTCGCCGGTAACCACGAGCGTCGGCCGGTTGTTTGACGCCGTCGCCTCGCTCGTCAATCTCCGCCAGCGAATCCGGTTTGAAGGCCAGGCCGCCATGGAACTCGAGTTTGCGCTGGAGGGAACTGAGACAAACGAAGCTTATGAATTGCGGATTGCGGAACCCGGCTCGCGGGGACGCTCGCCCCGCCGAAGCTCCGAACTCCGAACTCCGAACTCCGAATTCGTCCTGGATTGGTCGCCGATGATCGAGGCGATTTTATCGGACGTGCAAAATGGCGTTGCCGTTGGCAAAATATCGGCGAAGTTTCATCATGCGCTGGCCGAAGCCGTGGTGGCCGTGGCCAAACGAATCGGCAAGCCGCGCGTGGTGTTGAGCGGCGGCTGTTTCCAAAACCGTTATTTGACGGAGCGAATTGTGACCCGGTTGCGCGAAGAAAGGTTTTCGCCTTATTGGCATCAGCGCGTGCCGCCCAATGACGGCGGAATCGCGCTGGGCCAAGTTGTGGCTGCGTTGCGCGAACAAATCGTAAATCGTAAATCATAGATCGTAAATTGGCTTATGTGTCTGGCCATTCCAGGAAAGATCGAGAGCATCAGCGGCGATGAGCCGCTTACGCGCATGGGCAAGGTCAACTTCGGCGGCATTCTCAAGGAAGCCAGTCTCGCCTACGTGCCGGAAGCCAAGGTCGGCGATTATGTCATCGTCCACGTCGGCTTCGCCCTCAGCCGGCTTGATGAAGCCGAGGCGCATAAGGTCTTCGATTATCTGAAACAGATGGAGGCACTCAGTGAGTTGAAGGGAGGCGGGCCGTGAAAGTCGCGCCGGTAGTGGTACGGGCGTCCCGCCCGTGCGTTTCAGAAACAGTCCGCTTTTCATACCCGAAACTCACCGGCGAGACGCCTGTGCCACTATGAAATATCTCGACGAATATCGTGACGGTGAACGCGCGCAGCAATTGGCGCGGGAGATCCACCGCCTCACAACCCGGCCGTGGAACGTCATGGAAGTCTGCGGCGGCCAGACGCATGCCATCGTGAAGTTCGGCATCGACGAACTGCTCCCTGAACAAATCACGCTCATCCACGGACCGGGTTGTCCGGTGTGCGTGACACCGCTCGAAATCATCGACCAGGCGCTGGAAATCGCCGCGCGGCCCGATGTCATTTTCGCCTCCTTCGGCGACATGCTGCGCGTGCCGGGCAGCACGACGGATTTGCTGGCGGTCAAAGCCAAAGGCGGCGACGTGCGCATGGTTTATTCGCCGCTCGACGCCGTGAAAATCGCCGAACAAAACCCGGCGAAAGCGGTGGTTTTCTTCGGGGTCGGTTTTGAAACCACGGCGCCAGCAACGGCCATGGCGGTGTATCAGGCGGCGCAAAAGGGGTTGAAGAATTTTTCGATGCTGATCTCGCACGTGCTCGTGCCGCCGGCAATGGAGGCGTTGTTGTCGTCGCCGAACTGCCGGGTGCAGGGTTTTCTGGCTGCCGGGCACGTCTGCACGGTGATGGGTTTCGAGGAATACCCGCCTATCGCGGCGAAATACCATGTGCCGATCGTGGTGACCGGTTTTGAGCCGCTGGATATATTGCAGGGCGTGCTGATGGTCGTGCAGCAGCTTGAATCCGGCCGGGCCGAAGTCGAAAATCAATACACCCGCTCGGTGCGCCGCGAAGGTAACCAACCCGCGCAGGAATTGATCCGCAAGGTTTTCAAAGTCGTCCCGCGCAAGTGGCGCGGGATCGGCGAAATCCCGCAGAGTGGCCTCGGTTTGAACGACACCTACGTCGAATTCGACGCCGAGAAAAAATTCGGTCTGACCGGGCACCGGGTCGAAGAACCGACCGAATGCCTCAGCGGGCTGGTCTTGCAGGGCCAGATCAAACCGCCCGAATGTCCGGCGTTTGGCACGAAATGCACGCCGGAACATCCGCTGGGCACCACGATGGTGTCGTCCGAAGGCGCGTGCGCAGCGTATTACCGATACCGCCGGAAATGAAATCCGAAATCCGAATGACGAAATCCGAAAGAAGCCCGAAGCCCGAATTCCGAATGGTGCCCGGCTGGCGGAGTTATTTCGAGCTTCGGATTTCGGATTTCCTCCGGCATTCGGGTTTCGGCACTCGAACTTCTTTCGGATTTCGGATTTCGGTCTTCGGATTTATCCCGCATTCTTAGCTTCCATGTCCAAGCAACCCGAATTCGCCCTCGCCTGTCCGATTCCGGTTTCGCAATACCCGCACGTGTTGCTGGCGCACGGCGGCGGCGGCAAGCTGATGCACCAGCTCATCGGCAAAATGTTCCTGACCGCTTTCGGCAATCCGTTGCTCGAAATGCGGCACGACTCGGCGGTGATTGACGTGCCACCAAAACTCGCGTTCACCACCGATTCCTACGTCGTGCAGCCGTTGTTTTTTCCCGGCGGCGACATTGGTTCGATGGCCGTTCACGGCACGGTGAATGACCTCGCCATGAGCGGGGCGCGGCCGGTTTACCTCAGCGCCGCGTTCATCCTCGAGGAGGGCCTGCCGATGGACGCGCTCTGGAAAATTGTCTGTTCCATGCGCGACGCGGCACAACGCTGTAGCGTGCAAATCATCACCGGTGACACCAAGGTCGTGGACAAGGGCAAGGGCGACGGCCTGTTCATCAACACAACCGGGATCGGCGTCATCGAGCATTCCTTCGTCATCGCCCCCCAAAACGTCCAACCCGGCGACGCCGTGCTGGTCAGCGGCGATTTGGGCCGGCACGGCATGGCCATCATGGCGGTGCGCGAAGGACTGCAATTCGAGAGCGCCATCGAAAGCGATTCCGCGCCCGTCCACGAAATCGTCCTGGAATTGCTCAAAGCCGGAATTGAAATTCGGTGTCTGCGCGACCTCACGCGTGGTGGCTTGGCCGGCGCGCTCAATGAAATCGCCGAAGCGGCGTCGGTGCGCATCGAAATTGTGGAAAGATCCGTGCCGGTGCGTGAAGACGTCCACGCTGCTTGCGAAATGCTGGGCCTCGACCCGCTGCACGTCGCGTGCGAAGGACGGTTGGTTGCGTTTGTCGCGGCCCGCGACGCGGAACGCGCGCTGCAAATCATGGGCCGCCACGCCGTCGGAACCGGGTCAGCGGTCATTGGCAGGGTGGGGGCGAGTTCCGCGCCGCTGGTCACGCTCAAAAGTGCGATTGGCGCAAACCGGATACTGGACATGCCAAGCGGCGAGCAACTGCCGAGGATTTGCTGAATCCGCGGTCAGGCCAGGGCGAGCGCGCGGGTGCGCTGGTAAATTTCTTCGGGCGAACCTTCCGCGTTGATGGAAACCAGCAATCCGCGTTTCTGGTAAAAATCAATGAGCGGTCGGGTGCTTTTGTCGTAGGCCTCCATCCGCACGCGGACGGATTCGGGCCGGTCATCTTCGCGCTGAATCAAGTCCCCGCCGCAATGGTCGCAAATGTCTTTCACCCGTGGCGGCATGGTCATCACGTGAAAAACCGCCTTGCACTTCGAGCAAGTGCGGCGGCCCGATAATCGCGCCACAATCTGGTCAATGGGCAATTCGTAATTGAGCACGGCGGTCAGCGGCACCTTTTCCTGGTCGAGCAGATTTTCCAGCGCTTTGGCCTGCGCCACGGTGCGCGGGAAACCGTCCAGGAGGAAGCCACCGCAGCAACGCAGACAACGCATGCGTTCCTGCACAATCCCCAGCACGGTATCGTCGGGCACCAAATCGCCGCGGACCATGTAATGCAACGCGGCTTCGAGGGCCGGGGAACGTTCGCCCTCCCCAAGGCACTTGGCGGCGCGGAAAATGTCGCCGGTGGACAACTGGCAGGCGCCCAGCCGCTCGGACAACAACCCCGCCTGCGTACCCTTGCCAACGCCCGGCGCACCCAGCAACACCAGCCGCCAAATCCGTCCCGCCGCCCTGGCTGGCGGCTTCGAGCAGAGCGCTTCGCCCCCTTTGAGCCAGGCCATCCGGTCGTTTTTCAGCGTTACCCCATGCTTCGCGGTCATACGCATAAATTACGACAGGCGACGGTGTTTCTCCAAGCGGGATGCGTGAATTGCCAAAAAAAGTCCTTTCATTGCCAAAATCCGGGCAAGTCACAGACCGGCCTTTCTTCGGCCTGCAATCGGTCGCAAAACCCCGCCATCCGGCCATGCAAGGCATGTCAAGACTTTGACAAGAACCGTGTAGTTTCAAAAATGGCGGGCGCTTAACGTGCCGTGTGAGAATTGTGGAAGAACTGAATGCCAAGCCGGCGCCCGCGAACGGGACAGAAAAGAAACGGCCCGCACCCGCGCACCACACCCTCGTGCGGGAGACGGCGTTTGACCGGCCGCGTGATTTTCTGGGCAACCGCTTTGTCTATGCGGTCATCTCCGCGCGCGCCCACGGCCTGTCGCTGGGCGTGAACATGAACCCCGACCAACACTGCGATTTCGACTGCATGTATTGCGAGGTGGACCGCCGCACGCCGCCGCGCGAACTGGCCCTGGACGTGGACGCGATGGGCGATGAACTGCGCCGGACACTGACGTTTGTGCACCAGGGACGGTTGCGCGAGCGTCCGAATTATCAGGCGTTGCCGGACGAGTTGCTGCAACTGCGCCACGTCGCCCTGAGCGGGGACGGCGAGCCGACGTTGGCGCCCAACTTCACTGAAGCCGTGCAAACGGTCGTGCGCGTCCGGGCGCTGGGCGGATATCCGTTTTTCAAAATCGTGTTGATTACGAACGCGACCGGCTTGGACCGCCCGCCGGTGCAGGAAGGATTGAAGTACCTCACCAAGTCCGATGAAATCTGGATGAAGCTCGACGGCGGCACGCAGGCCTTTCTGAACAAGGTGAATCGCGGCAGCGTATCGCTGGAAAAGGTGCTGAAACACATCCTGTCGCTGGCGCGGCTGCGTCCGGTGGTGATTCAAAGTCTGTTTCCGGCCATCAACGGCGAGGAGCCGCCACTCGAGGAAATCGAACAGTATGCCAGGCGGCTGAAGGAACTGAAGGCGGACGGCGCGCAAATCTCGCTGGTGCAGATTTACTCCGCCGCGCGGCCGATGTCCCACGCCGAATGCGGGCACCTGCCGCTGAAGACGCTGTCGCAGATTGCGCAAACCGTGCGCCAGGTGACCGGCCTGAAAGCGGAGGTTTTCTAAGACACTTCACTGAATCCGCGAGGTGGAACGGGCGGGACGCCCGTGCCACTATATCTCAGCCGTATCCATGCAGTAGGACAGGCGTCGCGCCTGTCTCTATTATTGAATCATCGCCTTAAGGCGTTGTTTTCCCGGCTGAAGGACCGTCACCAAAAGGTGAGGAGAAATTTTCAGATGGAGACAGGCGCGACGCCTGTCCTACGCAAGCTGGCACGCACATTACACCATTGGCTATCGCATCGTTACGGCTCAGGGGCGGCAACATGCCGTCCCTCCTGGTAAATCTTCGTTAACTTCGTTTGCTTCTGTCGGATTACGCCGCGGCGACTTGTTCCCGTTCGGCGGCGTGCGGCTCCCGGAAATCGCTCAGCTTGCCCTTTTTGAAGGAGCCATCCTTCAATTTCAGGGTAATCTGCGGCGGCCAGCCATCTTTGGCTTCCACCACGTTGTCCACGATGCCCGCCGCGCGGGAGATTTTATGGACCATGATTTCGCCGAGATACCCTTCGCCGGTGGCTGGATTCCTGAATTTGCTCATGTCCTCCAGCGTAGGGAAAACCCGGGCATGTTCAATGTCCAAATGCAGCGGGTCGCACGCCGAATGCGGGCATCTGCCGTTGAAGACGCGGTCGCAGATTGCGCAAACCGTGCGCCAGGAGACCGGCCTGAAGGCAGAGGTGTTTTAACTCGAGAAGTCGGGCAGTCCATTTCTACCGAAGGGAACGAAGGCAACAAAGATGGGAAAAAGACCTTCGTTCACTTCGTTTGCTTCTGTTGGGTTTCCTCTCTTTGGCCGCTATCCGCATTCGGCACAGTCCGAAATGTGATCGTCGTCGTTCTTCTGTGACCAGCCCGCGAACCGAGGCTACAGCTTCAAACGGAAAAACAAACTTCCCGCAGGCGGCGTGATGGTCACGCTATTGGTGCCGTTGCTGGTTGAAATGGAATAACTGCTCGTCACCCAGCTTCCACCTGCCAGACCGTCATTTTGCTGAAGCGTGTAACTGCCCGCGTTCGGCCAGGAAACCACCACGCTGTTGGTCGCCGTGCGCAGGACGGACAGCCACGGCACCGCCACCACTTGCCAGATCCCGAAACGGTAGGACGCCTTCCCACCCGCCGTCGTGAACGCGCCGCCGACATAGACTTCGCTGCCGCTCGTTGCAGCCGCATAAACACTATCATTCACGCCACTGCCCAAGGCCGACCAACTGCTGCCGTTCCACCGGGCGATGTAATTGACGACCATCCCGCCAATGCCGGTGAACTCGCCTGCCGCATAGATATTGGTGCCGTTCACCGCGATGGCGTCAACCCGGTTGCTCGCGCCCGTGCCCAGCGCGAACCAATTGTTCCCGTTCCACCGGGCAATATGATTAACCGTCAGCGCACCGGCGGTTGTGAAACTGCCGCCCACATACAGATCACTGCCGTTGAAGGCCAGTGCGCGAACGGTGCCGTTGACGCCGCCGCCGACCGCGAACCAGTTGTTTCCATCCCATCGGGCCAGGCACGTGGCGTTGAGCGGACCGGCGGTCGTGAAATAGCCGCCCACATAAACATCATTGCCGCTGACCGCAATCACGTGCACCTGGGCATTGGCCAGACCACCAACGCCGCCCGCCAGCGCCGACCAACTGCTGCCGTTCCAACGGGCGATGTTCGTGGCGCTGATTCCGCCGGCATTGGTGAAAGCGCCGCCCACATACACATTGCTCCCGCTGACGGCTATGGCATAGACCACGCCGTCAACACCGCTGCCCAAGGCGGACCAACTGCTGCCGTTCCACCGGGCGACGCGGTTGGCCGCCAATGCGCCGGTATTCGTAAACGCGCCGCCCACATACACGTTGCTGGCGCTGATCGCGATGGCGTTGACCGCGTCGCCGACGCCGTTGCTCAACGCCAACCAACTGTCACCATTCCATTTGGCGATGTAATTGGCGCTGCGCCAACCGGCTCCGATAAAATAGCCCCCGGCGTAAATATCGCTGCCGCTGACTGCCAGCGCAGTGACCATGTTTTCCATTCCGCTGCCGAGCGCGAACCAGTTCGTGCCGTTCCAGCGCGCGACGTTGAAACCGGCGACATCCCCCACCCAGGCGAAATTCCCACCCATAAAAACGTCGCTGCCGCTGATGACCATGGCCCGCGCCGCGCCATCGGCAATCCCCGTGCCGAGCGCCGACCAACTGCTCCCGTTCCATCTGGCAATGTTGCTGACCGACAACGAGCCGGCCTTCGTATAATAGCCGCCCACGTAAACGTCACTGCTGCTGGCCGCGATGGAGAAGAAATCGCCGTTGATTCCGCCGCCCAGCGCCGACCAAGTGCTCCCGTTCCACCGGGCAATGTTCGTGGTATTGACGCCACCGGCCCTGGTGATCGCGCCCCCCACATAGACATTGGTGCCGCTGATCGCAATCCCGCTGACCGAGCCGACGATTCCGCTCCCGAGGGCGAACCAGTTGCTGCCGTTCCACCGGGCGATGTTGTTGACGGTAACGCCGCCGGCGGAGTAGAAAAAGCCGCCGACATAGACGTTGGTGCCGCTGATGGCAATCGCATTGACGCCCTCGCTGACGCCGGTGCCGAGCGCCGACCAACTGCTGCCGTTCCACCGGGCGATGCGGTTGACGGTCAGCGCACCGGCGTTGGTAAACGCCCCGCCCACGTAAAGGTTGGTGCCGCTAACGGCGATGGCGCGCACATCACCGTCCACGCCGCTGCCAAGCGACGACCAATTGGTTCCGTTCCACTTCGCGATGTGGCTGGCACTGACGACGCCCGCATTGGTGAAAAGGCCACCCACATAAACATCGCTGCCGCTGACCGCGATCGCCAGGACGGTTGTGCCGACGCCGTTGCCGAGTGCCGACCAGCCGGTGCCGGGATTCCACCGGGCGATGTTGGTGGCGTTGATGTCGCCGGCGGTCGTGAACGTGCCGCCCACATAAACGTCGTCGCCGCTGACGGCGATGGCGGCCACCGTGCCGCCGACGCCGGGCGGCCCAAACCGGCCATCCCAATTGTCATCGGCCGTCTGCGCCCCGGCACGCGGATACCACCCCATCACCGCTGCCTGTAGCGTAAGCACCCAAACTGCCAGATGTCTTTTCACGTTTCGAACGCCCTGCGCTCCCGAACGATGTGTCTGATTCAGATAACAGAGCCTTCCTGTTCACGGCTTCCGGACACACCGAAAACCAAGTTCGTTGACGGCACTCGACGGCGTCTTGGTTTCGCGGAGGGCGCAGCAACTGTCGGGGGCGGGCGAGTCCCACGAGCCGCCGCGCAAGACACGCTGGTCGCCGGAGACCGGCCCGCGCGTGTCCGTGTCCATCGCGGCGGCGTTGGTGTACCAATTCGGATCGTGCCAATCCCAGCACCATTCCCACACGTTGCCGGCCATGTCGTACAAGCCGAATCCGTTCGTCGCAAAATAACCGGACGGGCTGGTGTAGGGACTGGGCCCGTTGGTGAACGCCGGGTTATAGCCGAGCGTCGGGCTGACATCGTACGCATAACCCGTGCTGCTCTTGTAATTCGCGCGGCTGTGGCTGATGACATTTGTATCCGCCCACGGGAAACGGTTTGTGGCCGCACCACCGCGCGCGGCCCGTTCCCATTCCGCCTCCGTGGGCAACCGGTAGCCGTTCGCCGCCCAGTTCACAAACGAATTGCTGATGGTCACCTGCCCAGTGCAGTACACGCCCGTCTGGCTGGCGTTGGTGTAGTAGCAGGGCGTCATCCCTTCCAGTTGCGAACGCGCGTTGCACCACTTCACCGCGTCATACCAGTTCACCATTTGCACGGGATGCGCGGGAGCCTTGCCCCGACCGGCATTGACGGCGAAGCTGTAGCCATTGTTGGTCGCCCACGAATAAACGATGTCCCACAGCGCTTTCGAAACCTCCGTCCGCTCCATGTAAAACGCGCTTACGGTCGCCGTATGGACCGGCAACTCGTCGGCGCCCAGATCGGCAAACGAGTCACCCATCGCGAACGAGCCCGCCGGCACGAGCGCCAGGCTGGGCGACACGACCAGCGCGCGGTAAAACCGGCTCGCCACCCCAGCCGAGCTGGCGTCGGAGAGCAGACAAGGATTGCTCGTCACCGCCAGGCTGGTCAGGCCAAGCCAGTTGTTCGTGCCGGCCAGCGTATTGAGGTACTGGATTTGACACAGCGCACCGGTTGCCCCGGCGAAGGTCAGTTGGGGAACACCACCGGCGACCTGGATGCTCAGCGAAGACGTGCTTTGAGCCGGGAGGTTTTCGAGTGGCAGAAATAAAGCCAACAAAACAATGGTCGAACAGGTTTTCATGGTCTGGTTGGGTTGTGGTTTACTCGACAGAGACGCGGTAGAAAAAGGCGGTACTGTTCGTCGCCGATTCGTCCAAATAGGCATTTTCCGGCGGTGTGGATGGCAGGTGTTCGGCGATGCTGATGAACGCCGCCGCACCGCCCAGCGCGGGTGAACGTTGCACCGTGTAAAATTTGTTCGTGGCCGAGCCCCAGGTGATCTGGACGCCGGTGGTGGCGCCGGCCGTGATCGAGGTCAGCCGCAGATAAGACAGCGGATCGTCCGGAGCCGTGCCGGCCAGGTACTCTGCCAGGTTGCTCATGCCATCGCCGTCGGTGTCCAGCAACGCGTCAGCCGGGTTCGTCGCGCTGAGGAACGGATACTGGTTTTCGTACCAGTCCGGCATGCCGTCGCCGTCGGTGTCCAGCGAGAGGTTCACCACAAACGTCATCGTGTTGTTGTTCGTGTTGACGTCGCTATTGG
>Ga0335081_10018184_pt1 | contig 11366 bp, 11 predicted proteins | sample Lox_Sample_35_FD_206713 | JGI IMG/M metagenome (GOLD analysis project Ga0335081, IMG submission 206713) | Soil microbial communities from Loxahatchee National Wildlife Refuge, Florida, United States - Lox_Sample_3.5 | ecosystem: Environmental > Terrestrial > Soil > Wetlands | place: USA... | reverse complement strand
GACCCATCCGGCTGCGAACGCCGACTCCGTTTCGGTCTTGGTCTCGTAAGGACTGTTCGCGAACTGCTGGTCGACCGCCTTCGCGACGCGCATCGCGTCGTCCGGCGAATTCAGCTTGACCGTATACCAGCCCACCAGACCTTTGAAACGGTCCGGAACGCGCTCGGTGAAATAGTCCCACTGCAGCCAGAACTGCGACTCGTCGTCCTTCGGCGTCTTGCCGTGGTAGATGCCGTCGAGGTTGAACTCCCACGCGCCGCCGCCCCAGATCGTCGTCTTGAGCGGAATGCGATCGCCGATCTTCCAGCCGAAGCGCTTCGCGAGGCTCGCTCCGGCGATCGCGCCCTGCCGGTCTTTGAGGAAGTTCTGCCACTGATCGTCCGGCACGATCAGCTCGGGATAGACGGTCCGCTGGCTGGCGGGATCGATCACAAACTGCGGGAAGAAATTTCGCTCGTCCTGGTAGACGCCGCCGAACCAGTTGTCGTGTGTGACCGCCTGCACGCCGCGAAGCGCGCGAATGCGGTCGCCATACGAAAGCGGAATCGGCTGAATGATCGAAACGCGATTGATGGTCACGAGACGGCTCGCGTTGGCGACATCGGCGCCGCGATTGAATGCGTCCTTCACCACCGCCAGAAACGCGAACAGAAACAACGCGACCGCAAACGAGCCGATCGTCAGGATCAGACGAATCTTCTTGCGGAAGAGATTCGCGAAGATCAGGCGAGCGAATTTCATACTGCCTTCTCCGCCGCAACGTTCTGCCGGAATCTCGCGCCTTCAACGAGCACACCCTTCTCCAGATGCAGAACGGTGTGCGCGCGCTCGGCAACGACGGGATCGTGCGTGACCATCAGCACCGTCTTGCCGTGTTTGTCGACGAGCTCGGTGAGGAGAGCCATGATCTCGTCCGCGCTCTTGCGATCGAGATCGCCCGTCGGCTCGTCGCAAAGAAGGAACGTCGGATCCGAAACGATCGCGCGTGCGATGGTCACGCGCTGCTCCTGGCCGCCCGAGAGCTGACGCGGGAAGTGCTGCATGCGATCGGCCAGGCCGACGATCGATAGCGCGGTCTCGACGTGTTCCCGCCGCTCCGATTTCGAAAGCTTCGTGAGCAGCAGCGGCAGCTCGACATTCTGATACGCCGTGAGAACCGGAATGAGGTTGTAGACCTGAAACACGAAGCCGACATGACGCGCGCGCCACTGCGTCAGCTTTCCTGACGACATGTGCGTGATCTCGTCGCCGGCGACGGAGATCGTTCCGGCCGTCGGAACGTCGAGACCGCCGAGGAGGTTGAGCATTGTGGTTTTGCCGGAGCCGCTGGGTCCCATGAACGCCACGAAATCGCCTTTGTCGACATCGAGGTTCAAGCCCTGCAGAACCTGAATCTGCTCGCCCCCTCGCCGGTAGGTTTTGTTCAGCCCGCGCACCTGGATGAGGGCCGTCGAACTGCCGCTGTTGTTGACGCTGACCATCTTCGCTCCTAACGCTGCGTGTTGACTTTCTGGCCGTCCTGCAGATTTTCCGGCCCCTGGACGACGACATCATCACCCGGATTCACACCGGCGATCACTTCGACTTCGTTGCCGATCGTGCGGCCAAGGCTCACCGCGCGCCGCTCGATCTTGTTGTCGCGGACCGCGAAGACATACGACTGATCGCCGCGGCCGCGAACGGCGCTCTGCGGAACGATCGCCTTCGCAGCACTCTGATTCTTTGTTTGCGGCTGGCTCTCATCGAGAAACGCCACTTTCACTCCCATGTCCGGCAGGATCCTCGGATCGAGTTTGTCGAATGAGATCCGGACCTTCACGGTCGCTTTCTCGCGATCCGCCGTCGGGATGATCGTGCGCACGTGCGAGGGAATCTGCCAGTCGGGATACGCATCGAGCGTGGCGACGACTTTTTGCCCGGGCTTCACGCGCGCGATGTAGGCCTCGTTGACGTCGACTTCGATCTCGTTCGAGTTCATGTCGACAATCGTCGCGATTCCGGTCCGGGTAAATCCCCCGCCCGCGGAAATCGGAGAGACCATCTCGCCGACCTGTGCATCCTTCGAAACGATGATTCCGCTGAACGGCGCGCGGATCACGCAGTTGTCCACCACCTGTTGCGCTTCGCCGACCCGCGCCTGCGCCGCGTCGATCTGCTGCTTTGCCAAACCGATCCTGGCTTGAAGCGACTCGACATTCGTTCGTGCTGTGTCGAGCGCGTCCTGGCTCTGAACGTTCTCCCCGCGAAGCTGCTGCGCACGCTTCAGCTCGATCTGCGCCAGCTGAAGCTGCGCCTCGAGGTCCGGAATGGCGGCCTTTGCCGCGTCACGATCGGCGATGGCGCTGGTGAGAGCGCGCTTCGCATCCGAGTTGTCGAGCGTCGCGAGGATCTGCCCTTCCTTGACCGACATGCCCTCGTCGAAAAACACGCCGGTCACGCGGCCGGTGATCTTCGCTGCGACCGTCGCGCGGCGGCGGGGCGTGACGTAGCCGCTGGCGTTGAGCAGAGTCGCGCCCTGCGCTCCCTCCGGGCTGCGCGCGGTGGCCACCTGCACGACCGTCGTCTTGCCGCGAAGTGCGAAGACGAGACCGACGAGAATCACCAGCGCCCCGAGCGACGCGGCAAAGATCCGCCAGAACCTCGACCCCGCGCCGCTCGAGCGGGCGGTGTCGTGGATTTTCAGTGAAGAGAGATCCGCCACCATTCAGGGTTATAGAGACCGCGGCACCCGTGCCTCGAATTCCATACCGATGTCAGCTGATCGAACGGGCCGCCGGGGACGATGCACGAAATCATATCCGAGGACGCTGATATCATCCGCGGCACACGTCAATGACGGCGATCGAGTTCCCCTCGAACGCAGCCGCGCCGATGGAGCGCAGTGCCGAAGCGGTCTGGCCGTTCGCGAAGCGATGGACCTTCGCGTTCATCGCCACGTTCTTCTTTCTGATGAACTGGCAGTTCCCGTGGACGTCCATTCCGCTGCTTCGAGTGCCGGTCGAATGGGTCAACGACGCGGTGTGGGGCCGCGCCGTGGTGTTCGTCGCCACGCATATCCTGCACACCACCGTCAGCCTCGCGGAAACGGGCAGCGGCGATTCCTCCGCGGACTACATCCTTGTCGCGATCTGCATCTCCGCCGCGGTCATCGCTGCATTCGCATTCGCGTTCATCGATCGCTCGGCCGCGCACTACGAGCGGATCAGCGACTGGTTCCGCGTATTTCTCCGATTCGCGCTCGCGGGAGTGATGATCGTCTACGGGACCGCGAAGTTGGTTCCGTCGCAGTTCTCCGCGCCGACGCTCGACCGGCTGATCGAGCCCTTCGGCGCAGCGTCGCCGATGGGTCTGCTCTGGACGTTCATGGGCGCATCGCGTGCGTACACGATCCTGACCGGCGCCGTCGAGACGATCGGTGGACTGCTCCTCGCCGTGCGCCGCACCACACTTCTCGGAGCGCTCATCTCGGCCGGCGCGATGGCCAATGTCATCGCGCTGAACTTCTGCTACGACGTGCCCGTGAAGTTGTTTTCAATGCAGCTCTTCCTCGAAGCGATCGTCATCGCCTCACCCGATCTGTCTCGCCTCGCGAACCTGCTTCTCATCAACCGCGACGCTGCGCCGCGTTCCGACCGGCCGCTCTTCTCGAACCGATGGGCTGCTCGCGCCTGTTCCGCCGCGGGCGTGCTGTTCATCGCGGCGTTGCTCGTCATCGGTCTGCGCCAATCGCTGGCGCTTCGACGCGACTACGGCGATCTCGCGCCGCGCTCGCCTCTTCGCGGCGTCTGGAGCGTCGACGAGCTGACCGACAATGGCGTCGCGCGGCCGCCGCTGACGACGGACCTCACCCGCTGGCGCAGGTTCGTCTTCGATTCGCCGCGCCTCGCATACATTCAGTTCATGAGCGATGCGCGCCTGCGCTACCGATTCGAGCTCAACGAGAAAACGAGGACCATCAAACTCACCGACTGGGAAAACCCCAAGCGGATTCTGACCATCGCCTATGCCCGGCCTGAAGCGGGTATCCTGCTGCTCGATACGACCATCGATGCCCACAAAATGCACGCGGTATGTCGCCTTTCGGACACGGCGACGAAGCCGCTTCTGACCACTCGCGGCTTTCACTGGATCAGCGAGTTTCCGTTCAACCGATGACCGATCGAAAGGAGAACGAATGAATGCCATCCGCCGCAGCTACGCGATTTTCGTCGAGTCGCTTCGCGTGCTCGCCAAAGACAAGGAGATCCTGATCTTCCCGCTTCTCTCCGGAATCATCACGATCGTCGCGTTCGCCTCGATGGTGTTCGCCGGCGTGACGAGCGGCCTCCTTCGCGAATTTCAGAGCGGCAACCGCCTCCTCGGCTACGCCGTTCTGTTCGTCTGGTACTTCGTCAGCTGGTTCATCGTGCTGTTCTTCAACGTCGCCGTCGTCGAGTGCGCAAGCATCCGGCTCAAGGGCGGCGATCCGACGATCGCCGACGGCTTCCGCGCCTCGATGCAGCACCTCGGCCGCATCATCGTGTGGGCGCTGATCTCGGCCAGCGTCGGCGTCATCCTGCGCGCGATTGCCGACCGCTCCAAGCTGATCGGCCGCCTCATCGTCGGCCTCGTCGGCGCCGCCTGGTCGATCGCGACGTACTTCATCGTGCCGGTCATGATCTTCGAGAAGCGCTCGATCGGCGATTCGGTGAGGCAGTCGACGAGCCTGATCAAGAAAACGTGGGGCGAATCGCTCGTCGCGGCGGGTGGAATCGGCGCGTTCATCGTGCTGCTCGCGCTCGCCGGGCTCGTTCTGCCGGTCGTCGCGTTCTTCATCAGCGCGACCGCGGCGCTCATCGCGCTCGGCGTCCTGGTCGTCTACTGGATCGGATTGTCGGTCGTCTCGGCCGCGCTCAGCGGAATCTTCCGCACCGCGCTCTATCTCTACGCGACCGAGGGGCGGACGCCGGCTGGGTTTACGCCCGATTACGTTCAGAACGCGTTCGCCGTGAAGCAGAAGGGAGCGACCAACCTTTCTTTCGGGACGCGGTAATTGCGAGCATGAAAGCCATTCGCATCGCTCTCGTGCTCGCTGTCGCTGTCGTCTGGGTGCTCTTCGCGCCGGACAATTTCATCCTCCGCTACGGCGGCGTCCTCGCGCTGGCGCCGGCCCTCGACTGGACCACGCGCTTGATTTTCGGGGAGGGCGTCGCCGATTCGGATCCGCTCGCGGCCGATCCGGTGCCGAGCCTCAGCCCCGCCGAGAGCGCGCTCGCCGGCGTGAAACGCGAGCGCGGGTGAAGTTGTAGGAATCGGTCACGATCGATCGGACCGTCGGCCACTTGACGGTCCGGTCGAGCCGCATTCCGACCCAACCCGATTTGCCGACGTACGGCGGGAAGAAGAAATTCTCCGGGTCGGATCCGAGCAGAATCTCCTGCGCGCCTTCGGGCACGTTGCACCACAAGCCGTAGCGCAGATCGCCGTGATGGCTCTCCGCGTACATCACGAACACGCGATTGAGGACGAAGAACGTCGGCTCGCCGTGCGACAGGCGCTCCTCGACGTCATCGAACGAGAGGCAGAGCTTGCGAACGCGCTCGAAATGAGACGCGGCACGTTTCGCGTTCGGCGGTGCCGGGCGCGCATGCCGAACCGTCATCGGCTCGCCTCTTTCGCCTTCGCCTCCTGCACCATCACTTCGACGTCGTGCAGCAGCTTCTTCGCGTCGTACACGATGCCGTCCTTCATCACGTACTTGATGCCGCCGATGCGCTCGACCTGCCCGGTCTGATCGTTGACGTGAATCCAGCCGGTGCCGTAGAGCACTTTCAGATTCGCGATCGGGTTCTGATCGACCATCACGAGATCGGCGAGATAGCCGGCCTTCACGATTCCGAAGTCCGGCTTCACCCCCTTCGGCGCCATGATCGCCTCGGCGCCCCACATCGTGGCGGAGCGAATGACTTCGAGCGGCGAGAAGCCGGCTTCCTGCAGGAGCTCGAGCTCGCGGATGTACGCGAAGCCGTAGAGCTGGAAGATGAATCCCGAGTCGGAGCCGGTGGTCACGCGACCGCCGCGATTCTTGTAGTCGTTGATGAACTGCATCCAGATGCGGTAGTTGTTCTTCCACTCCACTTCGTCCGCCGTCGTCCAGTTGAACCAGTAGGATCCGTGCGCCGCGCGGCTCGGCTGGTAGTAGCGCCAGAGCGACGGCAGCGTGTACTTGTCGTGCCACTCCGCGCGCATGGCGCGCATCAGATCGCGGCTCGCCTCGTAGATGTTGAACGTCGGATCGATGTTGAAGTGCAGCTTGATGAGCTCATCGATCACCGCGTTCCACTTCTCGCTTTCCGGCGGTGCCGCCTGCTTCCACAGACGCCCCGCCTGGCCGAAGCGGTCCTGCTCGTTGTTGTAGTTGTAGTCGGGCGGATAGTCCTGGATCGTTCGATCGACGAACAGCGATTCAGGGAGGCCGTACCAATGCTCCATTCCGCGCAGACCCATGCGCGCGGCCTGCAGGATGTTCGTCTGCGTCACTCCGAGCTGTTGAAGATGCGTGGTGGTGCCGAGGTGGAGCTTGTTGGCTTCGTCGAGGAGGGCGCCTAACACGTCGGGCGCGAAGACGGTCGCCGGACCGAGAATCTTGATGCCGTCGCAGCCTTTCGCCGAGACCCAGCGCGCGAATTTGCGCGCCTGCTCCGGCGTGTCGATCGGGCCCTGGTCCCAGCTTCGCTCGTTCGTGAAGACATAGGGAAATAGCCGCGGCGCGACGATCTCGTTCTTCGCGCTGCGATCGCGCTCGTGCAGGCACCAGTCGACGCCGTTGCCGCAGCCCGGCTCGCGCACCGTCGTGACGCCGTGTGCCATCCAGAGTTTGAAAACATATTCGGCCGGCGTCCCCTGCTCGATGCCGCCGGAGTGTCCGTGCATGTCGACGAAGCCGGGCAGCACCCAGAGATTCGAGCCGTCGATCTCGCGCGTGGCGTTCTTCGGCCGCGCCGAGTCCTTGATCGGTACCTTCGGGAAGCCGACGCTGCGCACCTCGACGATGCGATTGCCTTCGATGACGATGTCGACCGGGCCGACCGGCGGCGCGCCGGTGCCGTCGACGAGCGTCGCGCCGCGGATGATCAGCCGCTGGAACGGCCCTTCGCCTTCGCCGGGACGGCGGTCGGGCGCGTACGGAACTTGCTGCGCCGCAGCAGTCGCCGCGAAGAGGATGAGCGCGAGCAGTCTCTTCATTGTGCGAGGATAGTCTAGTCCCGACCGAAGCGAAGGACCCCCTCGGGTGTTCTGCAGCGGGTCCTTTGCTTCGCTTTGGGACTTGACCGCATGGACATCCGCGTCAACAGCTGGATCGAGCTTCAGGAGGCGGTGTTCGCCGGCTCATGGCAGTCGCGGATTCAGCGGCACCGGTCGGCGTTCGCGTTTCGCGGCGTGCCGCGCGTGTCGCACACCCTCGAGACGAGCCTGCAGACGGGCGGCTTCGTCACGCACGAGAAGCATCTGCTCACGAGCTTTCGCAAGTACGCCGTCGAGCGCGCGGTGCACGGCGACTGGGTGTGGAACTGGCTGTCGCTGGCGAAGCATCACGGACTGCCGACGCGGCTGCTCGACTGGAGCTACTCGCCGTATGTGGCGTTGCATTTCGTCACGGCGAACCTGAAGGAATTCGATACCGACGGCGCGATCTGGTGCGTCGACTACCAGAAGACGAACCAGCTGCTTCCGCAGCCGCTCCGCGAGATCCTGAAGAGCGACGACGCGAACATTTTCACGACCGAGATGCTCAACCGCGTCGCGACGTCGCTGGAAGAGTTCGACGCGTTCGGCGGCGATTTCGTGCTCTTCTTCGAGCCGCCCTCGCTCGACGAGCGGATCGTCAATCAGTTCGCTCTGTTTTCGCTGCCGTCGAGCGCGAAGCTGTCGCTCGAGGATCTGCTGAACCGCGGCGACTCGATGCATCGCCGCATCATCATCCCCGCCGCGCTGAAGTGGGAGCTGCGCGACAAGCTGGATCAGGCCAACATCACCGAGCGCGTGCTCTTTCCCGGCCTCGACGGCCTTTCGCAATGGCTCAAGCGCTACTTCACGACGAGAAAGTGAACGTCGGTAGAATGCGCGGATGACGAAAGCGGAGTTGCTGCACCTGCGGCGCGCCGAAACGCCGAAGACGGTCCGCCTCCTCGAGCTGTATCCCGACGACGAACGCGACCGGAAGCCGAGCGAGAGATCGCGCACGGCGCTCGAGCTGGCTCTGACGTTTCTCAACGAGGAGCGGCTCATCACGGACCTCTGCACGGGAAACGCGGCGACGCCGCACCTGACCGGTCCGCATCCGCAGACGATCGCGGACGCCGTCGCTGCGCTGCGGGAGTCGTTCGAAGCCAACGACAAGGTCATCGCGGCGGCCGATTTCGACCGCATCGTCGATTTCTTCGGAACCAGACTGCCCCTCGGTACCGTGCTGCTGATCGTGCTTCTCGATCACATCCACCATCGCGGCCAGTTCACGATCTATTCGCGTCTGGCCGGAGCGCGCGTTCCGCGCATTTACGGGCCGAGCGCCGACGAGCCGAACGCATGACGCACCTTCTTCTCGCGACACTGCTCGTTCTCAACAAGGCCGACTCGAATCTGGCGTTCGTCGATCCCTCGAAGCTCGAGGTCGTCGCGCGAGTGCCGGTCGGAAATGCGCCTCACGAGGTGGCGGTGTCCACCGACGGCCGCATCGCTCTCGTCGCCAATTACGGCACCGGACCGGAGCCGGGCCGAACTATATCAATTATTACCATAGCTGACCGCAGCGAGCGAAGGCTCGAGCTTCCGCTGCTTCGTCCGCACGGAACGTTCGCGATCGGATCGCACATCTACTTCACTGCCGAAGGCAGCCACGCAATCGCGCGCTACGACGTTGCCCGAGGGGCGATCGACTGGATTCAGGGAAGCGATGCGAATACGACGCACATGCTCGTCGTCCTGCCGGACGAGAAGAAGATCTACACGGCGAACATCGGCTCGGATTCGGTGAGCGTCATCGACCTGTCCGGCGCGCCGCGCGCCGTTCGTGTGACGGCCATTCCGGTCGGCAAGGGGCCGGAGGGCATCGACCTCTCGCCCGACAGCCGCGAAGTGTGGGTCGCGCATCGCGGCGATGGAGCGCTCTCGATCATCGACACGGCGACCGACAAGGTCGTCGGGACGCTCGCCATCGGCACGAAGATGGCCAATCGCGTGCGATTCACACGCGACGGCAAGCGCGTGCTCGTCTCCGATCCGCCGTCGAATCAGCTTCTGGTGATCGACTCCGCATCGCGGCAGGTCGTGAAGAAGATCGGCACGGAAGCGAGTCCTGAAGGAATTCTGATGGCGCCGGACGGCAAGCGCGCGTTCGTCGCGTGCAGCGGCGCCGGCAAGATCGCGGTGCTCGATCTCGATTCGCTCACCTTCACCGGATCGGTCGTCACCGGAAGAGATCCCGACGGAATGGCTTGGGTGCCTTGACGCGGTGACTCCGCAGGTTCGAGGCGTTGGGCGTCGATCTTCGAAACGCGGTCGATCCGTTCGAAAGAGGAGGTGTCGACGGCGCGGAGCAACTCCTCGTGCGTTTCGAATTCACATCGAATTTCTACCCGGCGTAGATCGCCTTGCGAAGCCCCACGCGACCACCAGCCAGACGATCCCGAACGTGATCGCCATGTCGGCAACGTTGAACACTCCGGTGTGCAGCGGACCGGAAGCGAGGTAGAGGAAATCGGTGACGCGGCCATTGAACATCAGCCGGTCGATCAGATTGCCGACGCCGCCGCCGATGATCGCCGCCACCGCGATCTCCTCCGCCAACGTGCCGATCGATCCGCGGAAAAGAGCGATCGCCGCCCCGCCTAACACGATCGCCACGATGCCCGAGAAGATCGCCGCGCGCACGTTCGGCGGAAGATTCGATCCGATGCTCAGAAACGCGCCGCGGTTCGTCGTGTAGAGCAGCGTCAGAAATCCGAAGTGCAGCGGCGCTTCGTGCGCGAGCGTTCGACGCACGATCGCCTTCGTCAGCTGATCGACTCCGATCAGCAGAAAAATCAGCAGCAACAGGCCACCGCGACGCTTCATCATCCTCTGGAGTGCGGTGCCCATGCCACCGCTCTTCTGCAACCGGTCGATGAAACAGCGGCACCCCTGGCCGCAGCAATCCGGATCACATCACCAGCTCGGGCATGCGCGGCTCGCGGTCCGTGAACGAGCGGATCACCGTGACGTTCTGGAAACCGCGCGGAACCTTCAGACCGCGCTGCGCGCGCTTGCCGGCGTACGGCTCGAGATCGGACGGCTTCAGATTCGTGAAGCGCTTGCCCGCGTGTACGACAAGCGTCCCGTCCTCCGGCACGATCGCGACGCCGACCACTCTCTCCGGCGCGATCGGCGTGCGATGGATCTTGATCGTCTGCACTCCTTTGCCGCGCGCAAGCTGCGGCAGCTCGCTCGCCGCAAACAGCAGCAGCTTGCCCTCCGTCGTCGCCGCGGCGACGCGATCGGAACCGGCATCGAAGACGCGCTGCGGCTTGAGCGTCGTCGCGCCGTCGTTCACGTTGACGACCGTCTTGCCCGCTTTGCGATCGGTGACGAGATCTTCGAGCTTCGCGACGAAGCCGTAACCGTCGTCGGTCGCCAGCAGCCAGAGATCGTTCGGATCGCCCATCAGCACGCCGGTGAACGTCGCGCCCGCGGGCGGCGCAAGAAATGCGGTCAGCGGCTCGCCGTGGCCCTTCGCCGACGGCAGCTCGTGCGCCGGAAGCGCATACGTGCGTCCGGTCGAATCGAGAAGCACCGCGAGCTGATTGCTGCGGCCGTGCGCGGCGTGCAGATACGCGTCACCGACGCGGTACTGCAAGCCGTACGGGTCGATATCGTGCCCCTTCGCCGCGCGAATCCAGCCTTTCTCCGACAGGATCACGGTCACTGGCTCCGACGGAATCAGCGCCGTCGCATCGAGCGCCTTCGCCGCTTCGCGCTCCACGATCGGCGAACGCCTCCGGTCGCCGAACTCCTCGGCATCCTTCAGCAGCTCTTCGCGCACCTGCTGCTTCAATCGTTTTTTCGATCCGAGGATCTTTTCGAGGTTCGCGCGCTCCTCGGAGAGGCGCGCCTGCTCGCCTTTGATCTGCACCTCTTCGAGCTTGTTGAGGTAACGCAGCTTCAGCTCGAGGATCGCTTCGGCCTGCACGTCGGAGAGCTTGAAGCGGCGCATCAGCACCGGCTTCGGCTCGTCCTCGCGGCGAATGATCCTGATGACTTCGTCGACGTTGAGATAGGCGATGAGATAGCCGTCGAGGATGTGCAGCCGCGAGTTGACCTGATCGTAGCGGTGCTGCAGGCGCCGCCGGACG
>Ga0335081_10018182_pt1 | contig 11367 bp, 5 predicted proteins | sample Lox_Sample_35_FD_206713 | JGI IMG/M metagenome (GOLD analysis project Ga0335081, IMG submission 206713) | Soil microbial communities from Loxahatchee National Wildlife Refuge, Florida, United States - Lox_Sample_3.5 | ecosystem: Environmental > Terrestrial > Soil > Wetlands | place: USA: Florida... | reverse complement strand
CTTGGCCGAATGCGGGGGCAGCCGGTGGCTATGGCGGGCAGATGTATAGCGCACCCAACCTGGCAATTCTGGCCCTCAGCACGCCATCCGCCTTTCTCTCGCCGACGAACGTGACTCAATATGCCGGCTTCAATGCGACCTTCACGGCAACGGTGGCCGGCCAGCCGCCCTTGGTTGTTCAATGGTTTACAAACGGCGTCCCGTTGACAGGCCAGACTAATCTGACCTTGACCCTGGACAATCTCACTGTCGGCGATTCCGGCAACTATTACGTGGTTGCGACCAACTCTTTGACCGGCTCCAACGTTCTAAGCGCCGAGGCAACGCTGACGGTGCTTCCCGATGTCGGGCCGAGCATTACGAACGACATTCAATCGCAAAGTGTTTTCCCCTATCAAAACGTGCAGTTTACAGTGGGTGTTTCCGGCACACCGCCGCTGAGTTATCAATGGACGTTTAATTCAAACGTAATCACCGGCGCCACCAGCGACACGTTGACCTTGAACAACGTTTCCGCCGCCAACGTGGGCGACTATCAAGTCATTGTCACAAACAATTATGGTTCCGCCACCAGTTCAGTCGCCAGTCTGACGATTACGACCGTCCCGACCGGCAGCTATCCTGCGGCCGTGATGGGCCCGAATCTGCTGGCTTACTATCGGTTCAGCGATGTCAACAGCGGATTCGGCGTGGCAACCAACCAGGGCGTCCTTGGCTTTGCCTATAACGGAACCTATGAAGGCAGTTACTCCGGTGTGGCCGGACCGACGGGCTTCTCGAACTTCGAACCGGACAATCAAGCCGTGTCCTTGAGCGGTTACGATGCGGATGTGCTGGTGCCGCCATTCGGCAGCCTGGTGGTCTCCAACCTCACGCTTGCGGCGTGGGTTATGGACGCCGGCGGGCAGCCGGATAATGACGCCATCTTTTTCCAACGCTCCACGTATATCTTCGGTTTGGCTATCGGCCAAAGCGGCTCCGGCGAATGGTTGAAATACACCTGGAACGGTGGTTCTTACAACAACTACACCGGCCTGATTCTGCCGACCAATCAATGGGCTTTCGTCGCCGTGGTCATCAATCCAACCAATGCCACTGTGTATCTCCAGGATGGCACGAGCATGAATTCCACGAATTTTTCCGGTACTTACCCATCAGCGACTTTTAGCGGGAACAGTTATATCGGCTGGGACACCGCCGGCGGCGCTTCCGGTCGCCGGTGGGCCGGCGCGATTGACGAAGTCATGATCTTTAACGACGCGCTTTCACCGACGGCAATCAATGCACTCTACGCCGGAGTGCCAGCTCCGGTCACGCTCAGCATTGCCCGGTCGGGCAATAATCTGGTGCTCACCTGGCCGCGAGGGACGCTGCTGGAGGCGACCAACCTCGCCGGCCCGTGGATGACTAATAACGCCACTTCGCCCTTTACCAATTCACCATCCGGGGCGATGGAGTTCTATCGGGTTCAGGAGCAGTAAAGCAAATGAAACACCTTAAATTGTCTCATCAGGCAAGGCGCGCGCGACCGGCCGACCGTCCCGCTCAGGGTTTCACTTTGATCGAGCTTTTGGTGGTCATTGCGATCATTGCCGTTCTCGCGGCGATCCTCCTGCCGGCGCTGGCGGCGGCGAAGGTCCGGGCGCGGCGAATCCAATGCGTCGCCAATGAGAAACAATTAGGCGTCGGACTATTTCTATATGCTGATGAAAACAGCGACCATCTCCCGGCTTACCGGGACTGGGGATGCTACGGCGGGAAACAAGGCAGCAGCCAGCCCATCGGAAAATATGGCGCGAGTGTTCCCGCCAGTGCGCGCCCGCTTAACTCGTATGTCGCGAACTTCGAGACGTATCATTGTCCGGGAGACAAGGGTGACACGTTTGATTATCCGACCTGGAACAACCAGCAAAGTTGCTTTGACGACTGGGGCACCAGCTATGTCATACCGTGGAGGCAGTATGGTTCGATAACCGCCTCGTCAGGGCAAAATGGTGATTACGGTTGGTCCTATTATGGAATTGAAGCCATCGGCGGCGACTCGGTAACCTCGCCCCCACAAACCACGCCGCCCATGAGGACATCCGATATTCGCCAGAACGTCTCCACAAAAATTCTATTGATGGATTGGCCCGGCTGTCCCGACCGCACGCTGGACCAGGTGGATGCATGGCATGCGGTGGCCGGCAAGGGAACCTTCAACATTCTTTATGCGGACAGTCACGTCCAAGCCTATCTATTCACGGAGGATCAACGGTACCCCAAAACCCCCTGGGGCGCGACGGTGGATCCAGACGGGCGCGGCTATTGGTGAAAACACGGTCGTTTGGCCAAAATTGGTCTCCCTTGAGGTGCGGAATCGTGATGATATGTCCGTCAGGCTTCGCCGGGCGAACGGACGTTACGAAAGATCGCCGCACTGCGGGCAAACGTTTCGCATCTTGACATGACAAATAAGACATTATCTCTGCCCCCTCAAAACACGAGGCTTACTGCCGCTTCGGGAAACGGGGAAGATACCGACGACCTTCGGATGCGCGTTCAGCCGCAACTGCGCCAAGCTGCGCCAATGTCATTTGCCGATGCGGAAATGGGGAAGCCGCTGATATCCGTGCGCGTGGAGGACTTGGTTATTCCAACTTACCTGCCCGCCGCCCCGGACAAGAATCCGATGTTCCTGGAAAAACGGGTGTATCAAGGCAGCAACGGCAAAGTGTATCCCCTGCCCTTCACCGACCGCATCGCCGAAACCATGACCGACCGCAAGTGGAAGGCCATCTGGCTCGAAAATGAATTTTTGCGCGTGTTAATTTTGCCGGAAATCGGCGGACGCATCCACGCCATCCAGGACAAGACGAACGGCTACGATCTTATCTACCACCAACACGTCATCAAGCCCGCGCTGGTCGGATTGGCCGGGCCATGGATTTCCGGCGGGATCGAGTTCAATTGGCCGCAGCATCATCGGCCGGCGACGTTTCTGCCGGCGGATTTCCAAATCGAGGAACACGCCGACGGCTCGAAGACGATCTGGTGCAGCGACCATGATCCCATGTGCCGCCTGAAAGGCATGCACGGCGTCTGCCTGCACCCCGGCAAGGCGTTCGTCGAACTCAAAGTGCGCGCTTATAACCGGACACCTTTCGTTCAGACTTTTCTGTGGTGGGCCAACGTCGCCACGCGCGTGCATGAGGCGTATCAAAGTTTCTTCCCGCCGGACGTTTATTGCGTGGCCGACCACGCGCGCCGCTCGACGAGCGAATATCCGCTGGCCAAAGGATTTTATTATGGCGTGAATTACGGCGAACGCGGGCGCAAAGGCATTCCGCGAAATGAAACTCCGCGCCAGTTCATTCCGCCGCACTGCCGCGACAAGTCTGAAATTTCAAATATCAAATCTGAAAATCCGAATTACGCGCCGAACGACCTTTCCTTTTACGCGAACATTCCCACGCCGTGCAGTTACATGTGCATGGGCAGTCAGGAAGATTTCTTCGGCGGCTACGACTATAAAGCCCGGGCCGGCATTGTTCATATTGCCAGCCATCACCTTTCGCCGGGCAAAAAGCAGTGGACCTGGGGCAACCACGATTTCGGCTACGCCTGGGACCGCAATCTGACCGACCCGGACAAGCAAGGTGTTTATTGGCCTTATATTGAAATTATGGCCGGTGTCTTCACGGACAACCAGCCGGACTTCAGTTTCCTTCAGCCCGGTGAGACGAAGACGTGGAACCAGTTCTGGTATCCGATCCAAAAAATCGGCCCGGCCCAACACGCCAACCTCCGCGCCGCCGTCAGTTTGAAAATGGAAGGCGGCAAGGTGCGAATCGGCGTTTCTGTAACGCAACAATTTACCAACGCAAACATCGAGCTTGCTGTTAAAGGAAAAAACTTCTTTTCGAGCGCCCGCAAGCTTGCGCCCGGCCAGCCATTCGTGGAACAAGTTGAACTGCCCGAAAAGATCCGCGAAACCGATTTATCCGTTCGCGTCACGGACAATTCGGGCAACGAGATTATCGCCTATCGTCCCAAGCTGCGTGTGAAAGGCTACGTGCCGCCGTCCGCGACCGAGCCGCCGGCGCCGAAAAGAATCGTCAGCGCCGATGAACTGTTCATCACCGGCGTGCATCTCGAACAATACCGCCATGCCACACGGTGCCCGACGCTTTACTGGCGTGAGGCACTGCGCCGCGATCCGCTCGATTCGCGCTGCAACAATGCGATGGGGTGCTGGCACTTGCGCCGTGGCGAATTTGGCCGGGCCGAAACCTTTTTCCGCAAAGCCATCGAGCGCCTCACGCGCCGGAATGCAAATCCGAGTGATGGCGAGGTCTATTACAATCTCGGCCTTTGTTTGCGCTGTCAGTGGAACGATTTGCAGAATCGCCAATCAGCAACCGGCCGTCGGCAATTTCACGAGGCTTACGCCGCGTTCTACAAAGCGACTTGGAACCAGGCGTGGGCGGCCGCCGCTTTTCATGCACTCGCCGAAATGGATTGCCGCCGCGACGATTGGAACACTGCGTTGGAACACTTGAATCGCTCGTTACGCCTTGACACTGATAACCTTCGCGCGCGTGATTTGAAAGCGATGGTGCTGCGGAAGTTGGACCGCAGCGGGGAGGCGGAAGAACTGTTGCGCGAAACGCTGGCGCTCGACCTGCTCGACTGGTGGGCGCGCGCGCTGCTCGGCGAAAGAATTTCCTGCGACGCGCAAACCCAATTGGACTTCGCGCATGATTTCGCCCGCGCCGGCTTTTATGCCGAAGCGATTGGGTTGCTGAACGCGGACGGCGCGCGGGCTTTGGCCGGCCTCAACCCTGACGCGCAAACTTCAGGCGGAAGCGGTGTAAATGCCGCGCTCCCCGACCAAAATTGGGGTACCGGGCCGCTGGTTTTTTATACGCTCGGCTGGCTGCAGGAAAGACTCGGTGACGCAAACTCAGCTTTGGTTTTCTACCAGCGGGCCGCCGCTGCATCACCGGATTATTGTTTTCCCGCGCGGTTGGAGGAAATTCCGATTCTCGAATCTGCCATGCGCGCCAACCCGCGAGACGCCCGCGCGCCATATTACCTCGGCAGTTTGCTCTACGACCGCCGTCGGCACGACGAAGCCATCAAGCTTTGGGAACGCAGCGCGAAGCTGGATCCGGATTTTTCCATTGTCTGGCGCAATCTCGGCATCGGCTATTTCAACGTGGCAAAAAAGCCGTCCAGGGCGCGAGCTGCATACGACAAGGCGTTCAAAGCCAATCCCGCCGACGCGCGATTGCTCTTCGAACGCGACCAGCTCTGGAAACGGATCGGGGCAAAGCCGCAACCGCGCCTGCGCGAGTTGGAAAAATTCCCGCAGCTCACTTCACAGCGCGACGACTTGAGCGTGGAGCTTTGCGCGCTCTACAACCAGACCGGGCAACCTGCGAAGGCGTTGGAAATTATTTCGACCCGGAAATTTCAGCCATGGGAAGGCGGCGAAGGCGCGGCGCTCGGCCAGCACGTCCGCACGCATCTTGCCTTGGGACGCGAAGCGCTGGCGCAAAAAAATTTTCCGCTGGCGCGGAAACATTTTGAAAGCGCGCTCATCTCGCCGGAAAATCTTGGCGAAGCCAAGCACCTCCTCGCCAATCAAAGCGACATTCATCACTGGCTCGGCGTCGCATTGGAGGCGCTCGGCGAGAAAGAACTGGGGCGTGAGCATTGGCTGGACGCCGCGACGTTCAAGGGCGATTTTCAGGAAATGAGCGTTCGCGCGTTTTCGGAAATGACTTTTTATTCGGCCCTGGCTTGGGAAAAGCTCAACCAGAAATCCAAGGCGAAAAAACTTTTCCGCGAGCTGCTGGCCTACGCACTGAAGCTCCAAAAGACCGAGGCGAAGGTCGAATACTTTGCCACATCGCTGCCGACGATGCTGCTTTTCGACGACGACCTGCAATCTCGCCAGGAAACGACCGCGCTGTTTCTGCAGGCGCAGGCGCGGTCCGGCCTCGGCCAGAAATCAAAGGCAAGAAATCTGTTGCGGCAGGTTTTGCGTCGCGATCCGAACCACGCGCTGGCCGCCGATTTGATGCATGACCTGCTGTAAAAACATTTCAATGTTGCTGCTTCTCGGTGCGGCGCTGCTGCTGGCATCGTCCTGCGCCAGCTACCGTCGGGCGCATGCGTCCGCTCCCGTGGTCGCCAACCCGCGGACTTACCTCGCGAGCGTTTGCGCCGAGATGACCAAATGCTGGCCGACCAACCGCACCATCAACATCGTTTGCCACGGCCACAGCGTGCCGGCAGGTTATTTCCGGACACCGGCGGTGCACACGTTTGAAGCCTACCCGTATTTGTTGCATCGCGGCCTGGCCAAGCGGTTTCCACATGCCGTCATCAATGTCATTGTCACCGGTATCGGCGGGGAAAATGCCGAGCAAGGCGCAAACCGGCTTAAGCGCGACGTTTTGAGCCTGAGGCCCGACGTGGTGACGATTGACTACGCGCTGAACGACCGGGCCATCGGTCTGGCACGTTCCGAAAAGGCCTGGCGCAAAATGATTGAAATGGTGCTGGCGCGTCATGTGAAAGTCATTCTGCTGACGCCGACGCCCGATATGACGGCGCACTTGGACGATCCGAACGATCCGCTGAACCGGCACGCCCGGCAAATACGTCGGCTTGCCGCCGAGTATCATGTCGGGCTGGTGGACAGCTCGAAACTTTTCGAGGCCAAAATCAAATCCGGCCTGCCGCTCAAGGATTTGATGGCACAAAGCAATCATCCCAATCGCAAAGGCCATGAAATCGTCTCGGCGGGACTGTTGAAATGGTTTCCGGCGCCCGCGCCAAAATGATCACGAGCACACCAACTGAGATTTCCCGTCTCAAAGCCGAATTGCACCTTGGCTACGTCTGGCTCATTTCCATCGCTGCCGCGCTGGGTGGATTGCTGTTTGGTTGGGACTGGGTGATTATTGGCGGCGCCAAGCCGTTTTTTCAAAGCTATTTTCAACTGACCAGCGCGGCGGAGATCGGCTGGGCCAACAGTTGCGCACTCCTCGGCTGCCTCGCCGGCGCGCTTGTCGCGGGCGCGTTAAGCGACAAGTTCGGGCGCAAACGGCTGCTGATTGTGTCGGCGATTTTGTTCGCGACAACTTCGATTGGCAACGGCTCGGCGCATAATTTCGCCGTGTTCGTCGCCTGGCGGATGTTCGGCGGCGTGGCCATCGGCCTGGCGTCCAATCTTTCCCCGATGTATATCGCCGAAGTCGCTCCGGCGCAGATGCGCGGCAAGCTGGTTTCGATCAACCAACTGACCATTGTCATCGGCATCTTGCTGGCGCAGGCCCTCAACTGGTTTCTCGTGCGCAATCTGCCCGCCGGCGCGAGCGACGAGTTCATCCGCACCTCTTGGTTCGGGCAACAGGGCTGGCGCTGGATGTTCGCGCTGACGGCCGCGCCGTCGCTGCTGTTTTTCCTCGGCATGTTTCTGGTGCCCGAAAGTCCGCGCTGGCTGGCCAAAAACGGCAACCCGGATGGCGCGCGGTCCATTTTGGAAAGAATCGGCGGCCGTGACTACGCCTCAGCAGCCATCGCCGACATTCAATCCACTCTGGCCGCGGAGGAAATCCAGCATGTGCGGTTCGCTGATTTGCTGGATCCGCGCATGGCGAAAGTGCTGGCGTTGGGCGTGATTTTGGCCGTCTTCCAGCAATGGTGCGGCATCAACGTCATTTTCAATTACGCGCAGGAAATTTTCCGCGAGGCCGGTTACGACATCTCCAGCGTGCTCAAAAACATCGCCTGGACCGGCTCGGTGAATCTGGCATTCACGTTCGTGGCGCTAGGCGTCGTGGACCGGGGTGGGCGGCGGCCCCTGATGCTGTTTGGCGCGGCAGGGCTGGCGATCATCTATACCGTTCTCGGTTTTTGCTATTACGCAGCGGTCACAGGGCTGCCAATGCTGTTGTTGGTGCTGGCGGCCATCGCGTGTTACTCGATGTCGCTGGCGCCGGTGACGTGGGTGGTGATTTCGGAAATTTTTCCCAACCGGATTCGCGGCGCAGCGATGGCCGTGGCGGTCGCGGCCCTGTGGATTGCTTGTTTTATTTTGACTTACACGTTTCCCATGCTGAACAGAGCACTCGGTCCATCCGGCACGTTCTGGTTATATGCGGCCATTTGCGTGCTGGGATTTGTCTTCATCTTTTTCAAGCTGCCGGAAACGAAAAACAAAACGCTCGAGCAAATCGAAAATGAACTGGTGGGTTGAATGGAAATGAAGCAGGCAGAATGCAGATTGAAGAAACGGATTCTTCGTGTTCCGTATTGCGGCTTTCGTCGGGCGTTGTCCGACGGCCCAATGAAGAAATCCGCAACACGCACCCTGATGCGCGGTTTCTGCATTCTGCATTCTGCATTCTGCATTCTGTTGTTCGGGACGTTCGTCTCTGGCGCCGCGCCGCCCACAGCCGTTGACATCACGCTCGACGGCACAAACCTGGGCCGCGTGTTCGAGGGCATCGGCGCCGTCAGCGCGGGTGCATCGTCGCGGCTGCTGATGGATTATCCGGAACCAGAGCGCAGTCAGATTTTGGATTATCTTTTCAAACCGGATTACGGCGCGGCGCTGCAACATTTGAAGGTCGAAATCGGCGGCGGGGTCAATTCCACCGACGGCACCGAGCCAACGCATGAGCGGACGCGCGGCGATTTTGACTTCACGCGCGGCTACGAATGGTGGCTGATGCAGCAGGCCAAGGCGCGGAACCCGGACATCGCGCTCGACTGCCTCGCGTGGGGCGCGCCGGGCTGGATTGGCAACGGCAATTACTACTCGCAGGACATGTGCGATTACATCGTCAGCTTTATCAAAGGCGCACAAGCCAATTATGGCCTGACGTTTAGCTTCACCGGCACGCACAATGAAGCCGGACTCGACACAAACCGTACAGCCTGGATCAAACAGCTCCGCGCCACGCTGGACGCGAACGGGCTGCAAAGCGTGAAACTCGTTGCGGCCGATGAATGGGGCGGCGCATGGGGAATCGTCACGAACACAAGCTACGGCCTGCTGGTGGACCCCGCGCTGTCCAACGCCATCGCGCGAGTCGGCGCGCATTACCCCGGGTCCAGCAGTCCGGCGGCGGCACAAACTTGCAGCCAGCCGCTCTGGGACAGTGAAGACGGCGCGCATGGCACAAACTGGCGATCCGCGTTGAAGCTGGCGCGCATGTATAATCGCAATTACATCCTCGGCAAAATGACGGCGACGGAAATCTGGAGTCCGATCACCAGTTACTACGACATTCTGGCCGCGCCGAATTCCGGCTTGATGAAGGCCAACACGCCGTGGTCGGGCGCGTATTCGGTGTTGCCGGAAATTTGGGTGACGGCGCACACCACGCAGTTCGCACTTCCCGGCTGGAGTTATCTCGAAGGCGGCGCGTCCGCGTTGCTGCCCGCGGGCGGCAGCGTCGTGACGCTTGAATCCACAAACCATTCCGATTACAGCATCATCATCGAGACTTCCGATGCCGCCCGTCCGCAGACAATCACGTTTCATTTGACCAACGGACTTTCCACCGCCGCGCTGCACGTCTGGCAAACGACGAAAACGAATCAGTTTATGAACCTCGGTCAAGTCGCGCCTGTCGGCGGACATTTCACCTGCACTTTCGCGCCGAAAAGCCTTTACACGCTCACGACGACAACCGGTCAGGCGAAAGGCGATGCGACCCCGCCGCCGGCAGCGCCGTATCCGCTGCCGTTCAAAGACGACTTTGAAAATTACGCGCCCGGCAAGACGCCAAAATACTTTTCCGATCAGGCCGGCACATTTGAAACTTCCAAGCGCGCGGACGGGAAAGGCCAATGTCTGCGCCAGGTTTTGATGCAGCCCGGCATTCGCTGGACTGCCGAGTGGCAGCCTTACACGCTCATCGGCGACGCGGCGTGGTCGGATTACGCGGTGAGCGCCGACGTGTTGACTGAAACCAACAGCGGGCTGGTTTTCGTCATGGGACGCGTCGGGAACGGCGCGGGATTTTCCGACGCGGTGCCGCGCGGCTACTGGCTTGCCCTGGATAATGCGACCGGCCGTTGGGAACTTCACGCTTCCGCAAACCTGCTCGCGTCCGGCACGGCGAACCTTCGAGCACACACCTGGCACAATTTGCAGCTCGCGATGCAAGGTGTCTCACTCCGTTGCTGCGTGGATGGCGCGCTCGCGACGAATTTTACGGATTCAACCTATACTTGTGGGATGGCTGGAATCGGTTGCGGCTGGCACGGCGCGCAGTTTGACAATTTCACGCTGCGCACGTTGCATCGCGGCACTGGCTTCAATCTCGCGCTGGCCGCGACTGCCAGCGCATCGTCCGTCTGGCAGGACGATCCGACTTATGCCGCCAGCATGGCGAACGACGGCGACCCGGCCACGCGCTGGAACACGGCGTATCCGACGGAGGACACCGAATGGCTCGAATTGGACTGGTCGGCGCCGGTCACGTTCAATCAAACGACTTACACGCAATACGACGACCGGATTTTGGGCTACCAGATTCAGCATTGGGACGGCAGCAATTGGGTCGTGGATGTAAACGGCGGGAACATGGGTGCTTTCGCCGCCGACACGTTTGCCGCCGTGACCTCCGCCAAAGTCCGGCTGGCGCTGACGAATATGGTGGATTCCGCGCCATCCATTTACGAATTCGGCGTGTTCAACATCTCGACGAATGTTGCGGCGACCGGAGGCGCGGCCGCCCGCACGCGCGTTCCGAACCGGAATAGTCGTGCCGCGGCCTGGTTTCGGGTAAAATCAGACATAACCATCCAAGCCAAAAATGTCGCTCAATAATTGCATTTCCGGACTTGTGGCTTCACGGTTCCAATGCGCGCGAATGGCCGTTTTGATGTTGATTCTGGGCTGCCCGACGGCGCCTGCTCTGGCGCTGGACTTCACCCTCGATGGCACAAACCTGGGCCGGACATTCGAGGGCATCGGCGCCGTCAGCGCGGGCGCATCGTCGCGGCTGCTGATGGATTATCCGGAACCAGAGCGCAGTCAGATTTTGGATTATCTTTTCAAACCGGATTACGGTGCGGCGCTGCAACATTTGAAAGTGGAAATCGGCGGCGCCGTCAATTCCACCGACGGCACCGAGCCGACGCATGAGCGGACGCGCGGCGATTTTAACTTCACGCGCGGCTACGAATGGTGGCTAATGCAGGAGGCGCACATACGAAACCCGGATACAGCAATGGATTGCCTCGCGTGGGGCGCGCCGGGCTGGATTGGCAACGGCAATTATTATTCGCAGGACATGTGTGATTACATCGCGAGCTTCATCAAAGGCGCGCAAACCAATTATGGCTTGACGTTTA
>Ga0335081_10018181_pt1 | contig 11367 bp, 10 predicted proteins | sample Lox_Sample_35_FD_206713 | JGI IMG/M metagenome (GOLD analysis project Ga0335081, IMG submission 206713) | Soil microbial communities from Loxahatchee National Wildlife Refuge, Florida, United States - Lox_Sample_3.5 | ecosystem: Environmental > Terrestrial > Soil > Wetlands | place: USA... | reverse complement strand
CTGCCGGAGCGGAGGACCTCCTGGTCGAAGCTCGAGTCCGTGACGGCGCGCACGCGGGTTCAGGCTACAGACGGCCGGCGAGCGCGCGGAGGCGCAGCAACGGCACCCTCCAGATGGCCTCGAGTACGATCGCGCCGTTCATCTTCGAGTGCCCGAGCTCGCGGTCGCTGAACGCGATCGGGACTTCGACCACCGTGAAGTCCGCCCGGATCACGCGGTAGGTGGTCTCGATCTGAAACGCGTAGCCCCTGGCGCTGATCGCGTCCAGATCGACCGTCTCGAGCACCGGAGCGCGAAAGCACTTGAACCCGCCGGTGAGATCGCGGAGCCGGCTTCCGAGCCAGAGCTGCGCGTAGATGTTCCCCCCGAGCGAGATGAACCGCCGTACGCGACCCCAGTTCGGGATCGAGCCGCCCGGGATGTAGCGCGAGCCTAGGACCAGGTCGGCACCGCCCTCCGCGGCGGCGATCAGCCGCGGGACGGCCGCCGGATCGTGGGAGAAGTCGCAGTCCATCTCCAGCACGAGTTCCGCCCCGTCTGCGAGCGCCCGCCGGAAACCTGCGATGTAGGCGGGTCCGAGACCTTCCTTCTCCGTCCGGTGCAGGACGCCCACGAAGGGGAGCTCGGCCGCGAGGCGGTCGGCGAGCTCACCCGTTCCGTCCGGCGAGCCATCGTCGATCACCAGCACACGGTCGTCCTGGCGGAGCACCTCACCGAGCGCGCGCACCATCGGCTCGAGGTTCTCGATCTCGTTGTAGGTCGGCAGGCAGACGGTCGCGTTCATTCCGGCCCGGCGAGCGAAGTGTGGCGGAAAGGCGCGTGCGTATGATCGGCGAGGTGACGCGAACGCTTCCCAAGGACGCCGAGCTGCCAGGGAACCCGGAGCTCGCGGCGCAGTTCGAGCTGCTTGCGGACCTGATGGCGCTCGAGGGATCGGATGCCTTCCGCATCGCGGCCTACCGTCGAGCGGCGGCCCGGATCCGCGAGACGGGAAGCTCGGTTGCGCGGCTCGCACTCGAGGGTCGGGCGAAGGAGCTCCAGGGAATCGGCAAGACCATCGAGGAGAAGATCGTCGAGGTGGTAGAGGACGGCGAGATCCACGCTCTCACCAAGCGCAAGGCCGAGGTTCCCGTCGAGGTGGCGGGCTTCATGCACTTGCCGGGGCTCGGCCCGAAGACGGCGCGCCGCCTGTGGAAGGAGCTCGGGATCACCACGGTCGCCGAGCTTCGCGCGGCCGCCGAGGCAAAGAGGCTGCGCGACCTCGACGGGCTGGGTGCCAAGTCGGAAGAGAAGATCCTCGCCGCCCTCTCGAAGCCCAAGGCCTCGAGGGGACAGAGCCGGGCGCTGCTCGGGTCGGTGCTGCCCCGGCTGCGGGAGGTGTCGGAGGTGCTCTCCGCCCACCCGGCTGCAGCTCGCGTCTCGATCGCCGGCTCGGCGCGCCGTTTTCGCGAGACGGTGCGCGACCTCGATCTGATCGCGACCGCGACCGACGCGCCCGCGCTGATCGCAGCCTTTTGCGAGGCGACGTGGGTGGTCGAGGTCGCTGCGCGAGGCGACACCAAGGCGACGGTCGTCGGGCAGGACGGGCTTCGCTTCGACCTCCGCGTCGTCCCGCCGGAGGCCTTCGGGAACCTGCTGCAGCACTTCACCGGCTCGAAGGACCACAACGTCGCCCTCCGGGAGGCCGCCGTCCGTCAGGGGCTTTCGGTGTCGGAGTACGGGGTGACGGAGGTGGAGACGGGAGTCGTGCATGCATTCGAGACCGAGGAAGAGGTCTACGCATTCCTCGGCTATGCCTGGATTCCACCCGAGCTGAGGGAGAACTCGGGCGAGCTCGAGGCCGCCCGCGAGGGATCGCTGCCGGAGCTGGTGACGCTTCGCGACCTCAAGGGAGACCTCCACACGCACACGACGTGGTCGGACGGCAAGGACTCGCTCGAGGCGATGGTGGCCGAGGCGATCAGCCGCGGCTACGCCTACTACGCCATCTGTGACCACTCCCACCGGCTGCGCGACGGGAGGCTCGAGCAGCAGGCGGAGGCGATCAGGCGGCTCGACGAGCGCGTCCCGCTCAAGCTGCTGAGGGGGATCGAGGCGAACATCCGCTCGAGCGGGGAGCTCGATGTGGCCGACGGCGAGCTCGCGGATCTCGACTGGGTGGTCGCGTCGGTGCACAGCTCGTTCGATCGTGACCCGACCGCCCGCGTGCTGGCTGCGATGGAGAACCCCTACGTCGACTGCATTGGACATCTCACCGGCCGCAAGATCGGCCGTCGGGACGCCTCGCCCATCGACGTCGAGCGAGTGGTCGAGAAGGCGCTCGAGACCGGCACGTTCCTCGAGATCAACTCGCAGCCCGACCGGCTCGACCTGAGCGACATTCACGCGAGGGCCGCCCGCGAGGCCGGGCTCAAGCTCGTGATCGACTCCGACGGCCACCAGACCGCGGCGCTCGGCTACGTCGAGCTCGGCGTCGGCGTCGCCCGGCGCGCCTGGCTCGGCAAGGACGACGTGGTCAACACACACACCTGGAACCAGGTCGAGCGGCTGCGCAAGCGGCGGCGGTCGTGACCTTCAGGGACGACCTCGAGGCCGCCTCCGACTGGGTCGCGGCGTATCTCGACTCGGCCGGGGAGCGAGCGGTCGTGCCGGATGTGTCGCCCGGTGAGATCCGGGCTCGGCTACCCGCCTCACCGCCCGAGCAGGCGGAGCCGTTCGTCGACGTCCTGCGCGACCTCGACGAGGTGATCGTGCCCGGCCTCGCATTGTGGAACCACCCGCGCTTCTTCGCCTACTTCGCGAACACCGGCTCGGAGCCCGGCATCCTCGCCGAGCTCTTGATCGCTGCGCTGAACGTCAACGCGATGGCCTGGATCTCCTCACCGGCCGCGACCGAGCTCGAACAGGTCACGCTCGACTGGCTCGCTCAGTTGCTGGGGCTTCCGGTCGGGCTCCACGGGCACATCGAGGACACCGCTTCGACGTCGACCCTCGTCGCTCTCGCCGCAGCCCGGGAGCTGCGACCGGGCGGCGGCGTCTACACCTCCGAGCAGGCCAACTTCTCCGTCGAGAAATGTGCCCGGATCCTCGGGCTGGAGACGCGTCTCGTACCCGTCGACGACGAGTTCCGTATGCTCGCCGACTTTCCGCTCGACGATGCCACCGCGGTCGTCGCTACGGTCGGAACGACCTCTTCGGCGTCGGTCGATCCGGTGCCCGCGCTGGCCGAGCGCTGCAACGAGGCCGGCGTCTGGCTGCACGTCGACGCGGCCTATGCCGGCTCGGCGGCCGTCTGTCCCGAGCTTCGATGGTGCATCGACGGGGTCGAGAACGCCGACTCGGTCGTGGTCAACCCGCACAAGTGGCTGTTCACTCCGATGGACTGCTCGACCTTCTGGACACGAAAGCCGGAGGCGCTCCGTGCGGCCTTCTCGACTCACGGTGACTATCTGGCCCACACCGACGGCGCCGTCGACTTCCGCGACTACGGCCCGGCACTCGGCCGACGCTTCCGGGCGTTGAAGCTGTGGACGGTGCTCCGCTGCTACGGCCGCGATGGGCTTCAAGCGCTGATCCGCGAGCACGTCCGCCTGGCAGCCCTCTTCGAAGAGTGGGTGCGCGCAGAGCGCGGCTGGCAGATCTCGGCGACCCGGCACTTCTCGACGGTCTGCTTCCGGCACGAGGCTGTCGACAGCGACGAGATCGCCAGACGCGCCACCGAGACCGGGCGGATCTTCGTCGCGACGACGAGACTGCGCGGGCAGAGCGTGATCCGGCTTGCGATCGGCAACGCCTTCACCGGCGAGGAAGACATCCGGGTCGCCTGGGAGGTGCTGCGCGAGTGCGCGCGGTGATCTTCGACCTCTGGGACACGCTCGTCGTGTGGCCGGCGGAGGAAGACGCGGGCCTGAGAGTGCGTCTCGAGGTGTTGCTCGGAGTCTCGGGCGAGGAGCTCCGTCTGCGCCTGTCCGAGTCGTATCGCGCCTCGATGACGGGACCTCTTGCCGAGGCGTATCGAGCGATCGGCATGCCGCGGAGCGAGATAGACGCCGCGGTCGCCGACCGCCACTCTTTCGCGCGGCGCGTGCTCCGCCCGCGGCCGGGTGCCACGGCTGCGCTGGCGGCGCTCAGGAACCGGGGTATCAAGCTGGCCGTGCTCTCGAACTGCTCGGAGGACGTGCCGGCTGCGTGGCCGGAGACCGAGCTCGCCGGCCTGTTCGACGTCGAGACGTTCTCGCCGGAATTCGGCTCCATGAAGCCCGATCCCGAGATCTACGTCCACACGGCGGCAGCGCTCGGGGTCGATCCGCACGAGTGCCTGTTCGTCGGTGACGGGGCAAACGACGAGCTCGCCGGCGCCTCGCGCGTCGGGATGACGCCGGTCCTGTTTCTTCCGAACGGGGCGACCGCGCCCTGGATGGAAGTTCAGGGCTGGCGGGGATTGAGAGTCACTTCGGTAGAGGAGGTGCTGGAGCTGTGCTGATCACGACCGCGAACGACATTCCCGGGTACTCGATCGACGAGGTGTACGGCGAGGTCTTCGGGCTGACCGTGCGCTCGCGCAACCTTGGCTCCCAGGTCGGAGCCGGGCTGAAATCCCTCATGGGCGGCGAGTTGAAAGGGATGACCAAGGTGCTCGAGTCGAGCAGGGAGGAGGTGATTCAGCGAATGGTCGAAGCCGCCGAGGCCAAAGGGGCGAACGCTGTGGTCGCGATGCGCTTCGACACCTCCGAGATGGGTGGCACGTGGACCGAGATCTGCGCCTACGGCACGGCGGTACGGGCGCGCAAGCTTTAAGCCGCGGGGAACCAACGAGGTCCCCCTCCGCGTCCTTCGGCGGAGGACTCCGACGCCGTGGCGATAATGAGGGCAGTCGTGAGGCTCCGGACCGCGTCGTCTTTCGTGCTGCTCGCCGCGACGTTCGCCGCAGGTGCGATCGGCGCACCGCTGCCGGCTTCCGGGAACGGCCCGACTGCCGCGGCGAAGGCGCTAGCCGTGCGGATCGTCCTTCCCGACGGGCGGGTCGTGGGTTCGGACGCCGCCCAAGGCGCGGGAGCTCCGAGCGGCTCGAGCTCGCCGAGCTTCGCTTATCCCGCAAGTGGGTCGGTGATCGTCACCGGCAGGATCCGTGCCTCCGCCCGCGTCAAGGCCGCCCGCACCGCCTCGGGCAGCGCGACGGGGGCCGCCTCGAACATCTCGATCTTCAACGGCGAGATCACGGCCGACTCGGCCTCGGCATCCGCGACCGCCGCCACAGAGAACGGCCGCGCGGGTGGGGGCTTCAGCGGAACGGGAGTCGTGCACCTGCAGGCGCTCGGCCGGGCGCACGCGTTCGGGAAGGCCGGGCTCGGCGACTGGGGGTACCTGACGATCGCCCCTCACAGCGTCGACCGGGCTGCAGTACCCGGGTCGAAGGCGTACTCCGCCGTCTCGATGGCGCTCGAGGTCACCCTCACAGCCCGGCACGGCGGGCTGCCGGCCGGAACGAGGATCGAGGTGGGGTACGCCGCAGTCTCCGCGCAGACCGCTCGGCCGTCGCCGCCGACGTTGGTCAGCCCGGGCGACCGTCCCCAGCTCTGGCCGCCCGTCACCGGGCCGCTGGTCGGCGGCGTGCCGCAGGTGTACGCCCCGCCGCTCACGGCGGCACCGTACGTCTATCCCGTCTTCGGTGCCAGCGACTACGCCGATCAGTACGGCGCGGAGCTGCAGGGAAACGGCTGGGAGCACGGCGTCGACATCTTCGGCACGCTTGGACAGCCGGTGGTCGCAGTGTCGACGGGGACGCTCTACTCGGTGGGGTGGAACCACTCGGCCGGCAACCGGCTCTGGCTCCGAGATCGTCAGGGGAACGAGTTCCTCTATGCCCATCTGTCGGCCTTCTCGACGCTCGTCTCGAACGGCGCCCACGTCCGGGCCGGGCAGGTGGTCGGCTTCATGGGCAACACGGGTAACTCGGACGGTCTGCCCACGCACCTCTATTTCGAGGTTCACCCCGTGTCGATGCTGTTCCTCGGCGCCGACGGCGCCGTCGACGCCGGCTCGTACCTGGCATCGTGGCGGCACCTGGCGAATCTCTCCTTCCCGGTCGCGACCGGGTGGGCGCCGAAGGTTCCCGGAACGATCTCCGCGCCGCAGCCGGCGGCGATGCTGATCGGTGGTACCGACATCTCGACCGCGAGCGGGCTCGACCCGGCATCCCTGCGCCGGGCGCTTCGACCTCGGTCCACGGGCTAATGGCTCTCTTTGCCGGGTCTAGAAGCCGTTCGAGCTCGAATGCGAATGGCCGTCGTGGCTGCCGCCGCCGCCCGAGACGAGATCGCGGATGAACCTGCGGGTATCCGCGCCCGTCACCGGGTTGAACAGGATGGCGAGGGCGATCGCCGCGATCAGCACCGCCGACCCGCGTCCGCTCCGCTCGGCCTTCCCCTGGAGCCTGTCGCTCGCGCTCCGCAGCTCCACGATCGCATCGCGCAGCTTGTCGCGGATCTCGTCGTCGGTCGCAACACGGCTTGCGATCGTGATCGGCCGGTCCCGGTCGGTCGCGAGCTCGCCGTACAGATCGCGGGCGATCGTGAACGCCCGCATGACGTCGCGACGGAGCTTCTCGTCGCTCATCGCCCTCTCGACGTACGGTCTCACGGTGTCCGCCCTCGTGAGCAAGGTGTCCTTTGCCTTCGGCATGAGCTTCCGCTCCTTTCTCGCTCGTCCCCGGAGTCGCGTCCTCCGGCTCTGGCCGTTCTCGGCCCTCGTTCTTGCAGCCCCCATCCTTGCAGGCTGCGGGGGGTCGAGGTCGAGCAATGTGCAGACGGTTCACGGGAGCGGCTTCTCGTTCCAGGCTCCGGCAGCGTGGGCGATCGTTCGGAGGTCGAACTCGATCGCCGCCGAGAGTGGGCCGGTCGACCGCCTCGAGGTGCTCCGGTTCACGCTCGAGAAGCCGTACCGGCCCGAGCTCTTCGCCGCCGTGTCGAGGGAGCTCGACAGCGTCGCCGGCCGGCTTGCCGGCCAGCTCTCGGGACGGGTGGCCGAGAGCACGACCTCGGACGTCGCCGGCAGGAAGGTGAGGTCATACCGGATCGACTACGGGCCGGGGAAGACACAGGAGATCGCCTTCGTCCTCGACGGCCGAAACGAGTTCCAGGTGCTCTGCCGTCGTGCCGCCGCCGCCGCCGACGCGACCTGTGCACAGCTCTTCTCGACCTTCGCCCTCGGCTAGGACGCTAGCCGTCGCTGCTGCGGGCGGCCTGGCGGTCGGTCGAGCGTAGGCCCCGTTGCGACCTGGACGGCCTGGCGCCGTCGAAGACCGCTGCGAACACGTCCTCGATCGTGTCGGCCGGGATGAACTCGAGCCCCTCGAGTGTCTCGGGCGGCAGCTCGCCGAGGTCGCTCTCGTTCTCGCGCGGCAGGACGACACGCTTGAGTCCGGCGCGCTGCGCGGCGAGCGACTTCTCACGAATACCGCCGATCGGCAGAACCTGCCCGGTGAGCGTGATCTCGCCGGTCATGCCGACGTCGTCGGCGACGCGCTCGTTGCGCACGAGCGAGGCGATCGCGGTCGCGATCGTCACCCCCGCCGACGGGCCGTCCTTCGGCACGGCCCCGGCAGGGACGTGGATGTGGAGGTCGTGCTGCTCGAACCAGTTCTCGGGTACTCCGAGCTCCGCTGTGTGCGACCGGACCCAGGAGAGCGCAGCCTTCGCGGACTCCTTCATCACGTCTCCGAGCTGCCCGGTCACGATCAGGTCGCCGTTCCCCGGGTAGGCGGCGGCTTCGATGAACAGCACGTCCCCGCCGGCGGGGGTGTACGCGAGCCCGGTCGCGACCCCGGCCTGCGAGGTGCGGCGGCGCACCTCGCCGGAGAAGCGGCGCGCGCCGAGCCACTCGCGCAGGCGTCTGTCGTCGACCCGAGTCTTCTGTGTCTTGCCCCGGGCGACCTGCGTGGCGGCCTTGCGGCAGACGTCGGCCAGTCGGCGCTCGAGGCTTCGCACTCCCGCCTCGCGGGTGTACTCGCGGATGATCGTCCGCAGCACCGTGTCGGAAAGGGTCAGCTGCGAACGCTTCAGTCCCGCGGCGGCGAGTTGCTTCGGCAGCAGGTAGCGCTTGGCGATCGCGAGCTTCTCCGCCTCCGTGTAGCCGGAGAGCTCGATCGTGTCCATCCGGTCGAGGAGCGGCCCCGGGATCGTGTCGATGACGTTGGCGGTGGCGATGAACAGCACCTCGGACAGGTCCAGCTCGACCTCGAGATAGTGATCACGGAAGGTGTGGTTCTGGGCGGGGTCGAGGACCTCGAGCAGCGCCGAGGACGGGTCGCCGCGGTAGTCGGCGCCCAACTTGTCGACCTCGTCGAGCATCAGGACCGGATTCATGGTCCCGGCCTCACGCATGGCCCGCACCAGCCGTCCCGGCTGCGCGCCCACGTAGGTGCGCCGGTGGCCGCGGATCTCCGCCTCGTCGCGGACGCCGCCGACCGACATCCGCACGAACTTTCGCCCGAGCGCTCTCGCGATCGACTGGCCGAGGGAGGTCTTGCCGACGCCGGGTGGGCCGACGAAGCAGAGGATCTGACCCGAGATCTCGTTGCGGAGCTTCGCGACGGCAAGGTGCTCGACGATGCGGTCCTTCACCTTCTCGAGGTCGAAGTGGTCGTGGTCGAGCACCTTTCGCGCGTTGTCGAGGTCGAGGTCGTCCTCGGTCGCCGTGTCCCACGGCAAGGAGATGATCCACTCGAGATAGGTGCGGATCACGCCGTACTCGGCCGCTGCGGTGGGCAGGCGCTCGAGCCGTCCGAGCTCGCGATCGGCGGCCTTTCGGGTCTCTTCGGGCAGCGTGATCTTGTCGAGCCGCTCCCGCAGTTCGTTCACCTCGGCCTGCTCGGGATCGCCTTCGCCGAGCTCGGCCTGGATCGCCTTCAGCTGCTGCCGCAGGAAGTACTCGCGCTGCCCTTTCTCCATCTCGGACTGGACCTGCGACTGGATCTTCGAGCCGAGCTCGAGCACCTCCGCCTCACGCGAGAGGATCGCCGAGATGCGCCGGAGTCGCTGCTCGACGTCGGGCTCCTCGAGCAGCTCCTGGCGCTCCTCGGTGGGGATCGTCCGCAGGGTCGAGGCGACGAGATGCGCGAGGGCGCTGCCGTCGTCGACGTTCGTGGCCGCGAGCTGCAGCTCGGCCGGCAGGTAGGGGGAGAGGCCGATGATCTTCGCGAACAGCCCCTGCACGTTCCGGGTCAGGGCCTCGACCTCTGGTGAGCTGTCGTTGACGTCGGGCAGGGCCTCGAACCGTCCGACGAGGTACGGATCGCTCGACACGGGAGCTTCGAGTCTGATGCGGTGGAGCCCGCCGACCAGGATCCGGAGAGTGCCGTCGGGGATCTTGAGCAGCTTGTGGACGATTCCGACCGTGCCGACGTGGTAGAGGTCGTCGAAGCCCGGCGTGTCGATCGAGGCGTCGCGCGCGGTGACGAGGGCGAGGAAGCGGTCGCCTGCGACGACGTGGTCGATCAGCCGGATCGAGCGCTCCTGCCCGATCGCGAGCGGCATCACCGACTGGGGGAAGACGACCGTGTCCTTGAGTGCCAGGACCGGCAGCGTCGCCGGCAGCTCGACATCGGCCTCGAACTCCTCGGGGAGCTCGAACTCGACATCCGACATCAGGGGCGCTCCACGACGATCGCGTAGCGCACCGCAGGTGTCGGCGCGCTCGCGACGGGCAGCGAGATGGTGACGATCCCGTGCTCGTACCGGGCCGAGGCGCGCTCGGGGTCGACGTCCTCGGCGAGCCGGACCTGCCGCTGGAAGGGGCCGTACTCGATCTCCATCTGCTGGTAGACGCGCCCGTCGGAACGGTCGCGGGCCCGCTCTCCCGCCACGACGAGCGTGTGCTCGTTCACGACGATCGTCAGGCTCTTCGGGTCGATGCCCGGAACCTCGACCACCACGGTCAGCTCCGGAGGATCATCGGTTCGGTAGCTGTCGACGTTCGGTCTGAACCCTCGTCGTAGACCGGCGAAGCGTGGCACCTGCCAGAGCTCGGAGAAAAGCTCCTCGATCTCGGCCTGAAGACCGTGCGGGGTCAGCTTGTCGCGTCGCGAGGGCATCGCCCGTAACGGTATCCGCTGGGTAGCGTTGTGGCCGTGGCCGCGTGGACGCGCTTCGTAGTCCGGCACCGCCGGATCGTTCTCGCCGTGTGGATCCTGGTGCTCCTCGCCGGCGGCTTCGCCAGCTCGAAGCTCTCGGCGATCCTCTCGAACACGTTCTCGGTGCCGGGCACGGCCGCCGAGCAGGTCCGGAACACTCTTCAGGCGCACTTCGGCGAGCGGTCGGACGGGTCGTTCACGGTTGTGTTCGAGCTCGCCCCCGGCGCGGGCAGCACGGTTCCCGCGGCGGCGCTGCGCTCGGGTATCGCACGGGCCGTTGCCCGGGCGACCGCAGTCCTGCCGCACGGCTCGACCGGGCAGTTCAACCTCGCCAGGACTCCGGCTGGAGCGACAGTCGTCTACGGGGACGTCCAGTCGGCGCTGAACCTGGCGCAGGCGAAGGGGTACACGGGCAGAGTGCGTGCCGCGCTCGGCACTCCCGCGGGCGTGCGGGCGGTCTACGTGACCGGGGCGGCGGCTATCCAGCACGACCTCGATCCGGTGTTCAACCGTGATCTCAAGCACGGCGAGCTGATGATCGCCGTCCCGATCGCGCTGCTCGTGCTGCTCGGGGTCTTCGGCCTGTCCTGGGCGGTGACGATCCCGCTCGTCTTCGCCGCCTGCACGATCACGGGGACGCTCGGGATCGTCTACGGGGTCGCGAGCGTCTGGGCGACGCCGACCTACGCCACCAATCTGGTCCAGCTGATCGGGCTCGGAATCGCGGTCGACTACTCGCTGCTCATCGTCTACCGGTTCCGGGAGGAGCTGGCCGCCGGCCGGGAGGTCGAGGCCGCGATCGTTCGCACGATGGAGACGGCCGGCCGGGCGGTGGTCTTCTCGGGGATCGCGGTCGCCCTCGGGCTCGCGCTCCTCGTCGCGATGCCGCTCCCGTTCATCCGGATGCTCGGCGTGGCCGGCTTTCTGATCCCCGTCGTCTCGATCCTCGCCGCGGTCACGCTGCAGCCGGTGCTCCTGAGCCTCTACGGCCGGCGCGGGATCGTCCGGCACCCCATCCTGCGCGGAAAGCCCGCCGATCCCGACGACGGCTTCTGGGCGCGGCTCGCCGGCAGGATCATGAAGCGCCCCGTCCTCTTTCTCGTCGCGGGGGCGTCGGTGTTGATAGCGATGGCAATCCCCGCTTTCTGGATCCAGCTCACGCCGGGATCGACGTTCGGCATTCCGCGCAGCTCGCAGTCTGTACGGGGCTTCGACCTGCTGCGCCAGGCGGTCGGACC
>Ga0335081_10018180_pt1 | contig 11369 bp, 4 predicted proteins | sample Lox_Sample_35_FD_206713 | JGI IMG/M metagenome (GOLD analysis project Ga0335081, IMG submission 206713) | Soil microbial communities from Loxahatchee National Wildlife Refuge, Florida, United States - Lox_Sample_3.5 | ecosystem: Environmental > Terrestrial > Soil > Wetlands | place: USA: Florida... | reverse complement strand
TGAAATGCGGGCGCCACTCGATGAACGCCTTGACTCCCAGCGCGCCGTTCTCTGCCACCCGCACATGGAATCCCGCCCGCGTCAGCAACTGCTCCAGCAAGACGGCGCTCTCCTCGCTGTCCTCCACGACCAACACCCGCCATTCGGGCTGTCCCGGCTCCAAAACAGACAGGAACTCCTCACCTGACTCCGCACCGCTCCCTTCCGATTCCCGCGCCAGTTCCGCCGGCACTTCCACGGTGAATCGCGATCCGCGGCCCGGCGTGCTCTCGAGCGTGAGAGTGCCGCCCATCATTTCCACATAATGCCGCGTGATCGTCAGGCCCAGACCGGTGCCTTGCTGTGCCGAGGGTTTGCCGCTCTGCACGAATGGTTCGAAGATGCGCGCCTGCTGTTCCGGCGGGATCCCCACGCCTGTATCCTCCACCTCGAACCGCAGCCGCACGCGTCCATCGCCGTCCGGTTTGGAAGCGTCCAGGCGGAGCGTTACCGCTCCTGCCTCCGTGAACTTGATCGCGTTTCCCAGCAGGTTGATCAGCACTTGCCGCAACTTGGACGCATCGGCTCGAACATAACGCGGCAGAGAGGCCGAGGGGACCCAGGTTAGCGACAGCTTGTGGGCATCGGCCCGCACCCGCAGCATCTCGACGACATTTTCCACCAGAGAAGCCAACTCGCAGGTCTCAATTGTAAGCTCCTGTTTCCCGGCCTCGATTTTGGCTAAGTCCAGCACGTCGTTGATCAGGGTCAGCAGGTGTTCGCCGCTGCGGTTGATGATGTTTAGTTGTGTGCGCTCCTCCGGATAGACACTAGTCGCGCGCAGCAGGTGGGAGAAGCCCAGGATGGCGTTGAGTGGAGTGCGCAATTCATGGCTCATGTTGGCCAGGAATACGCTTTTGGCCCGGTTGGCGGCCTGCGCCTGATCACGCGCTTCCACCAGTTCCGCCGTGCGCTGGTCCACCAGCCTGGCAAGATACTCCTGGCGTTGATGGAGCGCTCTGACCCGGAGCTTGTATGCGGCCAGCAACAATCCGATGAGAAGGAGCCCGCCCGACGTCTCCGCCCACCGGGTTCCCCACCAAGGTGGCACGATCGTTATGTTTAGAGCTGCGCCCTTGCTGGTCCATGACCGGCCGTCGGTGGACGCCTCCGCCCGAAAGACGTAGTCCCCCGGCGGAAGATCGGTGTACCGGGCCAGCCGATGTTCGGTGTCGACCGGTACCCAATCCACTTCTTTTCCATCGAGCTTGAATCGGTACCGAATCTCTCCAGGGTTCAAGGAGTTCAGAACCGCGAACTCGAACGTCAGGTCGTTTTGAAGATGTTGCAGACGGACGGCATCCACACCAAGGACTGGTGTCTCTTTCCCCTTAACCTGGAATGCGGTGATGACAACCGGCGCTAATTGCGGGCGCACCAGAACATCCTGTGGATAGAAGGCCGTAAAGCCGTTGGTCTCCCCGAAATAAATTCGTCCGCCTTGTGCGGCGTAGCAGAAGTACTGGAGGAACTCGTGGCCTTGCAGCCCATCTCTTTCGTCGAAATTGGAGAAACGCTTGTCGTGGGGATCGAAGCGCGAAATGCCTCGTGCCGTGCTCATCCAGAGACTTCCATCCTGGCCAGGGACCACGCATCGCACAAGCGTGGAGGCGAGTCCATCGGCGGTCGTGTACAACCTGGCCTTCTCCGAGCGAGGATCGAATTCGTAGAGTCCCTGGGTGCTTGCCAGCCACAGGATTCCCGAGGAATCTTCATAAATCGAGGAGATTTCCGTCATGGACGGATTTGACGCATCCGGTTCCCGTAGCGGGAATGATCGGAGGTTGCCAGCGGGATCAAGCTTATTCAACCCTCGAAAGCAGAACCAGAGGTTTCCTCGCCGGTCTTCATAGGTTAAGTAGCCTCCCTGAACCTTCGTCGGCGTAATCGCACCCGTTCGTCTGTCCACCAACTGGAGCGGCCCGAAGCCGGTGCCCACCCAAAACCTGCCAGTACTGTCCTCATACAACGAGGAGGCTGGTCGTGTCAGCTTCGCACCGCGCAAGTGGGTGTATTTCTCGCTCTTGCGGTCAAATACGCCAACCCCTTTGTCTGTTCCAATCCACAAGCTTTGGGACCGGTCCACATAGATCGTATTGATGGTGTCACTGATGAGGCTGTTCCCGTTCCGGGGATCATGGCGGAATCGAGTAAACTTGCCCGAACGCGGATCGAACTTGTTGAGCCCGGAATACTGGGTGGCGATCCACATCGAGCCGTCTGCATCTTCGGCGAACCCGGTGGCCTCTCCGCCGCTCAGGGAATCGGGACTTCGTGGATCCGGAACATAGTTCCGGAACGTTCCTGCCGTGGGCGAGTGGCGATACATTCCGCCGTCCCCATAGACCCACACCCTCCCATGCCGGTCCACGCCCAGTGATATCATGCGTGTCTCTTGCCCGGGCTGCCCGAAGGAACTGGTAAAAGAGACCGTGTTCAGGGCAGTTTCGGGCGGGCTGGAAGGATCGAAGATCTTCAGGCCGGTCGTTCCGCCCCAAAGCCAGATCTTCCCGCTCGGGTCGGGGGTCATTTCCCAGAACTCGCCCGCCGTGAAACGGTCGTACACGCCTGTCTCCGGGTCGAAGCGTTCCAGACCGTCGGGCGTATGGCGCCATAGGTGGCCGGAGTGATCCCAGATCAGCGCATTATAAGCAGTTCCCGGGCGCCTTTCGACCCGCTTGTGCGAGTGCGGAAACGCAGTGAAAATACCCGTCGTTGGATCGAAACGGAACAAGCCGATCGCGGTGTCCAGCCACACCCGAGTACGATCCGATGTGATCGCCCGGATCCCGAGGGGCTTTGCGCTCGTTAAAGCGAGGTTGATCGGGTGCGGGGTGGATGTTCCCTGGATCGGGTCCACCTGGTACAAGATCGGTTCCGATGTCTCCTCGTTTCGCTGCTCAGAGCTGCGGACGCTCCAGACTCCAGTCCAGATGAAACCGCCGGGACCGTCGTGGATGGCGGTGATTGCCTCCAGTCCATGCCGCCGGGGGCCGGGCCGTAGTTGGACCACCGTCGTGAATGTTCCGTGGGTCGGGTCGAACCGGCTCAGTACATCAGTGCCTAACCACAAGGTTCCATTCCGGTCTTCGTACAGCAGCGCCGGCATCGCACCCGAAAAACGCATGCGTACCAACGGCAGAGGGGTATAGCGCACATGCTGGTAGCCGTCGTACCGCACCAGGGCTTCCCTCGTCGTGAACCACATGAAGCCGCGGTGATCCTCGAGAATCTGGAAGACGTGATCGGTGGGAATCCCGTCAGCCCGGGTCAGGGGTTCGAAGTGAATGTCCCGGGCGGGGCCGGAAACCGTGGCCCAACTCTTGTCGTGTTCGAAGTCACTTGCTTTGGGCACGGCCGCCCAAATGCTTACGGCAGTTGCTGCCAGTAATGCGACGTGACGCAGCGCGAATCGGCCGATCACTTGTGGGCCACTCTAATGCCTATTGGAAGTTTATTTTAGCAGTTTCCGACCAACCGACGGTCGCGACAAAAGCCTACCCTCACAACCGCCAGCAACCGGTACGCAGGCGAGGCGTTCAGGGCGGTGTAGAGTGGGAATATCCAGCGTCGGGCCAGCTTTCGCCGGCTTCTGCCCGGCGGCGACGACTGTTTGGCTGATAGCGAGTCGTCGTTTTATGCCATCATCTCCCGCAGCGTCTTGACCAGATCCCGAAGGTGGTACGGTTTTCGCAGGATCCTCTCGTTGCGATCCGTTCCGTGTCCATCCCGTTCGCTCGCGTCGTGCGCGGTTGTGAAAAGCACACGAGCCTCGGGCTTCAATCGGCGAATCTCGTCGCTGACGTCGTGGCCGGAGAGTCCCGGCATCGTAACGTCGAGAACCACAACGTCGATCTCGCCGTAGCGGCTGGCGAATAACTGGACGGCGTCGAGGCCATTGGTCGCTTCCAGGACGCCAAAGCCTTCCCGTTTGAGGGCGCTTGCCACCGCGAAGCGTAGAGCCTCCTCGTCATCCACCAGTAGAATTGTGGCGGCCGCAAACGACCGTGCCGGCTGGGGCGCGTGGTGCTCCTGCATCTTTGAGGGGCCATTCGAACAGGGCAGCCAAACCTCAAATGTCGAGCCCTTACCCGGAGCACTCGTCACGCGGATCGCGCCGCCCACGCCGCGAACGATACCCTGCACGGCGGCAAGCCCCATCCCGCGCCCAAGGAATTTGGTGGAGAAGAAGGGATCGAAAATCCTGTCGATGATTTCCTCTGTCATACCGCAACCGGTGTCCGAAACTCTTAACACGACGTAATCGCCGCCGTGGAGTTCGGGAGGCCGGTCGTCGGCCGCCCCTGGACGCAACTGGACTCCGGAGGCCCACACATCAACGGTTCCACTCTTGCCCTCGAGCGCCTCTGATGCGTTCACCACCAGGTTCAGGACGACCTGGCGAATCTGGGCTGCATTGGCCCGGAAGATCGGTAGCGTCTCCGCCTGGTGCACGCTCAATGTGGCGGTTTTGGGGATGGTGATCTGCAGCAAGGGAACCAGTTCCGCCAGCAGCGTACCTAGATCGATCGGCTCGAACTGCTCAAGGTCCGCATGGCCTGCATAGGCCATCAGCAGCCTCACGATCTCCGAGGCGCGGACTGCAACGGTGGTAATGCTGGCAACGTTGTGCTGTGCGGGCGATTCACCCGGAATCTCCTGCAGGGCCAGGTCGCAATGGGCGATGATCGAACTCAGCAAATTATTGAAGTCGTGGGAGATCCCTGCGGCCAGCACTCCCAGACTCTCCAGTTTTTGATTCGCCAGAGCCCGCTGCTGGTTTTGCTTCAGCTCCTCGATATCCAGGATGATGCCGATGTGTCCGACAAACTCACTGTCCACGAATCGGGGCGTGACCGTGCAAGCCGCCCACCGGTACTGCCCGTCGAATCTCCGGTGGCGGAACTCCAATCGGTATGGTTTCGGGTCTTTGATGGCGGCTGCGGTCATTTCGTTCGCACGGTCCAGGTCTTCGGGGTGAAGAACCTGCTGCCAGCCGTGATTCACGATGTCTTCAAGGCCCATTCCGGTGTAGGATCGAAGCCACTGGTTCACATAAGTCGCGGCCCCTGCCCGATCCACGATGAAGATCCCAGCAGGCGCAGTGTCCGCGATAGAGCGAAAACGCTGCTCGCTGTCACGCAGTTCGGCTTCGATCAGCCAGCGCGCCTCCAGTTCATCGTGCAACTGATCGTTGGCAGCCTGTAACTCGGCCGTCCTTTCCTCTACCCGCCGCTCCAGTTCTTTCCGCAAGCGAGCCAGTTCGAGGTGGGTCTTCAGCCGGACCAGCAACTCTTCCCGGCGATACGGCTTGTTAATGAAGTCCACCGCGCCGGCCTCCAGACCCTCCAGCCGGTCCTCAAAATCCAGCGACGCGCTGAGGAAGATGACCGGAATGTCGCGAGTATCCGCGTTCGCCTTAAGCCTGCGGCAGACTTCAGGACCATCCATACCGGGCATGCGCATGTCGAGCAGAACAATCTCCGGCAGACTCACATTGATCGCGGCCATTGCCAGTTCCCCGCTATCCGCGGGGCGGACGGTGTATCCCTCGGCGATCAGGATCCCTGAAAGGAGTTTCAAGGATTCCTCGTTGTCATCCACAATGAGAACTTTACCGTCGCTCACCGGACTCCCCTCTCTGGATCGCTTGCAGAATCCGGGTGAACTCGAGTGCGTCTGCACGCCGCGTCAACTCGCGGGCAAGCGGCGGATCCAACACCGAAACCGAACGGACGACCTCGGAGATGCGCTCCTTCTCCAGGAGCAAAACGGCGTTTAACAGCTGCAACTTCAACTCCCCGGGAAGTTCGGCGATTCCCGCCAAGCTCGGACGCCTTCGGTTCGTGGGAACTTCCTCGGCGGCCGGGGTGTGGCCATCCCCATCGGCCGGGAGTTCATCCACAACCTCCACCGGCAATTCCACACGGAACGTAGACCCCATGCCAGGCGCGCTCTCCATATGAATGCTTCCGCTCATCAACTGCACGAATTCCCGGCAGATTGCCAGGCCCAGCCCCGAACCTTTCCGCGAGTTCGGCTCGCCCAACTGCACGAACGGTTCAAAGACACTCGCCTGTTTGTCCGAAGCAATTCCGATGCCAGTGTCTCGCACCTCAATCTTCAAACGGCCGGCTTCGCGGTTGCACTCCATGCGCACTACCACCGAACCGGTGTCTGTATACTTGACCGCATTGTCGGCCAGGTTCACCAGAATCTGGCGCAGTTTCGGGCCGTCGACGCGGATGAGCCTGGTCCTCGGGCCAGACCAGTCCAATCGGAGGTCGATGCCCTTTTCATCGGCAGACTTGCGCATGACGGTCATTACGTCGTTTAGCATCGGTATCAACTCTACGGTCGCGACCTCGGAGCGGCCATGGCCGGCCTCCAGGCTGGCCATTCTCAGGATGTCGTCGATCACGGACAGAAGATGTTGCCCGCAGCGGCTGATCAGCGCTAAATCCTCGGACTGCTCGGCGGAAAGGTTCTGGTTGCTGCGCAGCAGATCCGAGAAGCCCAAAATGGCGTTCAACGGTGTACGCAGCTCGTGGCTCATGTTCGCCAGAAACAGCGTCTTGGCAAGGTTTGCGGAATTCGCCTGGTCGCGTGCCTCGGCTAGTTCGCTGGTGCGTTGTTGTATCAGGTCCTCCAGGTGCTCCTGGTGCCGCTGGAGTTCTGCTTCGACGCGCTTTCGCTCGGTGATATCTTCCACCGCGGCCACCATTCCATCGAACTCCCCGCCGGGCCCCAACAGAGGAGCCGCGTTCACTGACAACAGAATCCGGCTATCCGCCGGCTGGACGGCGAACTGCATGCCATAGATCGCCTCGCGGCGAGACTTGACCTGGAGAAACGGCAATGCTTCGGGCGGCAATACGCTTCCGTCCGAGGCGGTGATCTGCCATTCGGTCGAATCGAAGGTACGCTGCTTGATTTCCTCGGGCGACGTGCCCAGCACTTCAGCTCCGCGGGAGTTTGCGAAAGTCAGACCGCCGTCACGATCCGAAGTCACGATGCCGGCCGGACTGGTCTCCATCACGCGGCTCAGCATATCGCGCTCCCGGCGCAGCGCCTCCTGATCTTGCTTAGACTGGGCCAGCGCGGCCTCGAGCACGCCCATCACGTGAATGACCGGCACCGCCGAGATCAGAATCGCAAGCAGCGCAGTGGCCAGAAGCCCCATTGGCACTCCAGGAAAATACCAATATGGTCCGAAGCCGGCCATCGCCATCAAAGCCAACACCAGGACGGCGATCAGGCACAGTGAGGTGGTCAGGGTCGCCCCACGACGTCCAAACAGCCATGCCGCTGAAATCGGCAGAGACGCGTAGAGAATCAGTGCCGGACTTCCAATTCCACCGAAGAACAGGATAACGACGGTGAAAATCATCCAGCAACCCCCGACATAGACCATGGCTGCTTCTCGCAACGAACCCAGTCGCAGCAGGTACAGTGCGATGACGAAGATCACGGTAAGACTGGCGCCAACCATCACTTGCTGCGGTTTCCGGGCGGCGAACCATGGGACGAATACAAAAAGATAAAAGCCCAGCCATGCCAGAAGGGCCACCAGCAGAGAATGGAGAACGCCTGCCTTCGGTTCGTTCGCCAATGGTCCGCGTAGCCGGACGGCGCCGGCTAGCCTGCGGAGACCAGCGTTCATAAAGACCTGAAGATCAAGGTCCATTATGCTCCATTGGTGCGCAAAGATGCGAAGTCGGGGCCGCCGGACTCGAACCGGCCTTCTATCCCCGGATAGAGGCGCACCCGCGCGGTTCCCCGATAAAGCCCTCACTCGCTTTTGCCCTGCTCATGGATGTAACACGATCGCCGGTCGGTTTATTCTTTTCTTCGCCACTGCCCCAACCGGGATAAGAGGATTCCTATATCTGCCTCATCTAAGGCATACGCCTTAGCCTCCGCGCTCCAGTCAAGTCAAGAAGGTGTTTATTTTCTGCTGATTTGCCGTTGGGTTCGAGAAGGCACGGGACGTGCCTTAGTCGGGGTTCAACCAATTCAAAATCCGGTTCCTGGAGGTAAGGCTATGGCAGCCCCTGCAATCACATCGTGGTCGACCAATCTACGGCCGCTGTCCGCCATTCATGAAGCCCAGTCCACTCCGGTGGAGACAGACGAAGCTCTGGTTGCTTCGGCTAAGACAGGCGACACCGCAGCATTCGAGCGGTTGATCCAACGCCACTACCGGTTCTGCCTGGCCAAGGCGTACACCATTCTGCGGAATCAGGGCGACGCTGAAGACGAAGTCCAGAACGCCTGTGCAAAAGCATGGCAGCACCTTCGACAATTTCAAGGCGAGGGGAGTTTTGGCGGTTGGCTCAGCCGCATTGTTTCCAACCAGTGCCTGATGAGGATTCGCGAGCGCAAGGGCGCCAGCATGATATCGGTGGATGAGGTCTTCAATTCCGAAGGTTCCTTCCGGCTGGAAGTGATCGATCAGCGCGCCCTTCCCGAGGATCGGCTAGGAGACGAGGAAGTCTCCAGCATGCTCAACCGTGAGATCAACCGAGTCCCTGCCCTGTTGCGCGAAGCGCTCATCATGCGCGATCTCCAGCAATGCACCATGCGGGACATTGCTGTGCATCTGGGTATCAGCGTCCCCGCCGCGAAATCCAGGTTGATGAGGGCTCGCCTGGAATTGAAGCTGCGATTAATGAAACAGCACGGAGAACAGGGTTGTTGCGTTCTCCTTCGCCGGTCGTCCCACCGGAAGGCGGCTTACGTGCGTGCGGCCAACTAATTGAGTCCGCTGGCCGCTTCATCGCATCGTTCGGCCGCGAGGTAGGTATGTCAAGAATCGGCGGAGTCGGCGTAATTTTCTTGTTTCTTTGTGTCCCTCAAGGGGGGCGGTCGCAGGGGAAGACGGACCTCCTCACCAAGTCCACCCAGGCGGTCGGCTATCAGGTTGGAGCCGGGAAAACCAAGGTGGACTTCCAAGGCACCCCACTGATGCCGCAACTTGAAGGTACGGCGGAGGTAGAGGCGAAGCCTGGTTATTCGTCGGTCGCCGTTACGCTCCGGGAATTTGGACCGGCAACGCAGTTCGGCGCGGAGTTTCTGACCTTTGTTCTATGGGCGGTCTCACCCGATGGGCGCGCTTCCAACCTCGGCGAGATCCAGGTGGACAAAAATGGCAGTGGGAAGGTCGCCGTCAGCACGCAGATGCAGACCTTTTCGCTGCTGGTCACCGCTGAGCCGTACTTCGCGGTCCGTATGCCCAGCGAATTGGTGGTGGCGGAGAACGCGATTCGCAAGGACACCAAAGGTAAGCAGTTCGTGATTGAGAAATACTCGCTGCTGACCAAGGCACGCTACCATAAACTCGCCAATCCGCTCGCTTTGTCTATCGACCTGAAAAGCCAGCCGCTGGATCTGTACGAGGCTCGCAATGCAGTCGGGATCGCGAAGATGAATGGCGCGGACAAATTCGCCCCGGAGATCTATGGCAAGGCCGAGGCCAGCCTGCAGATGGCGGAGAATGCCCTGAAGTCCAAGGCCGATCGCAAGCAGGTGATCTCCACCTCCAAACAGGCCGTGCAGTTTTCGCAGGATGCCCTGACCCTCGGGCTCAGCCGGCAGGAAGCGGAGCGACTGGCCTCAGAGAAAAAGGCGCGGGAGGACGCCGAACGCCAGGCCAAGGAGAATGCCGACCGGGAGGCTGCGTTACGGGCTCAGGCCGATGCCGATAGGGCAAAGGCCGAAGTGCAGGCGGCGCAGGCGGAAGCGGCCAAGGCCAGGGCCGATGCGGAGCGGATGCAGGCGGACGCGGCGCGTGTGAAGGCGGAAGCCGAGCGGCTCCAGGCCGAGGCCGCTCAACGCCAGGCAGACTCACAGGCGCAGCAGGCGCTTGCTGCCCAGCGTGAGGCGGAGCGGTTGCGCGTCCAGGCCCAGACGGAAAAGGCGCAACTCAGGGCGAAACTCCTCGAGCAATTCCAGACGGTGCTCGACACGCGCGACACCGATCGCGGTCTGGTGATCAACATGTCGGACGTTCTGTTCGATTCCGGCAAGTTCACGTTGCGGCCGGTGGCCAGGGAAAAGCTCGCCCGCATCGCCGGCATCGTCCTGAACTATCCCGACCTGAAGATCCAGGCCGAGGGACACACCGATAATGTCGGCTCCGCGGAATACAACCAGAAGCTCTCCGAACAACGCGCGGGCGGGGTCCGTGAGTACCTGCTATCTCAAGGACTGCCCGAGGCTGCCATCACATCCGTTGGCAGGGGCTTCGATATCCCGGTCGCTTCCAATGACACGGCGGCCGGACGGCAGCAGAACCGGCGGGTCGAGTTGATCGTATCGGGAGCGATCATCGGCACGGCAGTCAGCGACATCAAGCAGTAACCGTCACCTCAACCCTTCCAGCGCGCGGCGTATCGCCGAATAAGCCAGGCGGTCCGCGTGCTTGGCCAGCACTTGGCCGAGGGCGGCGTCGTGCTCGGCCACTCGCTCGATGACAGTCGCAATCAACGCCGTATCCAGCGAGAGGACGGCGCTTGCCAACTCTTTCCGCAACTCTTCCGGCAGGGCGGCAAAATCTGCCGGGCTCAAACCTCCCGCTGTGACCGGCGCGGGCTCCGCGCTGCGATATCGCACTCCGAGGTGCTTCGCCATGCAATCGAAGATCGCGTCCGGGCGGTAGGGTTTGCGGACGAAATCGTCGAAGCCGGCCGCCAGCACCTCGCTGCGTTCCCCGGCGAATACGGACGCGGTAACGGCCGCGATCTTGACCTCCCGGCCGCCGTTAAAGCTGCGGATCCTCTTGACTGCGTCGAAGCCGTCCATCTCCGGCATACGCAGATCCATCCAGATGAATTGCGGGCGCCACTCCTGAAATGCGTTCACCCCCTGGGCCCCCTCGGCCGCCACTCGCACCTCGAATCCGGCGTGAGTCAACAGCTGTTCCAGCAGGGCGGAGTTATCCGCTTCATCGTCTACGACGAGTACGCGGCATTCCGCTTGACCCGGTTCCAGGACGCAAAGATGGCCGCCGCCCGTCTCCGTCGCAGTCACCCGCGGTTCCAGCGCCCTCTCAATCGGTAGTTGCACGCGGAACGTCGAACCCATGCCGATCATGCTCTCGACCTGGATCGTTCCACCCATCAGCTCTACGAATTGGCGGGTGATGGTCAGTCCCAGGCCGGTGCCTTTCTGTGAGGATTTGTTTACCTGCACGAAGGCATCGAAGATGCGGGCCTGATCCTCGGGCGCGATGCCTGGGCCGGTATCGTGCACCTCGAAGGTCAGGCGCCCTTCCCGGGGAGCGCTCAAGCGGAGCGTGACGCCGCCCTCTTCGGTGTAGCGGACCGCAT
>Ga0335081_10018179_pt1 | contig 11369 bp, 8 predicted proteins | sample Lox_Sample_35_FD_206713 | JGI IMG/M metagenome (GOLD analysis project Ga0335081, IMG submission 206713) | Soil microbial communities from Loxahatchee National Wildlife Refuge, Florida, United States - Lox_Sample_3.5 | ecosystem: Environmental > Terrestrial > Soil > Wetlands | place: USA: Florida... | reverse complement strand
TGCCCTCAACAATCCTTCTGCGGCAGCGACATGAGGGCGGCTTACTACGGCGGAACGGCTCTCACCGGCACGGGCCAGAACATCGGCTTGCTGGAATACGCCGGATTTGACATCGCCGACGTGAACACTTACTACACCAACGCCGGGCAGACGAGAACCGCCAATGTCACGGGCATTTCCACGGATGGAACGTCCATCAACTGCGTCTATCCGGCCTGTGACGATACGGAACAGACCCTTGACATCACTCAGGCGCTCGGAATGGCGCCGGGCGTAACCACACTGTATGTGTACGTGGGCTCCAGCGATACCGCCCTGTTGGGTGGCATGTCTTCAGACACTCCGTTGCCCTTGAATTTGAGCTCCTCGTGGTCTTGGAAACCGGCAGACCCCCTCACGGACGATCCGTACTTCCAGAAGATGGCGGCCCAGGGCCAGAGCTTCTTTCAAGCGGCCGGTGACAGCGGCAAGTGGGCGGCGGGGCAGTATGTTTACCCGAACGAGGACGCGAACGTCATCTGTGTCGGCGGTACGGACCTGACGACCACCGGGCCGGGAGGCAGCTGGAGTTCGGAAACCGTTTGGATCGACGGTGGCGGCGGGATTTCCCCGGACCACATTGCCATTCCGTCCTGGCAACAGCTCACGGGCGTAATCAACTCGTCCAACATGGGGTCCACTACCTATCGGAACGGCCCGGACGTCGCGGCCAACTCGAATTTCACCTTCTATGTCTGCGCCGACCAAAGGTCCTGCACTGCGAACCTATACGGCGGGACCAGTTTCGCGGCGCCCATGTGGGCCGGCTATCTGGCTCTAACCAATCAGCAGGCGGCTGCCAACAGCGATCCGCCGCCTGGCTTCATTAATCCGACCATTTACCCGCTGGCCCTGGGGTCGGGCTACGGCACCGATTTCCACGACATCACCGTCGGCAGTAACGGCTTTCCGGCGGTCACCGGGTACGATTTGGCGACCGGATGGGGCAGTCCGAATACCAACGGTCTGATCAACGCGCTTGCACCGGCGGCGCAGGGGAGTTTCACGCTGAGTGCGAATCCAAAGTCGCTTACGGTGGCGAGGGGGCAGGCCGGCACCACCACGATCACCTCGACCATCTCGAACGGCTTCAATGCTGATGTAACCCTGTCGACACCGGCTCCAATCGTCCACTTCCTGCCCAATCCCATCCCGGCTCCGGGATCGGGGAATTCCACGATGAGGGTTGCAGTTCCTACGAATGCGCCACTGGGAATGCACGTCATCACCGTAACGGGCAACGGAGGGGGAGTGAAGGCGACCACCACCGTCTACCTGAACATCACCCAGTAGCGACCGTGTGATGTTTCTGTAAACTTGAGCTAAAGGTTGATCAAGGGCCACCCCTGCGTTCAGGGTGGCCCTTATTTTTTTGGGGCCATCCCTCGGGGGCCAGAAACCGGCGCTCAGGGCGGGGTTGCCACGCCAGCCGCCTTCGGATACACCTAATAGTGCCTCCGGACGCGCTCCCCTGAAATCGCTGGAGGAGCGCGAAGGTGGCCGGGTCGCGACCCGGCGCAACCGGAACGGTACTTTCGAGAGAGGGCAGGCTCCTGTGCGATCGCCGCTGGCCGCAATCCTCATCCTGATTCCCACGCTCGCGTCGGCGCAGAACCCGCCGGCTGATTTCCTGGACTCGCTCGGTTTGGCGCGCTTGAAGAACTACTCCGCCGGGCGCGTTTCAAGTGACAACCGTTACGTGGGCAGCAACGACGACAGCAAGCGAATCATGCCGGGCGAGACGCTCGTGCTGGCCGACCTCACCGGTCCCGGCATGGTGACTCACCTCTGGGCGACCGTGGCCGACAACGAATACGCCTGGCCGCGGCTGCTGCGCCTGCGCGTTTACTACGACGGCCATAAGACGCCGAGCGTGGACGCGCCCCTCGGCGACTTCTTCGGCGTCGGGCATGGCTACGAAAGCGAACTGGACTCCACCATGGTACGCGATGCCTCGTTCGGCCGCGCCAAGAACAGCTACTGGCCGATGCCGTTCCGCAAGTCGTGCCGGATCACGGTGACGAATGAGGGCAACCGTTTCGTGCTGGCTTTCTACTACCACGTGGATTATCGCCGCTACGCCTCGCTGCCCTTGGATATCGGGTACTTTCACGCTTACTACCGGCAGGAGCGGCCGGCCGCGCGCGGCAGAAATTACGCCTTTCTGAACATCCGGGGCACGGGCCACTATGTGGGCACGGTGATGAGCGTGGTTCAGACGGAGGACTCCTGGTTCGGCGAGGGCGACGACCTGTTTTACGTGGATGGCGCGCGCTATCCGCAAATCTACGGCACGGGCTCGGAGGATTACTTCAACGACGCCTGGGGTCTGCGGGTGTCCTCCGGTTCCTGGACCGGCACCCCGGTGGCCGAGGGTGAGCGGGTGGGTTCACGGCTGACGGGCTACCGGTGGCACGTTCCCGATCCCGTGCCCTTTACCAAGTCGCTCTGGGCTGGCATCGAGCATTCGGGCTGGACTTCGAACCCGGACGGCAGCGTACGCTCAGCCTTCGAGGAGCGCCCCGATTACTTTTCGAGCGTCGCCTTCTGGTACCAGGCCGGTGTGAACGAAGGGCTGGCGGAACCGCCTTACGGCGAGGCACGCCTGCCTTTGGGAAATGCCGAGCAGATCGCAGTGGAAGGTTCGCTGGCTGAGGTCACTGCCGACCAAGGCAAGGCGTCGGTGCAGCAGGGCGTCTTTTGGGGCAAGGACCTGCTCTTCTTCGAGGCCCACGATCCGGGGGCGAGGATCAACGTTCCCTTCGAGGTTGCGGAAAGCGGCCGCTACGAGATCGTGGCCGAGATCGCCAAAGCGCCCGACTACGGCGACTATTATGCGCTGCTGGACGGCCAACCCACGAATATCGATACCCGCCAGCCGGCAACCTCGGAGATTCCTCCGCCCGGGCCCGAGGTGTTTCACAACTACCTCGAGGAAGTTTACGTGGCCGACGACCATCCCCTCGGCTGGCATCACCTCGCCCAGGGGCGCCACACGATCAGCTTTATTTGCGTCGGCAAGGACGAGCGCTCGGCGGGCTACAACTTCGGCCTCAACGATCTGGTGCTCGAGAAGATTCCCGAGTCTGCCGGGGAGCCGGAGCCGCCTGGGCCGCATCCCTCCGCGCCGGAAGCCGCCCCGCAGATTGCACCCGCGCCGCGCGGCGTCGCTGTCTATCGCGGCCTGACTCTCGCCGCATATCGCGACAAGCTCCGTGGCGTCCCGGAGGCCGAACGTGCGGACGCGCTTCGTGCTCTCGGTTCGTTCGGCGCAGACGCGGCGCCCGCGCTGGACGAGATCACTGCCGCGCTGGCTGATGCCGATGCCACCGTGCGCCTGGCGGCGGCGTGGGCGCTTTCGCAGGTCGGACCGGCGGGCGAATCCGCAGTGCCGAAGCTGGCCGGCGCGCTTTCGGATGCGATCCCCCAGGTACGCAGTCTCGCTGCCGTGGCGCTCAAATCGATGGGCGCGAAGGCCGCTCCTGCCGTGCCCGAATTGATGCGCGCCGTGGACGATCCCGCCGTCTACGTGCGCGCCTCTGCCGCGGACGCCCTGGGCGCCATTGGGCCGGGCGCACGCGCCGCGGTGCCGGCCCTCGCGCGCAGGCTGGCCGTGAAGGGTGAGGAAATGGCCGTGCTGCGTAGCGCCGCCACGGCGCTGGGCAACATCGGCCCGGAAGCGCGCGACGCCTTGCCCGCCCTCCAGCAAGCCGCGCGCACGGTGCGCCTGGGGCCGACGGCCGAGGAAGCGATTCTCAAGATTGAGGGCAAGCCGGTACCGGCGTGGTGGCCCGGCCAATGATGGCGACGGGCAGAGGCCCGTCAGTGAAGGCGGGAGGCGAGGTAATCGGCCACGTCATCCGGCGCCACGCCCTCCTGGCCGCCGGAGTCGAGGTCTTTAACCTGGTAAAGCCCGGCCGCCAATTCGCCTTCGCCGATAATCACGGCAAACCGCGCGCCGAGCTTGCTGGCCGCTCCCAGTGACTTTTTCAACTTGGCCGGCTCGTAGCCTGCTTCCACGCTGAGGCCGCGCGCGCGCAAGTCGCGGGCCAGGCGCGCCGCCGGCTCGCGCGCCGTCTCGCCCAGCCACGCCACGTACACCTGAAGCGGCCGCTCCGGCTTCAGCACACCGGCGGCCTCCACCGCCAGCGCCAGCCGGTCTTCGCCGATGGCGAATCCGATGCCGGGTGCCGCCGGGCCGCCCAGCATCTCCGAAAGGCCGTCGTAGCGCCCGCCGCCGAGCAGGGAATTCTGCGCGCCCAGCACGCCGCTGGTGATCTCGAAGGTGGTTCGCGTGTAGTAGTCGAGCCCGCGCACCAAGCGCGGCGTGATCTCGTAGGCGATGCCGCGCGCCCCGAGCCCTGCGAGCACGTGATCGAAGTGCGGCCGGCATTCGGCGCAAAGATGGTCGATCATGCGCGGCAATTTTTCGATGATGGGCTGGTCGGCCGGCACCTTGCAGTCGAGCACGCGGAGCGGGTTCGTGTCGGCCCGCCGCTGGCAATCGCCGCACATTTGGTCCTTGACGCTGCCGAGCGCCTCGCGCAGCGCCTCAATATACGCGGGCCGGCAGTTCTTGTCGCCCACCGAATTGAGCAGGAGCTTCGAATCCCGGATGCCGACCCGCTCCAGAAACAGGACGAGCATCTCAAGCAGTTCCACGTCCACCGCGGGGTGCTCGGAGCCCAGCGCCTCCGCGCCGATCTGGTAGAACTGCCGGTAGCGGCCCTTCTGCGGGCGGTCGCGGCGGAACATAGGGCCGACGTAGTAGAGCTTGTGAACGCCGCCCTCGTTGTAGAGGGAGTGCTCGATGTAAGCGCGCACCACGCTGGCCGTGGCCTCGGGACGCAACGTCAATCGCTCCTGGTCACGGTCTTCGAACGTATACATTTCCTTGCTGACGATGTCCGTGTCTTCGCCCACGCTGCGGGCGAAGAGCGCCGTCTGCTCCAGGATGGGCGTCCGGATTTCTCCGAAGTGGTAGGCGGCGAAAACGCGGCGCGCTTCGTCTTCAATCTTCTGCCAGAGCGCGGCGTCGCGCGGCAGCAAATCGCGCGTGCCTTTGACGGCACGGATGGGCACGGGCCGGTTGGAAGGGTTTTCAGTCATAAGCTTTCAGCCATCAGCTTTGGGCCTGCTTGCTGACGGCTGATGGCTGAGCGCTGAGGGCTTTCTCGCTCAGATACACTTCCTTGTAGCCGAGGTAATGCGTGGCGTGGGCGTCGATGAAGCGAAGCTCCGGCGCTCCCAGTTGGCGCTTGAACTGCGCCGGAACACCCATATAGAGGCTATGCGCCGGGATCACCGTGTTCTCCGGCACCAGCGCTCCGGCAGCGACGATCGATCCCTCGCCCACCCGCACGTTGTTGAGCAGAATCGCGCCCATCCCGATCAGGCAGTGATCCTCAATGGTGCAGCCGTGCAGCACGGCGCGATGGCCCACCGTCACCCACTTGCCCACCACGGTGGGCGAGCCGAGCAGGGTGTGCAGCACGGAGCCGTCCTGAATGTTGCTGTTTTCGCCTACGCGGATGGGCTCGATGTCGCCCCGCAGCACGGTCTGGAACCAAATGCTGGCGTTCTCGGCGATTTCCACGTCCCCGATCAGGTCGGCGCTCGGGGCGATAAACGCCGAAGGCGCGATGCGGGGACTGCGTCCTTGATAAGCGCCGATCATGTTGGGGGTGCTCAACCTCGCGAGCTCTTGCCGACGGCAAGGTTCAACTTAACACAGGCGGCGAGAGGGCCACAAGGCGCGGGCGCGCTACTCGCCGCAGAGCGCGATCTTGCCCGCGCCCAAGGGGCGGTGACATACTGAATCGGTGCCAACCGTTCTGCGTTCGGGTCCATACCGGGTGTATTTCTATAGCCACGAGCCCAATGAACCCGCTCACGTTCACGTTGACCGCGACGACCAGTCTGCCAAGTTTTGGCTGAAGCCGGTGGCCCTGGCCCGCAACTTGGGCTTCAGCCCTGTGGAGCTTGGGCGTATTCAAGGTATACTCAGGGAAAATGAAGCCCTTCTATGGGAGAAGTGGAATGAGAGGTTCGGAGGTTAAATCCGGCGAGCGGGTGAAGGATGTTCGGTTTACCCAGGCCACCTTGGCGGTGGACCTGTTCGACGGCCGCACGATCACGGTCCCCCTGGCTTGGTATCCGCGGCTCTTCGATGCCACGCCGGAACAGCGCCTGAACTGGCAGGTGAGCGGGGGCGGCTACGGAATTCACTGGCCGGACGTCGATGAGGATCTCAGCACCGAAGGACTCCTGCGCGGAGCGCCTGCCGCGCGCGAGGCTGCCCGCACGAGTATTTAGACTGGCCGCATGCAACTCGCGGCGCGCACGTCTACCTTCTGTGCCAGCCCGGCGTGGGAACGGTCGCGTTTTCCGCGCCCGCTCCTCGTCATCAAATCTGCGAAACGCGTCCCCAAGAAAGTGGTAGCGCACTCATCCGCTCAGATGTACGCGCCGCCCCGCGACTGTTGCCATGACTGACTCCAGCGATTCGCCGATCACGGATTGGAAACGGCACGGCATCCGCATCGTGCGCGCGGGCGAACTGGACGGCAACACCCCGCAAACTCCGGGCATGACGCGCGCGGCGGCAATCACCCATGCCCGCGCCGGCGCCAGCAAGCTCTGGGCCGGAACCGTGGTGGTGCAGCCGGACGCCAAGACGGGGGCGCATCACCACGGTGAGCTGGAGACCGTGCTCTACATCGTCAAGGGGCGGGCGCGCTTTCGCTGGGGCGAGAGGCTGGAGTGTGTGGACGAGGCGGGCCCGGGCGACTTCATCTTCGTCCCACCCTTCGTTCCCCACCAGGAGATCAACGCCCGGGCGGACGAGCCGGTGGAAGCGGTCGTGGTGCGCAGCGGCCAAGAGCCGATTGTGGTCAACCTCGACATCGCGAGCCCCGAGCCCGCCGGCGCCACGCCGTGGATTGACCCCGACCATCCAGCCTAGCGCCTGGCATCGGCCGCCGGCTTCCGGGCGGGCTTGGTCGTTCACTTCCGCTGGAAAAAAGTCGGCGAGCCTGAAAGGCTCAGACTCTGCCCGTTCAACTGCAAAATTGCAGTTGCCAAACCGCCGGCCGAGTGTATACTCGTGCGCTTGGCGGAAGCCAAAACTGAAATGCAGGAATAACGCGCCCTAAAGGAGCCTGTGAGCCATGCGATATCCCCCATTGCTGACCCGCCCGCGGTTCGTGGCTGTTCCACAGTACCCTGTCAGGCTGAAGCCTCCGAGGTTCAAGGGCAAGCCTCCGCAAGTGGATCTGCGGCCGACCATCGAATCGTTGGGCCTCGCGGTGAGAAATCAAGGTGGCCGCGGCACCTGTTCGGTGTTCGCCATGACCTTTCTTCTCGAGTACGCGTACGACACGCGGCTCAACAGCGGATTCACCGACCTCTCCGAGGAATACCTCAACTACGTCGCCAACCTGGTCTCGGGCAACACTGCCGATGGCGACTATTTCAGCAACCTTGATAGCGGTTACCAGGCTTGGGGAATGGCGACCGAGGCCACCGAGCCTTATCAATCGACGGAGGTGGCTTCCATCCCCGGGTGGGTGCTTAACACGGGCCGTACGTGGACCCGCTTCGAGGCGGATTTTATCAAGCCGTGGGACAACACTCAGGGGGCCTCGCAGACCCAACTCGATCGCGCCATCGCCTACCTCGACGCGAACTCGCCCGTAGCCTTCGGCGGCTGGTGGCCAACCGCGTCGGGGTGGGGGACCACCGATGTGGATGGCGTCGATTTGATGACCGTGCCGCCCACCAGCCAGAAGGGCACCGCGGTGACGGATGGGCACTCCGTGCCCCTGGTGGGATACCGTAGGGACAGCACCTTCGACGGCGGCGGCTACTTTGTGTTTCGCAATAGCTGGGGCGACACGTGGTGGGATGCCGGCTACGGCTACATGCCCTTCCAGTACGTTCTGGATTACGGCAACGACCTCGTGGCCTACCGGACGAAAACGATCACCGCGATCCACATCGGCACGCAGGCTGTGGTGGCTCAGCCCGACCGGCTCGACGTCTTCGTCACCGATTCGAGCGGCATGGTGCAAGGCGCCGCCTGGCAGTGGGATGTACTGGACGGCAATTGGCGGGACTGGTGGTCGATCCCTGGTAACCCAGCGCTGGCCGGCACAGCCGTGGCGGCCGTGGGGCGCGGCCCGGACAAGTTGGACCTGTTTGCCGCCGGGCTTGATGCCCGCACCTGCACCGCCTTTTGGGATCGGAACGTCAACGACGGCCAATGGCTCGGATGGCCGAACATTCTCATCGGCGCCATCCCGGTGGGCGGCACCGTCAGCGCCGTCTCGCGCGATCCTAACAAGCTCGACATCTTCCTCGTGAGCACCGATGGCGGCGTCTACACGGCCGCCTCGGACGCCAACGTGGCGGGCGGCCAGTGGGCGGGCTGGTGGAAGATCCTCGATCTCGCCGCCGTGCCCGGATCGCCCGTCGCCGTCGTATCGCGCGACCCGAACAAGCTCGACATCTTCGTGGCCGGCGCTGATGGGAAGACGTATACCGCCGCCTGGGACGCCAACGTGGCGAACGGGCAATGGCAAGGCTGGTGGAACATTCTCGACGGCTACATTCCGGCCGGCGGCACCCTCACCGCCGTCTCACGCGATCCTAACAAGCTCGACATCTTCCTCGTGAGCACCGACGGCGGCATCTACACCGCCGCGTGGGACGCCAACGCCGCGAACGGGCAATGGCAAGGCTGGTGGAGGATCACGGACGGCGTCGCCGCGCCCGGCAGCGCGGTGGCTTCCGTGAGCCGCGACCCCAACAAACTGGATGTGTTCGTCATTGGCACGGACAACGGCATCTATACGGCGGCGTGGGACGCCAATGTCGCGAACGGGCAGTGGCGCGGCTGGTGGAAGATTCTCGACGGAGTGGCCGGGACGGGAAGCGGTGTGGCGGCCGTCTCGCGCGACCCCAACAAGCTCGACATCTTCATCGTCGGCACTGATGGAGCCGTTTGGACCGCCGCCTGGGACGCCAATGTCGCGAACGGGCAGTGGCGCGGGTGGTGGCGAGTCGAGCCCTGAGGCGGCTCCTCGACAAGGTGCCGGCCGGCGAAAGTCCTACCACGGCAGGACGTGATCGGCCGACCACCAGTGGTGATATTTAACCCGCAGCACGCCTGCCTGAACCGCGGGATCTATGCCGAGGAGGCGCTGCGCCTCGTCGAGGGCGATCGGCTTGAAGATCACGAGGCCAAGCAAATCGTCGGGGGCCTCAATCCCTCCCGCCGCATTCAGTTTGCCTTGCTCGCGAAGCTGATCGAGATACCGCTCATGAGCCCTCAGTAAAGAATCGCGGGTGCCCGCCTTTTCTTCCCACCCCGAGCCGCGGTAGAGCATGCAGAAGGGACGCACCTGCATGTTCTGGGGCGTTTTCGGGTCCAGCTTGTGCAGCCGGAAGTATTCCGCGCCGATCCCTGCCGGCCCCCGCCAGGCGTGAACGTCCACGGTGTTGCGGTGCTCGATGACGGTGGGGTCCTGCGCCGCGATGGCTTGCGCCGATTCCAGCGAGCCGGTCTTGAGCACAAAAATGCCGCTGATGGTGACCGGGGTATCGTCAAACGGTCCCGCCGCCGCCAGAACGCCGTCGTCTGCCATTTTGTGAATATTCGCCATGTGTGCGGCCATGATGCGCTCGCCATCGGCCTGCTGAAGCGGCTTGCGCGCTGGATCGGGGCGCAGGAATACGACGTAGTACGGTGTAGCCGGCTGCGGGGTGGCCGCCTGTGGCGCGGGTAGCAAGAGGGCTGCCAATAGCAGCGGTAGCAGGAATCGGCCGATCAGCATAATTGAATTCTCCGAACGCAAGATGCCGGCCGGCGTTACGCCCAACCCGGCTTGCGTGGCCCCTCGATCTTAGCAAATTCACCGTCACGGAGTCCCGCCGCAGCTCGCCTACTTGCGCTCCTCAAGTTAATTACGTAGTATAGTGCTGTACTATAAATACTCTGGGATTCTCAGGAGGGCATCGTGCCCAAGCGATATTCACTTTCCGGCGACTCGCTCGCACAAGTGAAGGTGGCGATCAAGGCGGCGCGCACCCCGGCCGAGCTGCGGCGCGCGCTCTGCGTCTGGCTGCCCGCGGCGCTGAGCCTGACGGCAGAACAGACGGCCACCGGTCTGGCCTGCGGGCTTGCCACCGTCGAACAGGTGCAACATCGCCACCGGCGCCTCGGCGTGAGCGCGTTCCGGGACCACCCCAAGCGCGCGTTCCCGCCCGGCGCGGCCCAGGAGCTGGCAGCGGCTTTGAAGCGGGCCCGGAGCCCCGACGAATTCCGGCGCCTTCAGTGCGTCGCGCTGCGGGCAATATTGGACCTGGACGCCAGGCAGGTGGGGGCGGCGGTGGGCTGGGCTCCAGCCACGGTGAGCGCCATCCAGTCGCTGTATTTCCGCCGGGGCGAGGCGGCGCTGGTTCGGGCGCTGGACCCTCCGGCCGCCGTCTTCCCCGCGGGCGGCTCCGCCGAAAAACTGCTGGCGGCCATGCAGAACGCGCGCCGGGTGGCGGACTTTCGCCAGGCGCTGTGCCTCTATCTGCGGATCGTGCTCCGGTTCAGTTCCATCCAGGTAGCGCAAATCCTCGGCTGGCACCAGGCCTCGGTGTCGCACCTGCACCACAAGTATCTGCGCGAAGGGGACGCGGCGCTGCGCGGCGCGGGACGGGGCGGCCGGCGGTGGAAGCTTCTCACCCGCGAAGAGGAAGCCGAGGTCCTCCGCAAGCTGGCCGGCCAGGCGTGGTTTAACGGCCTGGTGGAATTCTCCAAGATCCACGCGGCCTTCGAAAAGAAGGCGGGCCACCCCGTGCCGGTTTCGGTGGTGCTGGAGATCCTCGACCGCCACCACTGGGTGCCCGGCCTCGTGTACGTCACACCCCGCCAGACCCGGCTTCCCGAGGGCGAGCGGCGCGCGCGCGCCGCGGAATTCCGCGTCAACGAGGCGCCCATGCGCTTTTAGCGACTCCCCGCAGGCGGACCGCCCGTGCGGGCTGCCCGCATCGCGCCAGTACTACGTCACCGCGGCGGCGCAGGCGCCAATCTGAAGGAAGAGCCCAAGTGTGTCTGGAACCGGAGGCGCTCGGCTACCCGGCTGGGAGAGGTCCCCGGTCTTCCAACGTTCATGACACTATAAGCTTGTATCGGCACAGCATAATATGCTTGTAAATTGACGGCAGTATATACTTGTATAGACACGGCACGATAAGCTTGTAACGAGCCGGACCGCCAGCGGCGTCGGGCACGGCAAGAGCGCCCGCGAGCCCTCCCAGGATCGCGATGGAGATACGCA
>Ga0335081_10018178_pt1 | contig 11370 bp, 8 predicted proteins | sample Lox_Sample_35_FD_206713 | JGI IMG/M metagenome (GOLD analysis project Ga0335081, IMG submission 206713) | Soil microbial communities from Loxahatchee National Wildlife Refuge, Florida, United States - Lox_Sample_3.5 | ecosystem: Environmental > Terrestrial > Soil > Wetlands | place: USA: Florida... | reverse complement strand
CGGGCTGACCGAGGTGTGGGCGTGCGGCGTCACCTACGAGCGCTCCAGCGCCGCACGCCAGGAGGAGAGCGACGTCGCCGACGTCTACGCCCGCGTCTACACCGCGGCCCGGCCCGAGCTGTTCTTCAAGAGCCCGGCCTGGCGCGTGTGCGGGGACGGCGAGCCGATCGGGATCAGGCCAGACTCGCAGATCAGCGTGCCCGAGCCCGAACTCGCCCTGGTCTGCAACTCCCGGGCGCAGATCGTCGGCGTGACGATCTGCAACGACGTCTCGTCCCGCTCGATCGAGGGACAGAACCCGCTGTACCTGCCGCAGGCGAAGATCTACTCCGGAGCCTGCGCCATCGGCCCGGGCATCACCCCCGTCTGGGAAATAGCCGACATCGGCATGCTCCCGATCACCGTGACGGTCCGCCGGGGCACCGTGGTCGCCTGGCAGGGCCGCACTTCCACGGCGCAGCTGCACCGCGACCTGGCCGAGCTGGTCGAGTACCTGTTCCGGTGCGCCAGCTTCCCGCACGGCGTGATCTTGTCGACCGGTACCGGCCTGGTCCCCGAGCTGAGCTTTACCCTGCTGCCGGGAGACGAGGTGCGGATCGGCATCGACGGCATCGGCACCCTGACCAACACCGTCCGGCTGGCCACGGCCGGCGGATTCGGCTGGCTCACCCCGGAACCGGACCGCGCACCCGGAGGCAACCGGGAGTAGGATCGAATTAAGCTTCGAAAGTTTCGAAGGCGGGAGGTCGCCGTGCCGTCCGGGCCGATCCGGGTCGCGATCGTGGGGACGGGCGGCATCGCCCGCGTGCACGCGGCGGCCCTGGGGTCCGGTGCGGTGCTGGCCGCGGCGGCGGACGTCGATGCGGGGCGGCTGGCGGGCTTCGCCGGGGAGTTCGGGGTGGCCGCGACCTATGGTCGGCTCGACGATCTGCTCCGGGCGGCCCGGCCCGATCTGGTGCACATCTGCACGCCGCCGTACCTGCACCGCGAGCAGGCGCTGGCCTGCCTGCGGGCCGGGGTGAGCGTGCTGGCGGAGAAGCCGCCGGTGATCAGCCTGCGGGAGTTCGACGAGGTCGCGGCGGCCGAGGGTGCGGCCGGGCCGTGGTTCGCCAGCGTGTACCAGCACCGGTTCGGGGCGGGGCAGCGGCGGCTGAAGGGGCTGGTGGCGGACGGGGTGCTGGGGCGGCCGCTGGTCGCGGTGTGCCATACCACGTGGTTCAGGGATCAGGCCTACTTCGACGTGCCGTGGCGGGGGCGGTGGGAGACCGAGGGCGGCGGGCCGACCATGGGGCACGGGATCCACCAGATGGACATGCTGCTGGACGTGCTCGGCGACTGGGCGGAGGTGCGGGCCATCGCGCGGCGCCAGGAACGCCGGACGCGGACCGAGGATCTCTCGCTGGCGCACGTCACGTTCGCCAGCGGGGCGGTGGCCAGCGTGGTCAACAGCGTGCTGTCGCCACGCGAGGAGAGCTACCTGCGGTTCGACTTCGAGCGCGCGAGCGTGGAGGTGACGCACCTGTACGGGTACGCCGACGACGACTGGCGGACCACGGCCGCGCCGGGGTTCCGGCTGCCGCATGCCCCGGCCGAGCGGGGGGCGCCGAGCGGGCACCGAGCGCAGTTTGCGGACGTGCTGGCGTGCCTGGCCGCGGGGCGGCGGCCGCCGGTGGGGCCGGGAGAGAGCCGGCGGACGCTGGCGCTGGTGGCGGGAATCTACGCTGCCGCGTTTACCGGGCTGCCGGTGACGCCGGCCGACCTGGGCCCGGGGTCACCGTTCTACGAGCGGATGGACGGAGGGAAGGTCCCGTGGTGATGTCGGTGCGGGATGATGACGCGAGCGTTCTGGTGTCGTGGGAAGGCGCGGAACTGTTCCGGTACGTGTACCGGCCGGACGACCCAGGGGTGGAGTCGCCGCGGCCGTACCTGCATCCGGTGCGCACGCTGGCGGGGCACCTGGTCACCGGCTGCCGTCCGGAGGATCACCCGTGGCACAAGGGGATTTCCTGGGCGCTGCCGAACGTCGGGCCGGAGAACTTCTGGGGTGGGCCGACCTACCGGCGGGGCGACGGGTACGTCCAGCTCGACAACAACGGGACCATGCGGCACGACGGGTTCCCGGCGATCGAGGCGGACGGCGCCCGGGCGCACCTGGCCGAGGAGCTGACCTGGGTGACGGCGGCGGGCCAGACGCTGTTCAGTGAGTGGCGGCGGATCACGGCTACCGTGCGGCCGGACCGGTCGGCCTGGGCCCTGGGCTTTGCCACCACGATGCGCAATGTCAGCGGGCGTCCGGTGGCGATCGGCAGCCCGACCACTGAGGGGCGGGAGAACGCCGGGTACGGTGGCCTGTTCTGGCGCGGGCCCGCCGGGTTCGCCGGCGGCCGGGTGCTGACTCCGGACGGGGACGGGGTCATGGGCTGGCGCGGGCCGTGGCTGGCCTATGCCACCTCGGCCGCGACGCTGATCTTCCGCGACGCGCCGGGCAACCCCGGTTACCCGTGCCAGTGGTTCGTGCGCAGCTCGCCGTACGCGTGCGCGGGCCCGGCACCGTTCTTCGCCGCCGAGGTCCCGGTGGCCGCCGGGGCCGAGCTGACCCTGCGTTACGAGGTGGTGGTGGAGTGACGGCCTTTCCCGGCGCGACCGCGCTGACCATGCTGGACGTCTACGACTGGGTGGCGCCAGACGGGCTGCCCGGCGGCTCGGCGCATGTGCACCTGGCCTCGGCCGAGGGCTACGTGGTACTGGAAGGCCGCGGGCGGCTGCAGACGCTCGGCGCGCAGGGGTACGCGGAAGCCGGGCTGCGGCCGGGTGACTGCCTGTGGTTCACGCCCGGGATCATCCACCGGCTGGTCAACGAGGGCGGGCTGCGGCTGCTGGTGGTCATGCAGAACGCGGGCCTGCCCGAGGCGGGCGACGCGGTGCTGACGTTCCCGCCGGAGGTCCTGGCCGATCCCCCGGCGTACGCCCGGGCCACGGCGGCGGATACCGAGGACGCGGCGCGGCGGAGGCGGGACCTGGCCGTCGAGGGTTACCTTGCGTTGCGGGATGGCGGGCCTGTGGCCCTGGAGGATTTCTACGCCGCGGCGGTGCGGCTGGTAGGCGGGCGGGTGCCGCAGTGGCGGGAGCGGTGGCACGCCGGTGCGCTGGAGACGGCGGCGGTGACCGGGCGCCAGCTGGACCAGATCGCGGCCGGGGACGGCGCGTACCTGGCGGCCGGGGCGCTGAGCCGTGGTTTGCGCGGGCCACGTCGTTATGGCATGTGCGGATGGCTGACGGGGGTCAGCCCCTGATCGCGCCGACCAGGCCGCCGACCAGCTTGCGCTGGGCGAAGATGAAGATGGCCAGCGCGGGGATCATCGACACCGCGGTGAACGCGTAGACCCGCGCGGTGTCCTGGGTGTAGGTGGACTGGAAGTTGGCCACGGCCAGCGGCAGCGTGTAGTGGTCCTGGCTGGAGAACACGACCAGCGGCAGCAGGTAGGCGTTCCAGCTGGTGACAAAGGCCAGGATGCCGACGGTGATCAGGGCGGGGCGGGATAGCGGCAGCAGGATGCGCAGGAAGAACCGGATCCGGGAGGCGCCGTCCACGATCGCGGCGTCCTCCAGCTCGCCGGGGATGGCGCGCATGAACGGGCGCAGGATGACGATCGTGACCGGCAGCGCAAACGCCGCCTCGGGCAGGGCCACGCCGAACAGGTTGTCGTTCAGGCCGATCTGCTGCAACAGCAGGAACAGCGGCAGCGCCGCCGTGTTGAGCGGGAACAGCAGCCCGGCCACGAACAGCAGGTAGAACACCTCGCGGCCGCGGAATGTGTAGCGGGACAGGGCGAAGGCCGCCATCGACCCGAGCGTCACGGCCAGCCCGGTGGCCACCACCGCGACCACCACGCTGTTGGCCACGGCCTGCCAGAAGATCGACGAGGTGGCGATGGCCGCGTAGTTGCTCCATACCCACGGGTGCGGCAGCGCGTTCGGGTTGGCGTTGAGCTGGGCGGTGGTGCTGAAACCGCCCACGATCATGTACAGCATGGGCGCGATCGTGATGGCCAGCACGAGCAGGATGACCAGGTAGCTGGCGGGCAGCGAGAGCCAGGTGCGGCGGTCGCGGATCACGTCCCGGCGCGGGGGGCGGCGGGGAAGCCGGGCGGTCGCGGCGCTCATAGCACGGCCCGGGTCAGCGCGCCGGCGGTGTCGCGGCGCAGCGCGTAGCGCTGGTAGGCCAGCGCGAAGATCAGCGAGATGAAGAACAGGACCACCGACACCGTGGCGCCGTAGCCGAACTGCGTGCGCTGGACGCCGTTGGTGTACTGGTAGGTCAGCATGGTGCTCGACGCGTTCGCGGGCCCGCCCAGGGTCATGATCCAGACCAGGTCGAAGAGCTGCAGCGAGCCGATCACCGACAGGAAGATCCAGATCCTGATCGTGGGGCCGAGCAGCGGCAGCGTGATGGCCCGGGTCACCTGCCACGGGGTGGCGCCGTCGATGGCCGCCGCCTCGCGCAGCTCGGGCGGGATGCCCTGCAGGCCGGCCAGCAGCAGGACGATGCCGAAACCGATGTACTTCCAGGTGGCCACCACGAACACCGAGTAGAGCACGAGCGAGGTGCTGGCCAGCCAGTAGTGGACCAGGCCGCCCAGGCCGACCGCCTTGAGCAGCGCGTCCAGCGGGCCGCCCGGCTGCAGCAGCTCGTACCACATCACCGCCGCCGTCGCCTCGGACAGCACGAACGGCGCGAACACGGCCAGCCGCAGGAACGTCCGGCCGCGCACCCGGCGGTTCAGCAGCAGGGCCAGCCCGATGCTGATCGGCAGCTGGATGACCAGCGACAGCACGGCGATGATCACGTTGTGCAGCAGGGCCTGATGGAAGACCGGGCCGGTGAGCACGCCGGTGTAGTTCTGCACGCCGATGAAGTCGTTCAGCGGCCCGAAGCCGCTCCAGTTGTACAGGCTGTACCAGGCGGCGAAGACCATCGGGACGATCACGAACCCGATGAACAGGACGATCGCCGGGGCCAGCAGCGCGGTCAGCTCGACCCGCTTGCGCAGACCGCGCCGCGTCTTCGGCGGCCGGGCGCCGGCGGTGGCCGGGCGAGGGGACTCAGTCTCCCGCCCGGCCACCGGCGCGCTCTGGGTGCGCGCCATCAGTGCCCGGAGCTACTGCTCACGGAGTTGATGATGGTTTCGTTGCTGCCCTTGCCCGCGAAGAAGTTCGCGAGCGCGGTGTCCAGCGCCTGGCCCTGGTCGGTCGGGAAGGCGATGTCGAAGTACTCCGCCTGGTAGGCGGCGGTGTCGTGGGCCTTCGCAGCGGCCTGCAGGGCCGGGTTGGTCAGCACCGACTCGGCCGCGCTGTTGGCGGGGAGTCCGACGCCGGCCTTCTGCACCAGTTCTTCCTGGACCGGGGTGCTGTCGATGTACTGGAGGAACTCGGCGCAGGCGGGTTCGGACGCGCCAGTGGTGCAGGAGAAGCCGTCACCGCCGGCCAGCACGGCGGTCGGGGCACCCGCGCCGCCGGGAACCTGCGGGAACGGGAACCAGCCGAGCTGGGAGATGATGTTCTTGTCCGAGGTGAGAGCGGGGACCACGCTGGTCTCCCAGTCACCCTGCAGCTCCATGGCAGCCTTGCCGTTGGCCAGCAGGCCGGCCGAGCTGCCCGCGCCGGTCTGGGCCTGGGTGGCGTTGAACCCGCCCTGGAACGGGTTGGTGGCCATGAACGCGGTCAGGTCCTTGGTCGCCTGGGTGAAGCACGGCGCGCTCATGTTGACGGCCTTGATGGCGGACTGCAGCACGGACTCGGAGCATTCCCGGACCGCGAAGTACTCCCAGTAGAACGCGTCCGGCCAGCGGCTGCCGCCGCCGAGCGAGATCGGGGTGATGCCGGCCGCCTTGAGCTTGGCGTCGTCGGATTCGAGCTGGGCGATCGTGGTTGGCGGGGAGGTGATACCGGCCTTGGCGAACAGGTCCTTGCGGTACCAGAAGCCCACCACGTGCTGATCGTAGGGGATGCCGTACTGCTCGCCATTGACCTGCCAGCCCGCGGCGGCCTCGCCCAGCTCGCTGATCCAGCCCGACGCGAGCGAGCTGAGGTTGGCCAGCTTGCCCGACGTGTACTGGGTGGCCTCCTGGCCGCCGCCCCACTGCTGGAAGATGTCCGGCGGGTTGTCCGACTTCAGGGCGATCGGCATCTTGGTGGTGAACAGGTCGCTCTGGATCGGGTTCATGCTGATGGTCACGTTCGGATGCGCGGCGTGGAACGCGGCCACGACGCTCTGCCACACGCCGAGCAGGGGCTGGGTGTTGCCGTTGTTCCACCAGGTGAGGGTGACCTTGGCGCTGCTGCCTGACGACGAGCTGGCGCTGGTGCTTGAAGTGCTGCTGCTACTACTGCTACTGCACGCGGCGATCGTGAGTGCCGCTGCCACCGCGGTAGCGACGATGGCGGGCTTTCTGGAACCTCGCATGCGCTCTCATCTCCTGACGATGCCGAGGAACTCATGGTGCCGGGTCTGCTACAGGCCGAGCCTCCTGGCGCTGCCGACAGCGGCGGACGCGTATCACGAATGACGTCCGCATAACCGCTCCGAAACTTTAGGTAATTTTTCGGAAGTGCCGTTATCATAGGAACCGTGGAGTCAGCAGGTCAATCCCTCGTATCCAAGGTGTTACGTTCTGAACCCCGTTCGCCGTCTCCGTCGGCACAGGCATCATCCCTCCTGGTCACCATGGACAAGTGAGCAGTGCGCGGATAGGGTTCGGCACGGATACTGGTTACGATACCGTGATCGAAAATCTTTCGAATACGTGATGCCCAGGGGATATCGTGACGGTCAGAAGGGTTGGTGCAGTGCTTCCAAGCAGCAAAGCGGCGGCCGGCAGCACCACCGGGAGACAGCGGCGGACGACCCTGGCGGCCATCGCCGCCGAGGCAGGCGTGTCGCTGCCGACGGTCTCGAAGGTGGTGAACGGGCGCCGGGACGTCGCCCCCGCGACCCGCGCGCTGGTCGAGCGGCTGCTCGACCAGCATCACTACACGCGGGCGGGCGCCCGCCGGAACCGCCGTTCCGGCCTGGTCGACCTGGTGTTCAACGGCCTGGACAGCCCGTGGGCGGTGGAGATCCTGCGCGGCGTCGAGGAGTGGGGTACAGCGCACGAGACCGGCGTGGCGGTGTCCGCGGCGCGGCACGGGAACGCCCGGCCGACCAGCTGGACCAGCGGGCTGGCCAGCCACGACACCGACGGGGTGATCCTGGTGCTGTCGGGGTTCACCAGCGGCCAGCTCGAGCAGCTGCGCGCGGCCAACATCCCGCTGGTGGTCATCGACCCGGTGAACCCGCCCCCGCCCGACCTGCCGAGCGTCGGCGCCACGAACTGGGCGGGCGGCCTGGCCGCCACCGAGCACCTGCTGGAGCTGGGGCACCGCCGGATCGGGGCGATGGCGGGGCCGGGCGACTACCTGTGCAGCCGGGCCCGGACCGACGGGTACCGGTCGGCCCTGGAACGGGCGGGCCTCAGGTTCGACCCGGCGCTGGTCCGCAACGGCGACTTCCAGCACGAGGGCGGCTTCGTATGCGGCGGCGAGCTGCTCGACCTGCCCGATCCGCCGTCGGCCATCTTCGCGGGCAGCGACCAGCAGGCGTTCGGCCTGTACGAGGCGGCCCGGCAGCGGGGCCTGCGGGTGCCGCAGGACCTGTCCGTGGTCGGGTTCGACGACCTGCCGGTGGCCCGCTGGGTATCCCCCCCGCTCACCACCGTGCGCCAGCCGCTGGCCGAGATGGGCCGGGCCGCGGCGCAGATGCTGGACGACCTGATCGACGGCGTGCCGCTGCGGATGAACCGGGTGGAGCTGTCCACCGAGCTGATCGTGCGGGAGTCGACCGCGCCGCCGCGCTCATGAAGAGCACCACGGACCGGGCCGTCACTGAGCCCTGGCGTGACCCGTCCCGGCCCGCCGCGGAGCGGGTCGCCGACCTGCTCGGCCGGATGACGCTGGCCGAGAAGCTCGCGCAGCTCGGCAGCGTGTGGATCGGGGCCTCCGGCGACGGCGACGGGGGATTCGGGCTGGCGCCCATGCAGCACGAGTTCAGCGCCGAGCTGCCGCCCATGGAAGACCTGTTCCGGGACGGCATGGGCCAGCTAACCCGGGTATTCGGCACCCGCCCGGTGCCGCCCGCGGCGGGCATGGCGGCCCTGGCCGGGCTGCAGCAGCGGATCGTGGCCGCGAGCCGGTTCGGCATCCCGGCCATCGCGCACGAGGAATGCCTGACCGGTTTCGCCGCCTGGCGGGCGACGATCTTCCCGGCCCCGCTGGCCTGGGGCGCGTCCTTCGACGCCGGCCTGGTGCGCGACATGGCGGCCGCCATCGGGACCAGCATGCGGGCCAGCGGCGTGCATCAGGGCCTGGCGCCGGTCCTGGACGTGGTCCGGGACCCGCGGTGGGGCCGCACCGAGGAGACCATCGGCGAAGACCCCTACCTCGTCGGCACGATCGGCACCGCCTACGTGCAGGGCCTGCAATCGGCCGGGGTGGACGCGACGCTCAAGCACTTCGCCGGCTACTCAGCCTCCCGCAACGGGCGGAACATGGCCCCGGTGTCGATGGGCCGGCGCGAGTTCGTGGACGTGATCCTGCCGCCGTTCGAGATGGCGATCCGGCTGGGCGGCGCCCGGGCGGTGATGCCGTCCTACACCGACCTGGACGGCGTGCCGGCCACCGCCGACGGCGACCTGCTCGGCCGGCTGCTGCGGGACCAGCTCGGCTTCGCCGGCCTGATCGTGTCCGACTACTACGCGGTGTCGTTCCTGGAGCTGCAGCACGCCGTGGCGGCCAGCCAGTCCGAGGCCGCCGCCGCCGCGCTGCACGCCGGGGTGGACGTCGAGCTGCCCGCCGTGCGCTGCTACGGCGCGCCGCTGCGCACGGCGGTGGCGACCGGGCTGACCGACGAGACCGCCGTCGACCGGGCCGCGGCACGGGTGCTGACCCGCAAGTGCGAGCTCGGCCTGCTCGATCCGGGCTGGGCGCCGCTGCCCAACGGCTCCGGCGGCGGGACCGAGACGGCCCCGGACCTGGACCCGCCGGAGCACCGGAAGCTGGCCCGGCGGCTGGCCGAGGAGTCGGTGATCCTACTGGCCAGCCGGGACGGTGTGCTCCCGGTGCGGGCGGACGCCCGGGTGGCCGTGGTCGGGCCGCTGGCCGATGATCCGCTGGCGTTCTTCGGCTGCTACAGCATGCCCCGGCACCTGGGCCAGGCGCATCCGGAGGCCGCGGCGAGCGTGCCGGTTACTACCGTGCTGGACGCGCTGCGAGGTGAATGGCCTGCTGGAGTGAGATACGTGCCGGGCTGCGCGGTGCGGTCCGCTGACACCTCGGGGTTCGCCGCGGCGGTCGCCGCCGCGCAGGCCGCGGACGTCGTGGTCGCCGTGGTCGGGGACGAGGCGGGGCTGTTCGGGCGCGGTACCTCCGGTGAGGGCTGCGACGCGCCCGACCTGCGGCTGCCGGGGGTCCAGGAGGACCTGCTGGCCGCCCTGGCCGGGACCGGGACCCCGGTCGTGGCCGTCCTGGTCACCGGGCGGCCGTACGCGCTGGGGGCCGTCGCGGGTCGGCTGGCCGGGATCGTGCAGACCTTCTTCCCGGGCGAGGAGGGCGGCCGGGCCATCGCAGGCGTGCTGTCCGGGCGGGTGGTGCCGAGCGGGAAGCTGCCGGTCCAGGTGCCCGCCACCCCGGATGCCTCGCCGTCGTCCTACCTGCGGTCCCGGCTGGCCGGCCAGCACGACGGCAGCTCGGTGGATCCGTCCCCGCTGTTCGCGTTCGGGCACGGTCTGTCGTACACGAGCTTTTCGTACCAGGACCTGGCGATCTCGCCGGATCGCGTGCCGACGGACGGGGCGGCGGAGATCTCGTGCTGCGTGACGAATACGGGATCGCGGGCGGGGACCGAGGTCGTCCAGCTCTACCTCAGCGACCCGGTCGCCTCGGTGGTGCGGCCGGTGAGCTGGCTGGCCGGATTCGCCCGGGTGGCGCTGGAACCCGGCGAGCGGCGGCGGGTCACGTTCGCAGTGCACGCCGACCGGACGGCGTTCTCCGGCCGGTCCGGGGAGCGGATCGTGGAGCCGGGCGAGATCGGGATCGGGATCGGGGGAGCCTCGGACCAGCTGCCGCTGCGCGGCTCGCTCACCCTCTACGGCCCCGTCCGCGTGGCTGGCCCGGATCGCGTCCTGGTCACCGACGTCACCGGCGGGTTAGCCGGCCGCCAGGAGGCGGCGGGCGGCTTCGGCGATGTGGGGGGCGCTGATGCCGGCCGCGTCGAGGAGTTCCTGGCTGGTGCCGGAGCCGGGCATCTCGCGGACGGCCAGGTGGGCGACGGCCAGGTCGGCGCGGCCCTGGCCGGTCAGGGCGTCCAGGACCGCGGAGCCGAGGCCGCCTTCGGGGTGGTGGTCCTCGGCGATGACCAGGCGCCCGCCGGTGGCCGCGGCGGCGGCGCTGAGCGTGGCGGTGTCGGCCGGCTTGACCGAGTACAGGTCGATGACCCGGGCGCTGATACCCTCGCCGGCCAGCGTGCCGGCCGCGGCCAGGCACTGGTGCAGGGTGATCCCGGCGCCGATCAGGGTGACCTGGTCGGCGCCGGAGGAGCGCAGGACCTTGGACCCGCCGACCGGGAAGGTCTCGGCCGCGTCGTACAGCACCGGGTAGGCGCCGCGGGTGGTCCGCAGGTAGGAGATGCCGTCCAGGTCGGCCATGGCCACGGTCAGCGCGGCGGCGCTGGCCGCGTCGCTCGGGTACAGGACCGTCGAGCCGTGCACCGCGCGTAGCATGGCCAGGTCCTCCAGCGCCATCTGGGACGGGCCGTCGGCGCCGATCTCGACGCCGGCGTGCGAGCCGACCAGGCGGATGCTGGCCCGGGAGATGGCCGCCATCCGGATGAAGTCATAGGCCCGGGTCAAGAACGCGGCGAAGGTGGACGCGAACGGCCGGTAGCCGCGGGCGGCGACGCCGACCGCGGCCGCGATCAGCTGCTGCTCGGCGATGAACATCTCGAAGTAGCGCTCGGGGTAGGCCTTGGCGAACTCGTCGGCGAAGGTCGAGTTGCTGACCTCGCCGTCCATGGCGACCACGTCGGGACGGACGCCGAGCGCGGCCAGCGCGTCCCCGTAGGCCTTGCGGGTGGCCACCTTCTGGCCTAGCGCGTAGCCGGGCAGCTTGACCTCGGCCCCGCCGGCGGCCGGCCGGCGTACGGCGGCCGGGGCCGGGCGGGGGCCACGGACCAGCAAATGCCGTTCGCCGCCGAGTTCGACCACGGCCCGTTCGGCCATATGTTCTGGAAGCGGCTTGCCGTGCCAGTCTTCGCGGTCCTCAACCTCAGAAAAACCCCGG
>Ga0335081_10018177_pt1 | contig 11370 bp, 6 predicted proteins | sample Lox_Sample_35_FD_206713 | JGI IMG/M metagenome (GOLD analysis project Ga0335081, IMG submission 206713) | Soil microbial communities from Loxahatchee National Wildlife Refuge, Florida, United States - Lox_Sample_3.5 | ecosystem: Environmental > Terrestrial > Soil > Wetlands | place: USA: Florida... | reverse complement strand
CGACGCCGCGCGCACGCGGGCGCGGCTGTTGACCAATCCGTGGATCGCCGACGCCACCGTGCTCAAGCTCTATCCCGGCCGCCTGCACATCGGCATCAGCGAGCGCAAGCCTTTCGCGCTTTGGCAAAAGGATGGCGCGGTCTCGCTGATCGCCGCCGACGGCACCGTGCTCGAGCCTTACGTGCCGCCGGCCTTCGCGGCGCTGCCGCTGGTGGTCGGCAAAGGCGCCGAGCGCGCCGGCCATGACTTCCTCAAGCTGGTCAAGCGTTATCCCGACATCGCGCGCCGGGTCGACGCCTCCGTGCTGGTCGCCGACCGGCGCTGGAATCTGCACCTGAAGGACGGTGTCGAGGTGCTGCTGCCGGAAACCGCGCCCGAGCACGCGCTGCAGGCTTTGGCCGAGCTCGACCGTGACAAGAAATTGCTCGCGCGCGACATCGTTTCTGTCGATCTGCGGCTGCCCGACCGCGTCACGGTGCGGCTGTCGGATGCCGCCGCCGCGGCGCGCGACGATGCGCTCAAGGCGGCCGAGAAGAAAAAGAAGCCCAAGGGCAAGGGAGGCGAGGCGTGAAGCTCGCCAACCGCTGTGCAATCTTTCTCCGCCCTTGCGCCTCTAGCGTTCCCTCCCCCCTTGTGGGGGAGGGACAGGGAGGGGGGTATGCAACAAGCACCATGCACGCGGCTTACCCCCTACCCCAACCCTCCCCCACAAGGGGGGAGGGAGCAGGCCGTGCCAGCGGAGCCGCCGCATGACCGTGCTCCGCTTCGGTCTCACCCCCAAGATGAAACCGGTGTCGCCGCGCCGCGCGGCGGTGGTCGCCGCGCTCGACATCGGCACCAGCAAGATCGTCTGCATGATCGCGCGGCTCGAGCCGCAGGCTCCGCAAGACGTGCTGCGCCGCCGCAGCCACGGCGTGCGCCTGCTCGGCTTCGCGCATACCGCCGCGAGCGGCATGAAGGCCGGCTCGGTGGTCGATCTGGTCGAGGCTGAGGAAATGGTGCGCCAGGCCATCGACAGCGCCGAGCGCATGGCCGGCGTGCAGCTCGAGTCCGTGGTGGTGTCGCTGTCCGGCGGCCGGCTCGGCAGTGAGCGGTTCATCGCCGGTATCGACCTGACCAACGGCGTGGTGACCGACGGCGAGATCGCGCGCGTGCTGGCGGCCGCCAGCCGCCATTCGGTGCGCGACGGCCGCGCCGTGCTGCACTCGCTGCCGATCGGCTACGCGCTCGATGCGGCCGCCGGCATCCGCGAGCCGCGCGGCATGCTGGGCGCGCGCTTCGGCGTCGACATGCACATGGTGACCGCCGAGGTCGCCACCGTGCGCAACCTGATGCTCACGGTCGAGCGCAGCCACCTGTCGGTCGAGGCCATGGCCGCCTCGCCCTATGTGGCGGCGCTGGCATCTCTGGCCGACGACGAGGCCGATTTGGGCACCGCTACCATCGATTTGGGCGCCGGAACGACGAGTTTGGCGGTCTTTTCGGCCGGCCGCTTCGTCCATGCCGACGGCTTCGGCCTCGGCGGGGCGCACGTCACCATGGACGTCGCGCGCGGGCTCAACACGCGCATCGCGGACGCTGAGCGAATCAAAGCGATTTATGGCAGTGTTTTGACGGGCGGATCGGATGAACGCGACATGATCACGGTACCTCCGGTCGGGGACGACGAGCGGGAGCCGCCGCAATTCGTCTCGCGCGCGGCGCTGGTGCGCATCATCAAGCCGCGCGTCGAGGAGATCCTGGAAATGGTGCGCGACCGCCTGGCGGCCTCGCCCTTCGCGGCCGAGCCGCGCGGGCGCGTGGTGCTGACCGGGGGCGCGAGCCAGCTCGTCGGCATCGCCGATCTCGCCGCGCGCATCCTCAAGCGGCCGGTGCGCATCGGCCGGCCGCTCGGCATTGCCGGACTGCCGGAAGCGGCCAAAGGGCCGGCTTTTGCGGTGGCGGCGGGCCTGCTGGTCTATCCGCAGGCGGCACATCTCGAACACTTCGAACCGCGGCGAACGCGGCAATTGATGACAGGAACGGGCGGTTACATGGCACGGGTCGGACAATGGCTGCGCGAGAGCTTCTGACCCTTATCCCGAAATCCACGCAAAGGCCGGTGGCGGACCGGCCGGCGGCGTAGCCCGCTGCCCGTGCAATAAAGAGGCAACCCCATGACCATCAATCTGAAGATCCCAGACATTCGCGAGATGAAGCCGCGCATAACCGTGTTCGGCGTCGGCGGCGCCGGCGGCAACGCCGTCAACAACATGATCACGGCGGGTTTGCAGGGCGTCGATTTCGTCGTCGCCAACACCGACGCGCAAGCGCTGACCATGTCGAAGTCCGAGCGCATCATTCAGATGGGTGCGCAGGTGACCGAAGGGCTCGGCGCAGGCTCGCAGCCCGAGGTCGGCCGCGCGGCCGCCGAGGAGGTGATCGACGAGATCCGCGATCACCTGACCGGCGCGCACATGATCTTCGTCACCGCCGGCATGGGTGGCGGCACCGGCACGGGAGCTGCGCCGGTGATCGCGAAAGTCGCCCGCGAGATGGGCATTCTCACGGTCGGCGTAGTCACCAAGCCGTTCCACTTCGAAGGCCAGCGCCGCATGCGCTTTGCCGAAGCCGGCATCGTCGAGCTGCAGAAAGTCGTCGACACGCTGTTGATCATCCCGAACCAGAACCTTTTCCGGGTGGCCAACGAGAAGACCACTTTTGCCGACGCCTTCGCCATGGCCGACCAGGTGCTCTATTCGGGCGTCGCCTGCATCACCGACCTGATGGTCAAGGAAGGCCTGATCAATCTCGACTTCGCCGACGTGCGGGCGGTCATGCGCGAGATGGGCAAGGCGATGATGGGCACCGGCGAAGCCTCCGGCGAGAAGCGGGCGCTGACCGCGGCGGAAGCGGCCATCGCCAATCCGCTCATCGACGACGCCTCCATGAAGGGCGCCAAGGGTCTCTTGATCTCGATCACCGGCGGCAAGGATCTGACGCTCTACGAGGTCGATGAAGCGGCCACCCGCATCCGCGAGGAGGTCGACCAGGACGCCAATATCATCGTCGGCGCGACCTTCGATGAAAGCCTGGAAGGCATCATCCGCGTCTCCGTCGTGGCGACCGGCATCGATGCCGCGTCGGTGCAGCGCAGCCCCGCGCACGCCGAGAACGCGCTCAAGGAACTGGCCGGCAAGCTGCGCAACGACAGCCGCCGCATTGCCGAGCGCATCGAGCGCGCGACGCCGGCGGTGCAAGCGCCGGTCCCGACGCCCGCGACTGTCGCCGCAGCCGCCGCGGTCGAATCGGCCGCGCAAGCGGCCGTCGCTGCTGCCATTCTGCCGCCGCCGGCGCCGACCGCCGCCATCGAGGACGTCTCCATTCGGCCGATGCCGATGAAGCCGTCGTTGTTCGAGCCGCCCGCGCCCGAAATAGCGCCGCCGGAATCGCCGCCCCCGCCCGCCTTCATTCCGCCGGCGCCGGAGCGGGTGGCGATGCAGACGCAGCGCACGCCGCACACGCAGCACGGCACGCCGCACACGGCGCACACGCCGCGCATGCCACGGATCGACGAACTGCCGCTGCCCGCCCAGAACGAGATCAGGGCGCAGCGCGGCGATGTCGCCGAGGACCACCCGGAAAAACGGCGTCTGTCGCTGATGGAGCGGCTGGCTTCGGTCGGCCTCGGACGGCGCGAAGCGAGCGAGCCGCCGCAAGCGCCGCGCACGGCGCAAGCCCTGCCGCAGTTCGAGCGGCCGGCCCATCCGCCGACGCCGCGCCAGCCGGAAGGCCGCCCGGCGCCCGTTTCGGAATACGCCCGCCGCTCGGCACCGCAGGGCCTCGACCCGCTCGGTCGCCCGGCGCCTGTGCATAACTCACCCGAGGACGACCAGTTGGAAATTCCGGCCTTCCTGCGCCGCCAAGCCAACTGAGGCGCACCGGAAAAGCAAAAACGGCCCCGTTTCGCGTCGTCGAAGCGGGGCCGTAGCCTTTCGGGCCTTTAGCGAATTCTAGCTAGTGGTTTGATTTCCCAGCATGTTTTTAGTCGCAGCGTCCTCGTTCAGCAAAAGCTCCGGGCCGGATCGATCGTCCGGCCGGTAAGGTAAACCGCGGACGGGCGGCCTTCCGATCTGCTCAATTGCGGCAAAAAAGAGTAACAGTTGGTAAGAAATGGTGAGTTGGAGAGGGCCGCAGCCATGGCCTAAGTTACCGCCGTCATAGGGACTTTCGGTCCCTGGGGGCTGCCTTCCAGTACTGCGGGTAGCGCGAAAAGTTGAAGGCCGAAATATGGCTCTGCTTGGGCCAGGAAGGGGAACCGCGTAGTCCGTTTGCGGGCTGGCGGAATAGGGCGCGATGAAGGGCGGTAAGCAGACAACGCTGCGCGACCATATTGCTCTCTCCGGCATCGGTGTCCATTCCGGTCGTCCCGTCACGCTGACATTGCATCCCGCCGATGACGATGCCGGTATCGTCTTCCAGCGCGTCGCCGCCGACGGCTCGGTCGAACGCGAGATCCGCGCCGACGTGCGCGCCGTTACCGCCACCGAATTCGCGACCGTGCTGGGCGACGCGTCCGGCCCGCTCTGCTCGACCGCCGAACATCTCTTGGCGGCGCTGCGCGGGCTCAACGTCGACAACGTCATTGTCGAGATTGACGGGCCGGAAGTTCCGATCATGGACGGCAGTGCCGCACCCTTCGTCGACGCGATCGATCAGGCCGGCCTGACGCAGCGCGCGCTGCCGCGCCGCTATATCGAAGTGATCAAGCCGGTGCGCGTCTCCAAGAACGGCGCCTTCGGCGAGTTGCGGCCTTACGCGCATGGTTTCCGCGTCGAGGCCGAGATCGATTTCGATCATCCGCTGATCGGCCAGCAGGCGCTCGCGCTCGACATCGGTCCGGACACTTTCCGCCGCGAGATCGCGCGCGCCCGCACCTTCGGCTTCATGAAGGACGTGGCCAAGCTGTGGAGCGCCGGCTACGCGCTCGGCGCCTCGTTCGAGAACACGCTGGTGGTCACCGACGACCGCGTGCTCAATCCGGAAGGCCTGCGCTTCGCCGACGAATTCGTGCGCCACAAAGTGCTCGACGCCATCGGCGATCTGGCGCTTGCCGGCCAGCCCTTGCTCGCCGCCTATCGCACGGTGCGCGGCGGCCACAAGCTCAATCACGCGGTGCTGTCGGCCCTGGTGGCCGATCCGACCGCGTGGCGGGTGGTCGAGGCGCGCGAGCCGGTCCGCCGCCCGCGCGGCCATGCCGATATTGCCGCCGGCCTGGTCGCGCCGGCCTTTGCGCCGGAAGTGTCCTGAACGCTTTAAGTTTTCAGGGTTAACCCCCCGCCTTAATCCGGGCCGATTGTTCCGCTTAATCGCTTGGTTAAGCCGTGTTTTTTCGTTTACACCTGCGCGGTAAAATGGGGCGGCTAGGGCCTTCTTGGGGAACCCTTTAGGGGACAAGGACACGAACGCGTCGATGAGTTTGTGGCCTGGGAATCTCGTTGAGCATTCGCCGTGAAGGAAAGCGCGCCTTTGGCAACGCCACCCATGACTTCGCCCCGATGCGCGACGGGCGGCGGCCGGCGCCGTCTCACGCGCGCGCTCGCTTTGTTGCTGTTGGCGGCGAGCCTTGGCGCCTGCAGCAACTTCGATTTCTTCAAGAAGAACGACGTCGCCCCCGACGAGCCCGCCGACCGGCTCTATAACGAGGGCCTCTATCTGCTCAACGAAAAGAGGGACGGCAAGGAAGCGGCCAAGAAGTTCGAGGAAGTCGACCGCCAGCATCCTTATTCGGATTGGGCGCGCAAGTCGCTGATCATGTCGGCCTACGCCTACTATAGCGTCGGCGATTACGACGACTGCGTTGCCTCGGCCCAGCGCTACATCACGCTGCACCCGGGCAGCCCGGACGCCGCCTATGCGCAATATCTGATCGCCGCCTCCTATTTCGACGAGATCCCCGACATCACGCGCGATCAGGCGCGCACCGAAAAGGCGCTCGCTGCGCTCGACGAAGTGATCCGCAAATATCCGGCGAGCGAATACGCCAACAGCGCCAAGCAGAAGGTCGAGGTCGCGCGCGACCAGCTCGCCGGCAAGGAAATGCAGATCGGGCGCTATTACCTGCGCAAGAAGGAATACACCGGCGCCATCAACCGCTTCAAAGTCGTGGTCACGAAGTATCAGACCACGCGCGAGGTCGAGGAGGCGCTCGAGCGCCTGACCGAAGCCTATATGGCGCTCGGCATCACCAGCGAGGCGCAGACCGCGGCGGCGGTGCTCGGGCACAATTTCCCCGACAGCGAGTGGTACCAGCACGCCTATGCGCTGGTGAAATCGGGCGGGGTCGAGCCGTCCGAGAACAAAGGTTCCTGGATCAGCCGGGCTTTCAGCAATTTCAAGAAGACGATCATGGGCTGACCCGCCGTTCCGGCGAATGCTCGATCCACAGCGTCATGGCCGGCCTTGTGCCGGCCATCCACGTCTTTAATGATGGTGGACTTGGTAGTCTCGGATTCGGCCGATCAGTCCGTCATTCCGGGGCGCGGCCCAACGGGTCCGGCCAAAGGCCAGCCCGATGGCAAACTCCGGCCGCGAGCCCGGAATCCATAACCCCGGCGCTGCGGAGTATGGATTCCGGGCCCGCGAGCTTCGCTCGCGTCCCGGAATGACAGAAGAAAATTGGTCGTGCGGATTGAGATGTAGCTGCTCGGCATGGCGCCGGGCATGACGGGCTCCATAGGATTTGGCCGCTGCCCATGCTCTCCCGACTTTCGATCCTCGACATCGTCCTGATCGACCGGCTCGACATCGATTTCACGCAAGGCCTTGCCGTGCTCACCGGCGAAACCGGCGCCGGCAAGTCGATCCTGCTCGATGCCTTCGCGCTCGCCTTGGGCGCACGCGGCGATCAGACGCTGGTGCGCGAAGGGGCGGAGCAGGGTCAGGTCACCGCCGTGTTCGAGGTCGCGCGCGATCATTCGGCGCGCGACCTGCTCAAGGCCCAAAATTTGGCCAACGACATCGCCGCCGAGGACGAGCTGATCCTGCGCCGCGTGCAGTTCGCCGACGGCCGCACCCGCGCCCTGGTCAACGATCAGCCGGTGAGCGTGCAGGTGATGAAGCAGTTGGGCGAGGCGCTGGTCGAGATCCACGGCCAGCACGACGAGCGCGCCTTGGTCGACGCCGGCACGCATCGCCGGCTGCTCGACGCCAGCGGCGGCTTGGAAGCGCAAGCCGCGCGCGTCGCTGCGCTGTGGCAGGCCTGGCGCGCGGCGCAGGCCGATGCCGACGCGCACAGCGCCGAGGTCGCGCGCGCCCGGCGCGAAAGCGATTGGCTGCGCCACGCCGTCGACGAGCTCGAAAAGCTCGGCCCCCAGGCCGGCGAGGAAACTCTGTTGGCCGGGCGGCGCAGCGCCATGATGCAGGCCGAGAAAGTGGCGGAAGATTTGCGCGACGCCTACGAGGTGATCGCCGGCGCCAATTCCAGCGTGCCGGCGCTTGCCGGCGTCATCCGCCGGCTGGAGCGGCGCACCGCGCAGGCGCCGGCCCTGATCGAGCCGGCGGTGAAGTCGCTCGATGCCACGCTCAGCGCGCTGGAGGAGACGCGCGGCCACCTCGAAGCGGCGCTGCGCGCGGCCGATTACGACCCGGCCGAGCTCGAGCGCATCGAGGAGCGCCTGTTCGGCTTGCGCGCCGCCTCGCGCAAATACAACGTGCCGGTCGACGAGCTGGCGGCGCTCGCCGCGCGCTACAAATCCGACCTCGCGCTGATCGACGCCGGCGAGGAGCGGCTGAAGCAACTGGCGCAGGCGGCGCAGGCGGCCGAGGCGGATTATCGCGCCGCCGCCGAGGCGCTGTCGAAAGCGCGCGACAAGGCGGCGGCCGCGCTCGACAAGGCGGTCAACGGCGAGCTCAAGCCGCTCAAGCTCGAGCGCGCCAAGTTTTCCACGCAGATCGATGCCGCCGAACCCGGCCCCAACGGCCTCGACCGCATCGAATTCTGGGTGCAGACCAATCCGGGCACGCGGCCCGGCCCGCTGATGAAGGTCGCCTCCGGCGGCGAGCTGGCGCGCTTCCTGCTGGCGCTCAAGGTGGTGCTGGCCGACCGCGGCTCGGCGCCGACGCTGGTGTTCGACGAGATCGACACCGGCGTGGGCGGCGCGGTGGCCGACGCGATCGGCGTGCGCCTCGCCAAGCTCGCACGCGGCGTGCAGGTTTTGGCGGTGACGCATGCGCCGCAGGTGGCGGCGCGCGCCGACCGGCACTATCTCATCAGCAAGGACGCGCTGGAGAAGGGCAGGCGGGTCGCCACCCGCGTCACCGAGGTGACCGCCGAGAGGCGGCGCGAGGAGATCGCCCGCATGCTGGCCGGCGCCGAGATCACCAACGAGGCGCGCGCCGCCGCCGAGCGGCTGATCAAGCAGGCGAGTTAGGAAACGGGTGTCGTGCCCCGCGAAGGCGGGGCACCCAGGAATCACGGTCGTCAGTGTTTACTGGATTGCCCGCTTGCGCGGGCAATGACAGAAAGGGGCGCCGCGCCCCGGAATGACGAAGAATAACATGGCCGCGAAAGATCCAACTAAAATCGACCCCGCCAAGCTGACCGGGGCGCAGGCCAAGGGCGAGCTGAAACGCTTGGCCTACGAGATCGCGCTCAACGACAAGCGCTACTACCAGGAGGACGCGCCGAAGATCACCGACGCGGCCTACGACGCGCTGCGCGAGCGCAACAAGGCGATCGAGGCGCGCTTCCCGCACCTGATCCGCTCCGACTCGCCGTCGAAGCGCGTCGGCGCCGCGCCCACCGGCCGCTTCAAGAAAGTCCGCCACGCCGTGCCGATGCTGTCGCTCGACAACGCCATGTCGGACGCGGACGTGACCGACTTCGTCGCCCGCATCCGCCGCTTCCTCAAATTGAGCGAGGACGAGAAGATCACCTTCAGCGCCGAGCCGAAGATCGACGGCCTGTCGATGTCGCTGCGCTACGAAGACGGCGCGCTCGTCACCGCCGCCACGCGCGGCGACGGCGCCGAGGGCGAGGACGTCACCGCCAATATCCGCACGCTCGAGGACGTGCCGAAAAAGCTCAAAGGTCGGCACGTTCCGGCCGTCTGCGAGGTGCGCGGCGAGGTCTACATGACCAAGCACGCCTTCCTCGAGCTGAACGAGCGGCAGAAGCAGGCGGGCGGGCAGATCTTCGCCAATCCGCGTAATTCGGCCGCCGGCTCGCTGCGCCAGAAAGACCCCGCAATCACCGCCTCGCGTCCGCTCGGTTTCTTCGCCTATGCCTGGGGCGAGATGAGCGAGATGCCGGCCGACACCCAGTCCGGCATGATCAGGTGGTTCGAGACCTGCGGTTTCAAGACCAACCCGCTCACCAAGACCTGCCACTCGCTCGACGAGCTCATCGCCTTCCACCGGGCCATCGAGGAGCGGCGAGCCAAGCTCGATTACGACATCGACGGCGTCGTCTACAAGGTCGACCGCATCGACTGGCAGGAGCGGCTCGGTTTCGTCTCGCGTAGCCCACGCTGGGCGGTGGCGCACAAGTTTCCGGCCGAGCGCGCCATCACGGTGCTCAAGGACATCGAGATCCAGGTCGGCCGCACCGGCGCCTTCACGCCGGTCGGCAAGCTCGAGCCGGTCGGGGTCGGCGGCGTCATCGTGCAGAACGTCACGCTGCACAACGAGGACTATATCAGGGGCATCGGCGGCGACGGCGAGCCGCTGCGCGAGGGCCGCGACATCCGCATCGGCGACACGGTGATCGTGCAGCGCGCGGGCGACGTGATCCCGCAGGTCGTGGACGTGGTGATCGACAAGCGGCCCAAGAGCGCCAGGCCCTATCATTTCCCGACCAAATGCCCGTGCCCGCTGCACACCGAGGTGGTGCGGGAGGTGACCGCGACCGGCGAGGAGGGCGCGCGGGCGCGCTGCACCGGCGAATTCGCCTGTCCGTTCCAGCGGATCCAGCATTTGATGCTGTTCTGCTCGCGCCGCGCCTTCGACATCGAAGGCCTGGGCGAGAAGCAGATCGAGTTCTTCTTCGACAAGGAATGGGTGCGCGAGCCGGCCGATATCTTCACGCTCGAGCGCAAGCACAAGAAGGAGCTGCTCGAAGAGGAAGGTTACGGCGAAACCTCGGTAAAGAACCTGTTCGACGCCATCGACGCAAGACGCGAAATCTCGCTCGACCGCTTCATCTACGCGCTCGGCATCCGCCACGTCGGCGAAACCACGGCGTTGGCGCTGGCGCGCGGCTATGGCTCCTGGGATGCCTTCCACGATGCTTGTCTGAAGATCGCCAAAGGCCACGAGGAAGCCGCCGCCGAAATGGACGCCCTCGACCAGATCGGCGAGACGGTCATCGAGGCGGTGAAGGAATACTTCGGCGAGAGCCACAATCGCGGCATCGTCGAGCGGCTCGTCAGGCAGGTAGCGATCCTCGACGCCGAAAGGCCGAAGAAAGACACCGCGATCGCCGGCAAGACCGTGGTGTTTACCGGCGCGCTGGAGAAGATGACGCGCGAGGAGGCGAAAGCGCAGGCCGAGCGGCTGGGCGCCAAGGCGGCCGGCTCGGTGTCTAAGAAGACCGACTACGTCGTCGCCGGCCCCGGCGCGGGCTCGAAGCTGGCCGAGGCCAAGAAGCTCGGCATCGCGGTTCTCACCGAGGACGAGTGGCTGAAGCTGATTTCTTGAGCGGCGCGACGCGCGCCAAATACGCACCGCTGTCGTCCCCCGCGCAGGCGGGGGACCCAGCAAACACAGAGAGCGCAGTGATTACTGGCTTGCCCGCTTTCGCGGGCAATGACACCACGAGTGCGGCACGCGCCGTGTTCGATCACACCGGCCTGGTCGCCTGCTCCAGCCACGTGCGCGTCGCCGCATCGACCAGCGGCGCAATCACCTCGCGCACGCGCGCGTGGTAGGCATCGAGCCAGTGCCGCTCCTTCGCGCTCAGCATCGCGGCGTCGATCAGCCGGCGGTCGATCGGCGCCAGCGTCAGCGTCTCAAATGCATTGAGCGGCTTCTCGGCGCCGGCAGGCTCGGGCGCCGCGATCACCAGCACCAGGTTCTCGGTGCGAATGCCGTAGGCCGCGGTCTTGTAGTAGCCCGGCTCGTTCGACAGGATCATGCCGCGGCGGAGCGCGACGGTGCCGAGCTTGGAGATGCGCGCCGGCCCCTCGTGCACCGACAGGTAGCTGCCGACGCCGTGGCCGGTGCCGTGATCGAAATCGAGCCCGGCCTCCCACAGCGCTGTGCGCGCCAGCGTGTCGAGCTGCGCGCCCGAGGTGTTCTCCGGGAACAGCGCGGTGGCGATGGCGATATGGCCCTTGAGCACGCGCGTAAAGCGGTCGCGCATCTCCGCGTTGGCTGAGCCGACCACCACCG
>Ga0335081_10018176_pt1 | contig 11370 bp, 6 predicted proteins | sample Lox_Sample_35_FD_206713 | JGI IMG/M metagenome (GOLD analysis project Ga0335081, IMG submission 206713) | Soil microbial communities from Loxahatchee National Wildlife Refuge, Florida, United States - Lox_Sample_3.5 | ecosystem: Environmental > Terrestrial > Soil > Wetlands | place: USA: Florida... | reverse complement strand
GACGTACTGGATAGTTCCCCTGGTGTCGGTAATGATGATGGTTTCGGCGCACTGCTCGATGGCGGCCACTAGGCGTTTTCTCTCCACTTCCGCCTGCTTGCGTTCGGTGATGTCCTGGACGGCACCAATCACCCGCTCGGGTCGGCCGTCCCTATCGAAAAGGATCTCAGCATGCTCGAACAGCGTCCGCTCGCCGCCGTCTTTCCTCAAAATGCGGTGTTCGATGGCGTAAGCGTGCCGTCGGGCTAACGCTTCGGCAAAGGCCTCCCTGACGGCTAATCGATCGTCAGGGTGCACGTGACTCACAAAAAGCTTGTTGGTTACGTCGATAGCGCCTGGCTCGTAACCGAAGATTCGGTAGGTCTCGTCGGACCAGCGTAGCAAGTTTTCGTCCGAACCCTCGCGATTAGAAATCTCCATTTCCCAGGCGCCCAGGTGCGCGATCTGTTCCGCATGAGCCAGCACGCGCCGACTCTCTGACAGCGCTTCCACCGCCCGCTTGCGCTCAGTGATGTCGATGAAGGTCGCCTCAATCACGGCCGCCTCGGCGGTGTTCCCACCATTGAGGGTCATATTGGCGAGGGCCACGACGGGGATTCCATCCTTCCGCCGCAGATAAAGCTCGATGCCGGTTAGCAGGCGTTCCTTTTTGAGACGTGTGATGAGGCTGTGCCGGCCTTCGGGCTGGGACCAGAAATCCCATAGCTGCCTTTGAAGGAGCTCGTCGCGGGAGGCGCATCCCAGCATACGTGCGCACGCCTCGTTGGCATCCACGATGTGGCCGTCGCCGATGGTCCGGAGCACTGCCGCCAGGTTGCGCTCAAAGAGCAACCGGTACCGCCGCTCCGAAGCTCGTAGCGCCTCCTCCGTCCGTTTGCGCTCGGTAATGTCGCGTGCGATGCTCGAAGCTCCGATCACCTTGCCTGCCGCGTTTAGGATGGGAGAGACGGTGACGGAGACATCGACCGTGGTCCCATCTTTTCTGAGCCTCACAGTCTCCAAGCGCTCAATGCGGCCTTCACTCCTCACCGCTTGCATGATGTCCAGCATCTCCAAGGAACGGTCCGGAGGGGCAATGATGGAAATTGACTGCCCTATCATCTCGTCAGGTCTGAAACCGTAGAGTTGCTGCGCGCCATGGTTCCAACTGGTGATGATGCCTTCCAGCGTTTTACCGATGATGGCGTCATCGGTGGACTCCACGATAGCGGCCAACTCCGACTGCGTTTCCTGCGCGCGCTTGCGCTCAGTGATATCGAGGAAAGCACCGACGCAGCCGCGGACGTGGCCTGCGGCGTCTCGCAAGGGACTGGCGTACCCGAATATGCTCATCTGCCTGCCGCTCGGCAGAAGGACGTCCAGTTCCGCGCCCTTCACGTCTGCGCCGCTGGCGGCGGCCTGCTGCATCGGCAACTCCTCGGCGGCCAGCACGCGCCCATCGCGCGAGAACAGCCGCCGTGAAACCTGCTCTCCGGGCCAGGGGCTGGCAGACACGTTTTCCCCTTCGCCGGCCTCGTACATCTCGTTGGCCGTGGGGTTTCCGACAATCTCGCGGCACTGGGGGTCGTGAGCTACAAAGATCCCCACCGGCGCTACGCTCATCAGCTTCTCCACTTCCTCGGCACGCTGACGCAGCGCCTCCTGGGTGTTCCGCTGTTCGGTAATATCGGTGTTGCTGCCGAACCACCGCGCGACCTTGCCATCGCGATTAAACAAGGGCACCGCGCGGGTGAGAAAGGGCCGGAAGATGCCGTCCGCGCCTCGCAGCGGGAAAACCATAGCGAGGGGCTGCGCGCTCGCTATCGAGGCTCGCCAGCGTTTCAAGACTTCCGGTAATTCCTCAGGGTCGTGGACAGATTGCCAGCCCCAGCCTTTCATCTCGTCGGGCGTGGTTCCCGTGTAGTCGTACCAGCGCTGGTTGTACCAGAAGATCCAGCCGTCCGGATTCGCCATCCAGCACAACTGCGGGATCGCATTGGCCAGCGTGCGAAACTGCGCTTCGCTTTCGCGCAGTTGTTCCTCCGCCCGCTTGCGCTCAATCCCGTAGCGCAATACGCGCGTCAGGGCGGTTCCGGATATAGCGCCTTTCACCAGGTAGTCCTGCGCTCCGGCGCGGACTGCCTGCATGCCCACTTCTTCGTCGTTTAAGCCGGTCAAAACGATGATCGGCGTTTCCGAAAAGTTTGAGTGAATCTGGCAAAAGGTGTCGAGTCCGTGGCTATCAGGCAGGCTGAGGTCCAGCAGCACGGCGTCCGGAGGCCGCGCGGCGAGTCGCTTGAGCGCCGCCGATAAGCGATCGACACGATCCACGACGAATCCATCCGCGCCCGCTTCTTCGAGCATGTCGAAGATTAACCGCGCATCGCCGGGATTGTCCTCGATAAGTAGAATTCTTGTTTCCATAAGAGTATCAAGAGTCGAAAGTCGAAAGTTGAAAGTCGAAAGCTAAAACCTCCTCTTTTCTCGACCTTTACCTTCGATTCTTGACTCCTTTCCGGTGCTAAGATAGCCCAAGGCAACGATTCACAGAGTTGGCAGTTTGGCAACGCAGCCATGCCTTAGTCCTCGCCGTTTACCGGATCTCCAAGGGGTTTCCCTCCGACAACGCTTCGGGCTGACCTCACAGCTTCGGAGGGCCGTATTATCTGTCCCGACCAACATCGCCGAGGGTCTAAACGCCAAAGCAACCAGGAATACGCGAGATTCCTGAATATTGCTGAGGGCTCGCTGGTAGAGACCGAATACCTTCTCATGGTCAGCAGGGACCTCGGGTACGTAGCCCAAGATGCAGCAAAGACGGCGTTGAACGAACTGTCGGAGATAGCGCGCATGCTGAACGCTCTTCGAAAAGCAGTCGAGAGTCGACAGTCGAGAGTCAAACGTTGAAGGCCTCTGAACTCTCGATTTTTGTCAGTCTTCACTTTCGACTTTCGACTTTCAACTTTCGACTTCTGCCCGACACCTGTTCCCTCTTCCCTACCTCGGCGGCAACCTCACAATGCTCACCCAGAAGTCCTCGATCGATTTCACCACCGCAACGAACCTCTCCAGATCCACCGGCTTCGACACATAGCAGTTGGCGTGGAGGTTGTAACTTTTCAGGATGTCTTCTTCGGCGCCGGAGCTGGTGAGAATCACCACCGGGATGCGCCTCAAGTCCGGATCGGACTTGATTTCTGCCAGCACTTCCCGGCCATCCTTTTTGGGCAGGTTGAGATCAAGAAAAATGAGGTCGGGCCGCACGGCGTTCGCGTAACGGCCTTGCCGTCGCAGGAAAGCCAGCGCCTCCTCGCCATCCGCCACCGCGAACAGATTGTTGAGTAACTTCGCTTCCTTCATCGCCTCCTGAGCCAGGCGTACGTCGCCCAGGTTGTCCTCTACCAGCAGGATTTCAATGGGCCGCAGGACCTTATTGATGTCCGTCATGGTTCTCCTTTTTACCAAGTCGAAAGTTGAGAGCCGAAAGGGCGGGGCTTCAGCCCCGCCGTTCGAGCGCCATCCGCGTGATTTTCCGAGTCCTGCGACCTGCACAGATTGCGGTCCAATCTGTGCGGGTCGCAGGACGAGCAAAAGCATAGGAACCGCATTCCCGGCGGGGCTGAAGCCCCGCCCTTCCACCGGCGTTCAAACGTGGTGAGAAGTGCGGGCTGAAATGAAGACGAAGCGGGATTCTTCGCTTCGCTCAGAATCACAAGCTGGCCGACTACCCGTCCGCCTTGACTTTCGCCTCATCCCCCAACGTGAAATAAAACGTCGCACCCTTGCCGGGCTGGGACTCCACCCAGATTCGGCCTCCGTGCCGCTCCACGATTTTCTTGGCGATTGCCAGGCCGATGCCGGTGCCCGGATATTCCGCTGCCGTATGCAGGCGCTGGAAGACCTGAAAGATCCTCGCGGAGTGTCGACCGTCGATTCCTATTCCGCAGTCGCGCACGGAAAAGCGCCACTCGCCGTCCGCTCTCTGGGCGGCTACGTGAACGCGAGGTGGAGCGGCGCCGTGAAACTTAAGCGCGTTGCCGACCAGATTCTGAAAGAGTTGGCGTAGTTGGGCCGCGTCGGCCTGCACGGTGGGCAAAGCATCGTGGGTCACGACGGCGCCTGTCTCCTCAACCGCCACCTTCAAATTCAGCAGGGCCTCTTCCAGGACGGCTTCACAATCCGCGGGGGCAAATCCTTTGCCGCGCGTGCCGACGCGCGAGTAGGCGAGCAGGTCGTTGATGAGAGCTTGCATCCGACGCGCGCCGTCCACGGCATACCCGACGAATTCGTCCGCCTCGGCATCGAGCTTGCCGCGGTAACGTTTGGCCAGAAGCTGGGTAAAGCTCCCCACCATGCGCAGCGGCTCCTGGAGATCATGTGAGGCGACATAAGCGAACTGCTCGAGGTCCGCATTGGAGCGGGCCAGTTCCACCGCCTTCTGGGCCAGCGCTTCCTCCGCCCGCTTGCGCTCGGAGATGTCCTGGACCGTGCCCCGGAGCCTGGTAATCTGCCCGTTGACGTCACGCTGGGCCTCGCCGCGGGCGGTCATCCACCTGGTGCTCCCATCCGTGCGAACCGCCTCGAGGTCGAGCTCGTAGGGCGTTCCATTCTGTGCCGCCTCTCCCAGCGCGGCCTCCAGGCGCGTCCAGCTCTCGGGAGTGAAGAGTTGCGCCGACTGGCTGACGCTGGGCGGCAGCAACTTCGATTCAAGGCCGAAGATGCGATAAATCTCCTCCGACCACGTCACAATGTCCGGTCCCGGCTCCCACGACCAACTGCCCAGACCGGCGATGCGCTGCGCCTCTTGCAGCTCGGCGGCAGTGCGGCGCAAAGCTTCCTCCGTCCGCTTGCGCTCGGTGATCACGTCGAATACCGCGACAAAGTACTCCTTTTCCGGACTGTAGGCCGAGATCGAAAACCACAGCCCCAACGCCGCGACGAAGATCTCGAACTTCTCCGGCTTTCCGCTCGAGGCTACCCTGGCATAGGTCTCCAAGAGCGCCGGATCAGCCTCCCGAATCCCGGGGATGACCTCCGTCACTCTCTTGCCGACGACATCCTTCAGGCCGGTCAAAGTCTCGAAAGCGTGGTTGACGGACAGGTAGATGAAGTCGAGGCCCTTGCTCTCCCCGCCGACCATGCGGCAATACGCAAGGCCCTCGCTCATGTGCTCAAACAGCTCGTGGTATTGCAATTCGGTTCTTCGCGCCAGCTCTTCGGCCCGTCGTACCGCTTCCTCCGCCCGCTTGCGTTCGGTGATGTCGCGCGCGATGCTGGAAGCTCCGATGATCTTGCCTGCCGCGTTTCGAATGGGAGAGACGGTGACGGAAATATCGACCCTGGTCCCGTCCTTTTTGAGTCGCACTGTCTCGTAGTGCTCAACCCTCCTTTCCTCCCTCACCCTACGGAGAAAGTCCTTCATCTCGTCGGCACGCTCGGGAGGCATAACCATAGAAATCGGTTGGCCTATCGCCTCTTTGGAGGTGAAGCCGTAGAGCCGCTCCGCGCCTTTATTCCAGCTCGTGATGACCCCTTCCAAGGTCTTTCCTACAATGGCGGCGTCGGACGACTCGACAATGGCTGCCAACTGCGACCGTGCTTCCTCCGCCCGCTTGCGCTCCGCCAACTCGTCCCGCAACCGCCGGTTCACATCGGCCAATTCCGCGGTGCGCTTCGTCACGCGATCCTCGAGCTGGTCGCGCGCCTCCTGGATCGCTGCCTCCGCATGCCGGCTGGCGCCGAAACCCTGTCCAATCAGGAAAAGCGCTGCAGTGACCAGGACAATCGCCAGCGTGCTGCCGGCGAGGATGGTCATTTTTGCCATGGTGCTGGCGCGTTGCGCCTGGTCCTCCCGTTCCCGGAGCAGACCCTGCTCAGTGGCTTCCATCTGGCCCATCACGCTGAGGATTCGGTCGCTGAGTTGCTTTCCTTCGCCGTTCATGATGGCCCCTTGAGCCGCCGTGAAACCAAGGCTGCGCCGCAGTTCGATGCGTTTGCTCAACAGTGCCAGCCGCTCGGCGATGAGCGGCGCCAGCGCATCCAGGCGATGCTGCTGCACGGCGTTGTCCGCCGTAAGATGGCGCAAGTCACGGAGCGCGCGGTTCGCATTTCGCGAGCCGTCTTGGCAGGGCCCCAGGTAATCCTCCTGGCCGGTGATCATGTACCCGCGTCCGCTGTCTTCGGCATCCGTGACGGTGGAAAGGAGCATGCTCAACCTGGCGAGTACCTGGTGAGTGTGCTCCACCAGGGCGGATTCCTGGCGCAGCCTTACGACGGTGATATATGACACCACCGCAATGGCGATCAGGCAGGCGAGCAGGAAGGCGAAGGCAATTCGTACCTTACGCTCGGTGGAGAGCAGGAGGCCCTGCTTATGTTGCCGTGCCCGTTCCGTTTCCGCGCGATGCAGCGCCTCACTGATCACGCTGATCAGGGTGCCGGCCAGCGCCAAAGCGATCCACTTGACGTTGTCGGAGGGACTGGACACGCCCCAACTATGTACCGGCGGCAGGATGAGATAGACCGTAACCAGCGTGGCGAGCGTCGTCGACACGAGGCCCGGAACGAGTCCACCGAAGTACGCGCTGAAGATGATCGGAATGATGAACACGATGACGGGCGTATTGGTGCTGGCCTCGGGCCCCAGGGCTTCGATCACTACGAGCAAAGCCGCCATGGTCACCAGTGCCACGCCATAGGCTAACCACAACGGCCGGCCGCTACCGAAGGCTGGGTGTCCAGGCCGCCCTTCGGGGGGGGCTGGCGCGGCCGCGGTGTCTGCCTCGCCTCTGGGAAGCGTGCCAGTCAACGGGATCAGTTTCATCAGCAGGGTGGCGGTAGTCACGGAGAGCACCGCCGTAACCGCCTTGATGACCCCCGAGAGCCAGTAATCGGCGTGCCAGAGCGTCCAGATGCTCATGCCATGAGTCAGCCCGCAGGAGACGATGAAGGCGCTGAAACACCAGAAAATCCAGGTGAAAGGCAGGTCGCGGCGTTGGCGGACGAGGTAGATCAGCGTGAAAGGAATGGACAGGAACGCGGCGAAGATGATCGCGTCCGACAACGCATGTAGCCAGATCAGCCTCGGATTCCAGAGATAGCAGAACCCGTGCGGCATGAAACCGTCAGGCGATAGAAGATAGTTCAGCCAGCCCATTCTCGCGTGCCTCCCTTTGGGCGCCTGCGCGCTCCGTGTCTTCCGTCAATTCGCCACTGAAAAGCCCGGGCCGGCCTCGGCGGTGGCTCTTATGGCCACGATCGCTCCATTCGGCGCACCCTGCCGGTCGATGATCGGCGCCACCCTCCCCTCGACGGGAACGCTGCCGCCGGCCGGAGTCGTGAGAGTCCCGCTCAAACGAACCATGGCCGGTTTGGTGGCCGGCTGCCCGCGGGCCTGCCGGGCTGCCTCAATCAACTCATCAGCCAGCACTTCCCGGCCGTCTTGGAAGCGCAGCAAGGCCGAGAGCTGAAGGCCAGACGCCTCGCCGCGCTTCCGACCGGTGAGCGCGTCAGCCTGCGAATTCGTAGACACGACTCGGAGATTCTCGTCAGCTACGATTACGGCCTCGCTGACGCACCGGAGAGTGGCGTCCAGCCGCGCTTGGCAGCGCTTCAATTGCCGCTCCCTCTGCGAGCGGTAGAGGGCCATCTCTACGGTGCTGCGAAGGGTACGCTCGTCAAAGGGCTTCACGAGGTAGCCAAAAGGCTCCGTGATCTTCGCCCGCCGCAGCGTTTCCTCGTCGGTGTAAGCGGTGAGGTAGAGAGGAGGGACATCGAGCAGGTCCCGAATCTGCTCCGCCGCCTCGATGCCGTCCATATCGCCTCGCAGGCGTATATCCATCAGCACGAGGTCGGGATGAAAATCCGCCACCTTCTTCAACGCATCGTGCCCGGTCGCAGCCGTCGCGGGGACGGAGTAACCCATGCCGATCAGCCGCTGCTGCAGGTCCATCGCCACAATGCTTTCGTCTTCCACCACCAAAATCGTTCCCTTAGTCACCGTGTTTTTCCTCCAGTTTTCGGTTTTCGGTTCTCGGTTCTCGGTTCTCAGTCGTCGGTTCTCAGCTGCCGCCCAGGCGCAGGTTTGCATCTGCCCTGAAGTCGTCAGTTGCCTTAAGACTGACAACTGAGAACTGACAATTGAAGACCGGTATTTAAAAGGGGAGACTCAGAGAGACAACTTGGCCGGTTACGCTCAACTACGCGCGCGTTGACCGGAGAGAATCCTGGGGATAGGAATCGCTCGCACCTATACTATATGGTGACGGTCACTTAGTTGTCAAGCAAAATCTTTCGCCCTGATTCGGCGGGTGGCTGAACCGTGGCTAGCGGCTGGCGAAAACGTGTTCCTGATACTGGCCACTGGCCACTAGCCACTAGCCACTGGTCACTAGCCACTGCTCCGGAAGATGTCGCGCTTTTGGTGCCAACTAGAATATAATCCCTTTTCACTGGAGTCTTGGCTTGCGATACCTCATTTTGAGCGACATTCACTCGAACGCTGAGGCTCTGGAGAAGTGCCTCCAGACGGCCCAGGGCCGGTACGATGAAGCCCTTTGCTTGGGCGACCTCGTCGGCTATGGGCCCGACCCGAATTCCGTCATCGACCGCATCCGCGAGATCGCCCGGGTGGTGCTCCGTGGCAATCACGATAAAGCGTGCTGCGGTCTCACCGATGCCGAAGACTTCAATCCCCTGGCGCGCCTGGCCACCCGATGGACGCGTCAGGAATTGACGCCGGAGCACACCCAGTTCCTGCGCGATCTGCCTTCCGGTCCCGTCGATCTGGAAGATTTTGTGTTGGTCCACGGTTCGCCCCGGGACGAGGATGAGTATCTACTTGACGCGCGGGCCGCGCTGGAAGCCCTGCGCCATCAACGCACTCAGGCGGTACTTTTCGGCCATACCCACTATCAGGGAGGATTCCTGCTCAATGCGAACAGGCAACTCGAGGTGATCCACAACTTTGCCGAAGGCGACGGTGACCCGCAGACCCTGTCCCTCGAAGACGGCAGCCGCTACCTGCTCAATCCTGGATCCGTGGGCCAGCCACGCGACGGAGACTGGCGGGCCGCCTTTGCCATTCTCGACTCCGACCAGCGCCGCATCGAGTATTACCGCGCGTCGTACGACCTGCCGGCGACGCAGGCCAAGATGCACGACGCCGGCCTGCCCGAACCCCTGATCAAGCGGCTGGAAATTGGACGGTGAAGACGGTGGTCGGTTCGCGGTAGGCGGTTATCGGTTGTCAGTTATCGTTTGTCGGCAGTCGGTTATCGGTAGCCGGTGGTGGCACTTCGACGACCGGCTACCTACTACGGATAACCGACTACCGTCTTCAAAACCCCACATACTCCGGCGTGATGGTGGGTGGCGCCTGATTCCAATCCACCGGCATGTGTTCGAAGGCCACCTGCACGGTGCGGGTCTGGCCCGGTTTGAGTGGTAGTGTCTTCGGGGTGATAGGGTGCGTCGTCTCGCGGAGGACCACCTGCTCGAGCGTATCGTGAAACTCGAGCTTCAGGTCCAGGCGACGAACCGTCCTGGCGCCATTATTGGTCACTCGCGCGTTCAGGTAGGTGATCGTGTTGCCAAGAAAATTCTCGGCGGCTGTCACACGAGGGTCCGAAGTCGTGATCTGGCTTAGGTAGGCTTTCTCTTCCGCGCTCATCATGGGTGCCGTAGCGGCGGAACGCGAGACATTATGACGCAGCAGCGCCAACCCGCCGACGATGACCGCGAGCACCGCCACGGCAATGGCAATCAGAACGGGAGTGGAACGATCGTCTGTGGTCGTCACTGGGAGTTTCACTCCGCCGGCATTTCCACCGCCTGGCCGGTCCGAATCGATTCCTTGGCGGCGTCGAGGATTTCCACCACACTCACATTCAACGGCCCGGCCAGCGGGTTCTCGATCGGCCTGTCGTGGCGGATGCAATCAACAAAGTAAGCGATGGGGCTGCTGGTTTCGTGCGCCGGCCGAGCGAGGGGCACCGGCCGGCCATCGAGCCCTTCCGCTGCCTCCGCCGACTTCGCCGGACGATAGAGCAGAGCGTCGTTGGTGGCCAGCAGGCTCCCCTGAGGACCGAACACCTGCACCTGGCCCATGCTGTAAGGCCAGTCCCACGAGGCTTCGAGAATCGCCACCGCGTCGGGATATTCGAGCACGATGGTGGCGTCGTCGTCCACCCGGTTGTGTTGCTCTCGCTTGAGCCTCTGGGCGAACGCAAAGACGCGGGCGGGCCGCCCCTTCAGCCACAATACCCACTCGGCGCCATAGCAGCCGAAATCGATCAGCGCGCCGCCGCCGTTCTTCGCCGGGTCGTAGAGCCAGTCGCCGAAGTACTTGGAAACCCCGATTTCCTTCGGGCCCTGATGACCCTGCTCCACAATGATCTTCTGGATAGGGCCGAGTTCGTGCGCCGTGACGGCGCGGTGATAGAGTTCGTGGCTGGGCGCCACCCAGACGTTCCAGTAGTTCACCATGAGCTTGATATTCGCGGCGCGCGCCAGCCTCTCCATTTCTTTAGCGTCAGCGGTGGTCGAGGCTAGGGGCTTTTCCGTAGAGTAGTTGATATGCCGCTTGGCACACTCGCGCAGGATCTCGAGATGGCGGTCGTTTTCAGTGGTCACGATCACGCCTTCCGGCCGGGCCTCGTCGAGCATCTGCACGTAGTCGCTATAGAATTTCACCGTGGCGGGAACCTGCTTTCGCGCCCTTTCCACCAACTCCGGGTGCGGGTCGGCAATGGCCACCAGGTCCGCCAGCGGCTCCTTGGCGATGTCCTGGAGGATCCCCCAGACGTGATCGTGGTCCAGGCCGACGATCGCCAGGCGGGTCCTCGCCGCCTGCGGGTGAGCACTCGCGGCTACCAGCAGGGCCAAAGCCGAGAACAAAAGAAGTCTTTTGAGCATGGTCTCGGAACCTCTCGGCAGAACCGGTCATTCTACTACGAGCCCTCACCCGCCGCGGGGTTTTGTTCTACGCAGAGCGACATATCTTGTCGGCAACTGAAAGCCTTTTCACGGCGGCGGAGGCGGCAGCGCAATCCTAGTCGAGCGGCATAGCGCGGAGAGCAGCGTCGAAGGGTTCGGCCTGGTAGGACCAGCTATCGAGCTGAATGCCAAGGTGGTTGGTGCCGACGGCCACTATCAACTGTGTGGGAAAGTCCGGGGCGACAACGGGCCGTAGCGGGCCTGGATCTGCTCGGGAAGGCTGATCGGGAGCATCGCGACCAGTCCGGCTCAACCGACGGGGGCCACCAGCGGCTTCGGTTCCACCGGCGGCAGTTGACGCGCCTTGATCTCGGACTGGAATCCCACTCGATTGTGGCTGCCGTCACAGAACGGCTTGTTCTCGGAATGCCCGCATCGGCACAGGCTGATGGCCGT
>Ga0335081_10018175_pt1 | contig 11370 bp, 9 predicted proteins | sample Lox_Sample_35_FD_206713 | JGI IMG/M metagenome (GOLD analysis project Ga0335081, IMG submission 206713) | Soil microbial communities from Loxahatchee National Wildlife Refuge, Florida, United States - Lox_Sample_3.5 | ecosystem: Environmental > Terrestrial > Soil > Wetlands | place: USA: Florida... | reverse complement strand
GCTCCCGAACTCCACGAGGAACGCGTCTCCGATGGTCTTCACCTCCCTCCCACCGTGCTTTTGGAAGTGTGGCCTGACGAGGGCGCGGTGCTCCTCGAGGAGCTTCATCGCGAGCGCCTCATCTTTCTGGGTGAGGGCAGCGTATCCAACGATGTCCGTGAACATGATTGCGGCGAGTCTGCGTTCGTAATCCAACGAAGGCCTCTGGCGGATGGAGGCTCATTCAAAAACCGTACGCAGGGCCTCGTTCGCCAGAGCGAGCCTTGCAGTCTCACCTCGACGCGGCGTGCGAACCAGCGGCCCCACATGACGACTTTCTGGCTGGCGCCGTTGCGAACAAAGGTTATTAGGCCAACAAAATTCGGGCACTTTCCGAAGTGTCTGTCTTGAGCGAGCAAGAGAGAAGCAGCTCCATCTTCCCGGTGAAGACCACCGGAGGTCAGGAGAAGACCGTAGCCACCTTCGTGGCCAACAGGGCGATGCAGAAGAAGAAGCCAATCTACTCGGTGCTAGCCCTTGACACCTGGAAGGGGTACGTCCTTTTCGAGGCACCCAACAGCCAGGTCGTCGACGAGAGCATTCAGGGGTTCAAGCACGTGAGGAGCAAGATCCCAGGCATGATGCAGTATTCAGACATCGAGAAGTACTTGGTCACCAAGTCAATGGTCGCCGAGCTGAACGAGGGGGACACGGTGGAGATAGTCGCGGGCCCGTTCAAGACCATGAGAGCAAAAATAACGAGGGTGGAGAAGGAGAAGCAGGAAGTTGTAGTCACCCTGCTCGACACCGCATTCGCCATGCCCATCACCATAGACGCGAGCTTCACCAAGCTGGTAGAACGGGCGAAGCCCGAGCAGCCGAAGTGATTGGCAATGGGTGAAAAGCAGATCATCAACGTCCTGGTAACCGGCGGGGAAGCGAGCGCTGGTCCTCCTCTTGGCCCGGCCCTCGGTCCACTCGGCGTGAACGTCCTGGGCATCGTCAACGAGATCAACAAGCAGACGGGGGATTTCAAGGGAATGAGGGTCCCGGTGAAGGTCGAGGTCGACAAGGAAACCAAGCAGTTCACGATCTCCGTGGGCACTCCGACCACTTCTGCCCTGATAGCAAAGGAGTCCGGAATACCCAAGGGGTCCGCAAAGCCAAACGTGGATCTGGTCGGGGATCTGACGATGGACAAGGTGATCAGCATCGCCAGGAGCAAGATAGCCGGCTCCTACGCAGCGAGCATAAAGTCAGCCGCCAAGGAGGTGGTCGGGAGCTGCGTCAGCATGGGGGTCAAGGTAGAGGGGAAGGACGCTAGGGAGTTCATGAAAGAGATAGACGCCGGAAAGTGGGACTCAAAGTTCCAGTAGCTGCTGCTACCTCTTTCTTACAACAGCGTACAGGTGGGCTCTGGTCCCATCCTCCTCATGGACGAGCTCCTCCCAGAGCTTCACAATCCTGTAGCCGCCCAGAGCCGTCCGGAACTCCCTCTCCCCGAAGAAGTGGTGAACTATCCCCTTCTCCTCTCCTTTGGTGAAGACGTACGTTTTCGCCTCGAGTCTCCTTCCCGTCCCGAGTCTGGAGTCTTTGTCGGAGACCACGACGAACAGAGCCGCACCACCCTTCCTGACGACCCTTCTTGCCTCGTCGAAATTGCGCCCTACGTCTCCCGACAACCCATGATGCATGACATTCGTGCAGACAAGACCATCGAAATACCCGTCAGGGAACGGGAGGTGCTCCAGCTCATGCCTGACCAGGGTCACATTCCTGAGCTTCTCCTGGTCAGCAATGCCACTCAAGATCTCGAGGGCCGTCTCCGATACGTCCAGAGCCACCACCTGAAACCCCGATTTGGCGAGGTAGATGGTGTGTCTCCCGCTGCCAGCCCCGATGTCGAGAATCCTCTTCATTTCGTTCGTTCGAAGATAGCTGGCGAAGTCAACGACTGCGGCGAGTGGCCGAGAAACGCCTCGCCATCTGCCGCTGCGCCACGCCAGCTCCCATGGGTGCTGACTGTGACCCAATAGCCGTCTCAACCCTCGATCTTCCCTGCCTTTGCCAAGTTGCGTGTGTCGCCAGGTCTAGCCGACACAACGCTTTTAACCGATGTTCCAAGGCTCGGCAAGGAATTCGTGAAGGGAGGATGCTCTCAAACCAGCAGCTCGCAGAGCTTGCCAAGAAGGGCAAGGAACAGGCCAAGGAGACCAAGTTCACCCAGTCTGTAGAAGTAATGATCAGCCTGAAGGAGGTCGATCCCAAGAAGACTGACCTCAACATAAACGAGATAGTCTACCTTCCCCACCCGACTTCGAAGCAGGCGAGGCTCTGCTTCATCGGGTCGGGCGACCTTGCCGTCAGGGCGAAGAACGCAAAGGCCAACCTTGTCATGGACCCCTCACAGCTCGAGAACTATGGCGGAAGCAAGCGGGACGCGAAGAAGCTGGCCCGGTCCTACGACTTCTTTCTCGCAGACACCTCGCTGATGCCCAGGATAGGCAAGGTGCTCGGTCAGGCTCTCGGTCCAAAGGGGAAGATCCCTACCCCTGTCCCGCCGAACTCTCCGATCGAAACGATGATCAACAGGATGCGAACGGCCGTCAGGGTCAGGAGCAGGGGCTCCCTCGGAGTCATGGCGAAGGTCGGGGACAGCAAGCTCACCGAGCCTGAGATAGCGGACAACATCGTGGCTGTGGTCAATGCCGTTTCAAAGAAGCTCCCGAACGGGGACAAGAACATCAGAACCGTGATGGTCAAGACGACAATGGGCAAACCGGCCAAGCAGGCGGTAGACTGAGATGAGCGAGACGGTCCAGGTCCAGAGGAAGCACAACCCCAAGAAGGCGCAGACGGTCGAGAGGGTCACGGAACTCGCAAGAAAGTACCCTGTGATAGCGGTCACCACCCTTTCGAAAGTGAGGTCGACCCAGCTCATGGCGGTCAGAAAGGCGCTGAGGGGGCACGCCGAGGTCTATGTCGTAAAGAACAAGTTGGCAATTCTGGGCCTAAAGGACGCCGGTATCAAGAACGCAGACCAGCTCCTCTCGCACCTTACCGGCCAGAACGCCCTGATCTTCTCAACCTACGACCCGTTCAAGCTCTTCCTCACGCTCGACAAGAACCACGTCTACCTCCACGCACGCGCTGGCGACAAGGCCCCCAACGACATCCTGGTCCCGGCTGGGAACACCAGCCTTCCGGCGGGACCCGTGCTCAGCGAGTTCAGGGAGGCGGGCATCTCGACGAAGATCGAAGGCGGGAGCATCTGGGTCAACAGGGACTCCGTGGCGCTGAAGAAAGGCGGGGAAGTCACGCCAAAGCTGGCCAGCCTGCTTTCGAAGCTAAACATCAAGCCGATTCGCGCTGGACTGACGATCGCGCTCGCCTATGAAGACGGCCTCATCTACGCGGGAGACCTCGTTGCCATAGACCTCGAGAAGTACAGGCAGAGCCTGGTCGACGCCTACAGCTCTGCAAGGGGGCTCTCGATACTCATCGGCTACGTAACGAAGGAGACTGCGCCAGAGATCATCGCGAAGGCCTATCGTGAAGCGGTGGCCGTGGCCGTGGAAGCGGGGTTCGTAACCAAGGAGTCGGCTCCCATGATCCTCGGGAGGGCAGAGGCAGAAGCGGCAGCGCTCACAGCCGAGGCTAAGAAGAAGGGCCTTACCGAATAGGGAAAGGAATTCTTCTTTCTAACCGAAAAGGCTTGCGAGGCCCTGTAGAGCCTCTTCTTCCTTCTTCTCCTCTTCCTTCGGCTTCTCTTCGGCCTTTGCAGCGGGTGCTCCCGGAACAGCAGCAGGAGCCGCGGGTGTGGCGGCCATCGTCGCTGCGTTCTTGAGAGCCTCGTCGATGTTGACTTCGCTGAGGGCAGAAGCGAGCGCCTTGATCTTCACTTCATCGGGGTTGACGCCCGTGGCCTTGACCACGCTGGTCAGGTTCTCCTCGTTGACGGGCTTACCCAGCTTGTGAAGCAGGAGGGCAGCGTAAACGTACTCCATGATATTTCGCAGGCAGGCGGCCTCTGTTCCGTATATAACTGTTTGAACCGAAAGCTCCCCGGACTAGCCCTCTCTTCTGTTCATTACCCTGTACTCAGTCTGGAATCCGAGCTTCCCGTAGAGGGACCAGGCGACCTCGTTCTTCTGGTTGACCATCAGGCCCGTCTGTGTGAAACCCCTGTCCCTGCTCACCTTCAGCGCATGCCTCATGAGCGCCTCCCCCACTCCTTTCCCCCTCTGCCCGGGCAGCACCTGGATGTCGTATATCCACCCAATCTTCATACCGCTGAAGGGCCTCTCGGAGACTCCGAACCAGACGTAACCTGCAAACCCGTCGCCTGCACCGACCTGGGCGACGTAGAATTCATTGCCGCCTCGGCTCAGCAGGGTGTCAAGCCGGTCACCGAAGGCCTCTTTGGCCCTCTGGGTGAACTTCAACTCGTCGTCGTCCAGCTCCGAGGGCAACTCCTCGATGGATAGCTTCTTGATCTGTGGAAGTTCGCTCTCCTTCGCTCTCCTTATGGTTATCTCACCGGCCAACCCAAGCAGGGGTCCTCGTCCCACATTTATCTACAGCAGATGAAGGACTCCGTAAAGCGAGTAGTCTCCCGTTGAATGACAAGAAGCAGGCCCTGAGAGCGAAGTTCTCAGCGGAGTACAAGCGCTACTACCTGGTCGACCTGTTCAATCGGGAGGGGTACGTCCGGAAGAAGTGCGAGAACTGCGGGAAGTTCTTCTGGACCCTCGATGCCGGGAGGAACAGGTGCGACGACCAGCCCTGCTCTCCGTACACCTTCATCGGCCGGCCCCCGACGTCCAAGAAGTTCAGCTACGTCGAGGCCTGGAAGGCGGTCGAGTCTTTCTTCGCCAAGAACGGTCACGCCATCGTAAAGCGGTATCCGGTGGTCAGCAGGTGGAGGCCCGACCTCTACTTCACCGTGGCTTCGATCATAGACTTCCAGAGGGTCGAGGGAGGCAAGGTCGTCTTCGAGCTTCCGACCAACCCGCTTGTGGTGCCTCAGATGTGCCTGCGGTTCAACGATGTCCCCACAGTGGGCGTCAACGGCAAGCACGGCACGTCATTCTGCATGATAGGCCAGACTGCACTTGCCAACAGAGAGGGCTACTGGAAGGACAGAACCATAGACCTTGACTTCCAGTTGCTCACGAGGAGCTTCGGCATCGCAAAGGAGGAGATCACCTTTGACGAAGATGTCTGGATGGGATACGGGGCCTTCGGCTACTCCCTGCAGTACAACGTCCGCGGCCTGGAGACCGGAAACGCGGTCTTCACCGCCTTCGAGGGGACCCCCGAGAAGTACGTCCCTCTGAAAGAAGGAGTGGTCGACATGGGCGCGGGCCTGGAGCGCTTCACCTGGCTCTCTCAAGGCACGCCCACAGCCTACGACGCCTACTTCACGCCCGTCCTGAGGAAGATGAAGGAGGAGAACAGTATCGAGTACGACGAGGCACTGTTCCAGCGGTACGCGGCCCTTGCGGGAGACATCAACCTGGACGAGTACGCCAACCTCGAAGAGGCCAGGGTCAGGATCGCGAGGGCCCTAGGCACAGAAGTCTCATCCCTCACCAGGCAGTTCGGAGCTCTTGAAGCGATGTATGCCGTTGCAGACCATACGAGAAGCCTGCTGTTCGCCATCGCAGACGGCATGCTGCCGAGCAACTCGGGGGGAGGCTACAACCTCAGGATGATCTACAGGAGGGCGAGGAACTTCATAGGCTACTACCGCTTCAAGCTGGACATCCCGACCCTGGTGTCCTGGCACATAGAGCAGCTGAAGGGGATGTACCCGGAGCTGGAGGAGCATCGCTCGGACGTGACGGAGGTCCTGAAGGTCGAAGAGTCGAGGTTCACTTCATCGGCAGAGAGGGTATCGAAGCTAGTCTCCACGATTTCGTCGGAGGGGAGGCAGCTTTCTGTGGACGACATGATCAAGCTCTACGACTCCGACGGGGTCACGCCCGAGCAGCTCATCGAAGCCGGCGCAAGGGTCACTCTCCCGGAGGGTTTCTACGAGAAGGTCCAGGCGAGGCACCTGACAAGGAAGGTGGAGGAGCCGGCGCCGGAGTTCGACACCCGAGGGATCCAGGCCACGAAGCTCTGGTACTACGAGGAGGGCGCACCGCTGGAATTCACAGCGAAGGTGCAGAGGGTCCTCGACGGCAATTTCGTCGTCCTGAACAGGACTGTGTTCTACCCGCGCGGCGGAGGACAGGAGCCCGACGGGGGGACCATCGCTGGTGCGAGGGTTGTGGACATCGAGAAGTACGGAGACGTCGTCATCCACAGGGTCGAGGGAAAGGCTCCGAAGGTGGGGGCCCTGGTGAAGTGCCACGTCGATGCGAGGAGGAGGAGAAGAGTGACGCAGATCCACACCGCCACCCACATCATCAACGGCTCTTCCAGGCAGGTCCTTGGCCCCTGGGTCTGGCAACACTCTGCATTCAAGGAGGAGGACTACGGCAGGATAGACATCACACACTTCGCGCACCTCACCGAGGCTGAGGTCCAGAAGATCGAGGACCTCGCCAACGAGATTGTGCGGAAGGATCTCCGTGTGAAGAACACCTTAATGCCGAGGCAGGTTGCAGAGAAGAGGTACGGGTTCAGGCTCTACCAGGGCGGGGTCGTCGCCGGGAAGCTCGTCCGCGTGGTGGACATAGGGGGTTGGGACATAGAGGCCTGCGGCGGCACCCACACAAAGACCACCGGGGAGGTCGGCCTGATCAAGATAACGAAGGCCGAGCGCGTCCAGGACGGTGTCGAGAGGCTGGAGTTCGTGGCCGGAGAGGCGGCCATCGAGTACATGCACAGGATGGACTCGGAGCTACAGGAGCTGTCGATTGCGCTCGGCACCCAGAGGGAGAACCTGCCGAAAGTTGCCAGGACCCTCCTGAACGAATTGGAGGCATCGCGCGCACGAGAGAAGAGCTTGGGTCAGGCGATGGTCGAGATGTCCTCGGCTGGCATAGGCTCCTCCGCCAAGACCCTCAAGGGGGCAAAGCTTTACGTCGCCAAGAATCCTCCCATAGGCGAGGAGCAGATTATTGCTCAGGGCCAGAAGAGCGTCTCGTCAGAACCGTCGCTGATTTACCTGGCTCTGTACTCCGCAGGCAGATCCGCTCGGATCGTGTGCTTCATAGGCGCTTCTGCGAAGCAGGCGGGATACTCCGCCGCTGACATCGTCCGAAAGCTGGCGCCCGTCCTGGGAGGTTCGGGGGGAGGGTCGCCCGTCTTTGCCCAGGGTGGCGGTCCGCTTGTCGACAAGATAGACGAAGCCGCATCGCTGGCCGAGAGTCTCGAGCCTGCGGCACAGAGTTGAGCCGCATGTCGTCCAGAGAAAAGTACTGGCTGAAGGTGTGGAACGACAGGCGCGTCTTCGAGCCGGACCCTGTCGCGGGCAGGAAGAAGGTGTTCGTCACGGTCCCCTTCCCGTACATGAACGCAGCTGTCCACGTCGGGACCGCCTTCACTGCGGCCCGGGTGGAGTTCTACGCCCGCTTCAAGCGCCTCCAGGGGTACAACGTCCTGTTCCCCTGGGCTTGGCACTGGACCGGGAAGACCATCGTGGGAATGAGCCAGAGGCTCAAGCAGGGCGACCCTTCAGCCAGGAGGGCGTTCGCCGCCGACGGCGTCCCCGATGCCGAGGTCGAGAAGTTCGTCGAGCCCGAGTACCTGGCCTCATACTACACCAAGGTGAGCCGCCAGGTCATGAAGGACACTGGCTTCTCGATCGACTGGCGGCGGGAGTTCCGGACAGTCGACCCTGCCTTCAGGAAGTTCGTGGAGTGGCAGTACCTGCACCTGAGGGAGCTTGGGTACGTCGTCCAGGGGACTCACCCGGTAGTCTGGTGCCCCTTCGACATGAGCCCCACGGGTGACCACGACAGGATGGAGGGAGAGGGAGTCTCCCCCGAGGAGTTCAGCCTGATCAAGTTCCACCTGGGGGAGTTCGCGCTCGTGGCGGCCACCCTCCGCCCGGAGACAATCTACGGTGTCACGAACCTCTGGGTCAACCCAGACGCAGAATACAGCGAAGCCCGAGTGGACGGAGAGCTCTGGATAGTCAGCTCGGCGGCCCTAACCAAGATCGCCGAGCAGAAGCACGAGGTGGTCCCGGTCCGGACCTTCAGGGGCTCTGACCTCGTCGGAAGGTACGCAATGGCCCCGCTGACGGGCAAGTCCCTCCCCATCCTCCCCGGGAGGTTCGTAGACGATTCGCTTGCCTCCGGAGTAGTGTACAGCGTCCCCGCCCACGCCCCCTACGACCTCATGGCCCTGCGCGATATCCAGGAAGGAAGGACACCCGTGCCCCGGCAGATCAAGGAGATCGCGGACAAGCTGGCCCCAATCCCCATTCTGACAGTGAAGGGCTACTCCCAGATCCCGGCGGACGACGCCGTCAGGCGCCACGCAATCAGTGACTCGATGGACCCGAAACTTGACGCCGCGACAGAGGAGGTGTACAGCGCCGAGTTCCACACCGGAGTCCTCACCCACGCCTCCGGACCCTTGGCGGGCATGACGGTGGAAGGGGCGAAGGCCAAGGCTCTGGAGTTGATGGCGAAGACAGCCAGACTCGGCAAGATGTGGGAGCTACCCGAGAAGGTGGTCTGCCGCTGCTCCACCAGGTGCTACGTGAAGATCCTAGAGAACCAGTGGTTCCTGAACTACTCCAACCCGGCCTGGAAGGCAAAGGCGAAGCTGGTGGTGGAGAGGGCGGCCGTCTACCCCGAAGAGGCGCGGCAGTGGTTCAACTCCACCATCGAATGGCTCAACGACTGGCCCTGCGCTCGGCGCTCCGGTATGGGGACGAAGCTCCCCTGGGACAAAGACTGGATTGTGGAGACGCTGAGCGACTCCACAATCTACATGGCATACTACAACATCAGCAAGTTCGTCAACCTGGAGAAGATAGGCCCAGACAACCTGACGGTCGGGGCCCTTGACTACATCCTGCTGGGAAAGGGGAACCCCGCCAACTTAGCCAAGGCAGCAAAAATGACGGAAAAGCGTCTGAGGGAAATCAGGGGGGAGTTCGCTTATTGGTACCCGGTTGACCTGCGCAACTCCGCGAAGGAGCTGATACCAAACCACCTGACCTTCTACGCCTTTCACCACGCAGCCCTCTTCCCCGAGAGGGACTGGCCTCGAGGGTTCGGCATCAATGGGATGATCCTTGTCGAAGGGAAGAAGATGAGCAAGACGAAGGGGAACTTCGTCACATGGAAGAACGCCCTGGAGAAGTACGGCGCAGACGGGTTCAGGCTCGGCCTAGCGCTGACCGCAGACGGCATGGACGACGCAGACTGGAGGGACCGGACGGCTCAGGACGCGAAGTCCAAGGCTGAGTCGGTCATCCCCTTCGTGAGGAAGACGCTGAAGTCAGCCACAACCCGGGCGGACGACGAGCTCGACGCCTGGTTGACCTCCTCCCTTCACAGAAGGATAGTCACGGCCACTGAGGCGATGGAGGAGATGAAGATACGCCGTGCCTCAGCCACCATCTTCCTCGACACATGGAACGACATCAGGTACTACCTCCACAGAACCAAGAGCCCGAGTAAGCAGACCCTCGCCGACGTCTTCGGTGCCTGGGTCAGGATGATGTCCCCCTTCACTCCGTTCATGGCCGAAGACCTCAACCACGAGCTCGGCGGGAAGGGGCTCGTCTGCCAGGCTGACTGGCCGTCCCCCAAGGACTTCCCGCTGGACGAGGAAGCGGAGCTTGCGGAGTACATCATCAACCGGGTGATCGAGGACGGCCGCAACGTCCTGAACGTCGTCAAGGGCCCGAGGGCGAAGCTCAACGTATACGTCTGCTCAGACTCGGCAAGAAGCTACTTCTTCGAACTGGCCACGGCCAAGAGGAAGAAAGAGAACGTCGGTCATGTGGTGAAGAGGTTCGCATCCCTGAAGATTCAACCTGACAGGGTGTTCAGGCTCGGATTCGAAATCGGCGAGGAGACGCTCTCGAAGTTACTTGCCCACAGGGGGCTGGACGAGTTTGGGATACTCTCCAAGGGGTCGGAGTTCATGTCCGGCGAGCTTGGAATCGAGGTTGCAGTCCAGAAGGCTGGGATGAGGCAAATCCACGACCCGGCCAACAAAGCGAAGGATGCGCTGCCGACCAAGCCCGGGTTCTTCCTGGAGTAGGCTCCCCAGCAAAAGAGGGTGGCAGGGGCAGAGAGCCCCTTCATCCGCCGATGAGATACAGCCCAGTCCCACAGACCGGGCACACTCCCTTCGTGGCGTGCCTTCCATTCTTCATTGTGACGCTCTGTGGGTCCTTGATTTCGCGCTTCGTCCTGCATTTCATGCAGAAGGCCTGTACCAAGACACCTCTTCCGAGCTACTCCCCTCTCTTTAAACTACCGTTCGAACACACTCAACGGGAACAGCCCCTCAATCAGTGTTCAAATACGCCCGTCGAAGCCTCGGCAAGAGCGGATGTCCTCGGAAGATACGACTCTCAAGACCGTCGCGAAGACGAGGATGTCTGACGAGTACTCCGACTCCGAGCTCTACGCCCGGCTGTCCAAGACGGTGAGTCCAGACAGCCCATTCCGGAAGGTCCTGGAAGATCTCTCGGCCACCGAGCAACGGCACTTCGAGTTCTGGAGCAAGTACGTCCCGGGCCAGCATCCGAAGCTCGCGAGGCTCAAGCTCTACTGGGTCCTCTTCCTGAGGAGGTTCTTCGGGCTCACCTTCGCCACAAGGTACCTCGACAGGCACGAAGGGAACGTCGTTCAGGAGTACCAGGGGCTCTCCCGGTTGATTCCAGAGGCCGACAGCGCAGCCTACGCTGCAATGGTGGCCGACGAGAGGGAGCACGAGAAGGCTTTCGCAATGAAGGTAGAGAGCTCCGCTGTCCGCTACATCTCGTTCGTCGTCCTCGGTCTGGCCGACGCCCTGGTCGAGATATCGGGCATCCACGCCGGGTGGCTGGGACTCTTCGAAAAGACCGAGATCGCGGGCCTCGCAGGCGTGGTGGCGGGAGGGGCCGCGTCGCTGGCGATGGCTTCGGCCGCCTTCGCTCAGGCCAAGCAGGGGTTCAGCGGCTCGGCCAGGTTGAGTGCTGTCTACACCGGAGTGTCGTACTTCGTCACCGCAATCATCCTTGCCACGCCGTACTTCCTCACCTCAAGCATGATCCTCGCCCTCGGCACGTCGCTGGGCCTCGCCGTGGTGATACTCGCGATTACGACCTGGTACAGCATAGTGATACAGCAGAAGCCCTTCCTCAGGGACTTCCTCGAAATCCTCGCGATCCTGTTCGGGACAACCATTCTAGTCTTCCTCCTGGGCACGTTCGTGAGCTCAGAATTTCCGGGCATCAAGGGCGCCCTGGTAGTCTCCCCGTGG
>Ga0335081_10018174_pt1 | contig 11371 bp, 5 predicted proteins | sample Lox_Sample_35_FD_206713 | JGI IMG/M metagenome (GOLD analysis project Ga0335081, IMG submission 206713) | Soil microbial communities from Loxahatchee National Wildlife Refuge, Florida, United States - Lox_Sample_3.5 | ecosystem: Environmental > Terrestrial > Soil > Wetlands | place: USA: Florida... | reverse complement strand
CACTTGAACCTATCAACGACTACTTGATCTGCTTCGCAAAAGAGAAGGCGCGCGTCAAAATCAGGCCGGTCTTCACAGACAAACTAAACACTGGGTCCGTGATGTCGTACTACAACAAGGTCGAAATGCCAGATGGCTCAATTCACAATCTGAGCGATTACGACGAGAAAGATCTAGACGAACTCCACGGCTCAGGGGGCCGGATATTCGGCTGAAACCATTATTTTTCTGATCGAAGCCAGGGCCGACTTTCTGCAGGGCATCTCCATCCCCCGCGACGAACCGAGCGACGACCGCAAGGACGAGGGCTATCGCGGCTTCCTGCGTTACGCGTGCAAGATGGCCACTGGCTCCGGCAAGACCACGGTCATGGGGATGCTCGCCGCCTGGAGCATCCTGAATAAGGTGAACGACCGCAGCGACGGCCGGTTCTCGGATGTAGCCCTCGTCGTGTGCCCGAACGTCACCATTCGCAACCGCCTTACCGAGCTGGACCCCGGGCGGGGTGAAGCCAGCATCTACCGTACTCGCGACTTGGTTCCCTCGCACCTGATGCCCTCGCTCACGCAGGGGAGGGTTCTGGTGACCAACTGGCACGTCTTTGAGCCCCAAGGCGTGCAGACGGGCGGGGTGAGCGCCAAGGTGAACAAGGCCGGCATCCCGGTGCGGACTCGGGAGACGATCAACATCGGGCCGAAAACCACGACGGCTCGGGGATCACGTTATTTGACCCCGGGGGACCTTGAGAGACAGGTTGCGGCCGGCCTGCTGACCGTGCTGGAAGAGCAGCGAGACCGCGACGGCAGCCTCAAGAAGGTGATGGTGGAGTCCACACGCTTACGTCGAGAGCGACACGTCACTCATCAACCGCGTGCTGGGCCAAGAAGTGGGTAGCAAGCAGAACATCCTGGTTCTTAATGACGAAGCCCACCATGCCTACCGAATCCGGCGCGAGGAGCCGGATGCCGCCGAGGTCGAGGAGTTTGGCGAGGAGGAGGAAGCGGAGGAATTCTTCCAGGAAGCCACGGTCTGGATCGACGGGCTGGATCGCATCCACAAGCATCGCGGAATCAACTTCTGTGTGGATCTTTCGGCGACGCCTTATTTTTTGGGACGCGTGGGCCAGGAAACGAACAAGCCTTTTCCATGGGTCGTGAGCGATTTCGGGCTCGTGGACGCCATCGAGTCCGGCCTGGTCAAGATTCCACAAATGCCCGTGCGCGACGCCACGGGTGCGGCAATTCCGAGCTACTTCAACATCTGGAACTGGATTCTGCCCAAACTCACACCCGCAGAACGAGGAGGCACCAAGGGCAGCCCGAAAGCAGAAGCCATCCTCAAATGGGCGGATCACCCCATCGCCATTCTGGGAGGCCTTTGGGAAAAGGAGTCGGAGGAGTGGCGTCAGGCCGGAAGCGAACCGCGACCACCGGTGTTCATCCTCGTCTGTAAAAACACGAAAATCGCCAAGGTGGTCTACGAGTGGCTCGCCGAGGACGAATCGCCTCTCGGCATTCCACCGGCCAACATCGCGGGCTTTCGCAATCGGAACGGAAAGATCAACACGATTCGTGTGGACTCGAAGGTGGTACACGAAACCGACACGGGCGAAGCAAAGAGCGACGAGTCCCGCTGGATGCGATTCATTCTTGACACAGTCGGCAAGACGGATTGGACACGCGACCGCCAGGGGCGCCCCGTTTACCCCGAAGGCTTCGAACCGTTGGCGACGAAGCTGGGGCGCCCTCTTCATCCGCCGGGGAGAGATGTCCGTTGCATCGTGAGCGTGGGAATGCTTACGGAGGGTTGGGACTGTACCACCGTGACCCACATCATCGGCATCAGGCCGTTCATGTCGCAGTTGCTCTGCGAGCAGGTTGTGGGGCGTGGGCTGCGGCGGGCAAGCTACGAATTGGGGCCAGGCGGCAAGTTCACTGAAGAAGTGTCTCGGGTGTTCGGCGTGCCGTTCGAGGTGATTCCCTTCAAGGCGAACCCGCAGGGTCCCCGGAAGCCCCGGGAGAAACGGTACCACGTGCATGCTCTTCCGGCCAAAGCGGACTACGAGATTCAGTTCCCCCGCGTGGACGGGTACACGCAGGCGATTCGCAACCGGGTGACCATGGACTGGGCCAGTGCTCCGCCGCTGGTCTTGCTGCCCGACAGCATACCTCCCGAAGTCGACATGAAGGGCTTGAGCGTGAACAACGCCGGAAGGCAATCCCTCAGTGGCCCCGGCCGGGTAACCGCGGCAACCCTGGCGGAGTTCCGTGCCAAACGGAGGCTGCAGGAGTTGGTCTTCGAGTTCGCGCGCACGCTCACCAAAGATTACGTGGCGCAGCCGCAATGCCAGGCTCCAGCCCATGTGTTGTTTCCTCAGGTAGTCAGAATCGTGCAGCGCTATCTCGCGGACAAGGTCCACGTTCACCCGCCCGCCGATATCAAGGATTTGTTCCTGGCTCCCTACTACGGATGGCTGGTGGAGATCCTTTTGGAGGGAATCCGACCGGACACTTCGCAGGGCGAGTCGGCGGAAGTACCCCGGTACGAGGCTAACCGCGGAGCGGGCTCCACTGCGGAAGTCGATTTCTGGACCAGCCGGGAGCCCCGCGAGGCGCTACACAGCCACGTGAATTACGTTGTTCCTGACACTCAAAAGTGGGAGCAGTCCGCCGCATACTTCATCGACAACCACCCGGCAACCAGCGCATTCGTAAAGAACGCCGGGCTCGGCTTCGCCATTCCCTACCTCTACAACGGGCAGATGCACGACTATATGCCGGATTTCATTGTCCGGCTCAAGACGAACCCGCCGGTCCACTTGGTTCTTGAAACCAAGGGGTTCGATCCGCGAGAGGACGTAAAGCGTGCCGCCGCCGAGCGCTGGGTGTCGGCGGTGAATGCGGACGGAGCCTACGGCAAGTGGCGATACGGCCTGGCGAAACGGCCGACGGAAGTGAATCAGCTCATCACGAATGCGGTCAGTTCCAGGCTTGGCGACTCTCCCCAGGGACGCCAGCCGTCGTCGTCTGAATAGCGAGGCTACGGCAGACCTGTTTCCCACGTCCGGGGTTCCCGACCCCTTCCGCCAGCCGCAACTCCAAAATCCCGCCGAAAAAAGGTATCACTCACTCCGAGGGCACGCGCAGGAATCGGAGTTCTAGCCGTAGGCAGAGCCGGGTATCGGTCCGCAAGATATTCTTATTGACATCTATCATCTGGTACAGTACAATTCTCTAGGCTCGCTTCGGATCGGTAAGCCGGCGTTCGGGACCCGGGGTTCGGGGTTCGAGAAGATAAAGTGGGGCTCGGGGTCGGACAAGAATGCGCGCCACCGGCTTGGGGGACCAGAATTCACAGAAGCAACGCTCCGCCGTGCGGGCAGTCCTCAGAACCTGAACCTGTCGCCCAAAACGGACCGACGGTTGGAGCGAAGAAAGCAGGGAGTGCGCATGAGAGATGCCAATAGCCGGGACGCGGGCCTCGCGAACCCAAAAGCCGGGAACTCGGGACTCGTGGTGCGGGACTCGTGAAGACCAAAGGGGACTCACAGTTCGCAGCCGAAAGTGAGACGAAGAAGGGTATTTGCGGATGGCCAGATTCGCTTTCGACTGTAACGAGTCGAGACAACCGTGGGTTAAACGGCTGAACATACAAGGCTTAAACGAAATGGAATCGGTATCTCTCGTGTTTTCTATAGGATGAGACATTTTGGAGCGATCGAAATATTCAGCGACGGGCCTTTTATTATGTTGAGGATAGGTGCTGGTTGTGCGGAAAAACTCACTCGTTGATTTCTTCTGCCGATTGCTGAATTGGGAAGGGAAACTTGGGAGCTCGAAGTGGAAACTCAAAAATGGAAAAATCGAAAAGTCGAAACCGAGCCACAAAACCCGTAGTCTAGTACATCGTTCGATTAGTTCCCTGTGTTATTCCTTTAGCCCCGAAGGGGCGAAATAGAGTAGCCCAGGGCGTGAGCCCTGGGGAAAGGCCCCCTCACCCGCCCTTCCGCGCACCCTCTCCCCCTAGGGGAGAGGGAAGGGGTAAGGGGGACTTGGTCTGACCCAGGGCTGACGCCTTGGGCTACTTTATTTCGCCCCTCCGGGGCTAAGTACACTCAAAGTCTCGGGCGATCACGAAATACAAGGGACTAATCGAACGATGTAACTAGCGGGGAGAAACGAAGCCAATCGAAGCCACGGGCATCAAGGCGCACATTATCAGTAACTTGCGAGGAAATCGACACGAACGAAGCCACTATGATTAACTGCTTTACGGTCAGTGAGTTATGCGGATTTTGAGGCTGAATTTCGGCAAGTTAGTACCAGTGAAGGATTCCTCTATATTGCCGATTCACGGTTACCGATTTATTTTCAATATGATGAGCGATATGACAGTCGACAGTAGAACTTGGCCAGGAGATCCTCGCGCTCCAGCCGGGCGAAACCATAAGCACACTACGGGCGTCGCGCAGGGAGGGGTTTTGCTGAGAGTCGAGTTTCGAGACACAGCGCCAAACCTAACCACTGAGCAGAATTATCGTCTAATTGGGCAGGCAGTTGGGGAACGCAACTTTCTTGCAGAAGGTCAGAGGCGCTATGTGGGGATGGAATTGGCTTGAACACTTCACTCAGGACTTGCGTTACGGCGTGCGGACCATGCTGCGCAGCCCGGGTCTGACGATCGTTGCGGTTCTTTCGCTGGCGCTCGGCATCGGCGCCAACACCGCCATCTTCAGCTTGATGGATGCGGTGATGCTCAGGGCGTTGCCGGTGGAGCAACCCGGTAGGCTCGTTCTGTTCGGCGATGGGAGGGCGGCCGGGTCTACCGACGACTTTCCAGACTCGACCACGCGACTCTTCTCGTATCCGTTTTATCGAGAAGTGCAGAAGGAGAACGAGGTTTTTGCCGGCGTCGCTGCCATTCTGAGCATACCGTTTGGCACCCACGGCACGGTGGGAGAAAGCGGCGGCATCGAACAAATGAATACCGAGCTAGTCTCCGGCACTTACTTTTCCGTGCTGGGTGTGAACCCGGTGCTGGGCCGTACGCTCACAGACGCTGACGACCAAACGGCAGGGGGCCATCCCGTGGCGGTAGCCAGCTACTCCTGGTGGAAGCGGAGGTTCGGGCGCGATCCTTCCATCCTCGGCAAGAAGCTGACCATCGGGTCCACCGTTTACACCGTGATTGGCGTGACTCCGGCGGAGTTCTTTGGCACCACGGTAGGTCAATCGCCCGATCTGTGGATTCCATTGTCGATGGAGAAGCAAGTTTCACCGGGGTGGAACGGCCTGGATAACAAGTTTTTCCAATCGTTGTACATTATCGCCCGTCTCAAAGGCGGAACAAGCGTTGAGCAGGCGGGCGCTAACGTTAACGTGCTCTTCAAGCAGGCCCTTCACGAGTACGCGGGTCCGGAGCCCTCGAAGGAACATCTTGACGACATCCAGCGCGCCCGCATCGATTTGACTTCGGTGGCTCGGGGGCTGTCACGCCTTCGCCGTCAGTTCTCCGAGCCTTTGGAAATCCTGATGGTTGTGGTCGGGCTGGTGCTTCTAATTGCCTGCGCCAACATTGCCAATTTGTTGTTTGCGCGCTCCACGACACGGTATCGCGAAATCGCCGTACGGCAGGCGCTGGGCGCCCGGCGATCGCGGCTGATGCGGCAACTGCTCACCGAGAGCCTGCTACTGGCACTTGTCGGCGGCGGGCTTGGAATCGCGTTCGCTTCCTGGGCCAACCACTTGCTTCTGGCGATGATATCCGGCGGTCCTGATCCCCTTCCCCTTGACGTAGCGATCGACGCCCGCTTGCTGGTGTTCACGCTCGCGGTATCGCTCGTGACCGCGCTCCTTTTCGGAACGGCCCCGGCGCTTCGTGCTACCCGCTTGACGCTCACGAGTTCGCTCAAAGAGGGGAGGGGTCCGGCAGGCGCCGCGGCCCGCAGTCCGCTGGCGAGAGCCCTGGTCGTTTCGCAGGTTGCCTTCTCCCTGGTGTTGCTGGTGGGCGCCGGCCTCTTTCTCCGCAGCCTCGTCAACCTGACCCACGTGGATACGGGCTTCAACCAGGAGAACGTTCTACGCTTGCAAATCGATGCTAGCTCGGTAGGCTATAAAGAGGACGCCCGCCTGGCGGCACTCTACCAGCAGATCGAACAGCATGTCGCCGCGCTTCCCGGCGTGCGCGCTGCCAGCATTTCCTTCTTCACCTTCAGAGACGGCGAGTGGACAAACGATGTTTCGGTGCAGGGGTACGCGCCTCCGGGGAACAAGCGGGAGGTGTCACACAACATCGTGGGTTCGGGCTACTTCGCTACCATGGGTATTCCGGTGCTGGTTGGGCGCACCTTCGGGCCGCAGGATACCGCCAGCTCGATGAAAGTCGCGGTGATCAATGAAACTATGGCCCGGCGGCTGTTCCCCGCCGGCTCACCCATTGGCCGCCACTTTGGCATTGGCGGTCCCGAACACGCCAACGACATCGAGGTGATCGGAGTAGTCAAAGACGCGAAATACGATAGCCTCAAAGAAGAGCCACAGCCGGCGGACTACATTCCTTACTCTCAACACGTTCAGTATCTCGGCGATTTCGAGGCGCGCTTTTCGGGTGACCCCATGTCCGTCATTCCGGCAGTGCGGCACGCTATCGCTGAGGTCGACCACAACCTGCCGGTTTCCGGTGTCACTACCCTGGCCGAACAAGTCAGCCGATCGGTGGCGAGCCAAAGGCTGGTGGCACGCCTCTCCGCCTTCTTCGGGCTGCTGGCGGTCTTCCTCGCCTGCATCGGGATCTACGGACTGATGTCCTACGCCGTCACGCGCCGGACCAGCGAGATCGGTATTCGCATGGCGCTGGGCGCGGGACGACGGAACGTGGTGTGGCTAGTGATGCGCGAGATCCTGGTGCTGGTGGCTCTGGGCATAGCTGTTGGGGTGCCCGTCACCTTCGCGGGCAATCGCCTGGTGTCGAGCCTGCTCTTCGGCCTGAGCCCAACCGATCCCACCACCATGCTGGCCGCGCCGATCATCATGCTGGCGGTGGCAGTGCTGGCGGGTTACCTCCCGGCGCGTCGGGCGTCGAAGGTGGATCCGATGGTCGCGTTGAGGTACGAGTAATGAAGTGCACGCCTCCCGGATTCCACCGGAGTATGCTACGCCATACGCCGCCATACGCTGCGATTCGCCATCGTGGCTACCCGATGAGCAGATTTTGGCTTACACTAATCTATGCCATGCTTCGTTCTCGGAGCAGGTCGAAAGCTCGTTCTCAAGTCCGCCCCCAGGACGGCGTGCCGTTATCTCTCTCTCTGCGTTCTCTGATCGCGGCGCTGGGTCTCCTCGGGTTGTTAGTGACTCCTGCCCGCGCCGCCGCTGCCCAGGCACCTGATCCGCAGCAGTTGTTCCAACAGGCGGCCGAGGCCCAGCAGCGTGGGGACCTGGCGGAGGCGGTGCGCAAGTATCGGCAACTTATCCGGCTTCATCCGGAGATCGTCGCGGCGCGCGCCAACCTGGGTACCGCCCTCGTCGCGCTGGGCCGTTTCGATGAGGCGATCGTCCAGTATCGTGCCGCCCTCGCGCAGGCTCCCGGCAACCGCGACCTCCGCCTCAATCTTGGCCTAGCCTACTACAAGCAGGGCGATTTCGCTCGCGCTGCCGGGGAGTTTGGCCCCATCCATGACGCCGAGCCAGGGGAAGTTCGGGTGGCGACGCTGCTCGGCGATTGTGAAGTGCGGCTGGAGCGCTACGACGACGTGATCTCCCTGGTGACGCCCCTCGAGCCTGCCAACCCCGATAACCTTGCTCTCGAGTGGCTGTTGGGGTTCTCGCTGATTCGCCTGGGCCGCGCCCAGGAGGGGTTGGAACGGGTGAAGAAGGTTACCGCGGACGGGCGCAGCGCCGAGGCGTTTATGCTGGCGGCGGAAGCCTACCTCAAGCTTGGGCAGTACGAAGAGGCGCACCGCAACGTCGATGCGGCAACGCGTCTGGACCCGCATCTGGCGGGCCTGCAGACCGTCACCGGCATGGTGCTGGAGTTCGGCGGAGATACCAAGGGCGCGGCGGCGGCGTTTCAGAAGGCGCTGGAAGCCAACCCCGATGATTTTGAAGCCCAAGTCCGCCTCGGCTCCATTCTCTACACGGACCGGGATCTGGACGCTGCCGCTCCGCATCTCCGTCGCGCCCTCGAGATACGGTCAAACTCGTCCCTGGCCCGTTACCAGTGGGCGCGGCTCGAATCCGCCCGGGGCAAAGTGGAGGACGCTGTCCGGGACCTGGAACAGGTGGAGCGGCAGGACCCGGAGTGGCTGGAGCCCCACGTCGATCTGGTGGCCCTGTACTTCCGCTTGAAGCGGCCCGCCGACGGCGCCCGCGAAAGGAAGATCGTCGACCAGATCCGCGCCGACGATCAGCAGCGTCAGTCGAAGTCGCGCATCATCAGCCCGATTCCTTGACGCGCAGCACGCGGTCGGCGGGCACGTCGGGAAGCGTCTGGACGAGGCCCGAGGGCCAGCGGATTTCGACCTTGGAGGCCTTTTCCTCTGCCGCCAGGCCGAAGTGTACGGGCCCGTGGCTGGACGATGCATAGCCGACGCTTGTAGTCATGTGGTTGGTCTGGGGGCCGGCGGCGGTCACCACCTTCACCACCGCGCCGATCCCGTCGCGGTTGCTCTTGGTTCCTTCCAGCGCCACGTCCAGCCAATGCCCGGCGCCCTCGGTCCGGTTCATCCAGATCTCGGGCTCCCGTCCCAAGGCGCTGACGACGACGTCGATTCTCCCGTCTCCGTCGAGATCGGCGAAAGCGCAGCCGCGATGCCGCGCCGGAGGAGAGGCGTTGAGACCGGCTTCTTCGGTGACGGCCTGCCATCGGCCGCTGGCGCCCAGGTTGCGAAAGACGGTGTTGTATTGGTCGATCGCCTGGCCGGGCTTGGGCAGGGCCTCCACGTGCCCTCGGGTCACGAACAGGTCCTTCCATCCATCGTTATCAAAGTCGTACAGCCCAGGTCCATAGCCGCTCATGGAGCGGCTGAGCTCCCGCATCCCGCTGGGAAAGGTAACCTCCTCGAAACCGCGCCCGGCCAGGTTCCGGAAAAGCGGGAAGGTCTGGTTCATCAGCGCCACCGTCACGATGTCCGGGTAGCCGTCGTTGTTGAAATCGCGAAAATCGAGACCCATCCCGGAAATGAAATCGCCGTCTTCCACCAGGGCCACGCCGGCCTCAAGTCCGACCTCCTCAAACTTCTGCCCGGTGTTGTGAAAGAGGAAATTGTAATAGCCGTCGTTGGTCACGAACAGGTCGGGTCGTCCGTCGAGGTCGTAGTCCGCGACGCCGACCCCCATTCCCTTGCCGACGTGGGAGCGAAGGCCCCACTTCTCCGACACGTCCTCGAAAGTTCCATCGCCCCGATTCAGGAACAACTGGTTGGGCTGTCCCTTGTAGAACCGCGGGCTGCAATAGTCGTAGGTATTCGCGAACCCGCAAAACGGCTCGGTTTTGTAGTCCCATTGCAGGTAGTTGAGCACAAACAGGTCGAGCAAACCATCGTTGTTGACGTCCACCCACGCGGCGGTGATGGTCCAGAGAGGGCCATACTCCGGGTCGATCGAGCGGTCCAGACCGGCCCGGGCGGTGACGTCGGTAAAAGTCCCGTCACCATTGTTGTGGTAGAGGGTGTTGCGATGTACGCCGGCGACAAACAGGTCGGGGTGTCCGTCGTTGTCGTAGTCGCCCACAGCAACGCCATTGTCGTACCCGGCACCAGCCAGTCCAGCCTCCTTGGTGACGTCGACGAACACTCCGTGGCCGTCATTGCGGAAGAGCCGGTTGGAGAACTTGGGATCGTCTTTTCTTAGGGTTGCGATATTTGCTCCGTTGGTGAAGAAAAGGTCGGGGCGCCCGTCCTGGTTGTAATCGAAAACCGCAACCCCGCCGGTCATGGTGGCGGGAGCATGGGGAGTGGAGAGGGTCTCGTCGACTTCCAGGCGGAAAGGCAATGATTCCAGCGCGAAGCGAATGCCCGGGGAGGACTTGACGGGGTCACTCGCCAAAGCGAGGGGCCAAGGCAGCAAGGAGCTTCCCAGTAATCCCAGCATCTCCCGCCTTCCCAATGTCCCGTACTTGGTGTTGGTGCTCACCGTTTTCCGTTTTCAGAACGCGTATTGCAAATTTGCGCGCTTCTTCGTACCGCGTCATTCCAGCGGACTGTCTTACTCAGCCCGGAGGAAGCTGCGGGCTAGCGGTTTCCGGCACCGGCTCCTGCTGAGGGTGTTGCAACTTGATCCGGTCCACGATGGCCTTCTCTCGCTTGCCGTCGTCCGGGCGCTTCAACCGGTAATACAACGCCACTAGAGCCACATGGGGCGGGAGCCAGTCGGGATCGCCCTGCACGGCCTTTTCGAAGTCCTTCAGAGCGGCTTCCAACTGCCCCTGCTCACGTTCCACACGCCCCAGGTCATAGTGGGCGAGTGGCGAGGCGGGCTTGATCGCCAGGGCACGATTCAAATGCAGCGCGGCGGCGTCAAGGTTGCGTTCCCGGTATAGGACTCCGCCGAAGCGCAACTGAGCCTCAAAGTCGTTCGGATCGGCTTCCACCGCCTTTTGCAACGCCGCCTCGGCGCCCTTCTCATCTCCGGCGAAATCCTGGATCATACCGCTCAGGGTGTAAAGGCCTGGCAAATGCGGGTTTAACGAGATAGCCTCGTCAGCGCGTCGGCGCGCCAGGTCAAAGCTCTCCATCCTCATATACGCTTCCGCGGCCAGCATGTCCGCCTCCGCGGTGTGTCCCCGCCGGGCGATTCTTTCGGCTTGCTCGAGAGCCTCCTTGGGACGGGTCGCGGCGATTAGCGCCTTCCCCAGAAGCCAAGGCAGGGCGGAATCATCGGGGTGCACTTCCTCGAGGGGTGTCAGAAGAGCGATGGCCTCGTCATCCCGGCCCAGGAGAAGATCACAGTCGGCCAGCAGCGTTGCGACTTTAAGGTCATCAGGCTCGTCCTGGTGCAGAGAGCTGAACTCCGCCGTTGCGTCAGGGACGTCTCCGTGACGGTAATGGGCGAGGGCCAGTGTGAGGCGAAGGTCGCGGTTTCCTGGCGCCAGGGCGAGTGCGGCACGATACTGGGCGATGGCCTCGTCGAGGCGGCCGAGAGAAGCCAGTGCGGCGCCGAGGTTGGCATGCGCCTCCATCATTTCCGGGCGGAGCCGGATCAGCTCCTCATACTTGCCTACGGCCAGGGCTGCATCCCCGCGCTGTTGGGCGGCGAAGGCATCCTGAAAGAGTTGGTTCGGATCAGGAGCCTGGGCGGAAAGAAACGATGAATTATGAATGACGAATGATGGGATAAGAAATGATGAATGATGAATGATGAATGATGAACAAGAA
>Ga0335081_10018173_pt1 | contig 11372 bp, 9 predicted proteins | sample Lox_Sample_35_FD_206713 | JGI IMG/M metagenome (GOLD analysis project Ga0335081, IMG submission 206713) | Soil microbial communities from Loxahatchee National Wildlife Refuge, Florida, United States - Lox_Sample_3.5 | ecosystem: Environmental > Terrestrial > Soil > Wetlands | place: USA: Florida... | reverse complement strand
GATCGAGCAGCGGTTGCGCGACCTGGGATATATGTGAGCGCCACTTCTATGGGGATATTGGAAGCGGTCCGGAAAATGCGCGAGAAGAGGATGGATTCAGGATTCCGCTTTGACCGGCCCTTGGTTTTGTTGCAGAGCGACGATTGGGGCCGGGTTGGAGTGCACGATGAGGAGGGCCGCGAGGAGCTTCGTTCGGCAGGGCTGGAAATTGGAGAGCGCGCTTACGATCTGTATTCGCTCGAAACTGCCGAGGACGTTGGCGCGTTGGCGGAGATGCTGGGATCGCTCGCAGATTCGGCGAGTCAATCCCCCTGCCTCGAAATGAATTTCGTCACGGCGAACGTGGACTTTGCGGCCAGTGTGGTGGAGAATCCCGGCCACATTGTCCTTAAATCGTTGGTTGAAGGGTTGCCGGGAAGATGGAGTCGCACCGGGCTCTACGAAGCTTATCGAGATGGGATAAAAAGCTGCGTCTTTGCTCCGTCTCTGCACGCAGCGACGCATTTCTGCCAGCAGGCCGCGTTGGAGACGCTGGCTGAGGACGGCGAGCGCGGCGACCTTCTCAGAAGACTATGGCGGGCGGAGACGCCGTACATATATTGGCGCATGCCATGGGTCGGATACGAATACTGGAACCCGAATCGCGAAGCGGAAGATCGGTTTCTTTCCGAAAATGAGCAGCAACGTTGGATAGCCTTTGCGGCAGAAGCGTTCGAACGATTTTTTGGACAGCGCGCGCTTTCAGCATGCGCGCCGGGATACCGGGCGAATCAGACTACGGCGCAGGCGTGGAAGAAGCAGGGGATTCGGATTGCGCAGAACGGGCCGGGAGCGGGGAGCGGTCCGCATTTCGATGAACATGGACTACTGCGTACCTATCGCTCGGTGGATTTTGAGCCGGCGCTGAACGCGGAACTGCGATCCGAAGATTGTCTCGCGAGCGCGCGAGATTGTTTTGCGGCGGGCCAGCCGTTCATCATGTCTGTACATTCCCTCAACTTCCATTCGACGTTGGCGCCATTTCGGCAAAGAACGCTGCCGTTGCTCAAAGAATTGCTGCAGGCCCTGGCAGAGAATTTTCCGGATGTTCTCTACGTCAACAGCCAGCAACTGCTGGAGATCATCGAGAGCGGCGGATATGAGACTGCCGGGGGGAGAATTCAGATTGCGGTGCGTGGGACGGGTAAGGGAGCGGGAGCGTGAAGAGATCGCTGGTGCTGGTCACGGTGGATTGCCTGCGGGCGGACCATACGGGGTTCATGGGATATCCGCGGCCGACATCACCTTTTCTGGACGAGTTGGCGCGGGAGACCCTGGTGTTTCCGCGAGCGATCGTGACGGGAGCGCCGACTTACTATTCGTTTCCAGGGTTGCTGGCATCGCGGTACCCGCTGAGTTTGGGCCGGGAGGTCGTCGGAAGCGCGCCGGGAGAGGCGACATTGACGACAGCGTTGCTCGCAGCCGGTTACAGAACGGCGGCATTCTTGGCGGCGAATCCGTATCTTTCAGCACGATTTGGGTACGAGCAAGGCTTTGAGACTTTTTTAGATTTTGGCTCGGCGACGGGAGATGGACGCGGCGGCCGGGGCGCAATCAACAAAAATCACAGGGGATTCACTACGAAACTCAATCAGCGGATCTCTAAGCTTGCCCATGCGCTGGCGCCGCTCGGCAAGCTGTATGCCGAGGCCTATTTTCAGTATTGTCAGCGCATCTCCGGGGCGGCCCGTGAAAACTGGGAGAGCTTGCGGCGGTTTCCGTCAGCGGACTTCATAGTCGATCAAGCCTGCGATTGGCTGCGCACCGCCGGAGGGCAGCCGTTCTTCTTGTGGCTGCATTTCATGGATCCACATGCTCCCTACTATCCGACGCCTCAAGCGTTGGCAGCGATGGGCAACAACATCAGTCCGATACGCGCCCACTATCTGAACGAAAGTTGGAAGCGCGGAGACATCGGAGCGCATCGGTTGCGTGGGTACCGCGATGAAATAGTGAATTTGTACGACGCTGGAATCCGGTGGGTAGACATGCAGCTTGCGCGGTTGGCCGACTTCCTGCGAGCGAGCTCATTGTGGGATTCGTGCGTTTTTGTAGCGACCGCCGATCATGGAGAAGAGTTTCTGGACCATGGCGGCGTTTTTCATTCTCCTGCGCGACAGTATCAGGAAATGCTGCACGTGCCGTTGCTGATCCGGGTGCCAGGAGTCGAGAAGAAACTTTCGGCGGCGCCGTTCAGCCTGCTGCATTTGGCGCCGACGATTTTAGATGCGATGGGAATTGACGCTCCGCCGGAGTTCGCGGGCCGCAGTTACTGGCCAGAGGTGCAGGCAGGCGGCGGTTGGGACCGCGCCATTTCCGAATCGGTTGGCAACTGCACAAATCCCATGGATCCGAGGAAGCGCATGGCTGGCAGGGTTCTGGTCGTGCAGGATGAAAGATATAAGTTCATTCTCGATTTCGACAGTGGCGCAGAGGAACTCTACGATTTGGAGAGCGATGCGCAAGAACAAAACAAGCTACCGGGGAACGCGGCGAGGAAGGTACGCGCTCGGATGCTGCGGGCAGCCCACGAGCATCTGGATCGCCAGCGAAAGCGAAGGAATGCCGGGACCGCGCTGCGGGCGCTGGCGCGCGAGATTGGGCTAGAATGGAGCCACTCCGGAAAGCCCGCTGAGACTCTGGCGAATTGAGCGATAGCCTTTCGATGACCCGCGCGTCACACCTGATCAAAGTGTTCACCCCATCGTTCGCGGATGCCAGCGGCACAAATGCGCAAAACCTGACCGCGAGGGAAGTGGTCGCGCGTCTCAGTCCCCAGCGGTTTCATGTCACGCTGTTTTGCCAAGGGGAGCCGGATGCCCGGATTGCGAAGCGTCCGAATACGCGGTTATGGCTATGGCGGCGGCGAGGCAACACGGCACGAACGCTGTTGCGAATGCTGGGCGATGTGCCGGATATTTATTTTTTCCCGCGCGAAGGCCCACTGGACGAGAGGTTCTTTCAACTCCGGCGATGGCTGGGCTGGCACACGGCGGTGGTCACCTACATGGTCACGGGCGGCCTGGATCGAGTTCCTCCGCGTCCGGGTCAGCGCCGGAATGTCCAAGAAGCCAACCTGATTTTCGGCAATTGCGAATACCTGACCGGGCTGTTGCGGGCCAAGCTGGGCGTGCAAGCGCGCACGATCCACGATGGCATTGACGGACGATATTATTTTCCGGCCGAGTCGCGCAACGGGCGGCCGCAAAATTCGCCTGTCGTGCTCTATGCCGGATCCTTTCGGCCATATAAGCGCGCTGATGTCGTGGTGAAACAGGCCGCGCTCTGGCCGAAAGTGCAATTCCGGCTGGCCGGAACTGGAGAAGAGGAAGCAAGATGCCGGGAGATGGCGGCGCCGCTCAGCAACGTTCACTTCTTAGGACATCTTGACCAGGCCCGGCTGGGTGAGGAAATGCGCAATGCCGACGTGTTCCTCTTTCCCAGCGAACTCGAGGGGCATCCGCAGGTGCTGTTGCAGGCTGCGGGCTGCGGGCTGCCGGCGATCGCCATGAATTCTTATCATCCGGATTCGGTGGTCGACGGGGTGACTGGATTCCTTGTGAATGACGGCGAAGAGCTCGGGGAAAAGCTCCGACTGCTGCTGCAAGATGAGGGACTGCGAGAGCGGATGTCGAAGGCCGCGCTCCAGCATGCGAAGAACTTTAATTGGGACCGAATTGCCGCGGCATGGGCGCAGGTTTTTGAACAGGTCGCGAGCGGGAGAAGCGCATAGTGGAACGATCCGTGGAGGCATCGCCGGCAGCGCTCGAGGATGGGCGTTCCGAAAAAACTGCCGGTGTCAAGGATGCCGCTCCTCATGTGCTTACGATCACGCCTTTCTATCCGAGAGCAGGAAATGAAAGCGGCGGCTGTTTCATTGCCGAACCGCTGGCGGAACTAATCCGGGCGGGAGTGCGATCCAGCGTATTTGCAGTCGAACCGGTTTATCGAAACGCCCCGGCAGTGGCTCTCGGCGCCCCGGAGGCAAGTTGGCATCGGTATGCGGCGCTTCCAGGCGGCTTGGGATTAGCGAGCGCAGGAGTAGGACTGTCTTGGTCGTTGCGGAGCGCAGTCGGCAAGTTGCATAGCGGGTCGCCAATCGACGTCATTCATGCGCACGGCGCGCTGCCCTGCGGACAGGCGGCGGCGCGGCTCAGCAAGCACCTCAAAATTCCCTATGTTGTAAGCGTCCACGGGCTCGATGCCTTCTCGACGATGCAGGTCGGAGGCTGGGCGGGCGAGTGCTGCCGGCGGGTGTCGATCGGAGTGTATCGGCAGGCCCGGCGCGTAATCGGCGTCAGCCGGCAGGTTTGCGCAGAGATAGAGAAGGGAATTGGCGGGAACTGCACGACCGTGTATAACGGCGTCGATGCTGAGATGTTCAAGCCGGGAGCGGCGCCTTCTCGACCGGTACTGCTCTCGGTTGGAAACCTGATACCGAGCAAAGGCCACGAATTGATCGTGCGCGGTCTGGCCGCTCTAAAGCCAGAGTTTCCCGCGCTCACGTGGGCAGTGATCGGCGACGGTTCGGAACTGGATCGTCTACGCAGCCTGGCACAAGAACTGGGCGTCCTAGGCAGCATCAGGTTTCTGGGACGACGGAGCCGGTCGGCTGTGGCGGAAGCCTGCCGCGGCTGTACGGTTTTCGTTTTGCCGAGTCGCTACGAAGGGTTGGGCTGCGTGTATCTGGAAGCGATGGCATCGGGAAAAGTCGCGGTGGGCTGTCGCGGGCAAGGAATCGAAGAAGTGATCCGGCATGGCGAAAACGGATGGCTGATTCCGCCGGACGGGCTGACCGAATTGATCGAAGGCCTGCGAACGCTCCTGCGCGATCCAGATCGTCGCTCGCAAATGGGGAAAGCGGCGCGAGACACGATCCTGAACGGATTCACCTTGCGGCGCCAGGCACAACGGCTCATGCAGGTGTACCGGGAGTGCTCAGGATGAAGCGGAAGCTTCTGATCCTGACCGAGATCATCGCCCCGTATCGCATTCCGGTATTCAGCGCGCTGGCCGCACGCGAGGAGATCGACCTGCATGTGATCTTCTTATCGGAGACCGACGCCAGCCTGCGGCAATGGCGAGTGTATCGTGAGGAGATTCAGTTTCCCTACGAGGTGCTGAAATCGTTTCGCTGCCGGATCGGACAATTGAATGTGCTGCTGAACACCGGGGTCAGCGCTGCACTTGATCGAGCGCGGCCCGACCTGATTGTGGCCGGCGGATATAACTACCGGGCAACGTGGCAAGCACAGCGCTGGGCCAGGCGCCGGAAGGTTCCATTCCTGCTCTGGTCTGAGAGCAACGCTGCGGATGCGCGCAGCAACCTGTGGCCCGCGGAAGTCGCGAAACGGCGATTTATTCGATCATGCCAGGGTTATATTGTTCCGGGGAAATCGGCGGCAGAATACCTTGAGGGCTTCGGAGTGCCGGGGGAACAGATTTTCAGCGCGCCGAATGCGGTGGATGTTGAGCGGTTCGCGAAAAATGCGTCGGAAGCGCGCCAAGACGCGACGCTTCCCGCCCGCTTGGTACTGCCGGACCGGTATCTACTTTACGTTGGACGGTTCGTGAAATCGAAAGGGATCTTCGATCTGCTGAGTGCTTATGCGAAACTGCCGGAAGAAGCTCGGCAAACCGTAGGGCTGGTTTTCGCCGGCGATGGCGAGGAACGAGAGGAGTTGCTTCGCCAAAGCCGGAAAATCACAGGACGTATCCTGTTTCCCGGGTTCGTGCAGCGCGACGATCTGGCGGCATTCTACGCGTGGGCTGAAGCCTTGGTATTTCCCACCCACAGCGATCCCTGGGGCTTGGTGGTGAATGAGGCGATGGCGTGCGGGCTCCCTATCATTGCGACTGATGTTGCCGGGTGCACGGCCGATCTGGTGCACGATGGAGTGAATGGCTACGTTGTGCGCGCGAGCGAGCCAGCGCAATTGTCGGCGGCTATGCTGAAGCTGCTGCAGGATTCGGAATTGCGCGAGAAAATGTCGGAAGCTAGCGCTACGATGAGCCGATCATTTACACCTCAGATCTGGGCAGAAGGCGTGGCGCACGCCGTCATCAATGTGGGAGCGATCCGTGAATAAGGCGCTCGGGATCATCGCCACCGCGCTGCCGGTCATGATCGTGGTGTCGTTGATCATGCTGGCGCGGTCGCTGCCGGGCTATTTTACCAACCAACAATACTTGGCGGGAGCGATCTTCCTGCAGGTCCTCCTCGTTTGCCTCTGGTTCTACGACCATGCATTCTTCCCGCTGTTGATGTTCACTTTCCTGTGGGCGGGCACGAACGTGCCGCTCTCGGGGTCGTGGACCATGGCTCGCTGGGCGGTGCTGGGAGCGGGAGCCTTCGTAGGATTTATGCGCAGCCTGCGTTTGGGGCGACAACACTACGATCCGTTTCATCTGGTCTCGTTGTTTTGTGTGGCGAGCGCGCTGGTGTCGGCGATGGTTTCAGCGCTGCCGGGATTCTCCGCCCTTAAAGCCCTAAGCTTGTTCTTGCTGTTTCTCTACGGGGCGGCGGGAGCGAGGCTGGTGTTACGCGATCCGGACCGGTTCTTTCGTGGATTGCTGCTGGCCTGTGAGATCAACGTCTATGCGACTGCCGTTTGCTACTTTGTTGTGGGTTTGGAAGTCTGGGGCAGCTCGAATTCCATGGGAGCAGTGGAAGGAGTGGTTACGGCGCCGCTGCTGCTCTGGGGAGCGCTGGTGGCGGGAACAAGAAACCTGCGGATCCGGCGGGCGGTGAGTTGCGCCGGCGCTCTGTACCTGGTTTATTTCTCGGTGACGCGGGCCGCGTTTCTGGCGACGGCGGTCGCAATCGCGCTGCTGCTCATCGGAACCCGCCGTCAAAAGCGGCTCATGCAAGGTGCGGTAGTGGCGGTGTGCCTGTTCGCCGCCATGGCCGTTCTTTCTCCACAGCGTTTCGAGGACTACAGGACCTCATTCATCGAAGGCGTGGTGTACAAGGGACATCAGGCGGAGGGGTTGTTGGGATCGAGGCTTACTCCTTGGCAAGAAACTTCGGAAATCATACGCCAGCACCCGTACTTCGGCAGCGGATTCGGAGCAAGCCTTACTAACGAGAAGTCTTTCGGCGAGGCGGGAAGTTTTCGTTCCACCGCGGATACCAATCGCGAGCACGGAAGCAGCTATCTTGCCATTGTGGAGTGGATGGGCCTGCTGGGAATTGTTCCTTTCGTCGTGCTCATCCTGTTGCTGATTCTGGCCGTGAGACGCGCTTTTGCCAGGCTTCGGGCAACCGGAAACGTGGCGCACTATTCCGTTCCCGTCATGATGGTCGTCGCGGCCGGGCTGATCCATGCGCTGTTCGAGGACTGGTTGTTTGCCGTGGGTTACTACCTCACTGTTTTTTTCTGGAGCTTCGCATTCCTGCTGATGGATCTGGTGCCACGAACCTCCGACAATCGCGCGCTGATTGTTCACGGCATGCGCTTCCGATTTTCGCCGCGCGCACCGGCAGATTATCCCGCCGCGGCAGGCACGCGGCCGGTGCGGTAATAGCATGAAATTATTTATCGACGCGCTGGGTGCGTCAGCCGGTGGGGGGCTCACCTACCTGTGGAATGTGCTGCCGCAGTTTGCCAGGCACCCGGAGGTCACCGTTTCGGTGCTGGCCGCTCCAGCGGCACTGCTGTCGAGCGCAGGGAATGTGACTGTGCTCGAAGGACCGCCGCTGGCCGGATCATGGCGACGGTTCTTGTGGGAACAATCTGAAATCCCGAAGCTGCTACGGAAGACCGGGTCCGAAGTGCTGCTGTGTGTGGGGAATTTTGCGGTCTGGAAATCTCCGGTGCCGCAGATACTGTTGAGCCGGAATTCGCTGTACACATCGCGTGACTTCCGTCGCGACCTGTGGCGCCGGGGCGATTATCGGTTATTGCTCGACACGCGCGTCAAGGCAATTCTGGGGCGGCAATCGATCCGCCGGGCTGAATTGACGGCGGCGCCGAGCGAAGCGTTTGTGAGCGAACTGGAAGAGTGGACGGGGCACAAAGTTACCGCGCTGTATCACGGATTCGATGGGGAGCAGTTTTTTCGCGATGCAACTTCGCTTCCAGCCGAGCTGCAGGAAAAATTAATCGCGGCGGAAGGTGCCACCCGGCTGCTTTTCGTCAGTCATTACAACTATTATCGAAATTTCGAAACGTTGTTCCGGGCATTGGCCCGGCTGAAACAACGGCTGCCATCGCGAAGGTTCCGGCTGGTCTTGACCTGCGAGCTCTCCGACAAAGCGAATCCTGGCACCTATCGCACCGGCGAGGCGCGGGCACTGCTGCGGCAACTGGGAATCGAAAATGACGTCGCACAGCTAGGATCGGTCGCATACTCCCAATTGCACCGCCTGTATCGTGCTTGCGATATCTACGTGACTCCGGCATACACCGAGACTTTTGCGCATCCGCTGGTAGAGGCGATGGCAGCCGGGCTGCCGATCGTGGCTTCCGATATTCCCGTACACCGGGAAATCACCGCGGGCGCGGCGCTGTTTTTCGAGAAATTCTCTCCGGATGATCTGGCCGACAGAGTTGTCGAACTGGTGGACTCTCCGTCTCGACCTGGGGATCTGCGAGAGCGGGCGCTGCGGCGGGCCGCCGATTTTAGCTGGAAGAAACATGTCGAACAGCTCATCGTAATGGCGCAAAATCTTGTGCGACGACCAGGCTGCAATTCTTTCGCCATTTCACGTTAACCATGGGCGCATCCCTCACAACCGGGGATGAGAATTCAAGACTGAATTGCTTTCCCCTGTACTCCGCTGTGTCCCACGTGCTAAAGATTTTGCTTTTGGCGTCCCGCTCCTGAATTTTCGAGAGAGGACACAGACGACAGGGACGGTTCTCGACTTCGTGAACCTTTGTGTCCTTCGTGGTATGTGCTTTTTCGTCCGAACCGGCAAGGACACAAAGTACACAAAGGAAGTCTTTCTTCCTGGCAGGCCTTGCATTATGCTTGGCGGTCCCATGAATTTCACCGTTCTCGATTGGTCGGCGATTGCCGGTTATCTACTGATCACGCTTGTGCTCGGGCTTTTTTTCCGACGGCGTTCGGGAAAGAGTGTCGACGATTATTTCGTCTCTGGGCGTCGCGTGAGCTGGTGGCTGGCGGGAACCTCGATGGTGGCCACGACCTTTGCTGCCGATACGCCGCTGGTTGTTACCGGGCTGGTTTATTCGCAGGGCATTGCCGGGAATTGGCTGTGGTGGGCGTTCTTGCTGTCGGGCATGATGACGGTATTCCTGTTCGCCCGGCTGTGGCGGCGCTCCGGCCTGCTCACCGACGTCCAGTTTGCCGAGATGCGCTACACCGGGAAGCCGGCGGCGTTTTTGCGAGGATTTCGGGCGATCTACCTCGGATTGCTGATGAATTGCCTGATCCTGGGCTGGGTGACCAAGGCGATGACCAGTATCGTGGCAACCACGCTCGGCTTGAGCGACCGCGGGGCATTGGCCGTCTGCGTGTTTTTTCTAATTCCATTTACTGGTTTGTATGTGGCGCTCGGTGGCCTCTGGGGAGTGCTCTGGACCGACCTGTTCCAATTCGTGCTGAAGATGGGCATCGTGATTACCGTCGCGTGGTATGGCGTCGAGGCGTGCGGCGGGATGAGCAGTATGCTGGCGAAGTTGGCAGCGGCGCGCGTCGCGAGCGGCGCTGGTGCCGGAGATGCCACATCGTTCTTTCCGGATTTTTCGCGTCCCTTGAGTTCGGAAGCGCTGTGGACGATCCCCGCGCTCACCTTCCTCGTCAACATTGGCTTGCAGTGGTGGGCATTTTGGTATCCGGGTGCGGAGCCTGGTGGCGGAGGCTACATCGCACAGCGAATCTTCAGTGCGCGCGATGAACGCCACGGATTGCTCTCGGTTCTGTGGTTCAACGTCGCGCACTATGCGGTGCGGCCCTGGCCATGGGTTCTGACTGCGCTGTCGGTGATCGTGCTCTATCCCAGGCTGGAGCATCCGGAATCGGGATACATGCTGGTCGTCACGCAGCATGTGCCGCCCGCGCTACGCGGAATTGTCGTCGCGGGATTCATGGCGGCATTCATGTCGACGTTCGCCACCCAGTTGAACTGGGGAGCATCGTACCTGGTCGCGGATTTCTACCGGCGTTTCCTGAAGAAGGACGCTTCAGAATCGCATTATGTGACGATGTCGCGCCTGGCAACCGTGCTGCTCGTGATCTTGTCGGCATGGGTGTCGGCGCAACTGGCCTCGATTCGCTCGGGATGGGAGTTTGTGCTGGAAGTTGGCGCCGGCACCGGCGGCGTCTATCTGCTGCGCTGGTACTGGTGGCGCATCAATGCCTGGAGTGAAATTTCCGCGATGGCAACTGCGCTGGTGTGCTCGCTGACGCTACGCTGGTGGTCGCCGTTCTCGGGGAATGCGCCAGTGGTGTTTGCCAGGACGGCAATCACCACCACCGTTCTGACGACACTGGCATGGGTCGTCGTCACCCTGCTGACATCGCCGGAGCCGCAACCGGTGCTGCTGAGCTTTTATAGAAAAGTGCGTCCGCATGTGGCGGGATGGACGCCGGTGGCGCGTCTGGCGACTGAGATTCAACCGACGCGCGACCTCGGCCGAAATTTGCTGTCCTGGATACTAGGTTGCGCGATGGTCTATTCGGCATTGTTTGGCGGAGGTTGGCTGATCATCGGTCCGCGGGGAAGGGGAGCGCTGTTTCTTGCCATCGCCGCGGCCTGCGGGGCACCCTTGTACGCGATGTTGCCAGCGAAGAGTTCGAATTCGTGACCTTAGAAGTGGTGTCCTCCTACCAAAATGCGCCTTCGATTACACTTACGCCGGTCTGGCCGGTGGAGCTGGGACCGGAATGACTTCGCAATACGCGAATATGGTTCTTGACACTTCGCAATATGCGAAGTATCCTGGGACGAGTTCGGAAGTGACGTCGAAGAGCTTCTGACGTGCACGTGATCAGCAAAAGCGCATGGCGGCAGGCTGTCACCGCGGATCATACGCTGGAAGGGCCCATTAGCGAATCGTACAAAGTGGCGGAAAGCGCGGCATGGAGAAGCTTGGTAGATGTGAGGCGCGTTTATCCGCACGCAGAGTTTGTCGATCCGTACACCGTGTTTAACATCAAAGGCAATTCGTATCGGCTGATTGTGAAAATTGAATATCGTTGGCAACTCGTTTTTGTGAAGCACTTGCTGACCCACGAAGAATACAACAAGGGGGAATGGAAAAGATGAACCCCGTGGCGGTCGATTATGGAGCGCTTCTTTCCGAGACGCAACCGGAGGTAGTTACAGGGGAGCGACAGAATCTGGCGTACATTCAGAAGTTGGA
>Ga0335081_10018172_pt1 | contig 11372 bp, 9 predicted proteins | sample Lox_Sample_35_FD_206713 | JGI IMG/M metagenome (GOLD analysis project Ga0335081, IMG submission 206713) | Soil microbial communities from Loxahatchee National Wildlife Refuge, Florida, United States - Lox_Sample_3.5 | ecosystem: Environmental > Terrestrial > Soil > Wetlands | place: USA: Florida... | reverse complement strand
GCCGTCGCTCCGAGCCTTGCCAGCTTCGTGATGCGATCCCCGAGCTCCTGCTGGGCAATTCGCACGATGGCGGGCGGGCCTATCTTATGTTGACTTTGGTCTGTCACCAATCGCGGGGATTCGGGGGAAATTGAGGTACATACTCGATGGAATCTCACTGAAATGGTGACGGTTACAGATTTCAGTGAAATGCCTACCCGCGGCTCACTTTATACGCCCTTGGATGAGCTGGACCATCTCAGCATTGCTGTTATGCTTTGCCCAATCCAGCGCCGTAAAGCCCATCACGTCTCGCGCTTTCGTATCCGCCCCATGATCCAAAAGAAGCTTAACTAAGTTAGAATGATTCATCTGCGCAGCTTCGGTCAGCGGCGTTTCCTGGGAAATGATCGTACGGTTCTCGAGGTATGCTCCACGGGCGAGCAACAGTCTTGCGGCGGCTATTCGGCCAGCCGCGGCGGCTGCCCCCAACGGGGATTGCCCGGACGAAGTGCGTGTATTGACATCCACGCCGTTGGAGAGAAGGTAGTTAAGCAAGCGAATTTCGCCTAACGCGGCCGCCCTCACGGCCCAACTCTTCGGAGCATGCTGCGCGCCATGGGCTCGAACCAAAAGCAACTTCCACTCCTCGTACGGCACTAGCCACAGGCCAGAGCACACGAGGATGAGCGCGATCGACCACCGATTAGTGGTCGAGATTCGCTCGCGGCGGATGACCGACAAGACCACAACGGTAAGCACCCACAATATTCCGAGAATGACACAGCACGCCCCGATCCAATCGAGGCCGAATCGCGGCGGGGACCATTCCATCATTTGCACGCCGTGTGCCCAGGTTACCAGCGTCTGCTCGCACACCACGCGAGCCGTAAAGGCCACTATGACCGTCGTCAGCACGACTCCCGCATCGGTCAATTCATCCATGCGGATCCGTTCGTTCACACTTACCGCGCGATGAACGTCGAGTTCAATCGATGTCGCTGCTCTGCTCAATTGGCTAGAACGAGATCTTCACGCCGCCGAAATAGGCCCGCGGCATCGCCGGGCTCTGAAACTGCGGATATACGTCTGGATCTCCCAATGCGCCGTCGGCCGGCACGCCCGGCGCACCGACGCCCGTAGGGTCCCCCAAGATGCCAAACGTTGAGTAGTGCCGGTCAAACAGGTTCTGGATGTTGGCGAACACCCGCACGTTCTTGGTGATTTGATACCACGTACGCAAGCTAGCTACCGTGTAGCCCGGCAATTCGGGATTCAAATTGTCTTCATCACCTCGATAAAAAGATGGCCCGACGTAGACCCACGTGCCGCCTATCGACCAGTCCGGCAGCACCTTGAAGTCCGCACCGAGTTTCACCCGATTCTTCGGAATCAGCGGCAACTCGTCGCCGACGTTTACTTCGACATTGCCGTTCGCATCCTGGAATGGATTGGCCGGTGACGGCTCCAAGAACGCCGATTGGAACGTCGCCTGGATGTAGCTGTATTCCAGATAGGCGGAAATTCTCCGGGTATGATAGGTCAGGCCGAGATCGACTCCCTCACGTCGGGTCGAGCCGACGTTCTGGAAGAAGCCGGAGGCGATCGTTGTCGAGATGCCGTAAATGTCGTTCTCCGAGTTGGTCCGATAGACGCTGACGTCCCAACCGAGCTCTCCAAAACCCGCGTCGGAGAGGGTGCCCCGCGCACCGATTTCGACCGTTTTTGCAATGACTTGCTGTAAGGGTGGATCGGACGCGAGGTTCGTCGGCAACAGGCACGGCGCGGCCGGATTTGCGCACTCGAGTTCGCTGGCGGTCGGAGCGCGATTGTTGATCGCATAGCTGCCGTAGAGCGTCAAGGCGGGGAACACTTTGTAAGTAAGTCCCGCAGACGGGTCGAAGTGCGTGAAGCGGTTGTTGCCGTTCAGCATGTCGCCATTGCGATCGGCGAGATCGACCTTGGCAATGTTGTAGCGGCCCGTGACCGTCACCGATAAAGGATCGATGACGTCGAACGTATCGGTAAAGTACGCGCTGTGATACTTGTTGTTCGCGTTGAGAATGACCGGGGTGGCGGTGCTGTCGACCCCCTCCGGGGTGGCGACGAAATAGGGCGACGGCAGGACCGACAAAGCCGCATTGATCACGCCGAGCCAAGTCCCCGAGTAGAAGTTCGTCGTCGAGGTATCGATCGTCCCGCCGACGGCGAACGAGTTTCCGTGACCGGCGATCCTTTCGGTGCTCGAGAACTGCAGCGAGCCGCCCCAGGTTTGCGAGTGAATTTGCTCGTAATCGTTCTGGCCAATGATCGTCGTCCCGCCGTTGGTGATGTCGGGAATATTCTGGCCGAGGGTATCGGTCAGCACGTAGTCGTCATCGCACAACAGGCCGGGGGCGACGTCGTCATCGCAGGCGGCGTAGTCGCTGTTATCGCCGTTGGCCACCGTCTGGCGGAAGTTACGGAAGTACACCACATTCGAGAGTGACAGCGTCGGCGTGAGGTTGTAGGTAGTGTTGAGCGTTACCATATCGAGATTATTGATGTTGTTCTGCGGGCCAGTAAAGACGTTCTCGGGAGTGATCGCCAACGATTGCACAGGCGCTGCGCCCTGGCCGAACAGGCGATTGTTGTCGCGCTGGTAACTCAAGTCCGAGATGACGGTATCGTTGTGGAAGCTCAAGTCCAAGTAGTACTGTCTGATCCGATCCTGCGCGAAGTGGCGCCAGCCGCCTTCCTTGAGCGTATTGACCGCCACGTAGGCACCCAGGGCGCCGTCGTTGACGCCGTACTCCGCCTGCGCTTGGCGTTGATTGAACGAACCGCCGGATAGCGTGCCGTCGAATCCCCTGTACGTAAAGCCGTTCTTCATCGTCACATTCGCGGCGCCGCCCAACGCATTCAGACCGAATACGGACGTCGCGCTCAGGATGTCGATGCGGTCGATGGCGATGTCGGGAATCAGGTCCCAATTGACCGTGTCGCCGAACGCCTCGTTAATGCGCACGCCGCTCTGGTAGACCGCCATGCCTTCCGGAGTACCGAGCACGGGCGATGCCTCGAAGCCGCGAAACAGCACGTCAGGCTGGAACGGATCGGCGATCGTGTCATTGAAATTGACGGCGCTGACTTGCTGCTCGAGCGCGCCAAGCACGTTGGCGGCGCCGTTGCGGATCAGGTCGCTTGATTTCAGAGTCTGGATGCTTCCCGGGATTTTGTCTTTGTCGACCTTGAAGCCCGGAACCGGAGTGACGCCGATGACCACGATTTCGTCAAGAGCGTGCGTATCCTGCGGCGCCTGCTGTGCCACGACCGCGGGGGAGACTGCTATCAAGGCTGCGGTCAATGCCCACGAAGATAGGCGATCCGCGCTGTCGCGCGTTTCAGTACGATTCACTGGCAAACTCTCCCCCGCATGCTTTATGTTGGATGAGAGAAGTCTCTACGATTCGTGAGTGTCAAAGCCAGGGAGAAAATTCCCGATACGACCAGGAATTTTTCCCGACCGCCACAACGATTTCGCTAGACAGAAGGATGAGCTATGCATTTCGGCCCGCTTACTGCGCAACTACCAGTGACATACGCATCCCCGTGGCGTGACACGCTCGCTGTGCTCATCGCCACCGCTCTCACCATCGCACTGGCCGCACACTTCAATTGGAGCGAAGCGCTGTACGCGCTCACTCGCCGGGAAGAGCGTTTGCAACTCGATGAGCTACCGATTGGCATGCTTGTTCTCCTATCGGGCCTCATATGGCTTGCCTGGCGCCGCAACCGGCAATCACGCCAAGAGATCCGGGCGCGGCGTGTGACCGAGGCGCAACTCGAGGAGGCTCTCGCCGCCAATCGCGCGCTCGCCAAAGAGACCCTACGAATCCAGGAGGCCGATCGAAAGCATCTGGCGCTCGAACTGCACGATGAGTTGGGGCAGTACCTCAACGCGATCAAGCTCGATGCCGTATCGATCCGCGACGGGACAGCCGGCGATGTGCGGGACGCCATCAAGACGTCGGATGCCATCGTTCGCACCGTCGATCACCTGCATGGGGTCGTGATCCAGATGATCGCGCGCTTAAGACCCGTAGCGCTCGACGAGTTGGGCCTTCTGGCCGCGATCGAGCACGGCATCGATCAATGGCGGCGGCGGTTACCGGACACGCAATTTAGCTTTCAAGCGCAGGGCAACTTCGAGGGACTCGACGAGGCGCTGAACCTTACGGCGTACCGGCTGATCCAGGAAGGTCTGACGAATATCTACAAGCATGCGAAGGCGAGCCACGTTGAGATCTCGCTCACTCAGTCAGCCGAGGGCGCCCGCAATGAGCTCTGTGTGGCCGTGGCCGACGATGGCTGCGGCGCGGACCTTGGCCAGCGCCCCGGCGGGCACGGTTTGAGTGGCATGCGCGAGCGCACCGAGCTATCGGGCGGCATATTTTCGATCGACAGCGCTCCCGGCCGCGGGCTTCGATTCGAAGCGCATTTGCCCATCACTCTGGAGGGCCCATGATGACGAGAAACAAAGACCGCGTGAGCGTTCTTCTCGTGGATGATCACGCCGTGGTGCGTGAAGGCTACCGACGCCTGCTCGAGCGGCACGGCGAAATTTCGGTCGTCGCGGAGGCAGGTGATGCGGCGACCGCGCACTCCTTGTTCATCAGTCTTGAGCCGCGAATCGTCGTCATGGACATCAGCCTACCGGGCACCAGTGGCCTCGAGGCGATGCGCCGCATGCTGCTCTACGACGCCGACGCCCGAGTGCTTATCTTCAGCATGCACGAGGATACAATCTTCGTGAAACGAGCGCTTCAGACGGGGGCTTTCGGCTACGTCACGAAGGCGAGCGCGCCGAATGTTCTGGTCGAGGCCGTGCTGTCGATCGCGCGCGGCAAAAAGTACCTAAGCCCCGAGGTCGCGCAGAGCGTCGCCTTGGGCGAGGGCGTTGCGTATTCGCACGGCCTGACGCAGCGCGAATTCGATGTGCTGCGATTGATTATTCAAGGTCAAACGGTTCAAGAGATCGCCGGGGCGCTCGGCTTAAACACGAAGACCATTGCCAACCATCAATCCGCCGTGAGACAGAAGCTGGGTGCCGATACGACGATTGAGCTCTTGCGCAAAGCCAATGAACTCGGACTCGCTTCATAACGGGTCCTCAATATCACTTCGCGATCATTTACATATCGCGGCAAAGCTCGCCGATTCGGTCGGCGAGGCTTTGAACGCGCGCCGGATAGTCGTCCGATCGGGACCAGATGAGTGCAAGACGCCCGCCGCGTGTCGTCACAGATTCTCATTGGGTGCAACGAGATTGTGGTCGCTACCCAAAAAGGCGCTCCGAAGCAAGAGGGGGACGGCGGGATCGCTTGAGCGGCACGGTGCGACACTGTTGTCGCTATCAATGGTGGCGCGCTTGCCTGCCTGACCGAGCCGGCTGCGCCCATTGACAACTGCACTGCGCGGTGGACTTCGAAGACGCACAATCGCGCGCGAATCATCAGGAGGACCGTCACCCTGGAGCGCCTCCAAAGATTGCCTCGACACTTTGGCCGGCTATGCTCACTGTCGAGTGAGCGGTCTATGCGTTCATGCGCAAGCTCTCGAGGCAATATACCGGCGGCTACTGGAATTACGAACTCTCGAACCGCGGCTTTTACATGGCACCCTCAGAGCGAGTGTCGCTTCGTGGTTGCGGCCGATGCCATTGAGTTCACCGGCGAAATGAGCGTGGACGAGGCCGCCATCGCGGCCAGTCTTAGCGCTAAGGCACTTCTCGTTCCAAGTGCGCAATGACCAAATCTCCGAGCACTCTCACCTGCGCTGGAGCACGCGGAGGCAAGTGTGTCGTTGCCGCTATCGACTGATCGAATGGCTTGTACTTTAAGGACCTGTGCGCGACGGCAAGCGCTTGGGCCTTTCTTGCTAGGATCAACAGCCGTGCCTTCAGATAGAGTTCATCGGCGCCCAGGCAAAAGGAGCGGCTTTGCGGCCAACTGGCGGCGCACCTCCGCGAGCTCGCGATCGCGCCGCGCGAGGAGCTTGGCGGCGTCATGGTAGGCGCCATAGTAATGATCGACCAGAGCGGCGAGTTTGCCTATCTTCTGCTTCAAGTCGTGGTTCGCGGCGCGTTGGCGCGCCGCAGACATGCGCGCTTTGCGATGGGCCGTTCTGGGTCCCAGCCTCTGTCGCTCGCGAAGCAACTTAAGAATCGGCGTATGGTAGCGATACAGGGAATTACGGGACACGTTCGCCACTCGGCAAAGCTCGGCCGCGGTGAGTCGGGCGTCTTGTCCCTTCAAGGACTCGAGGGCTGCCGCTAGGCGGCGCGACGCATCTCGAGGCGATCGAATTTGCTTAGGTGGACGCGACGGTTGCATGATTATCGCGGTCTTGAGGGGCAATCGATCGCAGAACAGAACGAGCCTCTTCCAGGCGCTCGCGGACGATCTTAAGGGTCTGTGTGGGTAGCGCAGGCTCGCTGAGCAGCGCTTCACAGCGCTGCAACTGCTCCGTCCAGTAGGGCCGATGTGGTGTCGAGACGGCGAAGTTGAGGCATCGGGCGCAGGTAGAGGGCTCTCGGTACACTGGGTTCGGGCCGGTATGAGTGCCGCGGCAGGCGCTGTAGGGTTGCCGATAGACGCAGTATCCGTAGTCGCAGACGCCCAAGGTGAGGCCGCCCTCAACGAGCGCGCGGGCGTAGCTCTTGAGCTCCGACTTCATACGCACGCCGTGAAACTGGGGGCGGCGAGCCAGAATCTCGCGCCCGGCGCGGCCGCCGAGTTCTGGCGTGCTCAGCATGTGTTCCCAGGCCGCGACGGACTGTTCGAGCACCTCGGCACGAATCTCGCGCTCAAGTGCATAGTCGGTACCGGCATAGCCGGAATCCGTCATGGCACGCTCACGGTGGCCCAAGTGCTGGGCGAGCGCGTGCAGACATGTGCGATCCCGAAGCGCGGCGAACCGTGCGAAGGTCTTGCGTCCTTCGCGCGCCGTGAGACGCCAACGCTTACCATCAACCGATGGTAGGTTCAACCACCGACTGTAGCGACGAAGGAGGTGAGTTATCGATGCATCCGAGATGACGCTGACCGGGAAGGGGCCGGTGGGCGTTGGTTGCCACTCACTCGCCCCTCGGGTACGAGTCTTGTGACGGGCCCGAATCCAAAGCTCGCTCCGGGCGCTGCGGTCGCGGTTCGGTGCCGACAATGCTTCGAGCACCGAGAGGGCGTGAATCGCTGCTTGCGGCGCCACCCACTCGTGCGGCCTTCCATAGTAGCCGCTGTCATGCTTAAAGAGGGTGCCCTTGATGACTTCAACAAGCGACGCGTTGCTTCCCTCCGGCGGCAGACGCGCCTCGACACAGCCGGACCGCAAATGCAATATCTCGTTCACTCGAGGACCAACCAGATACGCGATGACCACATAGCAGGCGGCATAGAGCATCTCAATGAGGTCGCTCAGGTCTTGGATCCGGAATATCCGCTGGATGCCGCGCGGCGTCTGAATGGGCATCGCGCTAATCGCATCAAGAACAGGGTCGTTGCAGTTGCCGTTCGTGCGAATCCTCTTCAGCGCCTCGGTCATCGAGACGATGTAGGATTCTCGCGCCCGAAGCACATCAATGGCGCCGACTTCCAAGAACTCGATGGACTGTTGAATGAGAGGGAACGCGACAGCATCAGGGGTATGTTTACCTTGCTGAACGGTGCCTATGGCACCTGCGACCTGCCGCGGGCTACGGCCGGCGAATGGGTTCACCACGAGACCGTCCCCAAGCTCGTCGCGGAGCCGATACAGGTAGGAGAGAACCTCGTAGTACCGGGTAAGCCCGGTAGGCGCGCGAGAATGACCACGACCGCGTATGGGTTCGGAAAGTACACGTCGGTACCGTAAGATCGCTTCAATATCGAGTTGTTCGAAGCGGCTATAGCCTTCGTGATCCATCCAGATAATTAGCGGCCTGACAGCGAAGAAATGATCTATGGCGGTCCTCGCTCGGTGGGGCAGCCCTGTGACGAGCGAGCGAGAGCGCACCGTGGCGATCAATCGCTTGGTGGTCTCGAGGAGTGAGGCGTTGCCGGGGTCCGTGAAACGCCGACCACTGGGCAACTTAAAATCCCAAATAATCTTGAGCCTCGCTTCTTCCTCCAAGAGGTTCGTGGGCGCAAAGACCCACCGTGCGTCCTCCCACTTGGATTCCTTCAAGAACCAGTCGCGCTTCGAGCCCTCTATCGCTGGTGCCGCGGCGACCGTCGGCTCGATCGCAATCGCCGTCGTCATCGAAGCTCCGGCAACGGGGGTAGTGACGCCCTTAAGGGAGCTGCGGCCGCGATCTCCCGCGCGGAGAATCGCGTCAGGATGTCTTCTTCGAGGATGCGTAGCTGCGGCGCATAAATCACTTCCCATCGAGCGGGGTGCACGGAGACATCGGCCGCTCTCAAGTGGTCCCTCGCTTGCAGGAGTCTTGCGACGGAGGCGGGCTCGCCCGTGATTACCGCGTTGGGACAGGTGAAGCAGCCAAGGAAATGGGTGCAGAGCTCGCCGGCGCGGGATCCCGGCGCGATGCCGGCGAACGGATCCTTGCAGTCAAATCCGAACATCGACACGGCTCGGCCGCTAAGCGCCGATGTGTCGGGCGAGCCGCCGCTCCTCGTCGATGCAACGGAGACATCACGCTCCAGGTGTCCAAGATAGACTCCCTGGATCGCCGAGATCCGTTGACGGTTCTCGTGCTCGACCTCGGGTCCTCGGACGTACCCTGCCGTCGTCGAAAGCTGAGCGTGGTTGGCGACCTCCTTAACTTCGTGCAGATCGCCAGAGACCCGATATATCGCCGTCAAGACACTCGGCCGAATCGCAGAGAGGTCAAACGGCGGCAGATGATGGCGCTTGCTGAAGCTGTGCTTCGCCGCCTTAAAGAAGGTCCACCCAGGCGCCCGCATCCCATGGGGGTGTGTCCGGCAGACAAAGAGGCGGTCACGGTGCGCACGCGGTACGAGTGCGCGTATAGGCTTGGTCCACTCGATGAGGTCTCGGACAAGCGCGGGCGGTTCGAACGGATCCTCTGAGCGAAATGCCCGTCGCTGTTGTCTGGTGGTTCGACCCTTAGTCCAAACCAGCAGCTCGTGATCCTCGAGGAGGGGAACGGGTTGGAGGCAATCGGTCGGCAACTCTGCGATGGCATGAGGGTTGCCGGCCGCCTGAACGAGAATCGCGAGATAGTAGGGAAAGATCGTTGCCGTCGTCGGGTAGAGACATGGTTCAACCGCACCATTGCCGCCGAGGGCGACGATCCGTGTTCTAACGTCACTCAGTCGGTTCGGGGTTACATACGAACGAGGGACAACGCCGCGGTGGTTCCTCTGAATGTGCAGTAGCACCTCTCCCAGCGTATGCACCTTGCCCGATCGGGCGGCCTTGGCCTGTGCCATCGCTTGCGCAGCTCGCTGGCGAAGAGCGCGGACATCTCGGATCTCCTGCTCGCAGGCCTTGAGGATCGAGCGCAGGACTTGTGGGGAGAGGGGACGGCGTCGCAAGCTCGCGTGCCGATGCGGAAAGACGCCACGAGGAAAATCAAGCTCCCCAACCAGTTCCGGGCGGCAGCGTTGTATCCAACGAAGTAGCTGGCGAATGCCTGCGTACGCGGACGACCGCGTGCTAGAGTGCCAACGTTCACCATCCGCTCGCACTTGCTTTTGCAACCACTCGATGTAGCGACGGACCATCGCGGAATCCAGATCGCGGAGCTTGGAGACGGTGCGAGTCTCACGCGCGAATCGATCAAAAGTGGTGACGCTGTGCCAATATCCATACATCGAGGCCACTGATAGCCCGCGAGCGAGGGCCCAGAACGCTTCACCGAATGCTCTTTGGATAGGTGCTGACAGGAAGAGCTTGGAAAAGTCGATGAGCTTGCCTGCAAGCTTGCGAGGCGGGGGCATGCGCGGAGCTGAATTACGCTCCACGCGAGTTCTCCTTCCCAAGCAATGTGTCGAGAACACCCGAAAGGACATGCACGTCTATCGCGATCGCGCGCAAATACCGATCTGTCGTGTCGATATGTTCATGGCCCATGAGGATCTTCACGATGAGGAGCGGGTTGATCGCCTCACCTTGCTTCTCAAGACGTTCGAGCCGAGCCAGCAACCAGCATCCGAATGTCGCCCGCAACAGATGCGAAGTGGCCTTGAAGCCGCAGGCAACGCTTGCGCGACGGATGACATGTTGATAGGTGTTCTTGCAAACCGGCAAGCCTCGGCGGGAAATGAAGAGCTCTGTCCGCGGCGGTCGTCTTCGCTTACGCGCGGCCCGCCGCGACCAACCGTGGCGCTCCTGCGAAATGTAGCCATCGGTCTCTTCGAGGAGACTTCTCGATGCAATGACGTAGCCGGCCTTGCGCCCCTTACGTGCCACGTCGATCGGCCGATACGGGACGTCCTCGCGCTCCGACCCTCTCGGCATCACGTCGCGGACCTCAAGACGCAGGAGCTCGCTGGCCCGCAATCCGGTGTAAAGCTGCCAGCGGGCCATGAGATCGTAGGGAGACGGAAGGGTCGCGAGAAGTTCCCGCGCTTGATCGCTTCTCAACGGTCTCGGTAGGCTCTCAAACTGTCGGAGTACAAACATACTGCGCTCGGAAGGCTCCCAATATCGGCGACGCTGGCGAGCCCAGTTGTGGCGCAGCGCAGTGACGTCGGGATCCGCCGAGGCCAGAGAAGACTCTTGGAGCCAGCCGTTGCGTACCGCCTACGCGTAGAATCGAAGCACACCTCGGATGCGGTGGTTGACCGTTCGAATGCTGAACGCCCTGCGCGTGTGAGGGCTTGCCTTCTTGAGCATCCGATCTCGATAGGAGACCAAGTCGCTCACATCGGCATCGCTCCAGGCAATCCCAAGCGTCTCGATGGAGTCAAACCAGTCGAGAAGAATCTCCGTATAAGTCCGGATCGTGTCAGTGGTACAAGCACGTAGCACGGCGTGCTCATGCAAGAATCCAACAGCCGCCTCCATGAGCTCCATCTTCGAGGTGAAGAGCAACGGGAATCCCTCGGGCCTCGGCTGCCGCAGCGTCAGGGATAAAGCCTCTTGCGCTGCGGTGCGCACTCCGGCCGGCACTTCCTCGGGATGCGGGAGCGAGGTCTTGCGAATGATCTCTGCCACAGGGGCGGGTCCTCCCTGCTAGATGGCCGGAGTGTAAAACCGAACTAGACCCAGATAAAGAATGTTGACACTCGCAAATCCAACCTAACGCTGACGCTTCGAGCGGGACTCTATCGGGTGGTCTGCACCAATGGGCTGGTGGTCTCCATGGGCGTCTTCCCGGTCTGGCGGGTTACGCATCGCGGGGATGTCATGCGGGACGTCGTCTGTGCGGCCGTTCGAGTCGCCGAGCGCTT
>Ga0335081_10018171_pt1 | contig 11372 bp, 11 predicted proteins | sample Lox_Sample_35_FD_206713 | JGI IMG/M metagenome (GOLD analysis project Ga0335081, IMG submission 206713) | Soil microbial communities from Loxahatchee National Wildlife Refuge, Florida, United States - Lox_Sample_3.5 | ecosystem: Environmental > Terrestrial > Soil > Wetlands | place: USA... | reverse complement strand
CCGGCCGGCCCTGCATCTTGAACCTGCACTGCCCGCCGTACGCCTCGGGGCTCGACGATGCCCCCGAGCTCGACGCCACGCTGAAGCCGGTGATCCGCGGCGGCCGGCCCAGCATCGTCCCGGTGGGCAGCCACGCGGTGCGCGAGGCCATCAAGCGCTACCAGCCCGTAGTGGGCCTGCACGGGCACATCCACGAGTCGCGCGGCGCGCAGAAGATCGGCCGGACGCTGTGCGTCAACCCGGGCAGCGACTACTCTTCCGGGGTGCTGCGCGGAGCCGTGATCGACATCGCGCGGGACGGGTCCTGCCTGGACTTCCTGCTGACCACCGGTTGAAGATAAGTGGATTCGAACAGATATACATATTTTCATGATCACGAAGGCTTTTCAGTCTCGGGACTGAAAAGCCTTCGCGATCATGAGCGAATGTGCTTGGCGGCCAGGGCGGGCGGGGCGCAGGCCAGCCAGCCGTCGGTGATCGCGTCGCGCAGCGCCTGGGCGGAGACTTTCCGCAGCTGGATGAGGACGGCGGAGTAGCCGTCGAAATGCGGGATGGTGAAGAAGGCGCCCGGGTTCGCGGCGAGCACCGCCTCTTTCTCGCCGAGATCCTCGACGCGGACGGCCAGGATCGGGCCGTCGGGCGGAGCCTGGTCGCCGAACCGCCGGATGTCAGCCTTGCTGAACGGCCGGTCCCAGGCGAAGGCCTTGCCGCCGACGAACCACGTCCGGTTGCCGTGCCGCTCCTCCTCGGTCACCTCGGGCAGTTCCGAGGTCATCCGGGCCACGTCGTCGAGAGTCGCCATGGTCGTACGTTACTGCGCGGATCTCAGTCCGGGGCGTGGGCGACGGTCGAGGGCGGCCGTCTGGTCGACCAGATGATCCCACCGGAGCTTCGCCATCAGCGCCTGGATCGGGGCGTACCGGGACGGCACGCCCTCGGCGACGATCAGGGCGCATTCCCGGGCCAGGGCCGCGACCTCGCGGTAGAAGTCCGGCTCGGCCACGTGCACCATCGGGATGAGGACGAAGCGCAGCGGGGTGGCCCGGCGCTTCAGCGTGATGACCGCCGCCCGGATCCCGATCACGCTCGATTCGATGTACTGCATCCCCGTCACCTCGTGCCCCTGGCGTCCCCTGTTGATTGTTCCCGCTGGGCTGGGCAATGTCACGCCGGGCGGGAAGCCGTCGTCCTCCTCAGTGATGGACCAATCAATCCAGAACTTTCTTGGAGGACTTCGTGGGTACCCCATCTGTGGCGCCCGTTGACGCGCGGCCGGCTAGCGCCGCCCGCCCGTCGGCCGGGCTGGGGATCGCCACCCTGGTGATCGCCGGGGCCCAGCAGCGCCATGCCCACCGAGTCGGCCATCACCGCCTGCTCCTCCGGGCCATTGGCGGCGGGCTCCTCGACAAGGGGCTCGGGCAGCCAGGCACCGACGGGATCGACCCGGTGGTTCTGGCGCGCCCGCAGCATATCCAGGCAGATCCGCCCGACCACAGTGGTCAGCCAGGCCCGCAGGTCGATGATGGCGTCGGCGTCGCTGCGGCCGAGGCGCAGCCAGGCCTGCTGCACCGCGTCCTCGGCCTCGCTGACCGAGCCGAGCATGCCGTAGGCGACCGAGGCCAGGTGCGGACGCCAGTACTCGAACTGGTCCGCCAGCCAGGCTGGCTCAGCCATGGTCACTTCCCCCGGTTCTGCCGTGGTCCTCATCTGTTTGAGGACGACGGGGCGGCAGAAAACGTGACAAGACCGCGCTGCGTCACGTTCCCGGCCGGGGCGTCGTCCACCTCTATGAAGGCTTGTCATTCACCCGGAGGAGAACTGTCATGAGCATGACCCGTGCTGACCGGCGCGGATCGGCGCCGCCCCGGCGCCCGCCAGTGGCCGCGCAGGTCAGCCCGCTGGGGAAGCTCGGCGCCTGGAGCTACCGGAACCGGCGGCTGGTCGCCGTCGCCTGGGTCATGGTTCTCGTGGTCATCAGCCTGGCGGGGCGGCTCGCGGGCGCCCAGTTCAAGGACGACCTGAACGGCGGGGCCAGCACCCCGTCGCAGCAGGCGGCCGCGTTCCTGCAGCGCAACTTCCCGAGCCAGGCGGGCGATACCGCGCAGGTGGTGTTCCAGACCGCCGGGCCGGTCACCGCGGCCGCCGCCAGGGACCGGATCACCGGCACGCTGGCCGGGCTGGCCCGGCTGCCGCGGGTGGCGTCGGTGGTCAGCCCGTTCGCCGGGGCTGCGTTCGCGGCAGGCGCCGCGGATCAGGTCAGCCCGGACGGCCACATCGCGTACGGCGTGATCCGGTTCGACGGCAGCGGCGACGCGATCCCCGGCGCCGCGATCCAGCGGGTCATCACCCAGGCCCAGCGGGCGGCCGGCCCGGGATTCGCCGTGCAGCTCGGCGGCACGCCGGTGCAGAAGGTGGAAAAGCCGCAGTTCGGTAAGAGCGAGGCGCTCGGGATCCTGGCCGCCGTGCTCATCTTGCTGCTGGCGTTCGGTTCGGTGATCGCCATGGTGCTGCCCATCGTGACCGCGATCGTGGCGGTGGCCACCTCGTTCGGCCTGCTGGACCTGCTCAGCCGCCAGGTGACCGTGCCGTCCTTCGCCCCCGAACTCGCCGCGCTGGTCGGCCTGGGCGTCGGCATCGACTATTCGCTGTTCGTGGTGACCAGGTACCGGGGCGCCCGGGCCGAGGGCGCGGCGCCGGAGGACGCCGTGGTGACGGCCATTGCCACCTCGGGCCGGTCGGTGGTGTTCGCCGGGTCCACCGTGGTGCTGTCGCTGCTCGGCCTGTTCCTGCTGGGCCTGCCGTTCATCTACGGGGCGGCGCTGGGCGCGGTCATCGCCGTCCTGCTGGTCATGACGGCATCGGTGACGCTGCTGCCGGCCGCGCTGGGCTTCGCCGGCGCCAACATCGACCGGCTGCGAGTAGGGCGGTTCGCGGGACGGCGCCGTTCCGGCCCAGACGGTGCGGTCGGCCAAGATGGTGCGGCCGGCCCAGACGGTGCGGCTGGCCCGGCTGGCCAGGCGCGCGGTTTCTGGTGGACGTGGAGCCGACGGGTGCAGCGCCACCCGTGGCTGGCCGGCGGCGCGGCCATCGCCGTGCTGCTGGTGCTCGCGGTCCCGTTCGGTTCGCTTCGGCTGGCGTTCACCGACGCGGGCACGAACCCGTCCTCCTACACCTCGCGCCAGGCGTATGACCTGATCGCGAAGGGGTTCGGTCCGGGGACGAACGGGCCGCTGGTAGTGGCGCTCTCGGTGCCGGGCGCTTCCGGACCGGGTGCGGCAGCTGCGGGTGCGGCGGCTCCGGGTACGGCAGCTGCGGGTGCGGCGGCTCCGGGTGCGGCGGCCGCGCTGCGCGCCGACCTGGCCAGCCAGCCGGACGTGGCCTACGTCAGCCCGGTCCAGTACAGCCCGGGCCGGACCGCGGCGGTGCTCACCGTGATCCCGCGCACCTCACCGCAGGACGCCCGCACCTCGGCCCTGGTCCGGTACCTCAGGGACACAGTGGTGCCGCGGGCCACCTCGGAGACCGGGGTGACGGCCCTGATCGGAGGGCAGACCGCGGCGTCCATCGATACCGCCGGGCTGATCTCCGCCCGGCTGGTGATCGTGGTGGCCTTCGTCATCCTGCTGTCCGTACTGCTGCTGATGGCCGCGTTCCGCTCGGTCGTGATCCCGTTGGTCAGCGCCGGACTGACGGTACTGTCGACCGGCGCCGCCTACGGCGTGATCGTGGCGGTGTTCCAATGGGGCTGGCTCGGCGGGGGCATCGACAACGGCACCACTGCCCCGGTCGATCCGTGGATCCCGCTGATGCTGTTCGCCCTGCTGTTCGGGTTCTCCATGGACTATCAGGTCTTCCTGGTCTCCCGGATCAGGGAGGAATGGCGGGCCGGCGCGGCCGGCCCGGGTACCGCGGTATCGGATTCCGGCGCGGTGGCCAGCGCCCTGGCCAAGACCGGGCGGATCATCACCTCGGCGGCGGCCATCATGATCTGCGTGTTCGCCGCCTTCGTCCTCGGCGACCTGCGGGTGCTCCGCGTCATCGGGCTCGGCATGGCGGTAGCGGTCCTGCTGGACGCCACGCTGGTGCGGATGGTGGCGACGCCCGCGGTGCTGCAGCTGATGGGCCGGGCGAACTGGTGGTTCCCGTCCCGGCTCGAGCGTGCCGTGCCCGGCTTCCTGGCCGAAATCGAGCCCGGCCCTGTCAACCGGTCCAGCCATCTCACCATGAAAGGAACGTCATGAAGGTTCTGGTCATCGGTCATCTGACCGGCAAGGACATCAGGCCGCACCTGGAAGCCGAGGGACGCGCGGTCGCCGGACTCCGCGCCCAAGGTGTCATCCGCGACGTCTTCCTCAAGGCGGACCGGAGCGGCCCGATCCTGCTCCTCAACGACACCACCGCCGCCGAGGCACCGGCCCGGCTCGCGACCCTGCCCTTCATCGAGCACGAGCTCGTCACGTTCGACTACATCGAACTCGACGACAACAGCCCCGCCTGAGCGCGGGTCCGATTCCCGCGGCTCCCCCGGTCCGTCCGGCTCTCGTGGTTCGCCCCGGCTGTGGCCCCTGGTCCACGGCCGGGGCTGATCGCTTTCCGTCGCGTGGTTTCGTGATGGCCGCCCGGCTGACGAGCCCGCGACGGACAGCGACCCGCGACGGACAGCGACCCGCGACGGACAGCGGCCCGCGACGGTGGGCTGGCCAGCGGGGTAACGGGGTCTTGGGCACATTTGGCCCCCGCCATGTGCAATGGCAGGAACTTAAGGAGACCCGTCTGGCCGTTTCCCGGGGTTCCGCTGCCGGACAGGATCGCTCGCGACGGGCGAGGCGGCGCCGGCGGGCGCCGCGGATGCCCGTCGCTTGCGGGAGAGCGGCCGCCCCCGCCTCCGCCCTGCCGGACAGCCCGTTTTATCCATTTATGCCTGAACTTGCAGTTGAGGCATTCCGGGCGCCGGTCATGATCGTGGCCAGAAATGGCCGGATGGGCCGCGTCGGTTGTTTATCTGACTTTGCGGGATCTGGCTGCCAGGATTGTGCTATGGGTGCTGATGAGGCTGTGGTGGCGGTGCTGGCGGGGAAGTTCGCGGAGATCCGGCCGCATCTGGATGAGCGGGCGTGGCGGCTGTACCTGGGGTCGGAGGCGCGGGCGTACGCGGCAGGCGGCGGGTGCGGGCTGGCGGCGGCGGTGGCCGTGGTGGCGGGGGCGGCGGGGGTGTCCCGGGCGACGGTGATGGCGGGGGCCGGTGAGCTGGCGGAGGGCGCGGAGCCGGTCCCGGGGCGGTCCCGGCGGCCGGGCGCGGGCCCGAAGAGGGCGGAGGACAAGCAGCCGGGATTAACGCAGGCGCTGAAGGGCCTGCTGGAGGCGGCCACGCGGGGGGACCCGGTAGCGGAGATCACCTGGTGCTCGCTGTCGCTGCGGGAGCTGGAGCGGCAGCTGGCCGCGCGCGGCTTCGGGTGCAAGAAGGATGCGATCGCGCGGATGATGCACGCGGAAGGCTACAGCCTTCAGGGGATGTCCCGGACGATCGAGGGAAAGCAGCACCCGGACCGGGATGCCCAGTTCCGGCGGATCAACGCGGTGATCGCGGAGTTCGCCGCGGCGGGGGATCCGGCGGTCAGCGTGGACGCGAAGAAGAAGGAGCGGCTCGGCCCGTTTCACCGGGACGGCCGCGCCTGGCGGCCCGCCGGGGACCCGGTGCGGGTCCGTGACCATGATTTCCCCGATGAGGAGCTGGGGAAGATCACCCCGTACGGGGTCTATGACATCGCCGCGAACCGGGGGTTCTGCTCGGTGGGCACCAGCTGCGACACCGCCGCGTTCGCGGTGAACGCGCTGCGGGGATGGTGGCAGCGGGAGGGGGCGGCCCGCTACCCGGGCGCCACCCGGCTGCTGGTGACCTGCGATGCCGGCGGCTCCAACGGCTACCGGTGCCGGCTGCGGAAGGACCAGCTCGCCGTCTTGGCCGCGGAGACGGGCCTGCAGATCACCGTGTGCCACTTCCCGCCGGGCACATCGAAGTGGAACAAAATCGAGCACCGGCTGTTCTGCCACATCACCCGCACCTGGCGGGCCCGGCCCCTGATGACGGCGGACGACGCCGTGGCAGGCATCGCCGCGACCGTCACCAGCCAGGGCCTGAAGTGCACCGCCGTCCTGGATGACCGCCGCTACCGCGACGGGGCCAAGGTCAGCGGCGAGCGGATGAAATACCTCGAGCAGCGCATCTTGGACCGCGGCCCGGTCCGCGGCGAGCGGAACTACACGGTCCTGCCCGCCCCCCGGCCCGCCCCCGGACCGGAGCCCGGGCCGGAACCGGAGCCGCCCGGCCGCTGCCCCCGGGACGTCCTGAACCACCCCGCGCTGACCGGACTGGACCCCGCGGACCTGCACGCCCTGGCCGCGGCCCTGGACGTCCCGTTCGCCGCCCGCCGCGAGCAGCGCAACTACGCCAGCCGCGGCCGCCGGCGCGTCAACGCGATCCGGAACGGGGACGGCTCCAACGGCCGCCGCCGGATCGACCTCACCGACCACCTGCTCGCCTGGCGGCTGCGCGAGCACCTGCACCTGCCCATGCAGGCCATCGGCGCCCTGCCCGGCATCGACGCCAGTACCGCCAGCCACGCCACCACCCTGACCGCCAGCCTCATGACCAGCAGCGGCATCCCGCTCCCAGCCAGCGCCCCGCCCCCGGCCACCCTCCCGCGCACCCCCGGCCAGCTGCTGGACTACGCCGCCGCCGCCGGGATCACCCTGACCATCCCGGACAACAGCCAGGCCATGCCGTGTCCCCCGCCTCTGAAGATGTCCTCGTAGCGGGCGGTTGCCCGTCACTGAGGGTGTCTTCGTGATCCGAGTTCGCTGTGTGCCGGGCGGGGTCTGGTGGACGGCGCCACCGTGGCCATGTCGGTATAGGCAACGGCCCTCCCCTGACCTTGACCTGGTTACCGGGGAGGGCCGTCTGAGGGTGCCGGAGGTGGCACCACGGTGGTCACCGTACGAGGTTCGGAAGAGTCTGTCGAGGCCCGGCTTCGGGCCGGGCTGCTGGCGTGCTGGTGCGGCGGGAGGTTGCGGCCGTGGGGCTGGGCGCGGCCGCGGCGGGTGGCGACGTTCGCGGGGGTGGCCGAGGCGCGGCCGCGGCGCGGGATCTGCCGGGATGGCTGCGGGAAGACGCATGTGCTGCTGCCGGCCTGGCTGCTGTCGCGGCGCCGGTACGCCGCGGCGGTGGTCTTCGCGGCGCTGGCGCTGCGGGCGGCCGGGCTGAAGACGGCGGCGGTGGCGGCGCGGCTGCGGCTGCCGTCGCCGGGCTGTCCCGGGCAGTTCTGGTGCGTGCCAGCCTCCACGGCCGGGTCGTGGCTGGCCCGGTTCGCGTCCCGGGCGGGGTGGCTGCGGGCGGGGCTGGCGGGGCTGCTGCCGCTGGTGGACCCGCTGGGCCGGGTGGTGGCGCCGGCCGGGTCGGTCATCGGGGATGCGCTGGCCGCGCTGGATGCGGTGACCGCGGGGCTGCGGCGGGGGTTCCCGGGCCTGGCCACGGTGGCGGCCCGTGAGGTGGCCGCGCACCTGACCGGCGGGCTGCTGCTGGCCCCTGGGCTGCCGCCGCTGGCGGGCAACACGACCCTGGCCGGGCTGGCCGCCGTTTCCCCTTCCTGACCGGCCGCGGGGCCGGCCAGGGTCGCCGTGAGTCCTTGTTCACGGCGATCTGGAGGAGGAAGCATGACGGCAGCAGACCGGGAAGCCGCCGCGCGGCGGCAGCGGGCGCAGACGATCGCGCTGTGGCGGTGGTCGCTGATCGAGCCGGCGATGGACCCTGCCCTGACATCGCGGCAGCGCGGCGCGATCGTGCGCCAGCTGGCGGCCCGGGAGCACGCCGGCCCGTCCGGCCGCACCGTGTCGGTGTCACGCAAGACAATCGACCGGTGGATCACCGCCCGCCGGGCCGGCGGGTTCGACGCGCTGGTGCCCGCGCCCCGGCAGTGCACGCCGCGCACCGACCCGCAGGTGGTCGAGCTGGCGGTCGGGCTGAAGAGGGAGAACCCGGCCCGCACCGCGGCGCAGGTCCGCCGGGTGCTGGCCGCCCAGCTGGGCTGGGCGCCGTCGGAGCGGGCGATCCAGCGGTGGTTCGAGGCCCGCGAGCTGACCACCCGCCCCGGCGGGGCGCCGCCCCGGGCTTACGGCCGGTTCGAGGCCGGGCGGGTCAACGAGATCTGGACCGCGGACCTGATGAACGGCCCGGTGACCGGCGGCCGGGCCTGCCACCTGGCCGGCATCATCGACGACCACAGCAGGTTCCTGCCCGGGCACCGGTTCGTCCGCCGCCCGGACGCGGTCCGGTTCGCCGCCGTGCTGCGCGCCGCGGTCCAGCGGCACGGTATCCCCGCCGTGCTATATACCGACCACGGAGGATGCTTCACCGACGCCTCGCTGGCCCGCACCTGCGCGGTGCTGGGCATCAAGCTCGTCCACAGCCAGCCAGGTAAACCGGCCGGCCGGGGGAAGATCGAAAAGGTATTCCAGACTATCCAGCAGCAGTTCCTGGTCGAGGTCACCGGCGACGAGCAGCACCCGGCCCGGCACCCGGTCACCAGCCTGGACGAGCTGAACGAGCTGCTGGACCACTGGGTGCGCGAGGTCTACCACGCCCGGGTCCACTCCGAGACCGGGCAGTCCCCGGCCGGCCGCCACGCCGCCGCCGGGCCGGCCGCGCTGCCGGACCCGGTGCTGCTGCGGCAGGCGTTCGCCTGGAGCGCGGTCCGGCTGGTCCGCAAGACCGCGACCGTCGAGCTGGAGGGCAACGTGTATTCGGTTGACCCGTTTCTCGTCGGCCGGAAGGTAGAGCTGGTCTTCGACCCGTTCGACATGACCGAGCTGGCCGTGTACTGGGCCGGGCGGAAGGTCGGCCGCGCCGTGCCGCAGGTCATCGGCCGGCACGCCCACCCCAAGGCGCCGCCCGACGAGGACCCCGAGCCGGTCACCTACACCGGCATCGACTACCTCGCCCTGATCGCCGACGCCGGCCAGCCGGCCCGCGGCGAACAGCTCCGGCTGGCCAACATCGCCGACGCCGGCGACGGCCCGGGCGCCGGCCTGCAGGACAAGGACAGCCAGGGCCAGGACCAGCAAGGCGAGGGCGAGCAGGAGGCCCGGCGGTGAACGCCGACGCCATCCCCGCCAGCCAGCTGGCCTGCCTGCTCTACGACGCCGCCGACGGCATCTGCGCCGACGTCGCCGCGGTCATGCTGATCGACCGGCACGGCCACTTCCTGCACGACCCCGCGTTCCGCCGCATCATCGCCGCCGGGTCCTCCATCACCACCGGGCAGCCGCTCGCGGTGATCCGGTGGACCGCCGCCATCCATGCCCTGGAGGCCGGGGAGCTGCCCTGCTGCTCCTCGGAGAAGGCCATCTTGCGGCTCGCCGCGAGCCTGGCCGACCCCGGCGTCGCCGTCAACCTCCGGGAGAACCTCGGCAACCTCGATGCCCGCAACATCACCCTGGTCACCGACGCCATCACCGCCGCCAACGGCTGACCGGAACGGAGAACCCGATGATCGAGACCCTGCAATCGCGCTACGGCTTCACCGTCATGCCGTTCACCGCGGCCGTCCCCGTCACCGCCCTGTTCGGCTCGGCCGCGCACAAAGAAGCCGTCGCCCGGCTGCGGTGGCTGATCTCCGCCCGCGGCCTGGGAGTCATCACGGGCGAAGTCGGCTGCGGGAAGACCGCCGCCGTCCGCGCCGCTGTCAGCGGCCTGGACCCATCCCGCCACACCCTGATCTACCTGCCCAATCCGCAGATCGGCGTGCGGGGCATCCACGGCGCCGTGGCCCTCGCGCTGGGCCACACGCCACGCTTCCACCACGCCACCTTGATCCCGCAGGTCGAGGCGGCCCTGGCTGCCGAGTCCGACGAGCGGAACCGGCACGTCATCCTGGCAATCGATGAATCACACCTGATGTCGCACGACCAACTGGAGGCCGTGCGCATGCTGACCAACCATGACCTCGATTCCGGATCGCCGCTGAGCATCCTGCTCATCGGCCAGCCCACCCTGCGCCGCCGGCTGCGCATCGGTGACATGGCCGCCCTCGATCAGCGCGTGGCCCTCCGCTATCACATCCCCGCGCCCGCGCTCACCCCGGCTGAAGCCAGCGGGTATATCCGGGCGCACCTCGAGCACGCCGGCCGGTCCGACACGCTTTTTTCTGACGACGCCGTCCGCGCCATCCACGCCCACGCCCGCGGCCTGCCCCGGGCCATCAACCGGCTGGCCATCACCGCGCTGCTGGCGGCCTGCGCCACCGGCAAGGCCATCGTGGACGAGTCCTCCGCCCGCGCCGCCATCAGCGAGGAAGCCGCCGCCGCGACAGACTGACCACCACGGCGCCACCCTGTCCATCATCAGCCCCGCCCGGCACCAGCCCGGCGGGGCTCTTCACGCCCAGGCGTAGCCACGCTGAACGTCGCCGTCATGGACATTCAGAGCGACGGCGAACAGGGCGTGTCATCGAACCGGGCCGGCAGCACGTACTCGCGCCGCTCCCGCACCGCCCGGTCCAGCGCAGCCCGCCGCTCCAGCCGGGTCCAGTCCCGATCGGCGTACTCGGCCGAGACGAACACCACGACCGCCGCGGACTCCTCGGCATAGATCCGGGGCAGCTCCTCGGCCAGGTACCGGCCCCACAGCTCGATCTGCTCATCAGCGTCGTAGAAACAGCGCACCCCCCGCGCCTGCAGCGCCGCGGCCACCTGCTCCACGTAGTCCCGCTGCGCCCCGGCGAACGACAGCGCCACATCCCACCGCCAGCCGCGCCCGGCACCCAGGCCCGCGCCGCCGTCCCCTCCCGCCATGACCCGAGTCTGCCACCGGCCCGGCCCCGGCCAGAACGCTCATCCGAAATCCCTCACAGACAGCAGCACCGCATGCCCCCGGTACTGGCCGGGTGGCTGGGCCGTGCCGTGTAACTATGTTGGGGTAACGGTCGTTTCCCCTACACCAGGATCATCGGCAACCCGACCAAGATCATCGCTGGTGCCGACTACTTCAAAAAGGACATAGTCAGGTTGTCAGGTACAACCCACCGCCGCAGTCCCGGGCGGCGGCCGGGTCCCCCGCCTGCCCGGTCCAGCGGGCAAGCTCGCGCCGGGCGGCCAGGGTGTCGGGGTGTTCCGGGCCGAGGACCCGCTCGAGCGCCGGCACCAGCCCGGCCAGCAGGTCCCGGGCGGCGGCCGGGTCCCCCGCCTGCCCGGTCCAGACGGCGAGCTCGCGCCGGGCGGCCAGGGTGTCGGGGTGCTCCGGGTCAGAGACCCGCTCGCGCACGGGCAGCAGCCCGGCCAGCAGGTCCCGGGCACCAGCCGGGTCCCCCGCCTCCCCCGTC
>Ga0335081_10018170_pt1 | contig 11373 bp, 9 predicted proteins | sample Lox_Sample_35_FD_206713 | JGI IMG/M metagenome (GOLD analysis project Ga0335081, IMG submission 206713) | Soil microbial communities from Loxahatchee National Wildlife Refuge, Florida, United States - Lox_Sample_3.5 | ecosystem: Environmental > Terrestrial > Soil > Wetlands | place: USA: Florida... | reverse complement strand
ACGCGTCCGCCACCAAGGTGTTCTCCTCCGAGCAGCTGCAGCTGATCGGGCAGTCGCTCGCCGAGGTGGTGGGGCGGCACGCGGACTCCGGCCCGGACACCGCGGCCCTGATGACCTGGCTGGACGTCCAGCTCAAGCGCAACATCGTGCTGACCTTCGGCGGCGGGGTCAACGAGATCCAGCGCGAGCTCATCGCGACCGCGGGCCTCGGCCTGCCGAGGGCGCCGCGATGACCCCGGAAACCCCGGTGGCCGCCCAGACCGCGATCCGCGCGGCCGCCGACGGCCTCAAGGTGGCGGGCGAGAGCCGCGCGCGGGCCGCGCGCGACCCGGTCAACCTGCCCATGATCCGCAACTGGATCGAGGCGATCGACCCGGCCGGCGCGGACGGCGCCGGACCGGACGACCCCGACACTGCCCCGCCGGCCATGATCCAGGTCTGGACGATGCCCGGCCTGCGCGGGACCCGCGCGGACGACGACCCGCTGGGCCAGATGAACCAGGTCCTGGACGACCTGGGGTACACCTCGGTGGTCGCGACCAACTGCGACCAGGCCTACCACCGGTACCTCAAGCTCGGCGAGCAGCTGTCCGTCCGGGCCAGGCTCCTCGACGTCGCCGGCCCCAAGCGCACCGCGCTGGGCGTGGGCTGGTTCGTCACCACCCGCAGCACCTGGTTCTCAGCCGGCGAGCCGGTGGCCACCATGGACTTCCGCGTCCTCAAATACCGCCCCCCGGAAGCCGCCCCCGCCACGTCCGCCCCCGCCACGCCCGCCCCTGTCAGTCCCACCAGCACCGAAAACCTCGTCAGCCCCATGCGCCCCCAGATCACCCTGGACACCGCGTTCTTCTGGGCGGGTACCGCGGCCGGCGAGCTGCGCATCCAGCGCTGCGCGAGCTGCGGTGCGCTGCGCCACCCGCCCGGGCCGATGTGCCCGTCGTGCGGCGAGCCCAGCGACGGCGGGTATGTCGTCGCGGCCGGAACCGGCGAGGTCTTCAGCTACGTCGTGCACCATCACCCGCCGGTGCCGGGCAAGAAGCTGCCCATGGTCGTCGCGCTCGTGCGGCTGCCGGAGGGAGTGCGGATGGTCGGCGAGATGCCCGGTGTCCGCCCGGACCAGGTGCGGATCGGGCTGCCGGTGCGCGCCACGTTCGCCCAGGTCGACGACGACCTGACGCTGCCCGCCTGGAGGCCGGCCGAGGGAGCGCTCCCGGACCGGGTGGTCGACGTGACCCCCACCTTCGTCGTCTCCTCGGCACTGGCCACCCGTGACTTCTACTACGTGCACCACGACCGGGACCGCGCCGTCGCCTCGGGGGCCAGGGACATCTTCATCAACATCCTGACCACGACCGGCCTGGTCCAGCGCTACGTCTCGGACTGGGCCGGACCGGACGCGGTGGTCAAGACCGTTTCCATCCGGCTCGGCGTGCCCTGCTACGCCGGCGATACGCTCACCCTCAGCGGCCAGGTCACCGCGGAGGAAGGTAATGAGCAGGCGGTCTCGGTGACCGGCCGGTGCGGCCTCGGCGACCACGTCACCGCGACCGTCAGGATCGCCCGGTGACCGCCGCGGCCATCGCCGGCATCGGGGCGACCGAGTTCTCCAAGGATTCCGGGCGCAGCGAGCTGCGGCTCGCCGCCGAAGCGGTGCGGGCCGCGCTGGACGACGCCGCGCTGCGCCCGTCCGACGTGGACGGCTTGGTCACCTTCACCATGGACAGCAACGCCGAGATCGCGGTCGCGCGCGAGCTCGGCGTCCCGCACCTGAGCTTCTTCAGCCAGGTCGGCTACGGCGGCGGCGCCGCCTGCGCGACCGTGCACCAGGCGGCGATGGCCGTCGCGACCGGGGCGGCCAGCGTCGTGGTCTGCTACCGCGCGCTGAACGAGCGTTCCGGCCGCCGCTTCGGCCGGGTGGCCGCCGGTGCCGTCGCGACGCCGACGACCTCCGGCGTCGACAACGGCTGGCACTACCCCATGGGCATCGCCACGCCGGCCGCGACCGTCGCCATGGTGGCCCGCCGCTACATGCACTGCTTCGGCGCGACCAGCGAGGACTTCGGCCGGGTGACGGTGGCCGACCGCCGCCACGCCGCCACCAACCCGCACGCCTGGTTCTACCAGCGCCCGGTCACGCTGGCCGAGCACCAGGCCTCGCGCTGGATCGCCGAACCCCTCCGGCTGCTCGACTGCTGCCAGGAGAGCGACGGCGCGGTGGCCGTCGTGGTCACCAGCCTGGACCGGGCCCGTGACCTGCCGCGCCGGCCCGCCGTGGTCCGCGCCGCCGCGCAGGGCGCCGGCCCGGACCAGTTCACCATGACCAGCTACTACCGCGACGACCTGACCGGCCTGCCGGAGATGGGCCTGGTCGCCAGGCAGCTGTGGCGGCAGGCGGGCATCGGCCCGGCCGACGTGCGCACCGCCGTGCTGTATGACCACTTCACCCCTTACGTGCTCATCCAGCTCGAGGAACTCGGCTTCTGCGGCCGCGGCGAGGCCAGGGACTTCATCGCCGGCGGCGCCATCGAGCTGGGCGGCCGCCTGCCGGTCAACCCGCACGGCGGCCAGCTCGGCGAGGCCTACATCCACGGCATGAACGGCATCGCCGAGGCGGTCCGCCAGGTCCGCGGCACCGCGGTCAACCAGGTCCCCGGCGACGGCCCCGTCCTGGTCACCGCGGGCACCGGCGTCCCCACCAGCGGGCTGGTCCTGACCCGTTAAGATCTGCGCTGTTAAATCCGGCTGGCGGTAGCCGGCCCGATCGGCTTCGGCCAGGCACTGGCCGGCGGGCTTGATGCCGTCGGAGGTGTTCGGACTGCGCACGCAGGCGGCGGCGGATGCGACCGCGAGCCGCAGGCACCGCTCGGCCGGCCAGCCTTCGTGCAGGCCCAGGATGACGCCGGCGGCGAAGGCGTCGCCCGCGCCTGTGGTGCTGCGGACCTGCTCGCGCGGCAGCCGGACCGAGCCCTGGCGCCAGGTCCGGCCGCCGGGGGCGGCGGCGACGCAGCCGGCCGGGAAGTGCACCACGGCGAGCACCGACACGCCCTGCTCGACCAGGCTGAGCGCCATCGCCTCCAGGGCCGGCCAGTCCGCCGGCCCGTCCGCGGTGGGCACCGAGGCCTCGATGCCGGTCAGCGCGCCGGCTTCGAGTTCGTTGATCACGATGCTGTCCAGGCAGGGCAGGCAGGGCCGGGCCACCTGGGCGGTGCGGTCCGGCGCCAGGCTGACCATTTCCAGGTTGGTGTGCAGGCCCGCGGCCTGGGCTCGCCGCAGCAGGGCCGACCAGCCGTTACCCCCGCCGGGCTGCGGCCGGTCCATCACCGGGTGGATGCCAGGCGCGCCCGCATGCAGTATCCGCGCCCCGGCGGCCGTCAGGTCGGCGGCCGAGGCGTCGAACAGCGCGTTGGCGCCGCTGTGGTGGAAAAACGTCCGCCGGCCGCCGTCCCGCTCGATCATCCCGTCGGTGAACGAGGTGACCGCGCCGGCCAGTTTCCGGACGCCGGCCGTATCGATGCCCAGCCGCGCGCACTCGGCCAGGATGAAGGCGCCGTGCTCGTCGTCGCCGATGGCGCCGAGCACCCCTATCGGGAATGCCCCCCCGAGCATGCGCAGGTCGACGGCCATGTTGAGACCCGGACCGCCGGTGCTCAGCGATACCTGCTCGATCATGGCCAGATGATCAAGGGCCGGGTAGGCGTCGATCACCTTGCCGACATCGACGAGAACCGTCCCGGCGCACAGGACCCCACGGCCGCTCATCCGGCACCGCTCATCCGGCACCCAGCATGGGATCAGTCACCTCCAGGTCGGCCCCGAGCTCGCGGTGCGGGGCGATCTCGGCCTTGGCCAGCGCATCGTGGTAGACGCGGACGGCATCGACCGGACTCAGCTCGCCCCGCAGCACCGGCCGCATCAGGCCGACCAGGTCCAGCTGCGACTCCGCGCGCTGGATCTTGCGGCCGAACAGGGCGACCCGGGCGCCGTACCGTTCGGCCTGGTGCAGCAGCTCGAAGGTGTCCCGGGTAGTGCCAGCCGACCCGCCCAGGATGCCCACCACCAGCGACGGGTCGTACCCGGCCAGCTCAGCCAGCGCGTCCGGGCCGTTGTAGGCCACCTTCAGGAATAGCGGCCGCTGCGCACCGGTGACCCCGGCCAGGGCGCGGGTAATCGAGTCGTTCACGAACGCGCCGATCTGACCGTCCGGCAGGCCGGCCGGCGCGTTGGGGTTGAAGACCTCGAGGAAATGCCGGATGCCCAGGGCGGCGGCCTCCCGCCGGAATCCGTTGTACGCCTCGAGGGTGGCCAGGTCGTAGTCCAGCTCGTTGTTGAAGGTCATCGAGTACAGCACGAGATCGCAGAACGGACGGACAGCGGTCAGGTCGGCCGTGCGGAACGGCCGCGACGGCAGGGCCGGGTAGCGGCCGCCCCGGCTGTTCCAGATGTCCGTGCTGTCGTTCGCCCGCACGGCCAGGGTCATTTCCCCCAGCGAGCCGTCCTGGGCCAGCCGCTCCCCGTTGGCCGCCGAGGTGAGCATGATGTCGAGTTCGCCTTGCGCGACCAGAGCCCGCATGTCATCGAGGAATTCGCCGCGCGTGCGGTAGCGGCCAGGCCCGGCCGGGCCGGACGGCCCCGCCGAAGTCAGGCCGAACGCCATGTCGGCGTCCTTGGCGTCTGCGATGACGAAGTCGCCGGGGGTGTACCGGCCCGCCGTGATCGCGTCCAGCTTGCGGTCCAGGCGGCGGACGCTCCCGGCAGGATCAGGTACGGACATCGGTCAGCCTCTCACCTGAGTTCGCCGTCATCGTTCGCCCACGGTGACGAGGACTTTCACGTGCTGTCCCGACGAGGCCAGCTCGAAGGCCTCGGCGACCTGAGCGAGCGGTCGCGTGGCCGTGACGAAGTCCGCGGTCCGGACGGTGCCCCGGCCGAGCAGGCCGGCCGATTCGGCGTAGTCCACGGGCAGGTAGGTGGCGCTGCCCTGGATGCGGATCTGGTGGTCCTGCACGATCGGCAGCGGGACGGTGACCTCCCCGGCCGGGACGCCGACCACCATGACCGTCCCGCCCTTGTCGGCGATGGCGATCGCCTGGTCGACGGACGACTGGGTGGCCACGCAGTCGAAGACGATGTCGGCGCTGCCGCCCAGCGCCTCCCGCACCTGCCCGGTGACGTCGGGCGCACGCGCGTCGGCCGTCACGTCGGCGCCGAGAGCCTCGGCACGCCGGCGCTTGGCCGGGTTCGGATCGGTGCTGACTATCTTTCCGCACTTGTGCGCGCGGAGCACCGCCAGGGTGAACAGCCCGATGGTCCCGGCGCCGAGCACCGCGACGGACCGGCCGGCCACATCGCCGGCCAGGCGCACGGCATGCACCGGCGTGGACAGCGGCTCGATGAGCGCCGCGGTGTGGTCGTCCAGCGTCTCCGGCACGGCATGCAGGCGGTTCGCGGCCAGGGTGAAGTAGTCCGCCATGCCGCCCTGGGGGTAGCCGCAGCCGAAAAACTGCAGGTTCTCGCACAGGTTCTCGCGTCCGGAGGTGCACATCTTGCACGTCCAGCAGGGCAGGTCGGGCTCCACGATGACCCGCTGTCCCGGCCTGCGGTCATCAACGGCGGAGCCCACCGCCTCGATCACTCCGACGACCTCGTGGCCCGGCCGGTACGGCAGCGGGACGAACGGATGGCGCCCGCGGGCCGCGTGCAGGTCGGATCCGCACACACCCGCCGCGAGCGTGCGGACCAGGGCTTCGGCCGGGCCCGGGGCGGGGATGTCCGCGGCCTCGACGGCGATCCGGCCGGGGTGAACGACGACGCGTCGCATGGTACTCACAGTGTCTTCTCGCTCGCCTCCGGGACGCTCGCAGTCGGCGCCTTCCCTCGTCGCTCGTCGCAGGCTCCTCGCCCCTGGGGTGGGTCCGTGGGGGCAAACGGAGTCCAGGCGCCGACGCGCCCCTTCTGCTCGCTCACAGTGTCTCCTCGCTCACGGCAGCGCCTCCTTCTCGTAGCGATCGAGGTCGGCGAGGGTGCCGCGGACGCCGTGCTCGCGCAGGGAGGCCAGGATCGCGCGGTACACCGGGGTAAACCGGATGTCATCGGCCAGGTCGCCGAAGACCGTGCGGTTGTCCTCCAGGAAGGCCGTCGGGTGGCTGCCCTGCCGGCCGGCCGCGGCCCGCAGCTGCGGGGCGAGGGCGTCGTCCATCTCGTGCGGCTCGCCGCTCTCGTCGGTGCCCTCGGCGTAGCGGGCCCAGCAGGCCACGACGGCCGCGGCGCGGGTGAAGGGACGGCCGGCCGCGAGCTGCTCCCTGATGACCGGGAGGATGAACTTGGGGATGAGGTCGGAGGCGTTGGCGCACAGCCGGGCCACGGTGTCGCGCACCTCGGGATTGGAGAACCGCTCGATCAGCTGGTGCGCGTAGCCGGCCAGGTCGATGCCGGGAACGGGCCGCAGGGTGGGGATGGCCTCCCGGGTCATGTAGTCCAGCAGGAACCGCGCGAAGAGCGGGTCCGACGTGACGTCGTGCACCAGCCGGTATCCCACCAGGTAGCCCGGATAGCACAGGGCCTGGTGGCTGGCGTTGAGCAGCCGCAGCTTCATCAGCTCGTAGGGCTCCACGTCGGGAACGATCTGCACGCCGGCGTCCTCGAGCGGCGGCCGGCCGTCGGCGAAATCGTCCTCGATCACCCATTGCGTGAACGGCTCGCAGAGCACCGGCCACTGGTCCTCGATGCCGAACCGGCGGCTGAGCTCGGCACGGTCAGCCTCGGTCGTCTGCGGCGTGATCCGGTCGACCATGCAGTTGGGGAACCGGACGTGCTGGGTCATCCAGTCGGCCAGCCCGGGATCACGCAGGCGGGCGAAGGCGGTGAACGCGCGCTGGCTCACGTGGCCGTTGCCCTGGATGTTGTCGCAGCATACGACGGTGAAGGCGGGAATGCCCCGGTCGCGACGGCGGGCCAGCGCCTCGGCCACCAGCCCGAAGATGGTCTGCGGTACGGCCCCGGGCCGCAGGTCAGCCTGCACCGCCGGGTCGGACCCGCGGAATTCGCCGGTGACGCTGTCGAGGTTGTAGCCGCCTTCCGTGACGGTGAGCGACACGATCCGGGTCGCGGGCGCGGCCAGCTTCTCGACGGCGGCCCCGGGATCGTCGGGGGCGAACAGGTACTCGACGATGGACCCGATCACCCGCGGCTCCCAGGTGCCGTCGCCATGCCGGACGACCAGGGTGTACAGGCCGTCCTGGGCGGCCATCACGTCCCGCATCGCGGTGTTGGAGGGCTGCAGGCCGATGCCGCAGATACCCCAGTCCATGGCCGCGCCGGCGTTCATCAGCGTGTCGATGTACATGGCCTGGTGCGAGCGGTGGAAGTTGCCCACGCTGATGTGCGCGATCCCGGTCGTAACCTGGCGGCGGTCGTACGCGGGGCGAGCCACCTCGGCGTTCAGCCGGGCCAGGGTCTGTTCGGTCAGGATGGTCATGCTGTCCCTTCCCGTGAGCGTTCGCGCAGCGCTGACACGACTCGCTGGAACCTGGCGTGGCGCTCGGCGTGGAAGGCGGCCATCGCCGGGTCTGGCTCGGCCACCAGGCCGGCCGGAGGCGCCAGCCGTCCGCCGGAGTCGTCGAAGCCGAGGAGCCCGGCAGCGATGGCCCCGAGGAGGGCCGCGCCCCGCCCGGATGCCGCGGGCACGTCCACGGCATACAGCGGCAGCCCCAGCACATCGGCGAGCAGCTGCCGCCAGCCTGCGTCCAGGGTGCCTCCGCCCGCCAGCCGCAGACCTGCCGGGCGATGCCCGCCGAGCAGGGCGTCCAGGGCGTCGCGGATGGCGAACGCGGTCCCTTCGAGCGCGGACCGCAGCAGCGAGGTCCGGTCGTCGGCCAGCGACAGCGAGGTCCAGGAACCGCGCAGCGCCGGGTCGCAGTACGGTGTCCGTTCTCCCGACAGGTGCGGGACGAAGATCGGGTCGTCCGCCTGGCCTGTCCTGGGGTGAGCGCTGGCGTACAGCTCCTCCCAGCTGGCGTTCATGACCTCGCGCGCCCAGTTCAGGCTGAGTCCCGCGCTCAAGGTGGCGCCCATGTGGTACCAGCCGTCCGGCGTCGCGGACCGGTAGAGGTGGACCCCGGCCTCGGCCAGGCCGACCGGTGCGGTGAGCGGCCGGATGACCTGCGCGCCGGTGCCCACGGTCAGCTGGATGTCGCCGTCGGCCACCCCGCTGCCGAGCGCCGCTGCCGCGGTGTCGCCGGCCCCGGCCGCAAGGGGGATGCCCGCGGGCAGCCCCAGCTCGGCGGCGGCCCCGGCGGCGAGGTGGCCGGCCATCGCCCCCGCGGACGGCAGCAGCGGCGCCAGCAGGCCCGCGTCCAGCCCCAGGGCGCTCACCACCTCGGTGTCCCAGCGGTCGCCGATCAGGTCGTAGAGCAAGGTGGCCGACGCGTCGCTGGGCTCGGCGTGGAACTCACCGGTGAGCCGGGCGCGTATCCAGTCCTTGGGCGCCAGTGCCCAGCGCGCGCCGGCGTAGACCCGCGGCTCGTGCTCGGCGATCCACATGAGCATCGGCCCGGTCATGCCCGGCGCCAGCGGGTTGGCCAGCCTGGCCAGCGCCGGCCGGCCGAGCCGCCGGTAAGCGCGCAGCGACCCGGTGGCGCGGCTGTCGGCCCAGAGCAGCGCCGGGCGCAGCGCCTGGCCGCCGGCCGACGTCATGACCAGGCCGTGCATCTGCCCCGACAGGCCGATCGCCACGGGCCGCGTGCCCGGCGCCTTCCCGGCCGCGTGAACAGCCTCGCGGGCGCAGGCGGCCACCGCGGCCCACCAGTCGGCTGGATCGCTCTCGGCGCAGCCGGGCGCCGCCGAGGTCACTGGGTAGCTGGCCGAGGCTTGCGCCAGGACCGTTCCGTCGGTGTCGAGCACCACCGCCTTGGCCGAGCTGGTCCCGAGGTCCAGGCCCAGCGTGCAGGCGCTCATTCCTGCCAGCACTCGATGATGATCTTGTGGACCGTCCGGTCCCCGCGCAGGGCGTCGAGGGCGCTGGCGTAGTCATCGAGCGTGAACCGGTGCGTGATGAGGCCGTCGGTGCGCGCCCGGCCGGTCCGCAGCGCCGCGATCGCGGCCGGGAAGGAGTTGATCTCCGCGAAGGAGCCCTTGATGGTGATCTCGCGGCGGAACACATCGTACGGGCTGACCCGCACGAGGTCTTCGGGCTCGGTCACGCCGTAGAACATCACGGTCCCGCCGCTGCGGGTGAGCGGGACGCACTGTTCCGACACCGCCGCCGAACCGGTGGCATCCACCACGAGGTCGAAACCGCCGCCCGATGCCGCCTTCAGCTTCGCCGCGTCTCCGGCCAGGTCCGCCCGGTCCATCAGGAACGTGGTGTCGATCCCGAGGGCCTCGGCTCGCTTCAGCTTGAACGCCGACGAGGCCGCGACCGTCACGCTGGCCGCGCCGCCGCGCGCGATGAGCTGGGACAGCAGCAGGCCGGTCGGGCCCGCGCCGAAGACCAGGGCCGAGCTTCCCGGCGGCGGGCTCAGCGTCTGCACGCCGTGCATGGCGCACGCCGTGGGCTCGGTGAACACCGACGTGTCCGGGTTGATCCCGTCCACGGAGAAGACCAGGTTGGCGGGAACGCTGACGTACTCGGCGAATGACCCTGGCCAGTTCGTGCCGAGGCCCTTGAGGTTGGCGCACATCAAGGTGCGCCCGGTCCGGCAGTACTCGCAGTGCCCGCAGTTCATGTTGGGGTTGACCGAGACGTATTCGCCGACGCGGAAGCCCTCGGTGCCGTCGCCCAGCGCGTCCACCGGCCCGATCAGTTCATGTCCGGGGGTGAGGGGGAACTCGGCGAAGAACTTGCCGTTGTGGATGTGGAGGTCCGTGCCGCAGATCCCGGTTTGCCGCACCCGTACCCGGACCTCCCCGGGTTCCGGATCCGGTGTCGGGACCTCCGTGATCGTGAAACTGCCCGGGGCGTCGTAGACGACGGCTTTCATGCTGCTCCTTCGGCGATGGGCCGTGTGCTGAACCGGGCCGCGACGGGTCCGGCCAGAGCCCGTGCCGCGGGCTCTGGCCGGAGGCGTCCCGGGGTCACTCCCGCGCGGCCGCTGCTTCTGCCCCTGCCGCCTCTCTGCTGGTGGTCAGATGGCGCAGCAGGCCGCTCATCCTGGGGTTGCCGCCCCGCAGGGCGGCGGCGCGCCGCTGCTGGTCGACGTAGACGGCGGCGATCAGCACGGCTCCCACCACCACTTGCTGCCAGAACGGCTGGATGCCGATGATCACGAATCCGTTCTGGAGCGTCGCCGGGATGAACACCCCGATGACGCTGCCGAGGATGGACCCGTAGCCGCCGAACAGGCTGGTGCCGCCGATGACGACGCCGGCGATCACGCTGAGGTTGGTCGAGCTCTGCCCGCCGATCGTGGTCGACTGGAAGAACGCCAGGTTGAGCCATCCGGCGAAGCCGGCCAGCAGGCCGGAGAGGGCGTAGACCATGATCAGGTGGCGGGGGACGTCCACGCCGGAACGCCGGCCCGCCTCGGGGTTTGATCCGATCGCGTAGGTGTGCAGCCCGAACCGGGTCCGGTGCAGGCCTACGGCCCCCAGCACGACGATGACCGCGGCGATGACGGCCAGGGTGGGAACCTGCCAGAAGATGTTGCCGAATCCCACGTCGTTGACCATGGCGGTCGGGACATCGCGCAAGTCCACGCCCCCGGTGATCACCTCGGCCAGGCCCAGGGCCATCCCCAGGGTGCCGAGCGTGACGATGAGCGGCGGGACCTTGGCCCGCGCGACCAGGAATCCGTTGACCAGCCCCCAGGCGAGCCCGCAGCCGATGGCCACCAGGGCGCCGATGAGAGCGGTACCCCAGCCCTGTCCGCCCAGGCCTGCCATCGCCTTGTCGCAGACGACGCCGCTGAAGACCAGGACGCTGCCTATCGAGAGGTCGATGCCGCCGGTGATGATGACGAAGGTCATCCCGACAGCCAGGACGGCGAGGATGGCGGTGTTGATGACGATCCCGCGGATGTTGAAGACGGTCAGGAAGCTGCTGGTCTTCAGGATCGAGAAGACGACCACGATTACGGCGAGCACGATGATGATCTGCAGCGACTGCAGCCGGGCCAGCCGCGCGAGCCGGCCGGTCGGCTCCTCTTCGCCCGGCACCGCATCGGCGGGCGCGGAGGGCGGTACGGTCGTCTGCTCGGTCATGACTGCTTCTCCTGCGTCACCGCGCCGGTCATCGCCCCGACCAGCTCCTCCATCGTCGTCTCCTTCGCCTTGTACGTGGCCACCCGCCGGCCGAGCCGCATGACCTGTATCTCGTCGGCGACCTCGATCACTTGGGGCATCGAGTGGCTGATGAACACCACGCCGAGCCCGCGGTCG
>Ga0335081_10018169_pt1 | contig 11373 bp, 9 predicted proteins | sample Lox_Sample_35_FD_206713 | JGI IMG/M metagenome (GOLD analysis project Ga0335081, IMG submission 206713) | Soil microbial communities from Loxahatchee National Wildlife Refuge, Florida, United States - Lox_Sample_3.5 | ecosystem: Environmental > Terrestrial > Soil > Wetlands | place: USA: Florida... | reverse complement strand
CGGCGCGATCTCGGCGGTCGCGTTCTCGCCCGACGGCGGCCGCCTGATCGTCGCGGGCATGACCGACGCGAAGATCTATCGCGCCGGAGTGCGCGTCTACCTCGCGGAGCCGATCGCGCTCGACGGCGCCGGCGAGGTCCGCGCGGCGCAGTTCACCGCCGACGGCACACGCGTGATCACCGCCGGTGGCGACGGCATCGCGCGGATCTGGGACGCCGCGACCGGCAAGGAGCTCGGCCGGCGCGGCGCCCACGGCAAGGCGCTCGAAGCGCTCGCGATCCACGACGACGACACGCTGTGGCTGGCCTCGAGCGACGGCACGATCAGCGCGTTCGACATTCACGCCGACACGCGATCCGCCGCCGAGCTCGACCGCTTCGTGCGCGAACGCGGGCCGTGGCGGCTCGATCGCGATGACCGGCTCGTCCGCAACCAGGGAGGCTCCGATGGGCAGCGTGGATCAGACCGCGAGTAGGCTCGGCAGGTTCGGCGACGACGAGGCCGCCGGCTCGGCGTACGTGCTGGTGGTCGACAACGACTCGTCGTCGATCTTCCACCTGCCGCGCTCGGGCGCGATCGTGATCGGCCGCGGCGGCGAGGCCGAGCTGCGCGTGCAGCACGCGTCGGTGTCGCGCCGCCACGCCACGATCCGGGTCGACGGCGGCGTCGTCCGGATCGCGGACCTCGGCAGCCACAACGGCACGCGGGTCAACGGCGAGCCGATCGCCGAGGCGCGCGTGCTCGCGAGCGGCGACGTCGCGACGGTCGGCGACGTCGTGCTGGTCGTGCACTTCTCGACGCCGCAGGTCGTGGCGCGCGCGACCTACGGCGCGGACGCGTGGCGCCGCCGGCTCGCCGAGGAGCTCGATCGCGCGGTCACGTTCAAGCGCGCGCTCGCGGTGATCGCGCTGTCCGGCGCCACGCCCGAGGCCACCGCGGCGCTCGCCGCCGAGCTGCGCCTGATCGACGCGATCGGCGCGGGGGACGACGGCCAGCTGCTGCTGCTCCTGCCCGAGGCGGACCGGCCCACCGCGCGGGCGATCGCCGAGCGCGCGCTCGCGGCCGCCCACGCGATCGCGCCGGCGCGCGGCGGCTTCGCGATGTGTCCGACCGACGCGGTCGACGTCGACACGATCCTGCTGGCCGCTCGCAGCGCCGCGCGCCGCGCCGCACCCGGCACGCTGGCCGACGCCGCCGACACGGTGACGACGATCGAGCTCGGCGATCGCCGCGTGGTGCTCGCCGATCCCGCGATGGTCCGGGTGTTCGCGCAGATCGAGCGGATCGCGGGGACGATGCTGCCGGTGCTGGTCACCGGCGAGACCGGGGTCGGCAAGGAGAACGCGGCCTACGCGGTGCACCACTGGTCGCGGCGCGGCGGGCCGTTCGTCGCGGTCAACTGCGCCGCGCTCGGCCCGGAGTCGCTGGTCGACAGCGAGCTGTTCGGCCACGACAAGGGCGCGTTCACCGGCGCGCTCGCCGCCAAGCCCGGCCTGTTCGAGAACGCGGCCGGCGGCACGGTGTTCCTCGACGAGGTCGGCGAGCTGCCCGCGGCCACCCAGGCCAAGCTGCTGCGCGCGCTCGAGCAGAAGACGATCACCCGGCTCGGCGAGTCGCGCGAGCGTACGATCGACGTGCGGCTGGTCGCCGCGACCAACCGCGCGCTCGAGCGCGAGGTCGCCGAGGGCCGGTTCCGTCAGGACCTGTACTTCCGGCTGCTCGGCGCGACCGTCATCCTGCCGCCGCTGCGCGACCGGCGCTGCGAGATTCCGGTGCTCGCGCGCGCGTTCCTCGCCGAGGCGTGCGCGCGCTCCGGCCGCGCCGCGATGACGATCACGCCCGAGGCAATGCAGGTGCTGCTCACCCACGGCTGGCCGGGCAACATCCGCGAGCTGCGCAACACGATGGAGTACGTGATGGCGGCCGCGCCCGACGATCGGGTCGAGCCGAGCGACCTGCCCGAGCGGCTCGGCGGAGCCTCGACCGCGCCGGCGACCGGGACCCCGCCGAGCATGCCGGCGATCGGCGAGCCGAAGACCTCGTTCCGGCCGATCGCCGAGGAGCTGCGCGAGCTCGAGCGCCGCCGCATGGCCGAGGCGCTGGTCGCCTCCGGCGGCGTCAAGACGCGCGCCGCGCAGCTGATCGACATGCCGATCCGGACGTTCACGCTCAAGCTCAAGCAGTACAAGCTGTAGCCGGCAAGCCTTGCCGGTCCGGGCAAGGCTTGCCCGCGCCGCCCGCGCAACCTCGCGAGCTGCGCGTGGCGCGCTTCGTGCTCCATGTGGCGAGCATGCGGACCTTCCTGCTGCTCTCGGTCACCCTCACCACGGCATGTGCGGCGCGCGCCCCCCGCCCCACCGTGCCGGTCGAATACTCGTGCGGCGAGACCGCGCTGCGTCGCGATGTCGGTGGGCTGCACACCAGCGACGACGCGCTCAGGCCGGCGAGCCTCGGCTGGCGCGACGGCGACGGCGATCACTACGTCACCTGGCCGACCTCGACCACCGACGTCGAGGCGGTCGAGTACGTCGTGCCCTCCGATCCGCGCCAGGACGCGATGGAGCAGGTCTACGACACGTCCAAGGGCCCGTCGATCGCCGACTGGCTGGTCGTCCGCCGCGAGGTCTGTCCGGCGCACGACGGCTACAGCGACGTGCTCGCGCGCTACGTCCGCGGCGAGAGCCTCGACAAGCTCGCGCACGAGCTCGCGCTCTCCGATCGCGATGCGGCGCGCGACCTCGTGCACCGCGCGATGCTCGCGCTGCAGCGCCGCTACTACAAGGATCGCTAGCAGGGGCAGCCGAAGTACGGCAGCTCGAGCTCGCCGAGCACCTCGCCGCCGCTGCGCATCAGCACGGTGTCGAGGCCGAGGTCGGTCTTCGCGAGCACCTCGACCCGGCCGTCGTTGCCGACGTCGAGCAGGCGATCGATCGAGATCACCTCCTGCTCGTCGAGCTCGCGCAGCTCGAGCTGCGCGACATGGCCATCGGCGTCGCGCCGGTACAGGCCCCACAGGTTGACGTCGGGACCGCCGCAGCCGAACCCGGTATGGACGTGCACCGACGCGTAGGTGTCGCCGGTGACCGGGTCGCGCTCGATCAGCGTGTCGACCGGCACGTCCTTGCGCCAGTTGCCGTCCTGCGCGAAGTTCCAGCGCGCATCGATCGCGCGCGCCGCCGCGGAGCCGAACAGCTGGGCGCGCGCCTGCCCGGCGAGCGCGTCGTCGTGCGCGTCGTCGAACGCGATCACGTGGCCGAGCGCGAGCGGGCGCGCGTAGCGGCCGTCGCAGTGATCGAGCCGCGCGGCGAGCATGACCTTGCCGTGCGCCACCACCGCGTCGGCCGTCCACTCGTCGCTGTGCTCGTCGGCGTAACCGGCGTCGCCGGTGACGCGCGCGATCACGTCGAGCTGATCGATCGTCGCGATGCACTCGCTGTCGACCTCGACCTTGGTGCCGAGCCACGCGCGCTGCTCGTCGCTGCGGATCCATGCGGGCAGCGCCGCGATCGCGACCTCGTCGGTGTCCTCGTGCACGAGCCGCGGATGGACATGCGGCACGCGATCGAGCGCGGCGAGCTGGACGTAGGCCCGGCCGCGCACGTCGAACACGAACAGCAGCTGATCGGACGGCGTCGCCGCCTGCTGCGCGACCGCGCGCTCGGGCTCCGGCGGCGGCGGCGGCGGCGCCGGCAGGTCGGCGACCGGCGCGGTCTGCGCGGGCGGCTGGCTGGCGTGGAGCCCGAGCCCCACGCCGAGGCCGGCCATGCCGACGATCCCGATCACCGCGATCCTGGTGGGCGAAGCGAGCTCGGAAGTCCGCATGCGGGCTCCATGGTGCAAGCCTCGCGCCCCGGGTCAACGCCTTGGGCAACGGCTACTTGCGCAGCGGTGTCTCCGTGGAGACACCACCGTCCGTGGCTCTGGGGCGGCCGAGGTAGATGCCGTCGGCGCGCGGCGGTCCCTGCGGCGGCGCCTTGGGCACGCCGAGATCGGTGCACAGCGCCAGGACGAGCAGCAGCAGGCAGAACACGGCGAGCCCGAGCTTGAACAGCCGCGGTCCCCGCGGCTTGGACCGGTTGCGCGCGATGATGTTGTCGAGCCGTCCCATCGGTCACGCGGTGAACGTGTCGAGCTTGACCTCGGCGTCGCGCAGCAGCGATTCGTGCGCCGGATCGGGCACGCTGCGCCGCCGGAAGTACGCCATCGCCGCGACGATCGCGTCGGTGCCGATCAGGGTATCGAGCAGTACGTTGCTGACGAAGCTGAGCACGCCGGTGATCACGCGAACCTTGCCGAGGTGTAGCGCGTGAATGAAGTCCGACAAGCCGTAGACCATGAACCCGGCCGACACCACGAGGATGCCGATGTACGCGAGCCAGGTCTTGTGGATGCGGTGATACGACTCCTCGCTGGTGAGCGGCACGGTGAGCCGCCGCCCCGACACGCCGATGAACACCTGCGCGAGCAGCACGCCGGCGTTGCCGACCAGGAACTGCCAGCTGCCGGTCACCTGGTACGGCAGCAGCACGATGATGTACGCGAACAGCGCGTAGAACGGCGCGGCGAGCATCATCAGCCAGCCCGGCGCGGTCGTCCCCGGGAACTGCAGCTTGGTGACGATCGACGCGCGGATCAGGCCGGGCATGAGCGAGACGACCTTGGGGCCGAGCACGAGCAGCGCGATCATGCCGAACACCATGCCGACGCCCATCCGGGCCTGGGCGAGCGGCACGTGCAGCGAGGTCTCGTGCTCGATCAGCGCACGCGCCTGGACGAGCAGCGCGTTGGAGTCGAACGCCTCGCGGAACGGATAGATGTAGACCACGAACGGCGTGACGAAGTAGATCGCCCACGCGACGAACAGGATGCGGCGCTGCTTGCGCCACTTCGCCCAGTTGCGCAGCTGGTCGAACGCGATCACGCAGAACGCCGCCTCGGCGAGCACCGGCAGCAGGGTGAACGCGCGGCCCAGGTGCGGCACGTCGGGGCCGTCCCAGGTCTCGAAGAACCGCGAGACGGTGAGCGGCACGAACATGATCGCGACGAGCAGCAGCACCGAGCGCCGCCACGCGAGGAACGCCTGGTGCTCGGGGTTGCGGATGTGGGTGGCCTGCGCCTCGAGCACCGCGCGCTCGCTCGGCAGCACCTCGTCGGTGCGAATGTCGAGCCGGTAGGCGCGGCGCAGCGAGATCCCGATGAAGTTGCGCGAGAACGTCTCGGCCGGCGCCTTGGTCACCGGCGTCACCGCGTGCAGCGCGCGATCGGTATCGAGCGGTGGCTGCGGCTCCATCTGCTCGATCTAACCACATCGCCTCGCTTGTTCCACGACCGCCGGGCGATCATCATCGAGCCGTGCGCATCGCGGCGTGGGCCTTCGTGCTGTGTACCGTGCTCGGCCTGCTCGGCGTGTTCGTGCCGTGCGTCGGCGCGGAGGGCGCGGGCCGCCTGCTCGGCCGGCGCGCGACGCTGTCGCTCTACCAGGTCGAGCACGACCGCGCGATCGTGCGGCGGTTCTTCGCGGCCTACGCGGCGAGCTCGAGCCGCAAGCTCGGCGAGGCGATCACCGCGGCGCTCGTCCCCAAGCTCGGCGCCCACGCGATGCACCTCGACGACGCGCAGTCGGCGATGGAGAGCCTCGACCAGGTCCAGGCCGGCGACGTCGACACCGGGATCCACGTGTTCATCGCGGTGTTCTGGGGGCTGCTCGCGCTCCAGGTGATCGCGATCGCGATCGTGTTCGCCGGCCTCATGCGCGAGTCGTTCGGCAAGGGCCGGCTGGCCGCGGCGCTCGTGGTCGCCGTGGTGATCGCCGCGATCGCGATCGCGCTGCACGTCGGGCTGCGCCAGGCGGTGTGGGAGGCCAACGACGAGGTCGACGTCACCGCGTTCGGGCTGTCGGGCGGCGCCTACCTGCTGCCGGCCGGCGCGATCGGCGCGGTGATCGCCGCGGTCGCGCTGCTGGCCGTGCGCGCGCGCTCGACCCGGCCGTCGGCGTGACGCGCGAACCGCTCGTCGCGGCCGTGCACCGGATCGTCGGTCGGCCACGGCCAGCCGCCGAACCGGGTGCGCTGGTAGTCGGCGAACGCCTGCTGGAGCTCGCCGCGCGTGGTCATGACGAACGGCCCGTGCGCCGCGACCGGCTCGCCGATCGGCCGGCCCTGGAGCAGCAGCAGCTCGGCCGCGCCGGCGCCGGCCTCGATCGCCAGCGCGACGTCACCGCGTACCGACACGCCGGAGCCGACGTCGATCGCGCGGCCGTCGATCGTCACCGCAGCCGAGAACGCGTAGAGCGTGCGATCGCTGCCGGCGCGCGCCGGCGGCAGCGTGACGCGCGCGCCGGGATCGAGCCGGATCGTCCAGATCGCGACGTCGTGCTCGCCGCGCGCTGCCCACGAATCGGGCGGCGGCGCGGGCGGCACCGCGTCGCCGAGCGCGCCGGCGACCACCGTGATCTCGACGCCGGGCTCGCGGTGGCGCGGGATCGCGTCGGCCCACAGCATCGTGAAGTGCGGCGCCACCAGCTTGTCGCGGCGCGGCAGGTTGAGCCAGATCTGGAACAGCTCGACCGGGTTGGGGGCCGACGCGTCGACGAGCGGGAACATCTCGGAGTGCGAGATCCCCGCGCCCGCGGTCAGCCACTGCACGTCGCCGCGGCCGTAGCGCGCGGCGGCGCCGAGCGAGTCGGCGTGATCGACCAGGCCGCGGCGCACGACCGTCACGGTCTCGAACCCGCGGTGCGGATGCTGCGGGAAGCCCGGCACGGTCTCGCCGTGGTACATGCGCCAGCCGTCCTTGCCGGCGAAGTCCATGCCGAGCTCGCGCCCGGCGAGCGAGGCCGCGGGCCCGAGCCGATCGTTGCCGGCGGGATAGGCGTCGACGTGGTGGACGCAGAACAGGAACGGATCGCGGGTCTGCCACGGGAATCCCAGCCTGGTCACGTCGAGGATCGCTCCGGCCATCGCGCAGCAGTGTAGCGGGTTTGGACGAATTGGCGCGACCGGGCGCGGCGAGGCGGCTCGATCCGGCATGAAATCGTCCGTCTTGCTCGTCGGGCTCGCCGCGTGCTTCGTGCCGGCGGCCGGCCCCACCTACACCCCCGCCGATCCCGCCGCGATCCGCGCGCAGCAGGTCGAGTCGACCGCGCGCACCCTCGGCTATCCCACGCGCAAGTCGCCCGCCGAGCTCGACGCGATGATCCGCGCCGAGACCAGATCGTTCGCGGTCGCGCGCGCGGCGAGCGCGGCCACGCTCGAGGCCGCGAGCTACACGGTCGATGCCGTGCGCGGCACCTGCTACAAGGTCGTGATCCGGCTCGGCGACGGCGCGAGCTGGGGCCCGGGCGCCGAGGCCGGCGTGCGCTTCGACTTCCAGGGCCCGGGCGGCGCGGGCGTCGGCGGCCCCGGCGTGCGCGGGCCGGGCGCGGTGGCCTCGCTCGGCTGCGCGCAGGCGTCCGGACCGATCACGCTGCGCATGGCGCCGATGATCGCGGGCTCCGGATCGATCGGGCAGGGGCCGATCACGATGGAGCTGTGGAGCCACGTGCTGACGCGACAGGAGCAGGCCGACTACGAGGCCGACCAGCGCCGCCAGGAAGAGGAGGCGCGCAAGTTTCACGACGAGGAAGCCGCGAAGAAGCAGCAGCAGCTCGGCCAGGGCTGCGCGAAGTGCGAGGCGCGCTACCAGGGCTGCCTCGGCGCGGGGCGCGGCGAGAGCGCGTGCCACGGCGACTACACGTCCTGCGCGTTCGAGGAGGCCGGCCCCGACTGGCCGTCGGCCTGCCCGAATCCGTGAGCGTTCCGTTGTACTGTAGCCGGGATGCGGGGTACTGCGCCGGCGCCGACCGTCGACCTGCTCGCCAAGGCGATGCGCGACGAGTTTCCCGAGCTCGACCCCGAGCGGCTGCGGGTCGCGGTCGAGCGCGCCGCGGCCAAGGCGGCGGCCGCCGCGCTCAACACCGAGGGCCACCGCTTCATCGATCTCCACCTCCAGCGCGTCGAGTCGGCGCAGGAGGCGACCGAGCGCGCGCGCATCCTGCGCGACCTGTCCGAGGACCTCGAGGACGAGCGCGGCGACAGCGAGCGCGCGATGGTGGTGCGGCTGGCCGCGTTCGCCGAGGCGCCGAACGCGGCCGACGTCGATCCGCTGCTCCGGCTCGCGAAGATCACGCAGCGCTTCACCGAGCTGCCGCTCGACGCGATGGTGCGCGCGGTCGATCCGATGGACGACGCGGCGCCGCGCCTGCTCAACGACATCGCCGCGGCGTGGCAGCAGATGAACGATCCGTACCGCGCGGCGGACTGCCTCGAGCGCGTGCTCGCGATCGCGCCGGGCGACGTGCGCGCACACGACGCGCTCGAGCTGTTCTATCGCAGCACCCGCGAGTGGCCGAGCCTGATCGAGCTGTTGCGCCGGCGCGTGCTCCACGTCGAGGCGCGCGAGCAGGCCGAGCTGCTGCGCGAGATCGGCCAGACCTACGAGCGCGAGCTCGGCGACGACGCCGGCGCGCTCGACGCGTATCGCGAGGCGGAAGGCCTCGCGCCCGGCCACCCCGACGTGCTCGACGCGCTCGGCCGGCTGATCGTGCGGCTGGGCGAGCCCGACGAGGAGGCGCTGGTCGCGCTCGAGCGCCTGGCCAAGCTGGTCGACGAGCCGCGCAAGCGCGCGAGCGTGCTGTTCCGCGCCGCCGACATCGCGAAGACGCACAGCTACGATCGCGCGCAGGCGCTGTACGAGCGGGCGCGCGCCGACGATCCCGACCTGGTGCCGGCGATCGACGGGCTCGCCGTGCTGCTGCGCGATCGCGGCAACCTCGCCGCGGTGGTCGCGCTGCTGATCGAGGCCGCGGCGCGCCCGTCGCTCGCGAGCGAGCGCTCGCGCTGGTTGGCCGACGCCGCCGACTTCTGCGTCGCGCTCGGCGACACCGATCGCGCCAAGCAGCTGTACAAGGAGGCGCGCGAGGCCGATCCGGCCAACCACAAGGCGGCCGTCGCGCTGGTCGAGCTGTGCTGGGACACCGGCTCGCTGGTCGAGATCGCGCCGATCCTCGACGAGCTGTGCCGCGTCACCCAGGAGCCGGGGCGGCTGCGCCGCTACCTGGTCGAGCGCAGCAAGGTCGCGACCGAGCTCGGCGATGCCGCCGCCTCGCGCGACGCGCTCGCCCGCGCGGTCGAGCTCGATCCGCACGATCCGCAGACCCGGCGCGAGCTCGCCGACATGATGTTCGAGGCCGGCGACTGGCTGCGCGCGCGCCAGCTGATCGAGGGCCTGCTCGACGACAACGAGGATCTGCTCCAGGCCGAGACAGCGATCGAGCTGCACTACCGGGTCGCGCGCTGCGCGTTCCAGCTCGGCGACAAGGACGGCGCGGCCAAGCACGCGGCGGTCACGCTCGCGCTGCGCCCCGATCACCGCGAGGCGCTGCTGCTGCGCGCCGAGCTCGACGTCGTCGATCCGCAGCAGCAGCTCGCCGACCAGCTCGCGCTCGCCAACATCGCGGCGCCCGAGGAGAAGGGCGTGCGGTTCGCGGCGCTCGGCGATCGCTATGCCGAGCTCGGCGATCGCGCGACCGCGCGCGAGATGTACCGCGAGGCGCTGCAGTACCGCCGCAGCGACCACCTGCTGCTGACCAAGTTCCTCGGGCTGGTCGCCGACGACGGCGACTGGAGCTACAGCCTCGACCTGGTGCGCCGCCTGATCGACACCGAGCAGGATCCCAAGGTGCGCGCGCGCTACCGCCACCTCGCCGCGATGATCGCGCGCGACGAGCTCGAGCTCCACGACGACGCGATCGCGCTGCTCGATCAAGCGATCGAGGACGACAAGCTGCTGTTCAGCGCGGCCGACGAGCTCGAGGCGATGCTGTCGCTCGCGACCGATCGCGAGGCGCTCGCCACGTTCTACTACCGCCGGCTCGGCCACGTGCGCGACGACGAGGGCCGCAAGGGCGAGCGGCTGCGCCTGTGGGACCGGCTCGGCGAGCTGTGCCAGCAGCTCGGCCGCCCCGAGGACGCGGTCACCGCGTTCGAGGTCGGGCTGTCGCTCGATCCCGACGACCTCGAGCGCCGCCAGCGCCTCGCCGACCTCTACCTCGATGCCGATCCCAAGCACGATCAGGACGCGATCGGCCACCACCAGGCGATCCTGCGCATGGACCGCCGCCGGCTCGCCTCGTACGAGGCGCTGCGCACGCTGTATCGCCGCACCGGCCAGCACCACAAGGCGCGCGCGGTCGACGAGGCGCTCGCGATCATCGGCATGCGGGTCTACGAGCAGAAGATCGACGCGCTGTTCGGCCGGCCCGCCGAGGCCGAGCGCACCAGCGGGCGGTGGGTCGTGGTCGACGCGCCGGTCGCGCGCGCGCTCGCCAACGAGGACTGGCTCGCGCTGTCGCGGCTCGACGTCGACCTCCAGCTGTCGGCGCTGTTCGCGCTGGCCTCGCCCGCGTTCGCCGCCGAGCGCGCGCGGCTGCGCCCGCCGCCGCCGCAGGCGCCGAGCCCCGAGCTGCCGTCGCCGGTCAGCCGCGTGATCGGCGAGGTCGCGACCGTGTTCGGCATCGCCGCGCCGGGCTGCGTGGTCGATCGCGATCAGCCGATCGCGTGCACGCTCGCGCTGCGCCTGCGCGACGGCGGCGCGCTCGTACCCGCGCTGGTGCTCGGCCGCCCCGTGGTCGACGACCTGCTCGACGACGGCGAGCTCGCGTTCCACGTGGCGCGCCAGCTCGCCGACCTGCGCAGCGACCGGATCGCGCGCCTGTACTGCTCGCGGCCCGGCGATCTGGCGCAGGTGATCGAGCTCGCGATGGCCGGTGCCGACGATCCCTCGCGGTCCGCGGCGCGCTGGCTCGCGACCTCGTTGCACGGCCTCGAGCTCGAGCAGGCGCTCGCGATCGGCGCCCGGCTGCGCGACCGCGGCGTCGATCCGGCGCGCGCGGCGCGCGACTGGCTCGCCGCGACCGATCGCGCCGGCGATCGCATCGGCTTTGTCGTGATCGGCGACCTCGCGACCGCGCATCGCGTGATCGAGCGCGAGCCGGGCGGCGCCGACCGGGTGCTCGACCTGGTGTGGTCGAGCGTCACCGAGGAGGTGCTCGCCGTGCGCGGCCGCGTCGAGGGCTGGCGAGCCGGCCCGCCGCGCCCGCCGATGCTGGCGTGACAAGCAACAGGCCGGTACCGACGACGTTCCACACTAGCGATGAAGAGGAGTCGCCGACGCGGCCGGTACCGGGCCTGTTGCTACAGCGTGTTGAGATACGCGACCAGATCCGCGATCTGCTGGGGCGACAGCTGCGAGGTGTGACCGTGCTTGTCACCGCCGCCGCACGGCCCGAACCGATCGGTGAGGCTGGCCGCGCAGCCGTCGTGCAAGTACGGCGGG
>Ga0335081_10018168_pt1 | contig 11374 bp, 7 predicted proteins | sample Lox_Sample_35_FD_206713 | JGI IMG/M metagenome (GOLD analysis project Ga0335081, IMG submission 206713) | Soil microbial communities from Loxahatchee National Wildlife Refuge, Florida, United States - Lox_Sample_3.5 | ecosystem: Environmental > Terrestrial > Soil > Wetlands | place: USA: Florida... | reverse complement strand
TATGTCTTTCAGACCTTCAATCTGATTCCGGTGCTCACGGCGTTTGAAAACGTCGAGCTGCCACTGTTGCTGACGAAGCTGAACGCGCAATCGCGGAAAGATCACGTGATGACCGCGTTGAAACTGGTGGGGCTGGAGGACCGCGTGCATCATTTGCCGAAACAGCTCTCCGGCGGACAAGAGCAGCGGGTCGCGATTGCGCGCGCGATTGTGAGCGACCCAACGCTACTGCTGGCGGACGAACCGACGGGTGATCTCGACAGCCACTCGGCAACGGAAATTCTGGAGATCCTGAAGCGGCTGAATGAAGACTTCCACAAGACGGTCGTGATGGTAACGCATGATCCGCATGCGGCGTCTTATGCGCACACGACACGGCATTTGGAAAAGGGGATGCTACTGCCGCCATCGTAAACGGCTGGAGATCACGAGCGCGAGGATTGGCAGTCCTCGCACTCGGCAAACATCAGAGGTTTATTTCAGGCGACATTACTCGCCAATTGCACTTCTTCTACTTGCACCGCCGGACTGTCCGCCACCCATCGCCACGCACGGCGTCCGTTCGCCATGACGGCTTCGGCCTCGCCATAGTCTACGAGCCGGTTCAGGACCGTAGTCACGGAGGCCATGGGATCTTTGTGGCGGGCAAGCAGCGCCGGCATCTTCTGCTGGAAGTAATCACAGATGTCGCGGGAATTCATGGCGCGGCCCGATTCCATCAGGATCATGCGACATGCTTTGGTAAATCCCGGCTGGCGGCCGCTATTCTTGCGGTCCACCAGTTCCATTAATTCTTCGTTAAGAACTCCATCGCCGAACAAATTCGCCAGGCCAGAGATCGTCTGCTTGACCGTTCCAATGCGCTTCATGATCTCGGCGCGTTGCTGCAGCAACTGTCGCAACTCTTCGTGCGCCTGCCGGATCACCTCTTGCACGTGTCCGATATCGTATCTTTCTACTGGCCTCAGCGAATTCATTGAATTTTGCATGTTTTCCATACTTCTTCCCCCACAAGATGAAAGAACCAGACCAAAAGATTCCCCATAGACAGCTATACGTGAGATGCGGCGAAGGTGTTCCCACGTTTTCCTGGTAACATCGATTTGTTAGACGGGCGAGTCAACGATTGGTAAACAGGAAAATTGTGCGGGGGATGTGTTGATCCAAGAACTTTACAAAGAGCGATCCGTTATTGGAGGAATATGACCAAAAGCCGTCCATCAGAGTGATATCCGTCTCCAGTGGCGTTTTTGGCATCCTGGACGGGATTCGGCGGAAGATAGTAGGTCATGCTGGCGACTTTATCGGCCTTCTGCAAACTGTTGCCGATGTTTTCGCGCTCGCCGTCGACAGAGGGATCGATTTTATGCGTGACACTGTTATTGCGCTTGTCTTTGGCGAATCCAATGTCGTGTGTGCCGGCGCCGACCCAGACCTCCTGCCCCTTACAGGTAAAAGGGGCTTTCCATATACGAAAGTGATGACGGCTCGCAACCATGGCGATGGGATCGGCCATTTCGTATCCGAAATCCTGCTTGCGGTTAAACAGGTATAAGGTGCTCATCGGCATCGCAATATAGTCTTTGCTGTCGTAGGTCTCCATCAGAGCATTGAGCACCGCTTTGCGATTGTCAGTGTCAGCGATGTGCCATGATGCGGCATCGAGCGCTGCCTGCAGTTGCTTCTGAGAGCCAACGATCACGAAGTTGACCATATCGCCAAGATTGTTGAGTTGATCGTTCACTCTGCGTGGAAGGCCGTCAAGGTTTTTGCGAAAATCTGAATCCAGAGTTGTATCGGAAATCTTCAAGGAAATTGGCGCTGCTGTGTTCGCAGCATTGGGGCCATTGGATGAAACGGCATTGGATTCAGATTTTCCAAGGCCAAACTGGCCCGACATGAAGACCTGAGCCGCATTGGAGAGCTGTGACTTCAGCTGCTGGCCTCGAGTCTGGGACGCGGCATTCGCGCCAGTGCCCGATGGAATTCTCTGGACTTTGACCGAGAATCCGCCCTGGCATGGTGAAGCTCCAGCAACATTCATCCCGAGGAAAAGGTGCGACGACTCCTCGATCTTCAGTTCGTTGCTCACTCCAACCAAAATTGGAGCCGCTCCTTGGGAATGAAGCTTGGCGATCAGCGCCCCCGCCGACGCGCTGGGTAGTGGCAGATTTGTAGCCACCGCACCGCTTATGCCGTTTGGGTCACAGGGTTGAGCATCCGAGGATGCTGCCGCCGCGGAGATTTTTACTACATCTCCGGATTGGAGGTCGAGTCCGGTATCAGTCCATTGAGGGGCGGAAGGAACCTGAAACGTTTGCTCCTGGGCGGAAGATCGCGCTGAAGGGCATAGAAAAGAGGCCGCAATGCAGGCGATCCATAAAATTAAATGTTTCGACATAGTGCACTTCCTGAACCTGCCAAGCTAATTATCTTCTAATCATCCCCCTCATTGGCAAGCCGGTTTCTCTTCGGAGCAAGCTGAAGAGATCCGGGCGCCTTCCGCGACATTTTTCACTACCGGGTGAATTTCTCGAGCTGTTCTGCGCTTCGCAACTAAACTTCAGTGCCTCAGGTTCCGATAGTAACTGGTTACGGAGTGATACCAGTGATCACGGCTGCACAACCTGCCTTCGAGCACTTGCGAGTGCTCTTAGTTGGTAATCGGGAAGAAGACTTCTATCTGATTCGGGAAATTCTGGAACGAAGCCAGGCTATGCTCTCCGCCGATCTTGATCACGCGCGCTCGATCGATGAGGCAAGGTTGGCTCTGCGACAGCGCCCTTATGATCTTGTGCTTTTCGAGTACGAGACGGGCGATGCAGAGGCGATTCAACTCGTATCGGAGTTCTTGTGCGCGGGAGTTTCCGTGCCGTTTATTTTGCTCACGGAAGATGCCGACGAAAGTACCGTCGCGAAAATCATTGAATCTGGGACGTGGAATTGCATTCCGAAATCGCAACTCGATAGCGCTACCCTGGTCCGAACAATTCGCAGCACGCTGGCGCTACACTCCCTGGAGCATGAGCAGCAGCAGGCAGAAGAGTCGCTGCGGAAACTATCGCGCGCGGTTGAACAATCAGCAGACACTGTCGTCATCACGGACCGGGATGGCAGGATCGAGTACGTGAATCCGGCCTTCGAAAAGCTCACCGGCTACAGCCGCGAAGAGGCTTGCGGACAAACACCGCGGCTGCTCAAGTCGGGCGAGCAGTCACCGGAGACGTACCACGAAATGTGGAAGACCATTCTTTCGGGAAATGTATTCCGAGGAATTCTCGTCAACCGGAAAAAGAACGGGGAGTTGTATTACATCGAGGAAAGCATCTCTCCGGTGCGAGACGGCGGCGGCCAGATCACTCATTTCATTTCGAATGGGCGTGACCTTACCGACCGTCTCCGGCTGGAAGCGCAGCTCCTGCAGGCGCAGAAAATGGATGCCGTCGGGCGGCTGGCTGGAGGAGTGGCTCACGATTTCAATAATCTGCTGACGATTATTACCAGCTATTCCGAACTCGCGCTCGACACGGTTCCGAAGAGCAGTCCACTGGAAGCAAAGCTGCAGGAAATCTTGCTTGCGGCCCGGCGAGCGGCTGAGTTGACGAGGCAACTTCTGGCCTTCAGCCGAAAACAGCCGCAGGCCTTGCGCGTTGTGGAATTGAATCCGGTTGTGGCGGGCATTGCGAAGACCTTGCCTCGCCTCATCGGAGAAGATATTCAGTTTTCGTTTATTTCCGGTGACAGCGTGGGTTGCGTGCGCGCCGATCCGATGAAGATTGAGCAGATCGTGATGAACCTGTCAGCAAATGCGCGCGACGCGATGCCGCAGGGCGGGCACCTCCGGATCGAAACTTCGAGCCTGCACCTGGATGAGGCTTACATTCAGGACAAACCAGCAAAAATTCCGGCGGGCGAGTATGCGCTTATCACAGTGAGTGACGATGGCGCGGGAATTCCGCGAGAAGATCTGCCCCATATCTTTGAACCGTTTTACACGACCAAACCGTCTGGAAAGGGCACCGGACTGGGGCTCGCTACGGTGTACGGGATCGTCAAGCAGAATAAGGGGTTCATATGGGTCTACAGCGAGCCGGCTTCCGGGACTGTCTTCAAGATTTATCTTCCGTCGGCGCTTGGACGGAAACACGTCGATAAAAGCGCAACCGTGGAGCCAAGACCTACGACAGGCGGAACGGAGACGATTTTGCTCGTCGAGGATGAAATCGCGGTACGGCGGTCTACGTCCGAATTTCTTCGCCTGCAAGGTTACAAAGTCATCGAAGCCGACGATGGTCTCGATGCCTTAAACGCTGCGCGGGAACATCAGGAGAGAATTCATCTCGTGGTCACGGATGTGGTGATGCCGAACATGAGCGGTGGGGAGCTTGCGAAGGAAATCGCGAATATTCGCCCGGCGACACGGTTGCTCTTTGTTTCCGGATATGCAGGGAAAACCGTTGTTGATCATAAGGTGGTGGACCTCGAGAAAAATTTCCTGCAGAAGCCGTACACGCTGAAGCAGCTTTCGGAGAAAGTTCGGGGGGCGCTAGGCCGATAGGATTCTGGCCGTGGCGTTGAAAACCGGCATTTCTGGCGCAATCGGCAAAAAAGTGGGCACCCTCCTTTGCCGGGTCCGTTCGTAACGAAGAACTAAGTGCCAATTCGTGTCAGACGGCCGTTCTTCAGCAGGAACTTCTCTCCCCGCCAAACTACGGTGTGACCGATGAAGCTGGCGATCCAGATTCCCACAGCGATCAGATCGCGAACAGGCAATTGCCACAATCGTACGAATACCTGCCGATCATGGAGGACAGAGTTTCCAACTGCAAGGGCGACTGTAATCCGCAGCGAGGCGACTGCTGCAAGCACAGCCCAAGACCAGGGCGCGGCATGGGCGAGGATGAGATTCACCAGCACCCAGAAAAAGCCGAAGGTGGAGACAAGACCGATGTAGCCTCCGAGACGGGCGTCGCGGACGCCTCGGGCCCAGCGCATTTGATGTGACAGGAATCCGCGCAGATTGTAAGCCGGGAGATGCGTCTCGACTACAACGCCGGAGAGCAGAATTTTCAGCCCGAGATCGGACAATTTTTCGCCGAGTTCATAGTCATCGGCGAGGTAATCGACGATCGACCGAAATCCCCCAATTTTGTCGAGGTCCGCCCGGCGAAAAGCGAGCGTGGAACCGAGGCCGAAATGCAGGCCGCCTTCGAGTTGCTGTGCGGCGAGAACTCCGGCGCAGAAATCCGTGCTGATGCCTAGCGATTCAAGTCGCGATCCGAGAGTCGGCTCGGCTATGCCACGATAGAGACACGTCACCATGCCGACCAATGGATCGAGCAAGGGAGGGATTACTCTTCGCAGGTAGTCGCGATCAACGAGAATGTCGCTGTCGTTAACGATCAGATACTCGTTGCGCGCGACTTGGACCATCTGCTCGAGATTGCCGACCTTGACATTGGGTCCGAGTTTCTCGGGACAAATAACCAGCCGCATCGCGCGATCGGGAAATTCCTGTTGCAACTGTTGAACAACGGCGACCGCGGGATCGTCGCGATCGCTGACTCCGAAGATGATTTCGAATTCGGGATAGTCTTGCAGGCAGTGGCTTCGAAAACTCTGATAAATGTTGGGATCGGTTCCCTTCAGAGGTTTGAGAATGGAGACTCCTGGCAGCGGCTGTGCGGAATGCACGCTCTCCTCTGAACCACGACCGCGAAGAAATCGCGATGCACTCCATAGACAAAGTAAATAGAAAGCAGAACTGGAGGCACATCCGAGAATCGCGATGATCTGAAAGATCGTGCCGATAGAGTGAATCATGCGCGGGCGCAGGCCAGCTTATTCGTACCGCAGCGACTCGATCGGATCGAGATTCGCTGCCTTCCACGCCGGATAAATTCCGAAGACCAGACCAACTCCGGCGGCGGAACTGAAACCGAATGTGACCCAGAACATGGATAAGTGCGCAGGCAACGAAGGCCAGAGCGCCGGAATGACCCAGACGATGATGGCTCCGAAGAGAATTCCCATCACGCCACCAACCGCGGTGAGCATGATGGCCTCGAGCGTGAACTGCAGCAGAATATCGCGTTTGCGGGCACCGATGGCTTTGCGCACGCCGATTTCCCGCGTCCGTTCTGTCACGCTAACCAGCATGATGTTCATGACGCCAACGCCACCGACGACGAGGCCAACGCTGGAGATCGCGAACATCCCGACAAAGAGCGCTCCAGTGAGCTGGTTCCAGAAGTCGGAAATCGAAGTAGAGGTCATGATCGCAAAATTGTCGGGCTTGTCGAACGGCACGTGCCGCCGGCGCCTGAGCAGTTCGCGAATCTCATCCATGGCCTTCGGCATGTCGTCGTGCGATGTGGCCTTTACGCTGATCACGTATTGCTTCATTTCCGGGTGCAATGTCTTGAATGTTTTCAGCGGGAAGAATACCCGATTGTCATTCGGATCCTTGCCGCCGCCAAATACTGATTTGATCTTCTGAGCGGTCCCAATTACCTGGAACAACCGGCCTTCGATATTGATTTCCTTGCCGAGCGGGTCTTCGTCGCCGAACAACTCGTGCTGGGTGTCATAACAGATCACCACTACCGGTGAATGGTGCTCGTCGTCGATGTCGCTGAACCATCGGCCGCTCGCCATCGGCAGATCGAACACGTCTTTAGCGGTCGCCATGTCTCCTTCGAGAATCGTGTTCTTCACCTTTTTGTCGCGATATTTAACGGAGTAGGTGCCAACCCCAAATTCAGGGCGGAAAAGCCGCATCCCTGCCGATACGGCCTTGATATGCGGTAGATCGCGCATCGCCATAGCGTCGTCATAGGTCAGTTCTTTGCGCTTACGCATCTCCTCTGTCAGACGGCCGAAAGTGAAAAAGTCGAGGTGAAATACGAAAATGACATTGGAACCGATACTAGCGACAAGATCGCGGACATTATCGTCGAGACCGCGCCCGATGGAGGACACGCCGATCACGACGGAAACACCGATGATGATGCCAAGAACGGTCAGGGCCGAACGCAGCTTGTTGCTGCGGATTGTGTCCGTCGCCATGTGGACGATTTCGCCGAATTCGGATTTGCCAATCATGCGGATTTAGTAATTGGGTAATTTTGTAATTGAAAAAACAGTCCGCTCCGAAGTCCTCACCTTTTTAGATCTAGACCCTACATCTCGAAACGCAACGCTACGATCGGATCTAGCTTTGCGGCTTTGCGCGCGGGATAGACGCCGAAGAAAACTCCTACACTTGCAGCGACTGTTAGCCCGGCGGCAACGGCCCAGAGCTTGATTGATGAAGGCATCCCGATGATGGCGGTGACCAGTTCCGCGAGTGTTATGCCGGACAACACTCCCAAAGCGCCTCCAACAAGTGCCAGAATTACCGATTCAATCAGGAACTGAAGGAGTACGTCATCGCGGCGAGCGCCGAGAGCCTTGCGGATGCCGATTTCGCGCGTCCGCTCTGTGACGGAGACGAGCATGATGTTCATGATGACAATGCCGCCCACGACGAGCGAGACGGCGGCAATGCCGATGGTCGCCATGAAAAACGTGTTGCTCAGTCCCGACCAGATACCCAAAAGACTTTCGTTGGTCTCGATTTCGAAACTGTCGTCCTTGCCGGGACGGTCATGACGATGCGTCCGAAGAGCGACTCGAGCCTCGTCGATGGCCTGGCTCAAAGGAGCGCCGGTCGCGGAGGCTTTGCCCCAGATCCCGATGCTGTTGTTGTGCGCCCCGTATTGTTTCAGGTAGACGGTAATGGGAATGAGCGCGTAATTGTCGGCGCTCTGGCCAAGCGTCTTGCCTTTCTTCTTGCCAATGCCGATGACCTGGTAGATCCATCCGTTGATTCGAATCTCCTGACCCAAGGGATCGACGCCCGGAAGTAGATGCTCGACGATATCGGTGCCGACGACGGCCACCTGGGAGTGATTCTCGAGATCGGTCTGGTTGATCATGCGGCCAGAAGTCAGGTCAGTGTCAACAATGGTAGCGATCTCGGGAGTTATCCCTTGTACGTTGGTGTCGTTGATGGACTGCTCGTTGCGTTTGACAGTGCTAGCGCTGCTGACGAGCGCTCCGACGTAGTCGCAATGGCGGCAGGCGGAGCGAACTGCGTCGTAATCCTCCATGTCGATATTCTTGCGCTTCTCAGCCTCAAGAAAGTGATCGACGTTGGTCTCGACCGTGGACATTTTGGAAACGATGAATACGTCGGCTCCGAGATTGAAAATCTTCTTGGCTACGTAATCGTTGATACCCGAGACGAAGGTGACGACCGCAATCACCGCACCGACGCCGATAACCACCCCAAGCAAAGTCAGGACGGAGCGAAGCTTGTTCGCCCACAAGGACTGAAGCGCGACTTTGATGGCTTCGCCGATATGCATAGCTGGATTCGTGTCCGGGGGTGCCTGCGGTTACCCGCAGATCTTGGGACACCTAAGTTTATCAGTCTGAATGGCGCGCGGAGGGGAAAAGGGAGGACCATCGGAAATGCGTTGGCCGGAGCGTAGGAGGCATCGCATATAATGATGTCGTAGGCAGCCGGACCGGACGGCCGCCCCGTCCATTCTGACAGGAGCATGACAGGCTCTTGCGAGAATGGGCGGGGAGGAAAGTCCGAACTCCGCAGAGCAGTGTGCCGGATAACGTCCGGGAGATCCGGTTCAAGCCGGATCGACGGAAAGTGCCACAGAAAACATACCGCCCCGATGTCGTTGTGGGCGCTTGTTCTAAGGAAGCGTGCCAAACGCGCGATTATTCCGTCGCATGGAACGCGATGGATTCGCGCGGCACGCCCAGATCCTACGCTCAGCCAAAAACGCTACGCTCAGGATAACAAGTGCTTAGAACGACATCGGGGTAAGGGTGAAAAGGTGCGGTAAGGGCGCACCGCCGCGGCAGTAATGGCGCGGGCATGGCAAACCCCACACGGAGCAAGACCAAATAGGGAGGAAGTTTCGCCGTCGCAGCGCGGTCTTGGAAACAAGAGCTTGCTGCGACGGCGGAACACGTGCCGGCTCGGTGCGTCAAACCTTCGGGTAGGTCGCTAGAGCCGCGCAGTAATGCGCGGCCCAGAGGAATGGCCGTCAGCAGGAGCGATCCTGAGGACAGAATTCGGCTTACAGGTCCGGCTGCCACAACTTTCTACCTCTTCAATTTTTCCTGAGTCGCGCGTCCGTCGCTTTGTGCACCTCGAAGCGCCTGCTTCCGAGTATTTGGACCTATCTTCGTCTCACCGAAAAAACCGCGGAGACTATTGTCTCCGCGGCCTGTTACTCCGTCTGCTCCAGCGTGCGGATGTACTCGACGACCGACTCGCTCCAGCCGTCGATGTGCGTCCAGTTGCCATAGCCGACGCCGTTCTTGTAGCTGGCAACGTTGATGACGTATCCCTTGCCTTGTGGCCCGGGAACACGATCGTGCGCCTGTTCGTCAGTGATCACGATCAGGCGGTCGTAATCGCGCTTGCGGTTCAGCTCGTCCACCGCCTGACCGAGCTGAGTGCTGTTGTGCGGCTGTGAAGAGGCGATCGCGTCGCGGAGAGCGAACCCACGATGCGCCGGCACCTCGACCAACCGGTCGGAGAAGCTGAATACCGCGACCTTCTCTCCGATTTCACGCAGCAACACCGCTAGCCCGTAAGCTGCGTCGGTACGCTGCATCTCGGAACGCTGAGAAAGAGGAGCGGTCATCGAGCCGGAAACGTCCACCAGCACGGTGGTCTTACCCGACAGCTTTTCCTGACCAGCGATGCACTTCAGCATTGCCTTTTCGATCGTCTCTTCCCACTGCGGAGCGTAACGCGCAGCGGCGAGAAAGCGGAACGGCAGCAAACGCACCGTGTCGATGGATCCAAGGGCAGCGAGCACGAGAGACTCGTCGACTCCGGCCTCGCGCATGTTGCGTAGGTTCCGGAGCAAAGCGAGTGCGCCCAGCTTGCGCTCCCTGAGCAAACGCTCCCATGCCTCGCGGTTGTTGCCTCCAGCCGACAAAGCAACTTCCCAGGTATCGGGAGTCGTGAGCTCACCCGCGATCAGACGCTTCCACACTTCCGCCTGAGCCTCATCACGAGGCTTGGCGTGGGTGAGGAACAGGACATCGCGCAGCTTGATGGGCCCGCCGCGATCGTATTTCGCGAGGGAGTACTCATCAAACTTCGGGAACGCCGCAGCTAGGCCCTTCTTCACTTGGGCCGAGAGGGGAACGCGGCCGTCCTTCCAGTAGATGGCGACGAACTCGGCAAGTTCGTCGGCGCGCTGAATGACGCGAGCCAGCGTCTCGGCTGCGAGTCCGCGATGTGTGGCGTGACGCGCCATCTCACGAACGAGCAGAAGAGGAGCATGACGCAGCTTCATCTTCTCGCGCGCCTCGATGGCAAGCGCTGCTATCTTTTCAGGAGCGACCTTCGGGACGAGTTCGGCGATACGGCCTGCGATCTCGACTCCGTCCTCGTAGAACTGAGTCTCCCATAGCAGGCAGGCCAGCACGGAGCGACGCACCTGCATCTCGGCAGAGATGTTGTGTGCCGGAGCGCCTTCGCGCGTGCGCAGTGCGGAGTTGAGATTCAGTAGATTGAGTCGAGCCATAGTGGCCTCCTTTCTTTTTGACTTTGAACGTGAGCCAAAATCTTTCCGCCTCTCACTCTCATGATTCGTTCTTCTGAAACTGAGAATGGCTTGCGGCGCGGTTTCCTACTTTGGAACGTCTTGGTTTTGTTGCAGCTGTTCGTTGTGTCCTGAGCCGTTTGGGCTTGCTATGATGCTGTGTCTTTTTGAATCCTGTTGAGGTCGCAAATTGCGACCTCAAGATCTCGGTGAATGATGAGTACAAGCGCGATCGTTCTTACAAAGCGAGTAACTTCAAAAATCGTCGTCCTGCGGAATCAGAGAGTTATTCTTGACGCAGATCTCGCTGAACTCTACGGTGTCCCGGTTAAGCGGCTGAACGAGCAGGCGAAGCGGAATCCGAAGCGCTTTCCGGACGACTTTCTGTTCAGGCTCACCGGCGCCGAGTACAACAACTTGAGGTCGCAAAATGCGACCTCAAGATCGGGGCATGGTGGCCGCCGCTATCTGCCAAATGCCTTTACCGAACACGGGGCGATTATGGCGGCAACCGTTCTGAACTCGAAACGCGCGATCGAGATGAGCATTTTCGTTGTACGCGCATTCGTGCGGATGCGCGAAGCTTTGCTCGTCAATCGGCGCGCTGTCTCCAAGCTCTCGGAACTAGAATCGCGGCTGGACTCGCACGATGCCGAACTCCAGGAACTGGTCGACGCCATTCGCGAATTGATGGAGCCACCCCCAGCAAACAATCGCCGAATTGGATTCGAAGCTCCGTCCAG
>Ga0335081_10018167_pt1 | contig 11374 bp, 11 predicted proteins | sample Lox_Sample_35_FD_206713 | JGI IMG/M metagenome (GOLD analysis project Ga0335081, IMG submission 206713) | Soil microbial communities from Loxahatchee National Wildlife Refuge, Florida, United States - Lox_Sample_3.5 | ecosystem: Environmental > Terrestrial > Soil > Wetlands | place: USA... | reverse complement strand
GTGACCCAGGATCTGAACCCCCAGGCCCGCGAGATGGCCGACGAGTCGATGGTGCGCAACCTCGAGGCGCAGGCTCTCGCCATCTGGCCCCAGGAGGTGGCGATCTTCCGCCGCCACGCGCCGCCGCCCTCTGCGCATATCCTCGACGCCGGCTGCGGGACCGGCGAGGCCTCGGCGCGCCTGGCGGAGGAGTTCCCGGGCTCGACGGTGCTCGGGGTGGACGTCCTCGACGCCCACCTGGAGCGGGCGCGGGAGCGCACGCGCCATCTCGGCAACCGGGTGCGCTTCGAGAACCGGACCCTGTTCGGCCTCGGGCTCCCCCCGGCGTCGTTCGACCTCACCGTCTGCCGCCACGTGCTCCAGGCGATCCCCCACGCCGAGCGCGCCATCGCCGAGCTGGTGCGGGTGACGCGACCCGGCGGGCGGGTGCACCTCATCGCCGAGGACTACGGGATGGTCTTCTTCCCCCCGAGCCCGCTCGGGGCCGCCGCCTTCTGGAAGGAGGTGCCGGAGCGGTACGGGAGGGCGCTCGGGATCGACCTCTTCATCGGACGGAGGGCCCCCGCCATCCTCGCCGGGCTCGGCCTCGCCTCCGTCGCGGTCGACTACGTGGTGGTCGACGTCCTCCGCGTCCGCAGGGAGGTGTTCGCCGCCATCTGGAAAGCCTGGCGCGACGGCTACGCGGCGACCGTCGCCGAGCACTGCGGCATGACCGCAGCCGAGGTGACCGCCCACTTCGACGAGCAGATCGCCATCCTGCGCGACCCCACGAGCTACGCCGCCTGGCTCGTCCCGGTGGTGTCGGGGATCGTCCCCGCCTAGTCAGTGCATGCCGGGGTGCTCGTCCGCCCCCGTGTCGATTCGCGACAGCTCCGGGCGCCGGTCGCCCAGCATGCCGGCGAAGTCCACCGTGACGCAGGTCTCGTTCCCTACCGTCCAGGCGTCGTGGCCGGGAGGGATGAGCGCGTAGTCGCCCGGGCCAATCTCGGCCTCGGTCCCGTCGTCCATGACGATGCGCATCCTGCCGGAGACCACGTAGCTCGCGTGGGAGGCCATGCAGCTCGGCGTCTTGGTGATGGGCCGCGCATGCTTCGACCACTTCCACCCGGGCTCGAAGATGCCGCGACCGACGATGCCGTTGCCGAAGTTCAGGATCTCCGTCCGCCCCTTCGCGGCGAACTGCCGCGTCTCGTCCGGCGTCGCGAACCTTCTGATCATCATCTTGGCCATGATGCCTGCCTTCGCCGGTCCCTCCCGATGCCGGTCGCCCCCACACTCGGCCCGGTTCCCTCCGGCGATCAAGCGGGGCGGCTGAGTCGTTCGGGTTGCCCCGGTCGCCCGGTAAGAAGTCGATTGTGCCGGTGGATGCGCACCTGCACCCACCATGTCGGATGCCCGGCGGGCGATCGCCTCGCGGTGCGGCCGCGGGCCCCCGCGGCCGACAGATCCGCCCGTTCGCTTCCGAGTCGATCGCGACCCAGGGTGCCTCCGAACCGGGTGAGCGCGAGGGCCCGGTCGCGCCGGGATCGCCGCTGTCTCGCGGCATTCCTCGCCACCCCGCCGCAGGGGTCCGCGGGCCGGCATCTTGCAGACCCATCTCGTCCGACGCCTGCTGGGCGGCGCAATGACGCGCGGTCACGGGGCTCGACGCCAGCTTGGGCGAAGAGAGGCTCACGTGGGGATCATCCAGCCGACTCCTGATGTGTGGAACGAGGCCACTCCGGATCCGACGCCGGCGCTGGAGCGGAACCCTGGACGCCGCCGCTCGCGCACCCTGTCGCGCAAGGCCATCGCCCGCGAGATGCGCCAGGCCAAGGCCAACGAGTTGCCGGACCCCGAGATCGAGGCGGCCATCGAGGAGGTCGAGGCGATGCGGCCGCGCGTCCGCGCCGAGTGCGTGAACGGGCCCAGGCCCTGCCCCTTCATCTCCTGCAAGCACCACCTCTACCTCGACATCAACCCCAGCACCGGGTCCATCAAGCTCAATTTCCCCGACCAGGAGCTCTGGGATCTCCAGGAGACGTGCGCGCTCGACGTGGCCGACCGGGGAGGGGTCACGCTCGAGGAGGTCGGATCGCTCCTCAACCTCACTCGCGAGCGCATCCGGCAGCTCGAGACCCACGGCCTCCTCAAGCTTCGCGCCAAGGCGGACGACGAGCCGCAGGACGTCTCCCTCCCCGACCCGGACTAGGGCCGCCCGCGCCCTCGCCCCCGGCCCCGGGGATCGCTCGCCCTAACGAAAGCCGCCGGTCGGCGGTCTTCCCAGGTGATGGACCGCTCCCTTTCGAGCGAACCCCACCGAAGGAGATCGCATGACTTTCCACACCCTGAGACCGCTCGCCCTCCTCGCCGGGCTCGCCCTCGCCGCTGGCGCGCGCGCACAGCCCTCCTTGCCGCCGGGGGGCCCCCCGGCGGAGGCCCTGCAGGCCTGCGCCAGCCTACAGGTGGGGGCGGCCTGCTCGTTCACCGCGCCGGACGGACGCGAGATGACCGGGAAGTGCGTCACCGGACCGAACGGCGAGGCGGCCGCCTGCCTGCCGCCCCACCCTCACCACCGTCCGCCCCCGGAGGCGTTCGAGGCCTGCAGCGGCCTCGCGGAGGGAACCGCCTGCAGCGTCTCGCACGGCGGGCACACCCTGAGCGGGACCTGCCGGTCCGGCCCCGAGGGCTCGCCGCTCGCCTGCGCACCGAGCGGGCCTCCTCCGGAGCGGCCCTGACCCTCCCCGGGGCCGCTCGGCCGCCGCCGCCCCGGAGGCGCCCTTCCTCCGAGGCGGCGGGGCCTCCCGTCGGGTTACCCTCTCTCGCTCCCGGACCCGCCCCGGCGGCGGGCCGGGCGGGAATGCCGAAAGAGGACTCGAACGGTGCGCTCGTCGCACGCACGCTCTCCGGCGACCCGGGCGCCGCCGAGGCCCTGGTCCGCCGTCACCTGCGGCCGGCGTACCTGGTGGCGCTCGCCGTCCTCAGGGACGTCGCCGAGGCGGAGGACGTCGCCCAGGACTCCTTCGCCCTCGCGCTCGGGCGGCTCGAGACCTGCCGCGAACCCGAGCGCTTCGCCGGCTGGCTCCTGCAGATCGTGAGGCGCCAGGCCCTCAACGCCTTGGAGCGGGCGCGCGCCCGCGGCCGCGCCCTCGAGCGCGCGGCGCCGGCAGAGCCGTTCGCGCGCGGGGAGGCCGAGGGGAGCGCGCTCCGCCGGCAGCTCCTCGCCGCCATGGCCCGCCTCTCCGCCCTGCAGCGCGAGGTGGCGCTGCTCCACGACCTCGAGGGCTGGACCCACGCCGAGATCGCGGCGGCGCTCGAGCTCACCGAGGTCGCTTCCCGCCAGCACCTCTTCCAAGCCCGGAAGGCCCTGCGCGCTCTGCTCGAGGGACCTCCGGAGGAGGCCCGCGATGGACCCTGACAAGCTCGACCTCTCCGCCCTCGACCCGAGCCGCGAGCCGGACCGGTGGGAGGAGCTCGTGAAGGGCGTCCTCGCCCGCAGGGCACGCCCGGCTCCCGTGAGCCGGGTCCTCGTCGCCATCGCCGCCTCCTGGCGCCCCATGCTGGCGATCGCCGCCGCCCTCGTCGCCCTCGCCTGGGCGCCCTCCCTCCTCGCCGGCGCCGGCCGGCCCGCCGCGGCGGCGGGCGCCGCCGACCCGGTGCTCTCGACCACCTCCTGGATGCTGCAGGACGAGGCGCCGGCGACCGCCGAGGCCATCGCCGCCATGGGAGCCGACCGTGCCGCTCGCTGACGCCACCACCCGCAGGATTCACCTCCTCTCGGCCCTCGTGGTCCTCTCCGCCTTCGTGGCGGGAGCGGCCGCCGGAGTGGGCTTCTACCGATGGGCGGCGCCGGACCGCGGACCCCCTCCCCGGCCGGGCCCGGGATTGCCGCCGCACCTCGCCACCCTCGGCCTCTCCCCCGAGCAGGAGAGGAAGGCGAGCGAGATCTTCGACCGGCACCGGCCCGAGCTCGAGTCCATCCTGCGCGAGTCCTATCCGCGCATGCGCGCCGTCCTCGACGAGACCCATCGAGAGGTGAGGGCCCTCCTCACCCCCGAGCAGCAGAAGCGCTTCGACGAGATGGATGGCCGCGCGCCGCCCTTCGGAATGCCGGGAGGCCCGGGGATGGGGCACCTCCCTCGCCCTCCGCCGGGAATGGGCGGTCCACCGCCCCCGGGGCTTCCGCCCCCTCCCCGCTGACCGGGGCCCCGGAAGGGGCGGGCGGGACGGCGGCCGGGGGGGCTCCGCGGTATCTCCCCGGGTGAGCGCGAGACCGAGGGGCCGAAGGAGTTCACCGACATGGCGTCGCCCTCGAGAATCCTGGCGGCCTCGCTGTTCCTCTTTTCCGCCCGGACGGCTGCCGCGCAGTACTACTACCCGAGACCCCCACCTCCGCCGCCACCCCCGCCCCCGGTCTACTACCCCGCTCCGCAGCCCCCGCCGCCGGCCCGGGACAACGCCTTCCGCATCTCGGGCGGCATCGCGTTCGTGAGCGCCGGCTACTACTGCGGGTACTCCCCGGGCTACGTCTACCCGTGTGGGGGAGGCTACGCGACGGTGCTCCCCATCGTGAACGCCGACCTCGACCTCGCCCTCTCGCGCGCGAGCGCGGTGACCGTGGGCGCCGACGTCACGTGGGGGAGCTACAACTCGGTGAGCACCACGGTCTGGGAGCCGCACCTCGACTACCTGGTCCTGTTCCGCGGGAGCCCGTACGCGACCGCCCGCCCCCGGCTGCGGCTCGGCGCCGGCCTCTACATCGCGACCATCAGCAGCAGCGGTTATGCCTCGTCCACCCAGACCGGGGGAGCGGCCCGCATCGGAGGGGGAGTTTCCTTCCTCCCCCAGTCGCCGGTGGGCCTGGGGCTCGACGTCGTCTTCGAGGTCGGCGGCCTGAACGGCTCCTTCGTCTCCACCCTGCAGCTGCTCTTCGGCCCGGAGATCCGCTTCTGACGTCGCGCCGCGCCGCCCTCCCGGGCCGGCTAGGCCTTCACGCGGTCGAGGATCTCCCGGAAGCGCGGGTAGCCGCGCAGCGGGTCCAGGTCTCCGTCCCGCTCCATCCAGGTGCGGAAGCCCCTCCCGGTGGCGACCGCTCGGTCGAGGATGTCGAGCGAGCGGTCATACTCCCCGGCGTGGGCGTAACCGCAGGCCACGTTGTAGAGGGTGGCGAAGTCGTTCGGGCGCAGCTCCAGGGCGCGGGCGAGCCGGGCCAGACCGCGGGCCCGGTCCCCGAGCAGGACGTCGACGCATCCCCCCATGTAGAGCGCGCGCGCGTCGTCGGGGTTGAGGCGCAGGCGCCGCTCCACCGCGGACAGGGCGCGGCTCGCCGCCGAGGCGGCCTGGGCCGCCTGCTCGCGGCCGTGGTGGAGGCTCACGAGGAGGCACAGCGCCGAGTAGTCGTCGGGGTTCCGGCGCGCGGTCTCCTCGAACGCCCGCGCCGCCTCGTCGTGGCGGCCGGCGGCGTAGAGGTGGCGGGCGTAGAAGTACCAGGAGTCGGGCAGGGCCGGGTTCATCGAGAGGGCCCGCCGGAAGTCGCGCTCTGCCTCCTCCGCCCGGCCGACGAGCGACAGCATGTTCGCCCGCGACACGTGGGCCTCGGCGAGGTCGGGGTCGAGCCGCAGTGCCTCCTCGCTGGCGGCGAGCCCCTCGGCGCGGAGCTCCCCGGCGTGCCCCTCGTCGAGGTGCCACTGCAGGAGCATGAAGCAGGTGTCCGCGAGCCCGCAGTGGGCGAGCCCGAAGCCGGCGTCGAGCTCGATCGCCCCGCGGAACATCTGCACCGCGAACTGGTTCCCGGCCTCGGAGATGCTCATGAGGAACTGCCGCCCCTTCAGGTACATCTCGTAGGCCTGCAGGTTGTGGGTGCCGGCGCGCCGGAAGCGGGTCCCGGCCGGCGAGCTGAAGGAGAGCTTCAGCGCCCGCACCACCGCCCGCGCGATCTCCTCCTGGATGGCGAAGATGTCGTCCAGGGCGCGGTCGAAGGCCTCCGACCAGAGCTGGTATCCGTCGGCCCCGTTCACGAGCTGCGCGGTGACCCGGACTCGGTTCCCCGACTTGCGCACGCTCCCCTCGAGGAGCGTCGAGACCCCGAGCAGCCGCGAGACCTCGCGGCTGTCCACCGCCCTTCCCTTGAACTGGAAGGAGGAGCTTCGCGCCGCCACCCGCAGCCCGGCGACCCCGCAGAGCGCGTTCAGGAGCTCGTCGGCGATGCCGTCGCAGAAGTAGTCCTGGTCCTTCGAAGGGCTCAGGTCCGCGAAGGGGAGGACGGCGGTGGAGCGATCGGCCGCTCCCGCGCCCGCCTCGGCGGCGCGGCCGGGCCGCGTGCGCAGGAGCAGGGCGACCGTGCCCACCCCCGCCCCCAGGGCCAGGAGCGCGAGGACGAGGTGCGACCGCTCGGAGCCCCCTCGCCACAAGAAGTAGTAGAGGAGGCTGGGGGCGGCGGCCGCCGCCCCCAGGCCGACGAGGACGAGCGTGAGCGGGCTGCCGCGGGGCCCGGGAGAGCTCGAGGGGGGCGTCCGCTCGATGCCGGTGGAGCGCAGGTCGAAGGCCCAGGCGAGCACCACCGCCACCGGGAATCCCAGCCCCAGGGCCACGACCACCAGGCTCAGGATCCACTCGGGGAGGTGCAGCCCGTGCATCACCGGCTCGACGACCTGGAGGATCGCGAAGGTGGCGATGCCGTAGCCCACCACCACCCGGAAGACGCGCCGCCTTCGGAGCTCCTGCACCCACCGCGATAGGTCCATACCTCTCCAAGAGTCGAAGGGGCGCGAAGGGGGCGCCCTCGCCTCCCTCCTCCGATTTCTAGCCCGGGGCGGGGCGGCGCGCTCCGCCCCGCGACCCTAGTTCACGCTCTCGGCGCTGTAGCGCGCCAGGAGCCCGGTGCGAACCGCGTGCCGGTAGACGCGGGAGAAGAGCCACCCGGCGAGGAGGACGTAGCCCACCGCCAGCGAGGCTCCGCCCCAGAGGGAGGTCCAGGACACCGCCTTTCCCGAGACCACCGCCCGCATCCCCTCGAACACGTAGGAGGGCGGCAGGAGGTGCGAGAGCCACTGCATCCAGCGCGGCAGGGTGGAGAGGGGGTAGAAGACCCCGGCGAAGGGCGACACCAGCGCGGGGATGGGCCAGATGAGCCACTCGGCCGCCGGTCCGAAGCGCAGCACGAGGGCGCTCCCGACGATCCCGAGCGCGATGCCGAAAAGGAAGAGCACGAGCAGGAAGGGGACGAGCGCGACCCCGTACCCGAGGAAGGAGAGCCCGAAGAGGGTGGTGGCGAGGAGCACCATCGCGGCGAGGCCGAGCGAGCTCGTGGCGATGCTCGAGAGGACGAGGCCGGTGACGTACTCGGTGACGGCCAGGGGCGAGGCGAAGAGGTTGAGGAAGTTCCGCGACCACACGTCCTCGAAGAAGGCGGTCGCCACGCCGTGCATGACGCGGGCGAAGAAGTCCCAGAGGAGGACGGCGCCGAGCATCACCGGGATGAAGTTCATCCCGGCCGAGGTGACCGCGTTCAGGTAGCGGGTGATGAACCCCCACAGGATGATGTCCACGCCCACCCAGGCGAAGAGCGGCAGGACGCGCGCCGGGCTCCCCCGCATCAGGTAGAAGTGGCGGAGCACGATGGCCCCGGGCCGGCTCCAGCGGATCACGACGCCCGCTCCAGGGCGAGCGGCTCCCTCGCCAGGGCGACGAAGAGGTCCTCGAGCGTCGCCTTCCCGTGCTGGCCGGGCAGGGTCCGGGGGTCCCCCTCGAGCAGGATCCGCCCGCGGGAGAGGAAGAGCACCCGGTCACAGACCTCCTCCACCTCGTACATGTTGTGCGAGGTCCACAGGACGGCGCCCTCGCCGCCGGCCACGAAGGCCCGGAGCCGGCCGCGGATGTCGCGCGCCACCGAGGGATCGAGCGAGGCGGTGGGCTCGTCGAGGAGCAGCAGGCGCGGGCGGTTCAGCATCGCCTTCGCGAGCGCCACCCGGGTCTGCTCTCCGGAGGAGAGGACCCCGCACTTCACCTTCCGGAAGGGCTGCAGGTCGAACTCCTCTACCAGCTCGTCGATCCGCGCCCCCAGGCCCCTCACCCCGTAGAGGAGCCCGAACACGCGCAGGTTCTGCTCCACGGTGAGGTTCCCGGGCAAGGGGGCGTAGGCGGCGGCGAAGTTGGTGCGCTCGAGAGCGCGGCTGCGGGAACGGGAGTCGACGCCCTCGATGCGGATCTCGCCCGAGGTGGGCTCGAGCACGCCTAGGATCATGTCGATGGTGGTGGTCTTCCCGGCCCCGTTCGGCCCGAGCAGCCCCAGGATCTCGTTCCGGCGCACCTCGAAGGAGATGCCGTCGACGGCCAGGGTCCCCCCGTATCGCTTGGTGAGCGCGGTGGCGGTCATCACCGGAGGCATGGCGGCCCCCTTCTACCGCCACCGCGCCGGCGAGGCTACTCGACGTTGACGGGGAGCGACACCGAGTGGGAGACGCCGCCGCTCGCGATCGCGGCCGACACCGTGACGGTGGCGCCGGCCCCCGAGGACGGGCTCAAGCCGCAGGCGGCCGCGCCCGTCGAGAGCGCGGCCGCGGCGAGGAGCGCCGGGAGGGAGCGCCGCCGCGGCGAGGAGATCACCGCGCCGGCGGCGGCGAGGAGGAGGGCCGCGAGCGCGAGCCGGGAGCCACCGCGGGGCGGCCGGGAGGTGGAGGTCGCCGGTGCCGCCGAGACGGTGAGGGTGGAGGTCCCCGTCGGGCCGGACGGGTCGAGCGTCACCGAGGAAGGAGCGAGGGAGCACTGGATCCCAGCGGGCGCCACGCAGGAGAGCAGGACCGTCCCGCTGAAGGGGCCCACGGAGCCCACCGTCACCGCGGCGGCGCTCTTGCCTCCCCTGGGGAGGCTCAGCGTCGGGGGCGAGGTGGCGATGGAGTAGTCGGTGACGGTGACGGCGACGGCCGGAGCGGTCGAGGAGAGGTGGGAGGAGTCTCCGGAGTAGGTCGCGGAGAGGGCGTGGGCGCCGACGGCGAGCGCGCTGGTGGTGAGGACGGCCGTGCCCCCGGCGAGGGCCGCGGGCGAGCCGAGGCTCCGCGCCCCGTCGGCGAACTGGACCGTCCCGGTGGGAGCCCCGGAGGCCGACGAGACGGTGCCGGTGAGCACCACCGGGCTCCCCAGAACCGGCGTGGCGACGGAGGAGGCGATCGCGGTGCTGGTGGCGGCGCGCGGCTTGTAGCCGGGCCAGGCGAAGGCGAGCGTCGATGCGACCACCGAGCCCAGGCCGGTCGCCTGGTCATAGCCCGCGGTCGCGGCGAAGCCGAGCTCGAGGGGAGGCGCGGCCGGGCAGCCGGGGCTGCCGGCCTGGCAGGGGACGAAGCTGTCGCCCTGGGTGATGGGGTGGAAGGCGGCGGCGGTGGAGGCGGCGAGCGGGTAGAGGACGGGGTTCACGTTTCCCTGGGCCGAGCCGGTCGCCTGGTTCAGGATGGCCACGATGCCGGCGAAGCAGGGGGCCGCGACCGAGGTCCCGCCGACCACCGTCAAGTACTGGTTCGCGTCGCGGAAGCCCTTCACGCAGCTTCCCTGCGAGCAGATGAGGGTCCCGTCGTGGCCGGCGGCGGCCGCGAGGGCCACGTCCGGTACGTCGCGCCGGCCGTCGGCCGGCACGCCCGCTCCGACCTGCCAGGACGGCTTCGCGAACACGGCGCTGGCGCCGCCGCCGCTGGCGGCGAGGCCGCCGCCTCCCGCCGTCTCGTTCCACACCGCCTCCGGGATGTAGGAGAGCGCCGAGCCGCCGCCGGCGGTGTTGGCGGCGCTCCAGTAGGTGGCGGGAGCGGTTAGGTCCCCCGCGAACTGGGTCCCGCCCACCGCCGTCACCTCCGGGACGCTCGCCGGCACGTCGACGGCGAGGCCGTGGGTGGCGACGGTGGCCGAGCTCGCCTCGCAGTCGGCGGGCCCGGCGTCGCCCGAGGCGGCGACGACGGTCTGGCCCTGGGCGGCGGCGCGCTGCACCAGCTGACGCAGGGCCTGGGCGTTCGAGGTGCCGTACTCCGCCTCGCAGGCCCCGTAGCTGATGCTCACCACCGGCGCCAGGTTCTGGTCGACGGCGTACTGGAGCGAGTCCCAGACGTTGTAGGCGCCGTTCGAGCCGGTGTAGACAAAGACCACCTGAGCGTTCCTCGCGACCGCACCCGACCACTCGGTGTCGAGGTCCGCCTCCTCCACGTCCGGCGGGGACACCACCGACGACCCGGAGCCGGGCACGAGCACCATCCGCACCGTGCTCGGGGAGAGGCCGGAGGCGGCGCGGAAGGCGTCGATGTCGGACTGGGCGATGGCGGTCTGCCCGACGACCGCGATGCTCTCGCCGGCTCCGTCGAGTCCGGCGGCGTACAGGCCCTTCACGTCGTAGATGGTGGCGAAGTCCTCGGGCGCGAGGAAGTGGTTGCCGGAGATGCTGGAGGTGAACTCCGGGGCCACCTTGCGCGCCGTGGTCCGCGGCCGGGGGCGGAAGTCGTCGAGGTTGCGAAAGCCCGACACCACCCCGGCGAGCGAGGCCGGCACGGAGAGCTCGGTGGAGTTGGCGAAGTGCTCCCGGCCGTCACGGAGGTAGCGGCGCATCCGCGTGTGGAAGGCGGACTCGATCTGGGCAAAGGTCCCGGTGAAGGAGACCCGGGTGCTCGACTGGCCCTCGACGGTGAACCCCTGCGAGCGGAGCCAGCTCGCCACCGCACCCACGTCGGCGGGAGAGAGGCCGAAGCGGGCCGCGAACTCGTCGGCGGTGAGCCAGCGATGGTAGCGAGCGGAGGAGGGATCCTGCTGCTCGCCGAGGAGCTCCTCGAGCTCTGCCTGCTGCGCGGGCGAGCGGGAGAAGAGCATCGAGGCCCCGCGGAGGAGGGTGGCGGGATCGGCCGCACCCGCGGCAGGGCCCGCGGCCTGCGGGCTCAGGCTCCCCCGGACCGGGACCGGGCGCGCGTCGACGGGAGCCTCGGTCACCCGACTCGTCGGATCGGCCGCCCGGGCCGCCGGGGGAAGGAGTAGGAGGAGGGCAGAGATGTAGGCGAGAACTCGGTGCACCATGGGCCTCCGCGCGCCTCCTCCCTATGCCGGGATTACACCCCACCCGCAACTTCGCGACGCCGGCGGCCCCGGGAGGCGGCGACGCCGCGCGAACGAAAGGGGCCGCGCGAGGAGCGCGGCCCCGGTCCCCCCCGCCTCGATGCCCGCTTCAGGTGCGGAGGAAGGCCTTCACGAGGGCCTTCCACTGGGTGTCGCTGAGGAGCGCCGGAGGAGGTCCGATGAGCTCGCCGCCGTCGGCGGCCGCGTAGCCCAGCTGCTCCTCGTAGAAGCGCGACAGCCGCTCTCCCTCGCTCGCGAGCCACCCCTGCGCCGCCTCGCCGCCCGGCAGGCTCTTCCAGCCCCTCGTCGTCGGCTCGAT